>VFQN01000416.1_pt1 | contig 82583 bp, 80 predicted proteins | sample 3512371 | NCBI WGS metagenome assembly VFQN01 (sample SAMN10412370, study PRJNA504923) | tailings metagenome | isolation source: Replicate 2 from Balatoc abandoned mine | place: Philippines: Itogon, Benguet | collected 2017-08-28
TATCACTATCCGACCGACGGCTTCGTGAACGTTAAGTTTTCGGCCAGGCTCTTTTCGTGGGACAAAGTGCCGATCCCGGTCAATCCGCCCCGCAAGCTGGAGCCAGCGGAATTGCGCCGCGACTGGAACGCGCCGATCGAACGCGCCCGCGCCGACCGCTGGATGCTGGTCGTGGGAAAGGATGGTCTCCGGCCGAGGTAGCGGAACCCGTAACGCTACCTATATAATTCACGGGTGGCTTGTTCTTGGAGCGTGACGACGACAATGGATTTTCTGCGCAGCGCAGGCGAATGGCGGCTCGGCGGGACGGGTGAACCGCCCCAGCAGCCGCCCGGTGGACCGCCCCAGCAGCCGCCGCGCCGTGATGATGGCGAGGGTGGTGACGACGGCCGCACCGGCGCGCTCACGCTCACGCGGACGCGCACCCGAAAGCCGTCGATGTACAAGGTCCTGATGCTGAACGACGACTACACGCCGATGGAGTTCGTGGTCGACGTTCTGCAGAACATCTTCCAGAAGAATCGAGAAGAAGCGACCGAGGTCATGCTCCACGTCCATCAAAAGGGCGTGGGAGTGTGTGGCGTCTATACCTACGAGATCGCCGAGACCAAAGTGACGCAAACGGTGGATTACGCCCGCAAGAACCAGCACCCTCTCCAGTGCACGTTGGAGAAAGAGTAGCGACCGGAGAGTAGTTCGTTTTTCTGCCGAGGTGGTTCGATGTCCATGCTGTCCAAGAACCTCGAAAAGTCCCTGCATCGCGCCTTCGGTCTCGCGGGCGAACGCCGCCATGAATACGCGACGCTGGAGCACCTGCTTCTGGCGATGACGGAGGACGAAGATGCAATACCTGTCCTCAAGGCGTGCGGTGTCGACATCGACCGCCTTCGGCACGACCTCGAGACTTTCGTCGACAATCGCCTGAAGGGCATCATTACCCAGACGCCCAGCGAGCCGCTGCCGACCGCGGGCTTCCAGCGGGTTGTCCAGCGCGCCGCAGTCCATGTGCAGTCGTCCGGCCGCAAGGAAGTGACCGGCGCCAACGTGCTGGTGGCGCTGTTCTCCGAACGCGACAGCCATGCCGTGTCGTTCCTGGAGAACCAGGGCATGACCCGGCTCGATGCCGTCGACTACATCAGCCACGGCAAGGCCAAGGTACCGGGCCGGGCCCGCGCCCGCCGGGTCTCGGGTTCGGAAGAGGAGAGCGGCGCCGAGTCCAATACCAAGCAGGGCAACGAGGCCCTGGCCGCCTATTGCGTCGATCTCAACCAGAAGGCCCGCGACGGCCGCGTCGATCCGCTGATCGGCCGCGAGCACGAGGTCGAGCGCACCATTCAGGTCCTGTGCCGCCGCACCAAGAACAACCCGCTCTATGTGGGCGAGCCGGGCGTCGGCAAGACGGCGATCGCCGAAGGACTTGCGCGCAAGATCGTCGACGGCGAAGTGCCGGACGTCCTGAAGGAATCGATCATCTACGCACTCGACATGGGTGCGCTGCTGGCCGGCACGCGCTATCGCGGCGACTTCGAGGAGCGGCTGAAGGCCGTGCTTTCGGAGCTGAAGAAGAAGCCCAACTCGGTGCTGTTCATCGACGAGATCCATACGATCATCGGCGCCGGCGCCACGTCGGGCGGCTCGATGGATGCGTCGAACCTGCTGAAGCCGTCGCTGCAGTCGGGCGACCTGCGCTGCATCGGTTCGACCACCTACAAGGAATATCGCAACTACTTCGAGAAGGACCGCGCGCTGGTCCGCCGCTTCCAGAAGATCGACGTGCCGGAGCCCACGATCGGCGATGCCGTCGAAATCATGAAGGGGCTGAAGCCGGTCTACGAGAAGCATCACCATGTGAGCTACACCGACGACGCCATCAAGGCCGCCGTCGAACTCTCAGCGCGCTACATCCACGACCGCAAGTTGCCGGACAAGGCGATCGATGTGATCGACGAGGTCGGCGCGGCGCAGATGCTGCGCACGCCGGATATGCGCAAGACCACGATCGAGGTGCCGGACATCGAGGAGATCGTTGCCAAGATCGCGCGCATCCCGCCCAAGAGCGTGTCGAAGGACGATACCGAACTCCTGCGCAATATCGACCGCGACCTGAAGACGGTCGTGTTCGGCCAGGACCGCGCGATCGATCAGCTCTCGGCGTCGATCAAGCTGGCTCGCGCCGGCCTGCGGTCGCCGGAGAAGCCGATCGGCAGCTACCTCCTGGCCGGCCCGACCGGCGTCGGCAAGACCGAGGTGACGCGCCAGCTCGCGCGCCTGCTCGGTCTCGAGGTGATTCGCTTCGACATGTCGGAATACATGGAGCGCCACAGCGTTTCGCGGCTGATCGGGGCCCCGCCGGGGTATGTGGGCTTCGACCAGGGCGGCCTGCTCACTGACAAGGTGAACCAGCATCCGCATTGCGTCGTGCTGTTCGACGAGATCGAAAAGGCGCACCCGGACGTATTCAATGTCCTGCTGCAGGTGATGGACTACGGCAAGCTCACGGATCACAACGGTCGCACCGTGGATTTCCGCAACGTCATCCTCTGCATGACGACCAATGCCGGCGCCGCCGACATCGCCAAGCCCGCACTGGGCTTCGGCCGCGAGCAGCGGCACGACGAGGACAACGAGGCGATCAACCGCATGTTCTCGCCGGAGTTCCGGAACCGTCTGGACGCCATCATCAAGTTCGCCAACCTCGGTCCCGAGTCCATGGGCAAGGTCGTCGACAAGTTCGTGGCGGAGCTCGAGGTCCAACTCGCCGACCGCAAGGTCTTCATCGAACTGACCGACGGTGCGCGTCGCTGGCTGGCCGAGAAGGGGTACGACAGGCTGTTCGGCGCCCGGCCGCTGGCCCGCGTGATCCAGGAATACGTGAAGAAGCCGCTGGCCGAGGAGGTGCTGTTCGGCAAGCTCTCCGACGGCGGCACGGTCCGCGTCGACGCCGATGGGGCAGCGGAGGCGGGCAAGCTCGTCTTCAGCTTCCTGCCGCCTGAGCGCGGCGCGCTGCCGCCGGCCAGCCAGGAACCGGTGCTCGCCGAATAGTGAGCGCCTTCAAGCCTCTCTGGATCGCCTTTCGCGCCGCGGTGCTCGCCACCGCGGTGTTCTGGGTGGTCCTGTTCATCATCGACAAGATCGGCTGGCAGGCGCCGCTCGGGCTCACCGAGCAGCTGGTCTTTTTCGTCGTCTTCTTCTTCGGCGTCCTGATGGCGAAGTAGGCCCTCAGGCCTCGTCCTTCTTGCGGAACGGCGAGTACTGCATCAGGCCTTCGATCTCCTGCTGCACGGCGGACCGTTCGCGCTTGAGATAGTCGTCGACGGCGCGGCGGAAGTTCGGATCGACGATCCAGTGGGCTGAATAAGTTGGCACCGGCAGATAGCCGCGCTGGATCTTGTGGTCGCCCTGCGCTCCCGCCTCGACCCTGGCCAGCCCGTGGGCGATCGCATAGTCGATGGCCTGGTAATAGCAGGCCTCGAAATGCAGGAAGGCGTGGCTTTCGAGGCAGCCCCAGTAGCGTCCGTAGAGCGTGTCGTCGCCCCTGAGATTGAGGGCGCCTCCGACCGGACGGCCATCGGCCTCGGCCAGGACGAGCACGACCTTGTCGGCCATGGTCGAGCCCAGGATGTCGAAGAAGGACCGCGTCAGGTAGGGCGTGCCCCACTTGCGGCCACCGGTATCCATGTAGAAGGCAAAGAAGGCGTCCCAGTGCTCCGGCCGAAGTTCGTCGCCGCTCAGCGCTCGGATGATCAGACCTTCACGCCTTACGGCCTCGCGCTCCTTGCGGATTGCCTTGCGCTTACGCGAGGAGAGCGCGGCGAGGAAATCGTCGAAGGTCCGGTAACCGTCGTTGCTCCAGTGATACTGCTGCCCGAGACGCAGCAGCCAGCCGCGGGCGCCGAATCGCTTCCATTCGTCTTCGGTGCAGAAGGTGGCATGGACCGAGCTGATGTTGTTGTCGCCCGCGATCTTGGCCAGCATGTCGATCAAGGCGTCGCGCACGGGGTCGGCCAGCGGGCCGGGCCGGGCGAACAGGCGGGGGCCGGGCACGGGCGTGAAGGGCACGGCGACCTGGAGCTTGGGATAGTAGCGGCCGCCCGCACGCTCCAGCGCCTGGGCCCAGCCATGGTCGAACACATATTCGCCCTGGGAATGGCTCTTCATGTAGAGCGGGGCAGCGCCCTGCAGCGTTCCGTCGTCCGATTCCGCGAGCAGATACTGGGGCTGCCAGCCGGTTCGGCGGCCGACCGACTTCGAGTCCTCCAGCGCCTTTAGGAAACGGTAGCTCAGGAAAGGGTTGCCGGCGGATCCCGGCCCCAGCGCGCAGGCATCCCATTGCGTGGCGTCGACCGCTGCGAGCGAATCGACGATGCGCAGGCCGATCGTTGGGGAATCATCCGGCATAGGGACAGCATAGCGTGAATCGTGCCAGTACGATGGCCAATCGGTGCCGCCGCTTCTACTCGGCAGGCTTGTGTTCGCGCGCCACCTCGTCGGCCGAGCGGCTGAACCGGCGGGTCGCCCACAGGCTGACGCGGTCGATATAGACCAGCACCACCGGGACGACGACCAGGGTCAGGAGCGTCGAGCTGATCAGGCCGCCGATTACGGCATGCGCCATTGGCGCGCGCTGCGTGGCGCCTTCGCCCAGGCCCAAAGCCAGGGGCAGCATGCCGAACACCATGGCGAGCGTGGTCATCAGGATGGGGCGCAGCCGGATCGAGCCGGCCTCGAGCAGCGCGTCGTGCACCGGCGTTCCGCGCTCCCGAGCCTGGTTGAAGAAGTCGACCAGCAGGATGGCGTTCTTGGTGACTAGGCCCATCAGCATGATGAAGCCGATCGCCGAGAAGATGTTGAGTGTCGTGCCGGCCACGAGGAGACCCAGGAACACGCCGATCAGCGACATCGGCAGCGACATCATGATGGCGATCGGCTGCAGGAAGCTGCCGAACTGCGAGGCCAGGATCAGGTAGATCAGGATGACGGCCATCAGGAGCGCCTGGCCGGCATAGGCGGCGCTCTCGGCCATGTCCTTGGTCGAGCCGCCGAATACGAAGCGGTACCCGGGCGGCAGCTTGATCTCGGTCAGGACCTGCTGCAGGTCGTTCGAGACCTCGCCGGCCGAGCGGCCGTGGACGTTGGCGGTGATCTGAACCTCTCGGTTGAGGTCGCGGCGGTTGATCTGCGAGGCCCCGACATCGGTCACCACGTCGGCTATCTGCGCGATGTGCACCATGCGTGGAAGGCCGTTTGGTTCCGTTCCCGCAGTGAACCAGACGCGGTGCAGGTCGGCAATGCCGGTGCGGTCGTCGGTCGGCAGGCGGACCATGACCATGTAGTTCTCCCCGTCGGGCGCCCGCCACAGGCTGGTCTCGTCGCCGGCGAAGAGGGGACGCAGGGACTGTGCCACCGCGGCGGTTCCCAGGCCCAGGTCCGAAGCCGCGTCTCGCCGCAGCCGGACCGAGAGGATCGGCTTTGCGGCCTTGAGGTTGCGGTCGAGGTCGACCAGGCCGCGGATGCCGGCGGCACGCTTCATCACGTCCTGGGAGATCGTGTCGAGCACGTTGGTGTCGGGTCCCTGCAGCGACAGCTGGAGCTGCTTCTGGACGCCGCCGCCCGGTCCACCCGGAATGTTGATCGAGACCAGTATGCCCGGGATGCTGGCCAGCCGCTCGCGGATAGGCTGGGCGAGCTGCTCGGGCGAGCGCTTGCGATCCTTCAGCGGCTTCAGCTTGAGATAGAGGCTCGCCTGGTTCTTGCCATTGGCGTACCCGGTGTTGACTGTACCGTATGTGTACTCGATCTCGGGAAACTCGCGCAGCGCGGCGTCGACCTGCCGCAGCTTGGCCTCGGTATATTCCAGCGACGATCCGACCGGCGTCTCGATGCTGACGACCTGCTCCCCGAGGTCGGCCTGGGGGACGAACTCGAAGCCTATGTACTTGGGCAGCGCGAAGCTGCCGACGAAGGTCGCGAGCGCGATCAGCAGGGTGGTCTTGGGCCAGCGCAGCGCCCAGGCGAGCACGACCCGATAGACACCGTTGGCCTTCTCCTGTGTCCCGTTGACGATGCGGGCGAAGCGGCCGTTGCCGTGGGCCTGCGGATCGTACCAGACCGACGACAGCATTGGGTCGAGGGTGAAGGATACGAACAGCGAGATCAGCACCGCCGCCGAGACCATGACGCCGAACTGGAAGAAGAAGCGGCCGATGATGCCGCCCATGAAGGCGACGGGCAGGAACACCGCCACGATGCAGAAGGTGGTGGCGAGCACGGCCAGGCCGATTTCGTTGGTGCCGTCGATGGCGGCCTGGCGGTGGGACTTGCCAAAGCCGATATGGCGCATGATGTTCTCGCGCACCACGATTGCATCGTCGATCAGGATGCCGATCGCAAGGCTGAGCGCCATCAGGGTCAGCACGTTCAGAGTGAATCCGAAGGCCGCCATCACCATGAAGGCGCCGAACACCGAGATCGGCAGCGCGAGGCCGGTGATGACGGTGCTGCGCCAGGAGTGCAGGAAGAGAAAGACGATGGCGATCGTCAGGAGCCCGCCCTCGACCATCGTCTGCTGGACGTTGTCGACCGAGTTCTGGATGCCGCGTGAGCTGTCGCGCACGATCTCCAGCTTCACGTCCGATGGCAGGGAGGACTGCAGCTCGGCCACGGCGCGACGGACGCCCCGCGCGACCTCGATCGTGTTGGCGCCCTGCGTCTTCACGACGTCGATGGCCAGCGCCCTCTCGCCGTTAAGGGTTGCGACGTTTTCCAGCTCCTGCTGGCCGTCGGCGACGGTGGCGACCTGGCGCAGGTAGACCGGCGCCTGGCCGCGGCGGGCCACGATCAGATCCGCAAAGTCGCCCGGCTCGACCACACGGCCGGTGACCTCGATCACCCGGTCGTCGTTGCCGCGCTGGACGTTGCCGGCGGGAAAGTTCTGATTCTCGTCCTTGATCGCCCGCATGATGTCGTTCACGCCGACGCGGAGGGCGTGCATGCGACCGGGGTCGAGCTCGATGTTGATCTGCCGCTTCAGGCCGCCGGCGATGGTGGCGCGGCCCACGTCACGCACGGTCTGCAGACGCTTGATGATGATCTGGTCGGCGAGCGTCGTGAGGTCGCGCACCGAGCGGACATCGGAGCGCACGGCGATCGAAACGATCGGCTGGTCGTCGGGATTGAACCGCTGGATCAATGGCTCCTTGATCTCCGGCCGGAAGGAGGCGCGGACCATCTGGACCTTCTCGCGGACGTCCTGCATGGCAACCGCGGAAGGCACCGACAGTTCGAATTCGGCGATGACGATCGATTTGCCTTCCAGCGAGCGCGAGGTGAGCGTCTTGAGGCCGGCGATGGCGTTGACCGATTCCTCGATCTTGCGGCTGATCTCGCTCTCGACCGTCTCGGGCGAAGCGCCCGGATAGTCGGTCGTGACCACGACGATGGGAAAGTCGACGTTCGGGAACTGGTCGATGCCGAGCTGGCGGTACGAGAACAGGCCCATCACGAGCAACGCCACCATCATCATGGTGGCGAAGACCGGGTTGTCGACCGCGATCTGGGTGAGCTTCACGGCCGTGTCTCCTAGCGGGTCTCGACGATCTTGACCTTCTGTCCGGCGTGCAGGCCGGGCAGGGGGGCGGAAACGACCATCATGCCCGATTCCAGGCCTTTCACCTCGACCAGCTCGCCGCGCGACCAGGTGCGGACCGCGCCGACCGGCTTGCGTACGAGTACGCCGTTCTCGACGATCAGCACGTAGTCGCCCTGGTCGTCCTTGCGCATCGCCGAGGCTGGCACGGCCAGGGCATGGCCCTTCTCCTGCACGGTGACGGTGCCGGTGCCGAACAGGCCACCGCGCAGAGCCTCGTGGCGATCGACGATCTCCACATAGACTGGGATCGAACGCGAACCCGGCTGCGCGGTCGGGCTGATTCGCGTGATCCTGCCGCTGAAGACGCGATCGCCGAAGCCTTCGAGATTGACCTGGGCGGTCTGGCCCACCTTCATGCGGATGACGTCGGCCGCCGGCATCTGCGCTGCGATCTCGACATGGCTGGTGTCGAGAAGAGCGAGGATCTTGCCATCGATCGGCAGCGACTCGCCCTGGTTGGCAATACGCTCGCCCACGACGCCGTCGAACGGTGCTTTGACCTCTGCGTCGGCGAGGTTCTTGCGCGCGACGTCGAGCTGGGCTTCGGCGACGGCCACCATGGAGGCGCGGTTCTCGGCGGTGGCGCGCGCCTGATCGGCCGCCGACTGGGAAACGATGTTGCGGTTCGCCAGCGTCTCCTTGTCCGAGCGGTCACGAGCGGTCCAGCGGGCGTCAGCCTGCGCGGCCTCGAGGGCCGACTGTCGCTCGTTCAACTTGGCCTGCAATTCGGTCGTCTCGAAGCGGGCCAGCACCTGGCCCTCGGTGACACGGTCGCCTTCGCGCACCAGCACTTCGGCGAGGCGGCCGGAAACGCGGCTCTTCACGATGGTCTGGTCGATCGGCTGGGTGGTGCCGGTGAAGCGGACGACATCCACCAGACCGCGCGGCTTGATCGTGTGGACCTCGGCCGGGATCAGTTCCAGAGGACGGTCGACGGCCTTCGCCGCGACCGGACCATTTCCGGCCGTCGCCTTGCCGTTCTTCCAGGCAAATGCGCCACCTCCCAGCACGACGGCGGCGGCGATGATGGCGATGACGATCTTGGTACTGGTCTTCATGGCCGCAGCCCTTTGAGAACGAAGTCGAAATAGGCGGTGTAGAATCGGTCACCGTCGACCTTGCCCGGATCAAACGGGGCGAGGGAGCGCTTCCAGACAGAGAAGATCGCGAGCGGCTGCAGGATTATGATGGCCGTTGCTTCGAGGTCCTCCAGAGGGCGGAATTCCCCGCTGGCTACGCCGCGGCGCAGCGTGCGGATGAAGAGATCGCGGCCTCGTACGTCGAAATGCGTGCAATAGTAGCTGGCGACATCCGTGAAGTTGCCGGCCTCCGCCAGGATCAGCTTCACCACGCCACCGGCCGGCGTCTCTTCGAAGGCACGGAAGCCGGCGACGAGGGTGCGAAGCAGTTCTTCGCTGCTGCCTTCGAAACGGTCGATCACGTCGTTCGCCTGCGCCAGAGGTCCGGCGATCGCCTCGGCTATGACGGCCTTGAAGAGCTCTTCCTTGCTCTTGAAGTAGAGATAGGGGAGCCCCTTGCTCACCGCGGCCTGCCTCGCGACGTCTTCGAGCTTGGTGGCGGCGAAACCACGGGTGACGAAGAGTTCGAGGGCGGCGCGGGCGATCTCCGACGCGCGATCCTCCGGCCGCCGCACGCGCGACAGCGGTGTCTGCTCCGTATTGACTGACCGGTCAGTATCCATGTTTCGCCATGTAATGCGAAATCGGACCCGGTTCAAGCCACAACGAAAAAAGTCCGGCAGACCGAAGTCGCCGGACGCTTTGACTAGTTTCGCCTTTCCGCTTCCGCAAGCGAAAGCACCGGATCGGCGTCAGGCTTGTCTTCTGTTTAGGGGGCTTCCGGTGGGGCCCTGAGAGAGGGCACCCACGCGGAAGCCTAAAGGCGTTGTTAGAGGGGTCAAAGTCGCCTTTGACCTCCGCCCTTTCCTAACTACTGCTTCTTCTTCTTGACAGCCTTCTTCTTCGCAACTTTCTTCTTAGCAGCCATAACTGTCTCCTATGGTTAGCTATGGGGTCCCCAACCGCGAGGCCCCCGGGGTACGCCGATACGCGACGCCACGCATGCTCAACTGCAGCCGGTTGTCCCGCCACAGGTCGTGCATTTGAGGCACGTCCCATTGCGGACCATGGTGAAGTTGCCGCATTCCGGACAGGCATCCCCTTCGAAGCCCTTGAGCCTGGCTTCGACGGCCAGTCCCAGAGGGAAGGAGGATGCTTCTCCGAGCGCGACCCTGACGACGGCCGCCTTGGCGATGGGCGCCGTAGCGACGGCTGATCCGTCCGTCAGTCCTTTGGGCAGGGCGGCACCGGCGATCGCCTCGTCGGCGATCGCGGCATTGCCGGCGGTCCTGCCATTCAATACGTGGAGGTTGCTGCGCACATAGCCCACGCTGGCGATGCGGCTCACCGCAGCGGCTGCCGCTTCGGCGGCGTTCGTGCCGGGGGAGGGCAGCTCTCCCTGGATCTCGCCGCGGCCCACACCGTCGGGACGGAGGTCCGCCTGCTCGACGTGGCTGAGGTCGTTGCGTCCCAGGTACGAGATCGCGAGTTCGCGGAAGATGTAGTCGAGCACCGACGTCGACATCCTGATGGCGTCGTTGCCCTCGACGAGGCCCGATGGCTCGAAGCGCGTGAAGGTGTAGGCCTCGACGAATTCCTCGAGCGGCACGCCATACTGCAGCCCGATCGAGATCGCGATGGCGAAGTTGTTCATGAGGCTGCGGAAGGCTGCGCCTTCCTTGTGCATGTCGACGAAGATTTCACCGACGCGGCCATCCTCGTATTCACCCGTCCTCAGATAAACCTTGTGCCCGCCGACGATGGCCTTTTGGGTGTATCCCTTGCGACGTTGCGGCAGGCGCTCGCGGCCGGCTCTCACTTCGTGCTCGACGATGCGCTCCACGATCCGCTCGGCGACGATCGGCGCACGCGCGACCGGCGACAGGTCGGCCAGATCGTCATTGGCTGCAACATCGTCGCCCAGCGCCATGGCGGAAAGCGGCTGCGACAGCTTGGAGCCGTCAAGATAGAGGGCGTTCGCTTTCAATCCGAGCTTCCAGGAGGTCTCATAGGCCTTGCGGCAATCCTCGACCGTCGCCGCGCTGGGCATGTTGATGGTCTTGGAGATGGCGCCCGATACAAAGGGTTGTGCTGCAGCCATCATGCGTATGTGACTCTCCGCAGACAAGAAGCGTGTGCCATCTCGTCCACAGGGATTCGCACAATCGAACACGGAAAGGTGCTGACGCTCGAGATCCGCCGCACCTTCAACGCTCATCGTTCCGCACGCATGGACGTTCGCGGCGGCGACGTCACTGCGCGAGAAGCCGAGGCGCGCCAGGATGGCGAGCTTCGGATCCGCGAGGGTTTCGTCGTCGAGGCCGAGCACATCGCGGCAGAAGGCATCGCCCAGCGTGTAGCGAGAGAAGGCGAAGCGGATGTCGAAGGCCGTGGCGATCGCCTGGTCGATCCGCTTCAGGGACGCGGCATCGAAGCCGCGCGCCGACAGAGTCCGGTGGTTGATGGCAGGCGCCGTGGCGAGCGAGCCGTGGCCCACGGCATGGTCGACGATGCGTGCGACCGCGGCTTCGTCGTAACCCAGCGTGCGCAGCGCCAGCGGGACGGTCTGGTTGATGATCTTGAAATAGCCGCCGCCGGCCAGCTTCTTGAACTTCACCAATGAGAAGTCGGGCTCGATGCCGGTCGTATCGCAATCCATCACCAGCCCGATCGTGCCGGTGGGGGCGATGACGGAGACCTGCGCATTGCGGAAGCCGTGGCGCTCACCCAGTTCCAGCGCGCGATCCCAGGCGCTGCGGGCGGCGACAACGAGTCGGGCGTCGGTGCAGTTTTCCGCATCGAGAGCCTGCGGCGCGATGGACAGCCCTTCATAGGCCTCCTGCGTCCCGTGGGCGGCCCGGCGATGGTTCCGGATGACGCGGAGCATTGGCTCGCGGTTGGCCTCGAAGCCGGGGAAGGATCCCATCAGGGCAGCCATCTCGGCCGAGGTGGCGTAGGCAGTGCCGGTCATGATCGCCGTGACGGCGCCCGCGATGGCCCGGCCCCTGGCGCTGTCATAACCGAGGCCCGAGGCCATGAGCAGGGCGCCTAGATTGGCGTAGCCCAGCCCCAACGTTCGGTACCGGTAGGAAAGCTCGGCGATCCGGCGCGACGGGTACTGCGCCATCATCACGGAGATTTCGAGGGTCACAGTCCAAAGGCGGCTGGCATGTTCCAGAGCCTCGACATCGATCGAGCCGTCCTCGCGGCGGAACCGCATGAGGTTCAGCGAGGCGAGATTGCACGCCGTATCGTCCAGGAACATGTATTCCGAGCACGGGTTCGAGGCGTTGATGCGTCCCGACTCGGGGCAGGTGTGCCAGTCGTTGATCGTAGTGTCGAATTGGACCCCGGGATCGGCCGAGTGCCAGGCGGCCTCGGCGATCCGATCCCAGAGGCCGCGGGCGTCGACCGTTCGGATGACTTTGCCGGTCGTGCGCGCCGTCAGAGCCCAGGGGCCGCCTTCCTCGACAGCGCGCAGGAACGCGTCGTTGACGCGCACCGAGTTGTTGGCGTTCTGGCCTGAGACCGAGGCATAGGCTTCCGATTCCCAATCCGTGTCGAAGGCCGGAAATTCGATGTGGCGATACCCTTGCCGCGCGTACTGGATCACGCGCTGGATGTAGTTCTCGGGCAGTTCGGCACGGCGGGCCGCCATGATCTCGCGCCGCAGCACTGGATTTTGGCGCGGATCGAACGCCCCTTCGTGGTCGCCGCCCTCCTGGCAGGCCCGCATGACGGCGTTCAGGTGACGGTTGGCCAGCCGGGAGCCGGCGACCAGAGCGGCCACCTTCTGCTCCTCGAGCATCTTCCAGGAGATGAAGTCCTCAATGTCGGGATGGTCGATGTCGACCGTCACCATCTTGGCCGCACGGCGCGTTGTGCCGCCCGACTTTATGGCGCCGGCTGCACGATCGCCGATCTTGAGGAACGACATCAGACCGGATGACGCTCCGCCGCCGGCGAGCTTCTCGCCCTCACCGCGGACGCGCGAGAAATTGGAGCCGGTGCCTGAGCCATACTTGAAGAGACGGGCTTCGCGGATCCAAAGGTCCATGATGCCGCCTTCGTTTACGAGGTCATCGGCGACGCTCTGGATGAAGCAGGCATGTGGCTGCGGCCGCTCATAGGCGGAGGCAGACGGGTACGCCTGACCATCCAAGTGATCGATGAACCAGTGGCCCTGACCCGGACCGTCGATTCCGTAGGCCCAGTGCAATCCGGTGTTGAACCATTGCGGTGAGTTCGGTGCGCAGATCTGCGACGCGAGCATGAAGCATTGCTCGTCGTAGAAGGAGCGGGCGTCTTCCTCGCTGTCGAAGTAGCCGCCCTTCCACCCCCAATAGGTCCAGGCGCCTGCCATGCGATGGAAGACCTGGCGTGCGCTGGTCTCGCTGCCGAAGCGATCGGCTTCCGGTATTGCCGCGAGAGCGGCCTCGTCGGGAATCGATCGCCACAGCCACTCGGGCATGTCGGCCTCGGCTATGCGGACCACACGCGCCGGCACGCCGGCGCGACGGAAATACTTCTGGGCGATGACGTCGGAGGCGACCTGAGACCACTCGGCCGGCACGTCGATGTTCTTCAGCTGGAAGATGATCGAGCCGTCCGGATTGCGGATCTCGGAGTTGGCAGCCCGAAACGCCACTCCTGCGAATGGCGATTTTCCTGCTTGCGTATACCGACGCTCGAAGCGCATCGACGATCCCCCGTGCCCATCCCGTCAGATTCATCCATCGAGGGGGTGCTCGATTCACAATCGAACACGCACATATGGGCACGAGAGGATAGTAAATTACAAAATCTTGTGCGTGCAACTATATTTTGTAGACCGGCATGTTGATGGTACTAGATGATGCAGGAACGCAACAGTGCACCGTTTCGCTCCTTTCGCGTGTCGCGGATTGCGGGGATTCAGGCGTCGTTCGCGTCGCGTTGCACGTATTGAAGCGCCCGCGTACAAGCGCGCATCACCCTACGAAGTGGTTGGTTCATGATCATCGGCACATGGCTCTTCACCAAGATGCGCGGCGAACTCGTCGGCACAGATGCGGAAGGCAACCGGTACTTTCAGGACAAGCGGGTTGTCCCTGGAATGCGACGGAAGCGTTGGGTCATGTACAACGGCGTCGCCGAGGCATCCCGCGTTCCGCCCGAATGGCATGGCTGGCTGCATCACACTCTTGCCGAGCCGCCGCCCGCCGGCGGCGTGCCGCGCAAGGCGTGGCAGAAGGAGCATCTGCCCAATCTCACGGGCACCGATCACGCCTATAGGCCCCCGGGTCACGCATTGTCTGAAAGCGAGAAGCCGAAGCCGGTATACGAGGCGTGGCGACCGGGCTGACGCTGCAGGCGGCGAGCAGGGGGCAAGAGCGTGGGCCGAAATATTGTCGAGACGATCGTGGGCGCGCTGGTGCTGGTGGTGGCCTGCGTCTTCGTCGTCTATGCCTTTTCCAAGTCCGACCGCACCGGGCCGGACGGCTATGAGCTGGTTGCCCGCTTCGGTCGAATCGACGGGCTGAAGCGAGGTGCGGACGTGACGTTGAGCGGCGTGAAGGTCGGCAGCGTCAGCGGTTTCAGCCTTGACCCGAAGACCTATCAGGCGGTTGTCCGTCTCAATGTGTCGTCGAACGTCGAGCTGCCGGCCGACACACACGCCAAGATCGTGAGCGAGTCTCTGTTGGGCGGCATGGTGGTCGTGCTCGAGCCGGGGGGCGACAGGACGATGCTGAAGAGCGGCGGCGAGATCGAGCATACGCAGGATGCGATTCCGCTGACTGAGCTGATTGCAAAGTTCATGTTCGGCGGCACGGAGAGCAAGTGATGGGCGCTCATTCTCCGAAGGAACCGCCGATCTGGCGGCAACCCGACGGCAAGCCGGTGTCTTGCCTCGAAAAGATCAAAGTCCTGAACCAGAATATTCAGGAGATCGAATCCCTCTGCGCCGATGCGCTGGAGGACGGAGTTCTGATGGGATGCGACGCCGCGCAGATCAAGCAGGCGCTTCACGAGCTGATCGACGGGTTGACGCCGCCTCGCGCCAGGGATTGACCATGCGGGGGTTGATCGTTTTTGCCGCCCTCGCGGCCGGTATCGGTGCGGCCTCGGCGCAGACACCATTGCCCCCGCCTCAGCAACCGCCGGCGCGCCCGGGCAACGCCAATCTGCGGCCGGTGCCGGACGGTCCGGGCATACGGTCGGCCGAGCTGCAGGGCCTGGACAAGGTGACTGCCCGCACTCAGCGCTTCTACGCACCGGTCGGCAAGTCCACGCGCTTCGGCACGCTCGAGATCACGGTCAGTGATTGCCTGGTGAACGTGCCCGAGGCGCCCCCTGAATCCGTCGCCCACCTCACCATCATCGACCACAAGCCCGGCCAGGCGGAGGAGAAGCTGTTCGCCGGCTGGATGTTCGCATCGACGCCGTCGCTGTCGGCGCTCGATCACGGCGTCTACGATCTTCGCGTGCTCTCCTGCACGATGGCGCAAGGATCCTCGCCGCCCAGTTCACGCTGAAAGGTCGCCGGCCGGTCGATCGCGTCGGCCAGCAGCGCCTTGAAATCGTCGCGTGGAGTCTCGATCGCACCGAAGCTGCGCAGGTGTTCGGTCATGAACTGGCAGTCGAGCAGGGTGAAACCGCCCCTGATCAACCGCGCCACCAGATGGACCAGCGCAACCTTCGACGCGTCGCGCTCGCGGCTGAACATGCTCTCGCCGAAGAACGCGGCCCCGATCGAAACCCCGTAGAGGCCGCCGACCAGCCGCCCCTCCACGCGACATTCCAGGCTGTGCGCATGGCCGCGGGCGTGCAGCTCCGTGTAGAGGGCGATGATCGGCTCGTTGATCCAGCTTTCCGGATGGCCGGGGCGCGGCTCGGCGCAGGCCCTCATCGTCTCGCCGAAGGCGGTGTCGGCGCTCACCTCGAAGTGGCCGCTGCGGACCGTCCGCGCCAGTCGACGAGAGAGGTGGAAGCCATCGAGCGGCAGAACCGCCCGGTGGCGGGGATCGAGCCAGTAGAGCTTGGGATCGTCCCGGCTCTCTCCCATGGGAAAGACGCCGATGCGATAGGCCTGGAGCAGGAGGTCGGGAGTGATCTCCAGCATCGCAACCCTACTTCTTCAGGCCGACCAGCTTCTCCAGCCAGTGGATATCGTAGTCGCCGTCGATGAAGGCCTGTTCGCCGATGATGCGGCGGTGCAGCGGGATCGTGGTGTCGATGCCGCCGATCACGAATTCCTCGAGCGAGCGGCGCAGGCGCATCAGGCATTCGTTGCGGCTGCTGCCGTTTACGATGAGCTTGGCGACCATCGAATCGTAATAAGGCGGGATCGAGTAGCCCGCGTAGAGGCCGGAATCCACCCGCACGCCAAGTCCGCCGGGCGCGTGATACTCGGTGACGAGACCGGGGCAGGGCACGAAGGTCTCGGGATTTTCGGCGTTGATCCGGCACTCGATGGCATGGCCCTGGATCACGATGTCCTTCTGCGTGAGCCCCAGGGGGGAGCCGGAGGCGATGCGGATCTGTTCGCGCACCAGGTCGATGCCGGTCACCGCCTCGGTGATGGGATGCTCGACCTGCAGACGGGTGTTCATCTCGATGAAGTAGAACTCGCCGTCCTGGAACAGGAATTCCATCGTGCCGGCGCCGCGATACTTGAGCTTGCGCACGGCTTCGGCGGCCAGCTCGCCGATCCGGTTGCGCTGTTCGGCATTGAGGGCCGGAGACGGTGCTTCTTCGAGCACCTTCTGGTGACGGCGCTGCAGCGAGCAGTCGCGCTCGCCGAGGTGGATGCCCGCGCCAAGCCCGTCACCCAGCACCTGGATCTCGATATGGCGCGGCCGAGGGAGATATTTCTCGAGGTAGACGGCGTCATTGCTGAAGGCGGCCTTGGCCTCGGCGCGCGCCAGGGAGAAAGCCTCCGCCGCCGCCTCCGCATTCTCCACGACCTTCATGCCGCGCCCGCCGCCGCCGGCAACGGCCTTGATCAGAATCGGCCAGCCGATGCTGCCGCCCAACTCGATCACTTCCTCGATCGACTCGACCGGCCCGGGCGAACCGGGCACCAGAGGCAGGCCGAGTTCCTTGGCGGTCTGCTTGGCCACGATCTTGTCGCCCATCATGGAGATGTGCTGCGGCGTCGGCCCGATGAAGGTGAAACCGTGCGCCTCGACCGCTTCGGCGAAGCGGGCATTCTCCGACAGGAAGCCGTAGCCGGGGTGGATCGCATCGGCGCCGGCAATGGTCGCGGCGGACAGGATCGCGGGAATGTTGAGGTAGCTGTCGCGGGCCGGCGGCGGTCCGATGCAGACGGATTCATCGGCCAGCCGCACATGCATCGCATCGCTGTCGGCGGTCGAGTGCACCGCGACCGTCTGGATGCCCATCTCGCGGCAGGCGCGATGGATGCGGAGCGCGATCTCACCGCGATTGGCGATCAGAACCTTGTCAAACATCGGCGCCGAGGCCTTCACTCGACGATCATCAGCGGTTCGCCGAATTCGACGGGCCGGGCGTTCTCGATCAGGATCTGTATGACCGTGCCGCCCTTGGGCGCCTTGATCGGATTGAAGGTCTTCATCGCCTCGATGATCAGCAGTGTCTGGCCGGCCGTCACCTTGTCGCCCACGGAGACGAAATTCGGCTTGCCGGGCTCCGGCGCCAGGTAGGCCGTGCCGACCATCGGCGACTTCACGACGCCGGGATGCTTGGAAAGGTCGGCCGGCGCAGCGCCGGTTGCGGCCACTGGATCCGGGGCGGCGGCGGGCGCGGCTGCCATCATGACGGGCGCTGCCGTCGCGGCGGGCGCGGTCGGTCGGGCGACTCGTATGCGCCGCTCGCCGTCCGCCAGCTCGATCTCGCCGAGTTTGGTTTCCTCGAGGATCGCCGCCAGCTTGCGGACGAACTCCGTGTCCAGCTCGAACTTTGCCATGGAGAAACGCTCCCGATGTTGGTCAGCGTGCCAGCAGGCGCGCCAGCGCCTGCAGGGCAAGGAGGTAGCCTTGAGTGCCGAGACCTGCGATCACCCCGACCGCCGCCGGGCTGATGTAGGAATGATGGCGGAAGCTCTCACGCTTGTAGATGTTTGAAAGATGCACCTCGATGGCCGGCAGTTCGGCGGCATTGAGCGCGTCGAGCAGGGCCACTGAGGTATGAGTGTAGGCACCGGCATTGATGACGATGCCGGAGTTTCCCTCGCGCGCTGCCTGGATGCGGTCGACGAGTACGCCCTCGTGGTTGCTCTGGGCGAACTCCACCTCGATGCCGAGGCGCGAAGCCTCTGCGCGGCACGCCGCCTCGACATCGGCCAGCGTCTCGCGGCCATAGATCTCCGGCTGACGCTTGCCCAGCATGTTGAGGTTGGGCCCGTTGAGCACCAGCACCGGCTTGGCCGGTGGGCGCTGGGCGGCCTTAGCCAATCCTGCCTCCGAGAATCACAAGAGGCGGGCGTTATAGCATGGCGAGTCGCGGCCACAAGGCGGCCTCAGGGGCGGTTTCTCAACAGCTTGGCATGGGCGAACAGGCGGTCACACAAGACGTTGAGAGTCTCGCGCTCCCCGCCGGATAGCACTTGGCACAGGTCGGCTTCGTACTTCAGGGCCAGTGGGACGATATCCGCGTGGATCGCGCGGCCTTTCGGGGTCAGGTGCAGGGAGGCCCGCCGCCGGTCGTCGAGATCGGTCGCTCGTTCGACCAAGCCGCGCTTCATCAGGCCGGCCACGGCCCGGCTGACGGCCACCTTGTCCATGACGATGCGCTGGCCCACATCGGAGGCGGTGAGGGGAGCAAACCGCCCCAGCGCCGCCATTACGCGCCATTGCGTAACGCTCAGGCCATGCGGACCGGCATATACGTCATGCAGCGACTCGCTGACCAATTGGGCCAGCACGGACAGGCGGTACGGGAGGAATTTCTCCAGTTCGAGGGCTTGCGCTTCGGTCGACATGATAGTTACATTTGAAACCAATTCAGCCGGGAGGTCAAACATGGCAAGTGTCAGCGACGCCAAGATCCTGGAAATCGATGAAGTGAATCCGATGGGCACCGATGGATTCGAGTTCGTCGAGTACACGGCCCCCGATCCCGCGGCGCTCGGCGTCCTGTTCGAGAGCATGGGCTTCACCAGGGTGGCCAGGCATCGTTCTAAGGACGTCTCGCTCTATCGCCAGGGCGACGTGAACTTCATCGTCAACGCCGAGAAGGAAAGCTTCGCCCAGGGGTTCGCGCGGGTACACGGGCCCAGCGTCTGCGCCATCGCGCTGCGCGTAAAGAATGCCGGCGCCGCCTACAAGCGGGCCCTGTCGCTTGGCGCGTGGGGCGTCGAGGGGAAGGTCGGTCCCATGGAACTGAACATTCCCGCAATCAAAGGCATCGGCGATTCACTGCTCTATCTCGTGGATCGCTATGGCGAGCGCGGCTCGATCTACGACGTCGACTTCGAGTATCTGCCGGGCGTCGACCGCAATCCCACCGGGGTCGGGCTGACCTATATCGACCACCTGACCCACAACGTGCATCGCGGCCGCATGGCCGAGTGGGCCGACTTCTACGAGCGGCTCTTCAATTTCCGCGAAATTCGTTACTTCGACATCGAGGGCAAGCTCACCGGCCTCAAGTCCAAGGCGATGACCAGCCCCTGTGGCAAGATCCGGATCCCGATCAACGAGAGCACCGACGACAAGTCGCAGATCCAGGAGTATCTCTCCGCCTATCACGGCGAGGGCATCCAGCACATCGCGCTCGGCACCGGTGACATATACGACACGGTGGAGACCCTGAAGGCCAAGGGCGTGCCGTTCCAGACCGTGCCCGACACCTACTATGAGCAGGTCGACGAACGCCTGCCGGGCCATGGCGAGGATCTGGCGCGACTGGCGGCGGATCGCATCCTGATCGACGGGGCGCCCACCAAGGGCGGCGGCCTTCTCCTGCAGATTTTCACCCAGACGGTGATCGGCCCGATCTTCTTCGAGATCATCCAGCGCCGCGGCAACGAGGGCTTCGGCGAGGGCAATTTCCGCGCGCTGTTCGAATCGATCGAACTCGACCAGATCCGGCGCGGCGTGTTGAAGGCCTAGAACGAACGAAACAACGGAGGAAACCATGGCCAAGAACTGGATTCCGCTGCGCCAGATCGAGGGCAACGCCTCGCGCCAGGCGCATGTCCGGCTGCCGGAAGGCACCTTTGAGCGCGAGATCAGCAAGGAGGGTTTTTTCGGCCCCTCCGCGCAATTCCACCACAGGCACAAGCCGACGGACTGGATCGAGTTCGACGGCCCGATCCGGCCGCGGGCGCTCGATCTCAACAAGCTGGCGACCGTCCGCCCCAATCCGTGGCAAGCCGAGCTCGTCATGGAAAACAGCCATATGCAGATGCGGATCTGGCGCCTCGACGAGCCGATGCGGGAGCTGGCGCGCAACAGCGACGGCGACCAGCTGCTGTTTGTCCACGAGGGCAAGGGCGCGCTCTTCTGCGACTACGGGCATCTCGACTACGTGGAGGGCGACTATCTCGTCATTCCGCGCGGAACGATGTGGCGCCTGGAGCCCGCGGAACCCACCCTGTCGCTGATGATCGAGGCGACAAACGACCATTTCACCCTGCCGGAGAAGGGGCTGGTCGGCCGGCACGCGATTTTCGATCCTGCGATGCTCGACACGCCGCGGATCGACGAGGCGTTCCGTGCCCAGCAGGACGAGCGCACCTGGAAGGTTTCGGTGAAGCGGCGCAACACGCCGTCGACCGTGACTTACCCGTTCAACCCGCTCGATGCGGTAGGTTGGCACGGCGATCTCAGCGTCGTGCGCATCAACTGGCGCGACCTGCGGCCCCTGATGAGTCACCGCGCGCATCTGCCACCGTCGGCGCATACGACCTGGGCGACCGGCCGCTTCGTCGTCTGTACCTTCGTTCCCCGGCCGTTCGAGAGCGACCCGGAGGCGTTGCGGCTCCCCTTCTTTCACAACAACGACGATTTCGAGGAAGTGATTTTCTATCACAAAGGCAGCTTCTTCAGCCGCGACAACATCCATCCCGGCATGATGACGATCCATCCGAGCGGCTTCACGCACGGGCCGCATCCCAAGGCCTTCAATGCCGCCACCAAGGGCGGCAAGATGGAGACCGACGAGGTCGCGGTGATGATCGACACGCGCGACGCGGTCGATGTGGCGGCGATGCCGGCCGGCGTCGAATTCGAAGGATATGTGAAGTCCTGGCGGGCGCCGGACATGAAGCAGGCTGCGGAATAGGGGCGGGACACGATGAAGCTGGGATCGCTGAAAGAGGGCGGCCGCGACGGCACGCTGATCGTGGTCAACCGCGACCTGACGCGCGGTGTGCGTGCCACCACCATCGCGCCGACGATGCAGAAGGCGCTCGACGACTGGGCAAGGAATGCCCCTAAGCTGCGGGAGCTGGCCGAGCAACTCGAGGACGACAAGGCGGTGGGTTCGTTCGAGCTCGATCCGACGGCTCTGGCGGCGCCCCTTCCGCGCGCCTACCAGTGGGCCGATGGTTCGGCCTACGTTGTGCACGTCGAACTGGTGCGAAAGGCTCGCGGCGTCGAGATGCCGCCATCCTTCTGGACTGATCCGCTGATGTACCAGGGCGGCTCGGATTCCTTTCTGGGGCCCAACGACGAGATCGAGATGGCCGACGAGGCCTGGGGCATCGATTTCGAGGGTGAGATCGGCGTGATCGTCGACGACGTGCCGATGGGCATCTCTCCGGAGGCGGCCCGCAGGCACATCAAGCTCGTGACGATCCTGAACGACGTCTCGCTGCGCAACGTCATCGTGGGCGAACTCGCGAAAGGCTTCGGCTTCTTCCATGGCAAGCCAGCGACGGCCTTCGCGCCCGTTGCCGTGACACCCGACGAACTCGGCGACGACTGGAACGGGGCGCGGCTCGACCGGCCGCTGATCTCGACGCTCAATGGCAGGGAGTTCGGGCACCCCAACGCCGCGACGGACCTCACCTTCGATTTCGGCCAGCTGATTGCGCACGCCGCACGCACGCGGCACCTCGAGGCGGGAACAATTGTCGGCTCCGGTACGGTGGCGAACCGCGATGCTGCCGTCGGCTGCTCCTGCATCGCCGAGCGGCGGGTGCGCGAGACGATCGAGGGCGGCAAGCCCGTAACGCCGTTCATGAGCTTCGGCGACCACATCCGCATCGAGATGTTCGATCGCGCCGGCAAGTCGATCTTCGGCGCCATCGACCAGAAGGTCGTGCGCTACACGCCGCCCGCCTGAGCCGTGCTACAGTGGCCGCGGAGGCGGTCATGAAGCTCATCGGCTATTTCAGGTCCTCGGCAGCGTATCGGGTGCGCATCGCCCTGAACTTCAAAGGCATTGCCGTCGAACATGCGTCACGGCATCTGCGCAAGGGCGAGCAGCTCTCGACGGACTACGCCACCCTCAACCCCCAGAAGCTGGTCCCGTCGTTGGTCCTCGACGACGGGGCGGTGCTGACCCAATCGCTGGCGATCATCGAGTATCTCGAGGAAACCCATCCCGACCCGCCGCTGCTCCCCCGCGATCCGGTCGGTCGCGCGCATGTTCGCGCCCTGTCGCTGATCGTGAGCGCAGACATCCATCCCATCCAGAACCTGCGGGTGATGGCCTACCTCCGGCAGAAGTTCGACCAGACGGAGGAAAGCGCCTTTGCCTGGTCGCGACACTGGATCGAAGCCGGCTTCGACGCCTATGAGGCAATGCTGGCGCAACGCGGAGCCGGTACGTTCAGCCACGGCGACGAGCCGACCATGGCGGACATGTGCCTGGTGCCCCAGGTCTTCAACGCCACACGATTCAAGGTCGACATGAAGCGATACCCGGCCATCCAGCGCATCTACGATGCGTGCATGAAGCATCCCGCCTTCGATGCGGCCCAACCCTCGAAGCAGCCGGACGCCGAAACTTGAAAAGATCCATCATCGTTCTAGGCGCCGTCGTTGCCCTGATCGGCATCGGCGCCGCAGCAGTCCCGTTTGCCGAGGACTTCGTTGCCTCTCGACTCAAGGCCGGCCTCGCCCGGAAGGGCGTTCAGGTCGAGACAGTCACGGTCGGGCTGCTCGACCGCAGCGTCGCGTTGCGCAATGTAGCGGGGGGACCCAATGGCGAACTGAAGGTCGACGAGTGGCAGGCTTCCGGGCTGGCGTGGCCGCTGGACGAGTTGCTGAACGGACGCCTGCCGTTTCGCGGCCTGAACTGGGGCGATCCCCTTCATGTGGCACGGCTCCACTTGCGCAATTTCCGATTGGCCCAGCCAGACGCCGGCAATTCCTGGACGATCGGCGAGTTGACCGGCGCCAATATCGATCTTCCGCGCTACGACTCGACCTATGAGGGACCGTTCCGCAACGAAGTGATGATGGCCCGCCTGCTGGGGGCGCTTTCGGTGGACCGCATTGAGCTGAGCGGCTTCTCCTATACGTCCCTGGAGCAGATGACCCAGAGCGTGGCCCATCTCACCGCGACGGGCTACACGCGGGGACTGATCGACGCGCTCGAGATGAAGGACCTGGAGGTCAAGCCGGCGGGTGCCCGGATGGCCGGAGTCAAGGTCGCCGAGACCACGGCACGGGGCATCGACCTGCGCCGTCCCATTGCCTCTGCCTCTTCGCTCGACTGGGAGCCCGGCATGCCGCTAGGCCGGGTCCCGGTTGCCGAGGGGCGCATGTCGGGGTTCGGCGGCGATCTCTTGAGTCGCTACGGCCTGTCGCTGGGCAGTGTGTCGACCGAGACCAGCCTCGAAAGCGGCGGCGTCAGCCGCTCGCGGGTGCGTGTCGAGAATTTCCTACTGGCACCCTCGCTGCGCAGCGTCGAGGCGCTCGGCATGCGCATGGTCCTTCAGTCCATGGACCTGAAGGAGGTGCGCCTCGGGTTCGACTGCAGCACCGTCGAGGATCGTGCCAGTCACGTGCTGGAGGTTGAGGACTGCAAGCTGAGTGGTTCCGACCTGATCGAAATCTCCCTGGCTGCGCGGATCATCGACGCCGACGAAGAGTTCTGGCGATCGATCGACGACGCCGACCCCTTTGGCGTGCTGGGCACCAAGGCGGCTCTGGCGTCGGCCAGGCTGCTGGTCGCCGACAGGAGCTTGCTTCAGCGCAGCCTGCAAGCCAAGGCACGGCTCAGCGGCCAGCCAGTAGCGGCCGAGCGTGCGGCACTGGCGACCGAAATCCGCCGCTACCAGCCGCCCGGCGTACTGATCACGCAGGATTTGTCGAAGCTGCTCGATGCGGTCGCCCGTTTCGTCGAGCAAGGCGGCACGCTCACCGTCGACGCGGCGCCGCAACCGGCGCTCGGTCTGGAGAAGCTCGACTACCTCCTGAAGCCCGGCGCCGACCTCGTGAACGCGCTCGGGCTCACCGCAAAGGTGGCGCGCTAGCTCTTTCGAGCGTCGGCGATCAGGGCCTTCAGCGATTCGGCATCGACAGCTCCCGGCACGAACTGCTTGCCGATGACGAAGGCCGGCGTGCCGCGGACGCCGAGCGCGGCGGCTAGCGCCATGTTGCGGTCGATGATCTGCTTCAGCCTGGAATCTTCCATGTCCTTTTCCAGCTGAGCCACGTCGATCCCGACCGAGGCAGCCGTTTCGAGGATTTTCGCGCGGTCGAGTTTGCCGTTGAACTCCATCAGCGCATTGTGCAGTGCTTGGTGCTTGCCCTGCTTCATCGAGGCGAGGGCGGCAAGGGCGGCGATTCGCGACGGCTCCCCGAGGATCGGCAGGTCCTTGTAGATGATCTTCACCTTTCCGTCGGCGCCGGTGACCGACTTCACCGCCTGGTGCGCACGCTTGCAGTAGGGGCACTGGTAGTCGTTGAACTCGACGATGGTGACGTCGCCCGCGGGATTGCCGCCAACGGGGCTGTCTGCGTCGCCGAACAGCTCGGCCTCGTTCTGGGCGATTGCCTTCGTCGCCACCGCATCCCGCTGGGAATCCTGCTTGCGCTCGAGCTCCTGCATGGCCTCTACCAGTACCTCGGGGTTGGCCATCAGGTAGGCCCGGATGCTCTTGCCGAGATCGGCCGGAACGGGAGCGGTGGCCGCGACGGTCGGAGCGCTGGACGCAGCAGGGGCGATTGCGACGCGGGACAGTCCCGTGCGGGTGGCGACGACCGCGCCGATGACGATCAGGCCGCCCATGATTGCCAGTAGAATTGAACGCATATCGGTGTTCTCCAGAAACGGCTACTTGCGGGGCCGGCTATTGATATAGGCCTTGAGATCCTGTGCCCGCTGCCAGGACGGCGTCCCGGCGGTGAGTTGACGCGAGGCCGTCTCCGCATGGGCCTGGGCCTCGGCGCGCTGGCCGCGAAGCGCGGCCATTTCCGCCCGGGCGAGGGAGGTCATACCCGGGTCGTTGAGCTGGGAGTAGCCGGATGCCATGAGGCGCCAGAGTTCGAAGCTTCCAGCCTCCTGCTGCGAGGCCAGATTGAGGTTGCGCATCGCTTCCCGGATGTTGTCGGGAGTGTTGACCTCGAGCAGGGCTCGCGCGAGGTCGATCTTCAGGATCGCCGCCGCCGGCGCGAGTTGCACCGCCCGCCGGTATGACGGAATGGATTCGGCCGCACGGCCATTCTCGTAGAGCATCTGCGCCCGCACTTCATGGAAGTACGGATCGTTGGGATACTCCTTGAGCAGACCGTCGATCGTCAGCAGGGCCGAGCCGAGCGCTCCCTTGCGATAGAGGGCGATGGCTCGGGCATAGCGCGCCGGCAGCGACCGGTCAGCCTCGGTGTAACGCTGCAAAGCCGTATCGGGCGCAACGAACCCATAGAGCTTTGCCACCATGCGCTGGTGCAGCATCAGGAATTGCGGCGAATCGGGCGTGTTGGCGTAGGGCGAGTTCGCCGCGGCCTGCTCGAAGGCCGAGATGCGCTCCGGAGTCAGCGGGTGGGTGGTGAGATAGGGGTCGCGGCGGCTGATCGCGAGCCTCTCCTCGCGTTGCAGGTAGCGCAGGAACTCGACCGTGCCCTTGGGCGACTGGCCTGTGCGCTGCAGGTAGGTGATTGCGGCCTGATCGGCGGCGCTTTCCTGCGTCTGCGTGTATTTTAGAAACGACATCAGCGAACCGGGCGCCATCGGCCGGCCGGTGCCGCCGCCGTGGCCGCCGCCGGTGCCGCCGGCGCCAGCGCCGCCCGCGACACCTCCCGCCATGGCGCCGCCGGCCAGGATCGTCTCCAGGATCTGCAGGGTGGACAGGCTGCGCAGTTCCTCCTGCATGCGAGCAAGGTGCCCGCCGGCGATGTGGCCGCTCTCATGGGCCATGACACCGATCAACTGATTCGGCCGTTCAGTCCGCATGATCAGGCCGGTATTGATGAAGATGCGCTGGCCTCCCGCCACGAAGGCGTTGAGCGAGCCATCCTGGACGAGCATGATCTCGACGCCATTGGGGTCAAGGCCGGCCGCCTTCCAGATCGGGATCGTGAAAGTGCGGATCGTGCTCTCGATCTCTGCGTCACGGATCAGATTGAGGCGTTGACCTTGCTGAGCCGTCGCGGCACGAAACGGTGCCAGCGCGAAGAGCGTCAGACATGCGAGGATGGTGATGCGTTTGAACAAGGTCGGCACGGGGCTGAAGCAGGCTAGAAACTGGTGGCAGCCGCGTCAATTGTACAACGCAGCCATTGTGGGCGTCCTCTTGCTGTCCGGTTGTGGCTTTAGTGAGACGGACCGCGCGCGGGATCGCGCTGACAACGCCGCCAACCCCGCCAACCTGCCAGACAGCAGGAGAGGCTTGTCGAAGGTCACGAGAGGCAGCAGCTTTGCGGCGACCACCGCCGAGGAGGGCCGGGCCGCCGAGGTCGGGCGCGAAATCCTGGAAGCCGGCGGGAATGCTACCGATGCCGCCGTCGCCATGTATTTCGCACTCTCCGTGACACTCCCGTCAGCGGCGTCGCTGGGCGCTTCCGGGGCATGCGTCGTCCACAATGAAAAGACGAAGAAGGCCGAAGCCTTCGTGTTTCCGCCGGTCGCGGCCCCTGGTGCGGTAAGAGGTACGCCCTTTTCCGTGCCCAACGGTGTGCGCGCCATCACCCTGATGCATGTCCGGCACGGCCAGTTGCGCTGGGAGCAGACGGTGTCGCCGGCCGAACGCCTGGCCCGATTCGGCTTTCAGGTATCCCGCGCCCTGGCACGCGACCTCCTGGCGGGCGGCGCTCTCCTGGGCGCAGACGCCGAGGCCCGGCGGATCTTCGGCAATGTCTCGGAAGGCGTGCTTCTCACCCAGCCGGACCTGGCTTCGGTGCTGGGCGGCATTCGTCAGCGGGGCGGGGCCGAATTCTTTCAGGGAGCGTTGGCGCGCACATTCTCCGAGCAGGTTTCGCAGGCCGGCGGCAGCCTGCCCGTCGATGCGTTGCGCACGGCTGTGCCGATCGCGTCGGCGCCGATGTCGGTCAGTCACTATCGCAGCCGCGTCTATGTTGCGCCGTCCCCGGCGGCCGGCCCGTCGGTCCTCGCGGGCTGGAACGGTCAGCAGCCGGCCGGCGGTCCCGCGGTCGATTCCGGTGGCTTCGCCGGCTTCGCCGCCGTCGACAGCAAGGGCGGGGCGGCTGCGTGTGCGGTCTCGATGGGGCAGCTCTTCGGAGCCCGCGTCGTGGTTCCCGGCAGCGGCATCATGCTCGGCTCGCCCAACCCCGAGGCGGCCTCGGTCAGCCCGATGATCATCGCCAATCCCGGTAATGGCGAGTTCACGTTCGCCGGGGCCGGCGGCGGCGCACCGACCGCCGCCCAGGCCGTCGGCTACGTGGCGCGCGAGGTCATCGACAACGGTCGCAACCTCGCGACCGTCCTCGCAAACCGGCGGGCGCAGGGTGGCTTCGTGAATGCCATCGCCTGCCCCTCGGGTTTGCGCGGTAGTGCCGAAACCTGTCGGACCGGTGCAGACCCCGCGGGCGCCGGCCTCTCGACGATCGCCGAGTAGGCAGCGAAATGGCCGGCAAGCTCTCGCGCCGCTCGGGCGGCGTCGATCCCTTCATCGTCATGGACGTGATGGCCGCCGCCGCCGAGAAGGAAGCGGCGGGTGAGACGGTGATCCATCTCGAAGTCGGACAGCCCAGCACGCCGGCTCCGAAGGAGGCGCTCGAGGCGGCGCACGCGGCGCTCGACGCGGACAGGATCGGCTACGTGGCCGCGCTGGGCATGCCGACGCTGCGTGAGCGCATCGCCCGGCATTACCGCGAGACCTATGGCGCCGATGTTGCACCGGAGCGCGTCATCGTGACGACGGGGTCCTCCGGCGGCTTTCCGCTGGCCTTCCTCGCGAGCTTCGATGCCGGCGACCGGGTTGCGCTCGCAGCGCCGGGCTATCCGGCGTATCGCAACATCCTGGCGGCGCTCAATCTCGAGGCGGTCGACTTGCCGACCTCGGCGGAGGACCGCTTCCAGCCGACCGTCGCCGCACTGGAGCGGGCCGGCCCTCTCGACGGGCTGATCGTGGCGAGCCCCTCGAATCCCACAGGAACGATGGTGACGCTCGGGGAACTGAAGGCGCTGGCCGACTGGTGCAACGCCAACGGCGTGCGCCTGATATCGGACGAGATCTACCACGGCATCGTCTACGAGGGTGAAGCCCACTCCGCGGTCGAGGTCTCCGATACGGCGATCGTGGTGAACAGCTTCTCCAAGTACTTTTCCATGACCGGCTGGCGGGTGGGTTGGCTGGTCGTGCCGGCCGACATGGTGCGGCCGATCGAGCGGTTGACGCAGAACTTCTTCATCTCGGTCCCGACGCTCAGCCAGCACGCCGCTCTTGCCGCCTTCGGGTGTCGCGAAGAACTCGACGGGCATGTGAAGCGCTATCGCACCAACCGCGACCTGCTGATGGCCGGCCTGCCTTCGGCGGGCCTCGACCGGCTGACGCCGGCACAAGGCGCCTTCTACATCTATGCCGACGTCTCGCACCTTACCAACGACAGCCGCGACTTCTGCAGCCGCATGCTGCGCGAAGCCGGCGTGGCGACAACGCCCGGCGTCGACTTCGATCGTGCGCGGGGAGCAGGCACCTTGCGCATCTCCTTCGCCGGCTCGACCGCGGAGATGGAGGAGGCGGTTCGCCGCCTGAAGCAATGGAGACGGGTATGAGAGCCGTCGCGGTTGCGGCTCTTTTCGCTTTCGTTCCTCTCGCGGCCTCCGCTCAAAGCGGCCCGAGCTACGATTGCGCCAAGGCATCGAACGGTGCGGAGCGGGCGATCTGCAAGGACGCCGCCCTGGCGAAGGCCGATCGTGACCTGGCGAGTCTGTATGCCGCTCTACTGGCCAAGCTGAGCGGGCCGGCGAAGGAAAGCCTCGAGAAGAGTCAGGTTCGCTGGATCGTCGCACGCAACCGCGCCTGCGTGCCGACCGACGATCCCGACGTCATCGGGCGCTGCCTCAAGACGCGCTATGGCGATCGTATCGCCGATCTCAGGACGGCGGCCGCCGGGCCTTATCCCTTCATCGAGGACCAGTCGATCGAGCGGAGCGGGAAGGTCGGGAAGGTGACCTACACGGTTGACCTTCGATACCCGCGCTTCGCCGGCACGACCGCCGACTTCACGGCGATCAATCGCTCCTTTGCCGAAGCGGCGGCGAAAGCTGCGCGCGAAACAACGCCGACGGCCGATGCCGGCCTCGACCGCGAACAGGAATGGCAGGCCGAGCAGGGCTATTCGCTGTTTCGCCCTGATCCGAGTGTCATCACGGTCGCACTGACCTTCTGGGCGTTCACCGGCGGCGCCCATGGCTATGGAAGCACGAGCTGCACGTTGGTCGACCTGCGTACCGGCAAAACCGTCTCGCCTGCAGAAGTATTCGCTCCCGGCTCACCGTGGCTGAAGGAACTGGTCGCCATCGTCGCCGCCGATCTCAAGAAGCAGTTCGTCGACAATCCCGGCTTCGAGGATGCGCTGCAGCCCACCAAGCTGACCAAGACGGTCAACACCAGCGGCCATTTCTGCTGGCAGGCGGACAAGCTGCAGATCTATTTCAACCAGTACGAGGTCGGCCCGTACTCAGCAGGGCCCTATACGGTCGACATCCCCTACAGTCGGCTGAAGCCACTGCTACGCGCCGGCGGCCCTATCTCCCGCTAGTGCAGCCTGCGCCGGTCGCGGCTCGGAACCGCTGGGGCGGCTGATCCTGTGCGGTCGGTCGCGACCGGCGGCACGGGACCGGAATGGTGGCTCGCCATGTGCCAGCCGTCGGCCAGGCGGACATAGAGGTTGCTCGCCATCAACTGGCCGTTGGGCAACACTTCGCGGCAGATCACGAGGGCGAGGCCGGGGCGGCCGACGACCCATTCTTCGGTGCAACGCACGCGCGGCGCGTCGGGGTGCTTCATGATCGCCCGCCAGCTCGCCATGATCTCTGCCCGCTCGTGGAGGGCGGCCTGGCCCGGATGGAGGCAGATGACGGAGCCCGTAGGTGCCCAGATGCGGTCCATTGCGTCCGCGTCGCGATCGTTGAAGGCCTTGTAAAAGGCACGGTTCGCGGCCAGGACGGCGTCGCGTTCGTCATCGTCGAATTCCGCCAAGAGCGGCGGCAGGCGTGGTGGACGGCGGGGCATTCGACCCTCGAAACTCACGGGTTGCGCGGCACAGGATTAGCCGACACAGAAGAGGCATCCAACCGTCGAGATGATGATGTCCATTCCAAAGCTCGAGTTCCCGCCATTCCACCTGCCGGCCGAGGCCGAGGCTCTGCGCGGCGAGGTTCGCGCGTTCCTCAAGGAGACGCTGCCCAAGATCCACTCCGAAGACCGCTTCGCGAGCTGGAACACGCCGTCGCCCGAGTTCAGCCGGGCGCTGGGGGCCAAGGGCTGGCTCGGCATCACCTGGCCGAAACAGTATGGCGGGGCCGAACGCTCCTTCCTCGACCGCCTCGTCGTAACGGAGGAGCTGCTGGGGAACAGCGCGCCGGCGGGCTCGCACTGGGTCGCCGATCGCCAGTCTGGGCCGTTGCTGCTCAAGTTCGGCACGGAACAGCAGCGTCAGGCCATCCTGCCGCGCATTGCACGCGGCGAGTGCTATTTCAGCATCGGCATGAGCGAGCCCGATTCCGGCTCCGACCTGGCCTCGGTGCGGACCCGCGCCGAGCCGGTGCCGGGCGGGTTCCGCGTGAACGGGACCAAGGTCTGGACCTCAGGCGCACATCGCAATCACTACTGTATCACGCTGGTGCGCACCTCCGGGCAGCATGGCGACCGTCACAAGGGGCTGAGCCAGCTTCTGGTCGACCTCAAGACGCCGGGCGTCACGATTCGCCCAATCATCAACCTTGCCGGGCGGCACGACTGGAACGAGGTGACCTTCTCCGACGCCTTCATCCCCGAGGATTGCCTGATCGGCAACGAGGGCGACGGCTGGCTGCAGGTCACGAGCGAACTGGCTTTCGAACGCTCGGGTCCCGAACGCTTCATGCAGAACGTCTATGTGCTGCGCGAACTGGTGAGGGTGCTCGGCCGCCAGCCGGCCAAGCGTGCGAGCGCCATCCTGGGCCGCCTCATCGCGCGTCTTTGGACGCTGCGGCAGATGTCGACCGCCGTCGCCGGCATGATGCAGGGTGGTAAGTCGCCGGCCATCGAGGCGTCGCTGGTGAAGGATCTCGGCACGATCTACCAGCAGGACCTGCCGGAGATCGCGCGAACCCTGGCGGAATCCGACGCCACCACCGAGGATGATCTCGCCGACTTCCTCGACATCGCCCAGTACGCGTCGATGATGGCGCCAAGCTACACCATACAGGGCGGCACCACCCAGGTCCTGCGCGGCATCGTCGCCCGCGGTCTTGGTCTGCGCTGAAGGAGGACGATCATGGACCGCGATACTCGTGACATGCTGCTGGAGACCGCCAGCCGCTTCTTCGCCGAGCGCGCCGGCAAGGACGTCGTGAACGGCGTCGAGAAGGGCGTGTGGCCTTCCGATCTCTGGAAGGAGATCGAGGAAATGGGCCTGCCACTGATTGCCGTGCCCGAGGAACAGGAAGGCGTCGGCGGGACACTGGCAGACCTGATGGCGCTGCTGCGCGTGGCGGGCGAGCATGCCGTGCCCGTGCCGGTCGCCGAGACGGCGCTGGCCAACCTGCTGGTCTCGGCCGCGGGTGGCAAGCCCGCGGCGGGACCGTCGACCCTCGCCCTGGGCGAGCTGTCGCTGCAGGGCAACCGGGTTTCGGGCAAAGTGGCGCGTGTGCCCTTCGCGGGCGTCGCCGAGCGCTTCGTGGCGATCGTCACGGCAGGCGGCAAGTCGACCCTGGTCGTCGTACCGCGCGATGCGGTCGCGATCGAGGATACGCCGAGCCACGCTGGCGAACCCTACGGGACCGTGACCTGCGACGGCGCCGCGCCTGAATACAGCGCCGCGTCGCCCGTCAGCGCCGACCGGGCGCTCGAGCTCGCCGCACTCGCCCGCACCATGCAGATGGCGGGCGCCGCCGACAAGGTGCTCGTGACGGCCACGGAATATTGCAAGCAGCGCGTCCAGTTCGGCCGGCCGATATCGACCTTCCAGGCGATCCAGCACATGCTGGCCGAATTGGCGAGTTACGTGGCCGCGACGATCGCCTCGGCAGAGTCCGCGGCGCGGGACGCCGACGAAGGCGGGCTCGAGAGGGGCGGCAGCTTCTCCATCGCCGCCGCCAAGACCCAGACCTCCGACTTCGCGCACCGTATCGCCGCCATCTCGCACCAGTCGATGGGAGCGATGGGCTTCACCCACGAGCACATCCTGCATCACTACACGCGCAGGCTCTGGGTGTGGCGCCGCGACTTCGGCAGCGAAAGCTTCTGGGGCGAGAAGATCGGCGAATCCTTCGCGAGGGCCGGCAAGGACGATCTGTGGCCGGCCCTCAGCGAAAGCCGATACGCCGCCTGACGGCGGCCGTGGAGCATTGGACGGGCGGACACCGGGCGGATTGACCGCTCAGGCAACCACGGCTGGCGCGGGCCATTCATTCTCCGAGTTTCAAACCGTATTGGAGATTGGAATGGCTCGCCACGATCACCGGCGCGAAAACGCGCAGGCCTACCCCCGCGACGGCGCTTCCAACCACCTCGATGAGCAGCGACCGGAATACTACGATCCGGATCACGTCTATCGCGGACGCGACCGCTTCAACAGCGGTTACGGCGCCAGCCTCTACAGTCGCCGCGCGTTCGGCCCGTCCTCGAACGAAGCCCCTCGCGAGGGGAGATATCGCGGTTTTGGGCCGAAAGGGTATGCCCGGTCGGACGCGCGCATTCGCGAGGATATTTGCGACGACTTGACCGACGCCCCCTATGTCGACGCGAGCGACGTGGAAGTTCTTGTCAGGAATGGCGAGGTAACGCTGAGCGGCACCGTCGAAAACCGGCAGTCCCGCCGACACGCTGAAGATCTTGCCGAAGGTGCTCGAGGCGTACTGCATGTGCAGAACAATCTGCGGGTTGCCGGCCGGGCGGACCTGATGAAGGCGTCGACGACGCCCCTTTTCAAGCGCGCCGGCGTCGGCACCCGCTGAGCAATTTCTTCGTCACCCGTCTTTCCTCTGGCTGTCGCACGGGTGACAGGTGTTGCAACCGCGCGAGCGGGCCGAAAATTTATGCGGATGTCAGGCCCGGCAGGTGGCGATATATATGAGTGAATATATCGACCACCATCTTCGAAACGGATGATCGCATGCTGGCTACTCGTCGGGGCTTCACCTCCATCCTTGCCGTGACCAGCTTCGTCCTTTTCGCGGGAGGGCTGGCGCAGCAAGCCGCCGCGCAAGGCAAGGATGTCGTCATCCTCGCCGCCGCCAGCCTCAAGAACGCGCTGGACGAAGCGTCCGCCGCCTGGGCAGGGCAGACGGGCAAGGCCCCCAAGATCTCCTATGCCGCCAGTTCGGCGCTGGCCAAGCAGATCGAGGGCGGCATCCCGGCCGACGTCTTCATCTCGGCCGACGTGCCGTGGATGGACTATGTCGCGGAGCGCAAACTCATCAAGCCGGCCAGCCGCTCGGACTTTCTCGGCAATCAGATCGTGTTGATCGCCCCCAGGGACTCCAGCATCGTCCTCAAGATCGGCACGGGCTTCAGGCTTCGCGACGCGCTGGGCGCTGACGGCCGGCTCGCCATGGCAAATGTAGACGCGGTACCGGCCGGCAAGTACGGAAAGGCAGCGCTGCAAGATCTCGGCGTCTGGTCGTCGGTCTCCAATCGGGTGGCGCAGGCCGAGAACGTCCGCATGGCGCTGACGCTGGTCTCACGCGGCGAAGCGCCGCTTGGCATCGTCTACAGGACCGACGCGACCTCCGATCCAACGGTGCGTATCGTCGATGCCTTTCCGGCCGGTTCGCATCCCCCGATTGTTTATCCGATGGCGCTGCTGGCCGGTTCCACCAACCCCGATGCGCAGGCTTTCGTCGACTTTCTAAAGACTCCGGCGGCCAGGCCGTTCTTCGAGAGGCAGGGCTTCGCCGTATTGAAGTAGGCGCGCTTGCGTTGCCGTCCCCTTGCTCCGCTGGATTGCGCGGGGGCATCGCCCGGACGGGAGTTCAATGAAGCTTGGCGTTCGAAGGAATGAGGAGCCGGGCCAGCGAGCGGATCTCCGGGGACGAGGCGCCGTAGGCTCGCCGCTCCATCTCGCGATAGAGGCGAACGATGTCCCTGCCGGTTTCCGTGACCGACGTACCGCCACCACCTTCGCCGCCAGTCTGAGCGGTAACCACGGGCTGGCGGAACATCTGATTCATCTCGTCGACCAGGAGCCAAGCCTGCCGGTAGGACATGGCCAGCGCACGACCGGCGGCGGAGATCGATCCGGTCTCGTTGATCAGCTCGAGCAGCCGGATTTTCCCAGGGCCGATCGAGCGTTCGCCGCCGAAATCGATGCGAAGATGCAACGAGGTCTTCTCGGCCGGCTTGGCTGCTGATTTGGCAGTTCCGCGTCCCATTGTGAAATTATGCGGCGGCAGTGCCGGCGACGCCAGACGGCTCGTGCAATGCGGCGATCAGCCCTTCGGCGACGTCAGCCGCCTGGATCCGAATATCCGGGATCGCGACGATCTCAGTGTAGCGGCCGCGGGTCGGAGGGCCGACGACGAAGAGCCGGTCCGACGGCGTGTCGTCGCGCCCGATCAGCGCCTCGTCGACCGAAACGTCGAAACCTTGATCGAGGGGATCGGGCCGTAGCAACCCGTTTGCGACCAGCTGGGCGGGCAATGGCACGCGTATGTCGACTTCGTTGCGGGGACCACGGCAAGCGACCACGCGGTCGAAGCTCCGATGCTCGCGGTCCCCGGAGCCTCGGCGGGTTATCGAGACCTCGACCTTGTCGTCCATCGTCGGTTCGATCTCGACCCTGCCCGCGATGATCGACAGTTGACCGCCCGTCTTTGCGGCATCGATCAACGCACCGATCTGCGGGGCGACGCGATGGCGATGAATGTCCCACCACGGTCGCAGGTGGCGTAGGAAGCGCTTCCGCTGGTCGAGATCGAGTCCTTGCCACATCTCGTTGTTGTGGGGCCGCAGGAGCTGCATGAGGCCCGGCCAGCCCAAGCCGCCCCGAATTCTGGCACGGAAACGGGCGGTACGTTGCGATAGGCTGCCGATGAAGAAATCACTCATATCGGCCTCGGGCGTGGGGATCGGTGCCGGTGGATGGCGATGCGGCAACAGTCCGCGGCGGGAGAGGGCGACGATGCGGCCCTTGTGGCCGCGCTCCAGCAACGAGATCAACACGTCAATCATGGTCAGGCTCGTGCCGATCAGCAGGACGGACGCGTCAAGCGGAAGGCCGGCGACGGCCTCGTCACGCCATGGGTTCCCGCGATAGGCGCCTGAATCCCTGGAGGGCGGGCGATGCCCGGTCGCCAGGACGGCTTTGCGGGCTCGCATCGGGGCAGCTAGGCCCTCGATGTCCAAATCCACACCATGCTGTCCTTCGCGAATGGCGATTACGTCGCCGCGGATGACCTGCAGGCGACCGTCGGAACGGCTCACTGAGTCGGCCAGAAGATCCTGCAGGTATCGTCCATAGATGGCGCGCGGAACGAAGTCCGTTCGTCCGAAACCGCTTCCGTCACGCGCAAGCCATTGCACGAAATGGTCGGGCTCGTCGGCGAGGGCGGTCATGTCGCTGGCGCGAACATTGAGGAGGTGGCCAAGACAGTGCGTCGAATAGGCGACACCCAAGCCGGGATAGGCGTCGCGTTCGACGATGGCGACGCGCGGCCGGCCCTTGCGGACAAGTTGGGCGGCCAACAGCACCCCGCTTGCGCCGCCGCCGACGATTGCGATGTCGACGGGGGCGGGCGGCGATTCGGAATGCTGCATTCACAGAGTATGGCCGATGCACCGGTTCGAGCACCAGCGAATGCAGTGCGACGCCTCGGCGCTGCCGCAATGTTATTCCGGCTCGATGCCGGCGGCCTTCATCATCTCGCGATACAGTTCGATCTCGGCGACCATGATCAGCCGCATCTCGTCGGGCGAGCAGGGTGCGATCTCCGAGCCGCCTTGGGCCTGGCGCTCGACATAGGCGGGATCGGTTATGGCCCTGAGCATGGCCTCGCGCAGTTTCGCCATGACCGGCTGGGGCACGCCGCGCGGCATCAGGATTCCGGTCCAGGTCATCAGCTCGAAGTCCGGGATGCCCTGTTCGATCAGGGTCGGGATGTCCGGCGTGAGCTTGTAGCGGCCGCGGCTGCCGACGCCGAGACAGCGGACGGTGCCGGCCTTGACCTGGGGCAGGCTGGTCACCGGATCGGCGAAACACATCTGGACGTGACCGGCCATCGTGTCTTGGAGCGCCGCCGGCGTGCTCTTGTAGGGCACATGTAGCATGTCGATGCCGGCCTTGGCCTTGAGCAATTCACCCGAGATGCGGGTGGAGGCGCTGCCGGAGCCGAAATTGATCTTGCCCGGCTGGCGCTTGCACAGGGCCACGAAGTCCTGGGCAGTCTTCGCCTCCACCTTGGGATTCACGATCATGAACACCGGCGCACGGCCGATGATGGTGACGGGCTCGAAGTCCCTGAGCGGGTCGTACGGGAGGGATTTCATCAGCGCGACGTTGGAGGCCGCCGCGGTGTTCGAACAGACGAAGATCGTTTGGCCATCCGGTTTCGCCTTGGCGGCGAGTTCGGCCGCGATCGCACCGCTGGCACCGGGCTTGTTTTCGATGACCGCCGGAACGCCGAAGGCCTTGTTCAGCCCTTCGGCGACGTTGCGCGCACTCTGGTCGGTGGCCGATCCCGGTCCGAATGGCACGATGATCCGAAACGGACCGTTCGGAAAGGCGTCCGCCTTCGCCGCGCCATAGGTCGGCAGCGCGAGGGCACCGGCGATCAGGGAGCGGCGACGCAAGCTTCGGGTCCCGCCTAGCGGCGCCACCAGCCGCGCTTGGGCTTTTCAGGCGGCGCATCGATCACGGGGATCGACGGCGGCGGCGGGGCAGCGGGGACGGGTTCCGGCTCCGAGACGGGCATCGGCTGCGGAGCCGAGGCGACCACGGGCTCAGGTGAGGGCGCCTGCGCCTCGGCTGCCTCGACGTTCACCGGCGGACCGGGATCGTACGGCGCGCGTTCCACCGGCATGTGCTCGACCGGCATGCCTTCCAGCGGCGCCGGCGGCGAGACATGCTGTTCGTCGATGCCATTCACCCCGCTGGTGTCGTGACCGTTTCCGGCGGGCTCGTCGCTCCGGGAGTCCGCGTGGTCTTCCGAAGACTGGGCTTCGCTCTGCATCGGCTCACCTTCGCCGGGCTCGCGACGCCGGCGGCGGCCGCCGCGACGCCCGCGGCGGCGGCGGCCGCCGTTCCGGTCATCGCCGTTGCGCTCACCATCGGGACGGTCGCCCTCGGTGCCATCATCGTCGGCCCGGGCGACATCGGAGTCGCCATCGGGTGCATTGTCCTCGGTATCGTCATCTTCGACCTTGGCGTCGGGCTCTTCGGAGCGCACACCGTCGCTCTCTGGCGCCTGGTCGGCCGCCTGGGGCCGATCGGAACTTTCGCCGTCCTCACGACGGCTGCTGCCGCTCCGCCGGCGGCGTCGCCGACGGCGGCTACGGGGCCGACCGTCGCCGTCCTCCCCGGTGCCACGGTCCTCGTCGCGCTCGTCGTCGTCGCGGGGCTCGATGCCTTCGGCTTCATCCGCCGCTGGCTCGTCGCCCGACGCCTCCTCGTAGCTGGCGCGAGCCAGTTCCGGCACCGGCCGATCGTTGCTGCGATGATCGTCGCGGCGCGAACGCACACGCTCGATCTCGCAGTCGGCCGCGTGGAGTTCCTCGTCGGCCTCGACGATCACGGTGAAGGCGTAACGCTGCTCGATCTCCGACAGCGAATGGCGCTTCTGGTTTAGCAGATAGAGCGCGACGTTCGGCGGAACGCTCACGGCGATCTCGCTGGCGCGGCGACGTACGCCTTCCTCTTCGATGGCTCGCAGCGCGTGGAGTGCGGCGGATTCCAACGAACGGATGCGGCCGGTGCCGGCGCAATGCGGGCAGACCTCGGTCGAGTGTTCCAGCAGGCTGGGGCGTAGCCGCTGGCGCGACATCTCGAGCAGGCCGAAGGCGGAAATACGTCCGATCTGGATGCGCGCGCGGTCGCTGCGCATCGAGTCCTTCACCTTGTGCTCGACCTGACGCTGGTGACGCGACTCCTCCATGTCGATGAAGTCGATCACGATCAGGCCGGCGAGGTCACGCAGACGGACCTGACGGGCGATCTCCTCGGCCGCCTCGAGGTTGGTCCGCAGCGCCGTTTCCTCGATGTTGCGTTCCTTGGTCGAACGGCCCGAGTTGACGTCGATGGCGACCAGCGCTTCGGTCGGATTGATCACGATGTAGCCGCCGGAGCGGAGCTGCACCGTCGGCGAATGCATGGCGTCGAACTGCGATTCCACCTGATAGCGATGGAAGAGGGGAATCGGTTCCTTGTAGAGTTCGACCTTGCCCGCCTGGTGTGGCACCAGCTGGCGCATGAACTCCGCGGCGCCCTGGAAGCCCGCCTCGCCCTCGACGAGAACCTGGGCGATGTCCGTGTCGTAGATATCGCGCAGCGACCGCTTGATGAGATCGCCTTCCTCGTAGATCAGCGCCGGCGCCGTCGAGCGCATGGTGATCTCGCGTATGGAATCCCACAGGCGCGACAGGTATTCGTAGTCGCGCTTGATGTCGATGTTGGAGCGTTCGAGGCCGGCGGTGCGCAGGATCACGCCCATGCCCTGCGGCACGTCGAGATCGCTCAGGATTTCCTTCATGCGCTTGCGATCGGACGGGTTGGAGATCTTGCGCGAGATGCCGCCGCCACGACCGGCGTTGGGCATCAGTACGCAATATCGGCCGGCCAGCGAAAGATAGGTGGTGAGGGCGGCGCCCTTGTTGCCGCGCTCTTCCTTGACGACCTGCACCAGCAGGATCTGGCGGCGCTTGATGACTTCCTGGATCTTGTACTGACGTATGGGATTGCGGCGGCGGCGTTCCCGCGTTTCACGCTCTTCGACCACCCCCTCGTCGCCGCCGAGGGTCTCGACCGTGACGTCGGGCTGGGGCGCCTCGGCTGGATCCGTCGATTCGGACGGGACGGTCCCAACCTGGAACTCGGCGGGCTGTTCGGGGGCCAGCTCCGAACCTTCGGAAGCGGTTGTCGTCTCGCCTTCGGCCGTGGTCGCGCCTGTCGGCTCACTCGCCAGTCCTAGGGCGGCTTCCGCATCAACCGGACCGTCCAGACGCTCGACCGGGATTGCCGCAGGCTGCGCCTGGGGCTCGCGAACCGGCGTGTCGTCTGACGCGGCGGCTTCGCTCGGACCGGCCTCGGGGGCGGGCGCTTCGGGGGCGGGCGCTTCGGGGGCCGGTGCTTCGGCTGCCACGGCGTCGCTGGCCGAGGCCTCGGCAGCGGGTTCGCCCGCGGGAGCGTCGCCAGAAGCCTCGGCCGCCGGGGGCTCGTAAGTGGCCGGCGCACCCCCTGCGATGTCGTCCGCCGCGGCTTCTATGATGTCGGCGCGGGCTTCCTCGATGTCGGTGCGATCCAGCCGTCCGTTCTGCCGCGGCTCGTCTTCCTCTGCTTCGGCGTGCAGCCGCTGCTGCTCTGCGATCAGCCGTTCGCGGTCGGCGACGGGAATCTGATAGTAGTCGGGGTGAATTTCCGAGAAGGCGAGAAAGCCATGTCGGTTGCCGCCATACTCGACGAACGCCGCCTGGAGCGACGGTTCAATGCGAATGACCTTCGCGAGGTAGATGTTGCCCTTGAGGGGCTTGCGGCTTGCGGTTTCGAAGTCGAATTCTTCAAGTCTCGTTCCATCGACCACAACGACCCGCGTCTCTTCCGGGTGACTTGCATCGATGAGCATACGCCTTGCCATGGGCTCGCTCCGAGGCGTCCGATCCCAACCGGTGCGAGCGACCGGCGGCCATGCCGCCTCCGTCGTGCGAGGGGAGCGCCGCGTCATCGACCCGTCGAACGGCCAACTCTGGCCAAGACGGGGAAGCTTCGCGCCGCCGGACCACGACAGGGTCCTGCCAACCTCGAGTTTCCTGATAGCCACCGCCTGCCTGACAGTCCCTCCGCAGACCGGCCGCGCCCCCAATTCTGCAAGGGCGCGAACCCAGCCTGGCTCGGAAACTGCCGTCGGAGCGCGACCCTAAGGCGCGCTACGAACGACGGCGACTGCTCGCGAACGCAACATACGGGGTTAGAAACACGTCGACAATCAAAACATTGTGTCGTGTGAATTGATCCTTTTAACCTATTGAAAATATTTGGGATTACGAGGAAATTTGTGATATTGGATTAACATATTCAAATCATTTCATCCCTCTTTCATCGTTGGCGTTTGCCATGTCCGACTTCCGACGCCGCCATCTGCTCGCCGTTCTGGCCGGCGTGAGTGTGCTTGGAATGGGCACTCGCGCGGCATTGGCGGCCCCGTCGAAGAGGCGGCCCAAGTCGATGTCAAAGCCGATGCCGGCCGTGCCGATGGACAAGCCGAAGCTGGTCTTCCTCGATCCGGGCCACGGTGGTCGAGATCCGGGCGCGATCGGCGGCCGCGGCACGCAGGAAAAGTCGATCGTCCTGGCGATTGCGCGTGAGCTACGGCGCGAGCTGCTGGCCGGCAATCGCTACCGGGTCCTGCTGTCACGCACCACCGACAGTTTCATACCCTTGCGGGAGCGCGTGGCGCGGGCTCAGGCCGCGCGGGCGGATCTCTTCCTTTCGCTGCATGCCGATGCCCATGGCGACCGCGGCGTGCGCGGTGCCTCGGTCTACACATTGTCGGAGGAGGCGACGGACCGCGAGGCGGCGGCGCTTGCGGCTCGCGAGAACCGCGCAGGCGCAGTGTTTTCAGGGATGAGGCTGTCGGAGCAGCCCGACAACGTCGCGCAGACGCTGGTGGCGATGAGCCAGCGCGGTACGGTGAACGATTCCCGGCGGCTGGCCGATACGGTCGTCGCCACCTTTGCCCGAAACGGCGTCCGTCTGCTGCCGCGAACGCATCGGCAGGCGGGCTTTGCCGTGCTGACCTCGCCTGAGATCCCGGCGGCGCTGGTCGAACTCGGCTATCTGTCCAATCCACAGGACGAAAAGCTGCTGAGCGTGCGCCAGCACCAGATGGCGCTCGCCAGGGCGCTCAGGGCCTCCGTGGATGCCTATTTCGGAACCGGCGCCACAAGAAAGGCGTAACTGGGGGGCATTGTGCGACGTTGAAGGCTTTCCGGACGCCGCGTAGAAAGTGACCGTGCTCAATTTCATCAAGATCTGTCTGGCTTTTGCCACTGCCGCACTCATCGTCGGCACTGGGACCGTCGCAGGCCTTTTCTGGCATTTCAGCCATGGGCTGCCCGATCACAAGCAACTCGCCGATTACCAGCCTGCGACTCTGACCCGGCTCTACGCCGCGGACGGCAAGCTCCTGGCGGAGTATGCACGCGAGAAGCGCGTCTTCGTGCCGGTGGCCGCCATGCCCCGCCGCGTGCTCGAAGCCTTCGTCGCCGCCGAGGACCAGCGGTTCTTCACCCATCCCGGCATCGACTTCATCGGCGTCGTTCGGGCCATGATCGCCAATGTCGCCAACCCGGGCAAAAGGCCGGAGGGCGCGTCGGGCCTCACCCAGCAGGTCGCAAAGAACTTCCTCCTCACCAACCAGGCAACACTCTCGCGCAAGATCCGCGAGGCCATCCTCGCGTTCCGAATAGAGGAGACCTACTCCAAGGAGCGCATCCTCGAACTCTATCTGAACGAGATCTATCTCGGCGGCGGCAATTACGGTGTGGCCCAGGCCGCCCTCAACTACTTCGACCGCTCGCTCGACGAGCTCTCACTGTCCGAGATCGCTTATCTTGCGGCGCTCCCGAAGGCGCCGAACCGCTACCACATCGTTCGCAACGAGAAGGAAGCCTACGCGCGGCGCGACTACGTGCTCCACCGCATGGCCGAGGACGGCTACATCACGTCCACCGAGGAGCAGGCCGCCAAGACGGAGAAGCTGCAGTATCGGCGGCGCAGCACGACCGAAGTGGCCCAGGCCGACTTCTTTGCCGAGGAAGTGCGCCGCAACCTGATGGCGGCCTACGGGGAAAAGGGCCTCTACGAGGGCGGGCTGACGGTCAGCACGACGCTCGACCCTGCCATACAGGCCGTCGCCGACAATGCGCTGCGCGATGGGCTGATTTCGTATGACCGCCGCCACGGCTGGCGCGGCCCCTACGCCAAGATCCCCGACATGAGCGTCTGGGAGGAGGAGTTCGCCCGCCTTGCCCAACGCCGTCCGCTGGCCGGTCCGCCAACCTGGCAGCTTGCGGTGGTCAGCAAGGTCGAGGCGCAGGCCGTCCAGCTGGTCGGGCTTCCGGATGGCGCCGAGGGCACCGTGCCGTTCGCCGAGATGACCTGGGCGCGCCCGACGCTGCAGAACCAGACTGTCGGCGCCTCGCCGCGCAGTCCACGCGACGTCGTGTCGGTCGGCGACGTGATCGTGGTCGAGAAGGTCGAGAAGCCGGCGGGGGCGAACGCCAAGCCCTATCCGCCGAAGACCTACGCGCTGCGCCAGGTACCCAATGTCGAGGGCGGCGTCGTCGTGATGGACACGCAGGCCGGGCGCGTGCTGGCCATGTCCGGCGGCTGGTCCTACGGTCGCAGCCAGTTCAATCGTGCCGTGCAGGCCGCGCGTCAGCCGGGTTCGGCCTTCAAGCCGTTCGTCTACCTCGCGGCCATGGACGCGGGTTTCACACCGGCCTCCATCGTACTCGATGCGCCATTCGTCTACGATCCAGGCTACGGCCAGCCGCTGTGGACGCCGAAGAACTATGGCGGCGACATGCTGGGGCCGACGACCGTCCGCCGCGGTCTCGAACTGTCGCGCAACCTGATGACGGTCCGCATGGCGCAGCAGGTCGGCATGAAGAGGGTGGTGGAGGTCGCCAAGGAGTTCGGCGTCACCGACCACATGGGCGCCTACCTGCCGATGGCGCTCGGCGCCGGTGAGACGACGCTGCTACGGATGACGATGGCCTACGCGATGCTGGCCAATGGTGCGCTCGAGATCACGCCGTCGCTGGTCGATCGGGTACAGGACCGCAACGGCAAGACGGTCTACCGCCACGAACCGCGCACCTGTCGCGGTTGTGGCGACACGGCGGGCGGAGGCAAGCCGGCGGCGCCCGAACTGGTCGACGCGCGCAAACCCTTCCATGATCCCGCCTCGGTCTACCAGGTCGTGAGCATGATGCAGGGGGTCACCACCCGCGGCACCGCCGGCCGCCTGGCGGCGCTCGGCCGGCCGATCGCCGGCAAGACGGGCACCACCAACGACGCTCACGACAACTGGTTCCTGGGCTCGACGCCCGACATCACGATCGGTGTCTATATCGGCTTCGACGAGCCGCGCACGCTGGGTGCGCAGGAAACCGGCGGCGGCAACGCTGCGCCGATCTACGAAGCGATCGCCAAGGAGATCTTCAAGGGCAAGCCGCCGACGCCGTTCCGCGTGCCGCCAGGCCTGCGCATGGTCCGCTTCACCTACGAGGGCGGCACGATCGACGAGGTTTTCAAGCCGGGCACGGAACCGGGGTCGGAAGGCTATATGGTCACACCGCTTGACGGGTCGGCCCCTTATTCCGCTATAGACCCCACGCAGGGTCCGCAACAGGCGGGCAGCCCGCGGCGCCCGGGTCTCTCGGGCACCGGCGAGACCTATTAGTCAGTTCTGGCAGTTCGAAACGGATCCGTGATGCGCGCCGAAGCTCAAGCGATGGTCAACGAGATCGAGGAGTCACTCACGCTCCTCAGGAGGCGTCTTTGACTACGACCATGCGGTCGTCCGTCTCGACGAACTGAACGCGCGCGCCGAGGATCCGGCGCTCTGGAACGATCCCAAGGAAGCCGAGAAGGTGATGCGCGAGCGCACCCGGCTCGAAGCGTCGATCGGCGCGATCAAGCGCCTGCGCGCGGCGGTCGACGACAATGTCGGTCTGATCGAGATGGCCGAGGCAGAGAAGGACGAGGCCACCATCGCCGAATGCGAGAAGGCGCTGCGCGAGGCCACGGTGGAAGCCAAGGCGGCGCGTCTCGAGACGCTGCTGTCGGGTGAGGCCGACGCCAACAACGCCTATATCGAGATCAACGCCGGCGCCGGCGGCACCGAGGCGCAGGACTGGGCCGAGATGCTGGCCCGCATGTACACGCGCTGGGCGGAGCGTCGCGGTTTCAAGGTGAGCTGGCTCGAGGAGAGCGCAGGCGAAGAGGCCGGCATCAAATCATGTGCCTACAAGGTCGAGGGGCCCAACGCCTATGGCTGGCTGAAGACCGAGAGCGGCGTGCACCGGCTGGTGCGCATCTCGCCGTTCGACGGCAATGCGCGGCGGCAGACGTCGTTTGCCTCGGTCTGGGTCTATCCCGAGGTCGACGACAATATCGAGATCGAACTGGTCGACAAGGACCTTCGGGTCGACACCTATCGAGCCTCCGGCGCGGGCGGCCAGCACGTCAACAAGACCGACTCCGCCGTGCGCATCACCCATCTGCCGACCGGCATCGCCGTCGCCGTTCAGCAGGAACGCTCGCAGCACCAGAACCGCGCCAAGGCGATCCAGATGCTGAAGGCCCGCCTCTACGAGGTCGAGTTGCAGAAGCGCGAGGCGGAGCGTCTCGAAGCTGAAGCAAACAAGACCGATATTGGCTGGGGCCATCAGATACGGTCCTACGTGCTGCAGCCCTACCAGATGGTGAAGGATCTGCGCACCAACGTGGAGCGCTCGGACCCGCAGAAAGTGCTCGACGGTGACCTCGACGAGTTCATGGCCGCCTCGCTCGCCGCCCGCGTGGGCGAGGGCAAGGACAAGGAAGCCGCGTAAGACTGGAGCAGACGATGCCGGGCATGTGGTTCGTGTTCGAAGCCGAGTATCAGATCGAGGACCGCCGGGCGAACTGGAACAAGCCGGTGCCCGAGACGATGGCGTGGCACGGCCCCTATGCCACCGAGAAGGAAGCGGACGAAGTCGCTCTCGCCCGCATGTGGGCCAAGATCGACCTCTACGCCCACAAGGCGCGCACCGTCGACATGACGGTCAAGGGCTGACCCGGTCTGTGGCTGGTCCGTCGATTGCATCTCCCCCCGGATGTGAGGGCGGAGGAGCACTTGGCGGCAGCGCGGTTCCATCTCGGCTGGTTTCTCGGCAACAGTTTCGGCGTGCACGGCTGGAACCAGCCCTGGTCGGGCGTCGATGCGCGCGACTGGGCGCAGCCCGATCTTCACGTCGACCTCGCGAAGTCGCTGGAGCGCGCATGCTTTGACTGCCTGCTGCTCGAGGACTCGCTGTTCGTTCCCGACAATTACGGCGGGTCGACGGACTTCTATCTGAAGCGAGCCCTGCGCGCGCCGAAGAACGATCCGCTGCCACTGGTCCCGCTGATCGCACAGGCGACCAGGCATCTCGGCATCGTGCCGACCATCTCCACCAGCTTTTATCCGCCGTTCCTGCTGGCTCGGTTGATCGCGACGCTCGACCTGATGTCCAACGGGCGCGTCGGCTGCAATTTCGTGACCTCGACCGCGGAGCGCGCGGCGCAGAATTTCGGCCTCGACGCGCATCTCGACCATGACTTGCGTTACGAGATGGCCGATGAGTTCGTGGAACTGGCAACGAAACTGTGGTCGTCCTGGGAAGCCGACGCGATCGTCATGGACGAGACAGGGGGCATCTTCGTTGATCCTGCAAAGGTGCACACCGTCGAATTCACGGGACGCTTCTTCTCCTCGCGCGGGCCGCTCAATACGGCGCGACCGCTGCAAGGCCGGCCGGTGTTGGTGCAGGCCGGCGGCTCGCCGCAGGGCAAGGCCTTCGCCGCCCGGCATATGGATATTGTGATTGCAGCGCTCGGCACGGTCGCGGAGATGAAGGCGTTTCGTGACGACGTGCGAAGCCGCGTTGCAGAAGCCGGGCGCGACCCAGACGGCTGCAAGATACTGTTCGTCGTTGCGCCGACCCTGGGCGAAACCGACGAGGAAGCGAAGGATCGCGTGCGGCGCCGGCAGGCACAGCGGGAGGCCGCGCCGGAGGTGACGCTCGCGATGATGGGCAGCCTGACCGACATCGATTTCTCGACCTTCGATCTCGATGCGCCGCTCGCCGAACTGACGACCAATGGTCAGCAGGGCACCTTGAGGCGATTCCTGGCACAGGGGCGCACCTTGCGCGAAGTGGCGAGCAACTACAGCTTCGGCTTCGAGCACCCGGTGGTCGGAACGACACGACGCGTCGCCGACGTGATGGAAGCGGCGATGGAGGAGGTGGGCGGCGACGGCTTCATGTTCAGCGGGCCGCTCAGCCGTCGCTACGTCGCTGAGGTTACCGACGGGCTTGTGCCGGAACTGCAACGGCGCGGCCTGGTTCGCACAGCGTACGCGCACGCGCATTTCCGCGACAATCTGTTTGCATTCTAGGCGCCGGCCGGCACTCTCGATCGAAGCATCGCGGAGCCGCCTCATCGCCAATCCTCTCTATGTCGCGCTCGGCGCCATGACCATCCAGCAGACCTTCGCGACGCTGGGACGGTCCACCGTGCCGCTGATCGCCGCCGCCATCGTGGTCGATCTCGGAATCGAGGCGGCGCTGGTAGGGGTCTATCTCGCGATCGGCTCGGTCGCTGCCTTCCTGACGACCCTGGGCTGTGGCGGCTTCATCCTGCGCTATGGCGCGGTGCGCATGACGCAGGTCGGCATGGCTGCGCTGGGCATCGGGCTTGCCATCACGACGGCAGGCTGGCTGCCGCTCTTTGCGGCCGGCGCCTTCATCGGAGGACTGGGACAGGCGGTTTCGACACCGTCGAGTTCGCATCTGCTCGGCCGGCTGGCGCCTCGCCATCTCGCACCGCTGGTCTTCTCGATCAAGCAGTGCGGCGTGCCGGTCGGTTTGATGCTGGCGGGCGTGGTGGCGCCAGCACTGGTCGTCGAAGCCGGTTGGCGGGTGGCGCTGCTGGTCATCGTCTTGGCCTCAGTTGTAATCGTCGTGGCGCTGCAGCCGCTGCGGGCCGGATTCGATGTCGACCGAAATCCCGCCCAGCCGCTTTCGCCCTCCGATATCCGGGCCAACGTGGTCGGCGTCCTGCGTAACCCCGCGCTGCGGATGATGTGCATCGCGATGTTCAGCTTCGTCGGCCTGCAGTCGCTCTTCACCGGTTTCTTCGTGCTCTACCTGGTGCGCGGCCTCGGCTACGACCTCGAGCGGGCAGGACAGGTTTTCGCCGTTGCCATCGTCGTAGCGGTGCCTGCGCGCATCGGCTGGGGCTGGCTCGCCTCGCGCTTTGTGCCGCCAGCAACCCTGCTGGCCTTGCTGGGCATCGGCATGGCCGCCGCCGCCGTCCTCACCGCCTCGATCGATCCTGCCTGGCCGACCTGGGTCGCCGCCCTGATCGCCACGGCCTTGAGCGTGACCGGTGTGAGCTGGCACGGCGTGCTGCTGGCCGAGGTGGCGCGCCTGTCGCCGGTCGGCCGTATCGGTGCGACGACGGGAGCCGTGCTGGCGTTCGGCGATGCCGGGTCGCTGGTGCTGCCACTGCTGTTCAGCGCTGCCCTGTCGCTCACGGGCGGCTATTCCGCGGGCTTCCTCATCGGGGCGGCACTCGCGCTCGGCGTCGGCCTGTTCGGCCTGGGACGACTGGTCAGCCGGCGGCGGTAGGCGCGACCACGGAGAATTGAGCGGCAAACCAGTCGGCATACCAGCGCATCACCCAGGGAATCGGCAGGATGAGGACGCACATCAAAATCAGCAGGACCGTGCGGCCGAGGATCGCCGGTCCGGTAGCGGAGAAGGTGAATCCAACGGTGCCGCTGACGTTGCGGCAGATCCATTGCATCGTCGCCTTGATCACCCAGGCCCAGCCGATGACCGTCACGAGGGAAACAAGGAACAGGATGCTCCAGCCGAGATACGCCAGGGCTTCGCCATCGAACGAGAGTTGGAGCGTCCCATCCTCGGTGCGAAGGTTTGCACAGAACCACCGCACTACCGGAACGGTGAGGAGGGCGGTCCCCAGGATCACCGCGGCCGTCACACCGGCGTGGTTGATGTTGTGAAGCCACCCCAGCAGCGCGAGCCCGACGAAGATGTACCAGATGTCGCCGGGCTGCCCCGAAAAGCGGATCCGCCGCCCGTCGGGCAGAGCCACCTGTTCGGAGAGGAACCGGTAGTAACCCGTGGCCGTCCACGGCGCCGGGACGACCAGGATCTGGCCGACGATGTATAGGAGCGAACGGCCGAACAGCCCCCACACGGGAAAGGAGGGGTGAAGCGGCGCGATCGCAGGGGCGCCGGGCAGGCTGGCTTCGGATCCCGTATTCATGGCTTTCTCCTGTGTGCATCCCGAAGGGGCGCCGGGCGTTGTGCCATCATGCCCTCGACCGTGATCCGCTCCTACCATTACGACCGGCGACGGCGGGCGCTCGACATCGTTTTCCAGTCGCGACGTCGCTACACGTATCTCGGCGTCCCGGAAAAGACCTACGATGCCATGAAGGCGGCCCTGTCCAAGGGCGAATTCTTCAACCGCCACATTCGCGATCGCTTCACCTTCGAACGCAATGGCGAGGAAGAGCTTTCCGAGCCTTCCTGACGGTTCGGCGTCCCTTCTGTCGGTAACGCGATCGGGTGCCTATACTGGAGCGGTTCAGGAGGGCAGGTCATGAGCAAGCCGGGTGTGAAGCAGTACGACCGCGCCGCCGAAGACGTCGGCAATATCGTGGCGCTCGAGCATGCTAATCTCGGGGGCGCGGACCAGGTACTGGCGACGGTCTTTTACGTGAGCGGTCTCGGCCTCACGCGCGATCCGTACATGATGACCGGCATCGACAATATGTGGGTCAATGTCGGGCAAAGCCAGTTCCACCTGCCGACGATGGAACGTTCACAACGACTCCGGGGGCGGATCGGGCTGGTGATCCCCGACCGCGAGGCCCTGCTGCGGCGGCTCCACCGGGTGAAGGGCCCGCTGGGCGATACGCATTTCACCTTCGTCGAGCACGACGATCATGTCGAGACGGTCTGTCCCTGGGGCAACCGCATCCTCTGCCACGATCCGTCGGCGCGATTCGACCGTACGGCGCTGGGCATGCCCTATGTCGAATTCGACGTGCCACGCGGCACCTCCAGCGGCATCGCCGGCTTCTATCGCGACGTTTTCGCGACCGGTGCGCGCGTCGAGGGGACGGCGGCGCATGTCTCTGTGGGCATCGGCCAGGAACTGATCTTCCGCGAATCTGACGTCGTGGCGGACTATGACGGCCACCACGTCCAGGTCTATGTCGTAAATTTCTCCGGCCCCTATCGCAAGCTGGTCGAGCGCGGCCTGCTCACCGAGGAGAGCAACCAGCACCAGTACCGCTTCCAGCACATCGCCGACCCGGCCACCGGCAAGGCACTGTTCGAGATCGAGCACGAGGTTCGTAGCCTGCGGCATCCGATGCACGCGCGGCCCCTGGTGAACCGCAACCCGCTGCAGACCAATCGCGCCTATGTGCCCGGCCGCGACGGCTGGGTGCCCGAGTCCACAGGGCTGAAGATGGACGATCCGCGCGTCGAGATGCGCCGCAGGCGCTTCGAGGATGCGACGGACCGGGTGGGCGGCTGATGCTCGGCCTCGCGCTCAAAGTGCTGGGTTTCGGCCTGCTCGGCTTCGTCGTGACGCCCATCGTTGTCGGGATCGTGGCACTCACGCTGGCATACAGTCTGGATTCCCGCTGCGGCACGCCAGGGGATTCGGGCGGCTGTGAGATGGGCATCGCTTCGCTTGCCATCGCCTCGGCGCTGCCCGGTCTCGCGATCGGTGTCGCGTTTGCCCTGTACCGGCATTTCCGCGGGAAGCGAGCATCGCCGCCCGGATCGCACCCGTGAGCACGGCGGACCCCTCGGCCTTCGACAAACTCCGGGCCCGCATCCAGGCGCTGCGGGCCAAGACCATCGACAATGGCTGCACCGAGGGCGAGGCCATGGCGGCGGCGGCCAAGGTGGCCGAGCTGCTCGACCGCTACGAGCTGTCGCTGAGCGACGTCGAAATCCGCGAGGCGCAGTGCGAGGAGCGGGTGTACGAGACGCATCTCAAGAAGCGCATTCCGATCGACGAATGCATCGGTGCCATCGCCGCGTTCTGCGATTGTCGCGTCTGGCGCGAAAAGAACGCGGTAGGGGAGGCGCGCTATGTCTTCTTCGGGCTGCCCGCCGACGTCGAGGTGGCGCATTACCTGACGGAGCTGATCGATGGCGCAGTCCGGGCTGAACTCGGCCGCTACAAGGTGTCGGCCGAGTACAGGCGGTTTCGACACCAGGAGCGACACCTGGCGAATTCGTCATTCACGCTGGGCATGTGCGCGTCCATCGCCGATCGGCTTGTGGCGATGAAGGCAGAGCGCGACGGCGTTGTCCGGAGCAGCGGGCGTGGGTTGGTCGTGCTGAAGGCCGCCGTCGTCAATACGGAACTGGCGAAGCTCGGCCTCACACTCCGGACAGTCGAGGCCGGTCCCGGACGCATGATCTCATCGGCGGCCTTCGATGCCGGTGGCGCCGCAGGGGAGACGGTGAGTCTTCATCAGGGAATCCGCCGCCGGTAGCTTGCAATTGCTACCCATTCGCATTTGCGCTAAGCCACGCATGATATTGAGGAGCGGCACGCCGGGTGTCTCGGAACGCAGCGATCTTCATGGGTCATCGTCGCGCCCTGGTCGAGTATGCCGCCGGGCTTGTCGGATCGCGTCCACTCGCCGAGGACCTCGTGCAGGAAGCGTGGCTACGCTTCGATAGAGCCTCAGAGCAGCAGTTTGTCCAGGAGCCCCTGAACTATCTCTATCGCATCGTACGCAACCTGGCGCTGGACGGCCGGCGCAGGACGAGGCGCGAGGACAGGGTGTTCTCAAGTATGGATCTGGAAGCGGCCGCCGCGGCTTCGCCGGACAATCCTGCGACACCAGAGACGGAGGCGCTGTTCCGAGACGAGCTGCGCCAGCTGGAACGCGCGCTTACACGGCTGCCCGAACGCAGCCGCACGGCTTTCGAGATGCACAAGTTCGGCGGCGCAAGGCTGCGTGACATCGCGGCGTTTCTCGGCGTCTCGCTCTCCATGGCCCAGGTACTGGTGGAAGACGCAATGGAGCATTGCAAGCGCGAGCTCGGCTGGCATTCGACCGAGACTCAGGAAAAGACGCCGGCAAAGACGTCTAGAAAGTAGAAGGGACGGGGTTCCGGTCGCACTGTCGACCGGAATTGCTGGGAGAAGAGATGGAAGCGCCTACCGAGCCGGCACGGCAGACTGCTTCGCAACAGGCCAATCGATGGTGGATCCTGTTGCAGGAGGAGCCTCATGATGTGGACCTGCGTCGACGCCTTGAGCTATGGCGCAGCGCCCGCGGGGAAAACGAGGAGGCTTGGCGGCACGTCGAGCGACTGCACCGTTTGGCCAGCCACGCAGAGCCGGGCGCCAATGCTGAGTGGCGGCGCTTCCTTGCAGGGCGGCGCACGGCGCCCGGCGACCGGCCATGCCCCGAAGCAGTAAACCCGACCCGAAGGCGAAGCGGCCGCAGCGCCCGTTCGCGATGGATCACGGCGAGCGCGGTGGCAGCAATGGCCGCATTGGTCGCCTTCATTTGGGTGCCTGTGGTGCTGGTCGACCTGCAGGCCGATCATGTCACATCGACCGCCGAACTGCGCAGCGTCGTCCTCGAGGATGGCAGCACCGTCACACTGTCGGCGGCAAGCGCCGTCGCCGTGTCGCTGACGGCGACGGAGCGGCAGGTGAAGCTCCTGAGAGGCGAGGCCTTCTTTCAAGTCACGAAGGATGCGCGTCGTCCCTTCAGGGTGATCGCGAGCGAAGTGCAGGCGACCGTCGTCGGGACGGGATTCGACGTTCGTCTCGCCGCGAGCGACGTCACGGTCGACGTAGCCGATGGCGTCGTATCCGTCGGCAAGATCGGGGCTGCCGATGGCGCCCTGGTCGGGGCCGGTCAGACGATCAGCATCGCGTCGAATGGCAAGTCGCGGCAGGGCACACTGCCGACCGACTTCGTGGCCGCCTGGAGACAGGGACGTCTGCTGACGGCGGAGATTCCCCTGCGCGATGCCGTCGAGCAGATTAGGCGGCACTTCAACGGCACGATCTTGCTCACCGATAGCGCGCTCGGCGACCGGCGGATCACCGGCGCCTACACGCTCTCCGAGCCCGAGAATGCTCTGCGTGCCATCGCCAAGGCGCATGGCGCCATCGTGCGTCGTGTGACGCCGTGGCTGCTGGTCATATCCCCTTCTTAAAAAATTTCTGATCGCGATTGGAATCGGTACGGGCTGTGGCGTCGGAAGGGTCAAGGAAGGAGGCACGCGACGCCCCAAAGGGCGAGCCGCCGCTGATCGCATCTGCTTCCCGGCAAGGTGGAGGGCAGTATGATGGTGTGCGGCGGGGTACGGCGTGATTGTGCGGCCCGATTCTTCTCGGTCGTTATGACGGGAATGGCTTTGGCCTTCGTTTCCTCGTCGGCGTGGGCGCAGGAGAGCGTGCAGACCGCACAGGTCGCGCAGCGCTACCAGTTCAGCATTCCGGCCGGACCGCTCGCGAGCGCCCTTGCCCAGTTCGGCCAGCAGAGCGGCCGGCAGGTCACGGCAAACACAGACAGCATTCGCGGTGTCTCGACGACCGGCGTGCAGGGGAACCTAACGGTTGAGGAAGCACTGCAGCGCCTGCTCGCGGGAACCGGCGCGACCTACAGTGTTGGGGCCGGTTCGGTCATATCGGTGCAGCGCGCCGGGCCCACGACATCCAACGCGTTGCAGCTCGATCCTGTACAGGTGCAGGGTACCTTTCCGGTACCGTCGCAGGCGATGATCGACAACATCCCGCCGGCCTATGCCGGCGGGCAGGTGGCGACCGGCGGCCAGCTTGGACTGCTCGGCAACCGCGGCGTCATGGACACGCCATTCAACCAGACGAGCTACACTGCGAAGAAGGCCAAGGACCAGCAGGCGACAACCCTTCGCGATGTCCTCGTCGACGATCCTTCGGTACGCGCCTACACGCCGATCGCCGCCGCCACGAATGACAACATCCGGATACGTGGATTCGCCGTGCCGAGTTCGACGGTGGCTTATGGCGGGCTTTACGGCATGCTGCCCTTCACGACCATCATGGCGGAGCTCGCAGAGCGCATTGAAGTGCTCAAGGGACCCGGTGCCATGCTGAACGGCATGCCGCCATTCCTCGCCACCGGCGGCGTCGTCAACGTGGTCCCCAAGCGTGCGCCGGATGATGAATTGACCCAGGTAACGGCGCAGTACTACTCGGCCGGCCAGGCCGGCGGACATTTCGACGTCGCGCGCCGCTTCGGGCCCGACAAGGAATTCGGTGTGCGCGTAAACGGCGTCTTTCGGGCCGGGCAGACCGAGGTCGACTACAACAGCGACCAGCGCGCGTTGGGCACCGTCGGCCTCGACTATCGGGGCGAGCGATTCCGACTCTCAGCCGATTTCGGCATCCAGAACCAGTACATCGGCGGTGTGATGGGATATCTCGGCGTCGCCAACGGCGTTCCATTGCCGAATGCGCCGAGCGCACGGATCAACCAGGGTCAGCCTTGGGGCAACCGCCTGAACAAGGACATCTTCGGCGTGGCCCGGGGTGAATTCGACATCACGGATTCGGTTACCGTCTATGCTGCCTTCGGCGCACACGACTACCGGACGGCTGGCCTGTACTCGGTGGGATCGGTTGTCTCGAACGTGAACGGGACGGCCACCGCGAGCGGGCCCATCAACGTCAGCCAGTACCAGACTTTCCAGACCGCAGAGACTGGTCTGCGGGCCAATTTCACCACAGGTCCGATTGGCCACGAGTTCGCCGTCACAGCCTCGACGCTGGCCAATCAGTTCGGCTTCGGGACGGTGAGCGGTGCGGCATTCGCGACCAACATCTACAATCCCTCGCTGGTCGCGCGCCCGAACCTGCCCACGCCGGCGGCCACGCTCTCCAGCATCCAGACGCTGTCGAGCTTCGGCTTCGCCGATACGCTGACGGCCGCTTCGAAGCGCGTACAACTGACTGCCGGAGGGCGCTTTCAGCAGGTCGTAGCCGACAATTTCAATACCACCACCGGCGCGAAGACAACGAGCTATGATCAGACCACATTCAGCCCTTCGGTCGCGCTCGTCGTCAGGCCGTTCTGGGACAATGTCTCGTTCTACGCCAACTGGATCCAGGGCCTGCAGGCCGGCAGCATCGTGCCATCCAACTTCTCCAACGCAGGCGAGGTGTTCCCGCCCTTCAAGTCGAACCAGTACGAGGCTGGCGTGAAGGTCGACTGGGGACGCCTCACGACGACCGCCAGCGTGTTCCAGATCAGTCAGCCAAGCCTCCTCACCAACGTCACGGCCAACACGCAGTATCTGGGTGGCGAGCAGGTGAACCAGGGACTGGAACTCAACGTCTTCGGCGAGATCACCGAAGGTGTGCGGGTGCTTGGCGGCGTGATGTTCCTGAATGCCGTGCTGGCCAAGACGCAGGGCGGCCTGACCAACGGATGGATCGCGCCGTTCTCTCCAGGTACCCAGTTCAACCTTGCGGGAGAGTGGGACATCCCGGGTGTTACGGGCCTTACCGTGACCGGGCGGGTGACCTACACCGGCGCGCAGTACATCGACACGACATTTCCGCGTCGCACCGTGCCGGAGTACGCGACGTTCGATCTCGGTGTACGGTACGCCTTCGAGAACCCCGGCGCGCCCCACAAGCCGCTCGTAGTGCGCTTCAACGTCGACAACGTGCTTGGTGCGAACTATTGGGCGGGCGGCACAGGCGCCACCACCCTCTATCTGGGCGCCCCCCGGACCTTCAGGCTCTCGCTGGCTGCGGATTTCTGATCCTCGCTCGAACTGGACGGGTTGAATGTCTCCGCCGGTTCCTTTGCGTCAGGTGCATGCCGAAGTAAGCGCGACCGGCGAGCCGGTGACGAGCATTGCGCCGGCGGCCGCGAGCGTGGTGGCAAACGTCACGCGCTTCTCGAAGTCAGACGACGCCAACCGCGCGAGACCGAGCAGGGCGAGGGCTGCGGCCACCAGGGCCAGCCAGGTCGCGACGAGAACCCCTCGCAGCAGGCTCTCGCCGAACAGCTGAATCTCGTCCCAGCCGTACGCACAGCCCGTTCCCTGCAGTGCGTACAGCAGTGAGAAGCCGAAGGCCCAGAGGATCAGGCCGGCGCTGATCCGCGCGAGCAACCTCACGACAGCACCGATGGCACGAGAAGACATATCAGCACGATCGCGAGCGTGGCGGCCGAGTAGTCGCTGAACAGGCGCGCCACCCGCATGTCGAGCGTGCGGCGGGACGAGACCTGGCCCGTTTCGATGCGCGCGCGGCCAAATCCCATGCAGAGCAGGGCAATGGTCGCGTGGAGCAGGGCGTAGGCCAGCAGCGCCCAGCTGCAGGCCGCATAGGCGTGCTCGTGCGGCGCGGGCAGAGCTGTGATCCCGAGCGTCCCCAGCGCGACGATCGTGAGGAACTGCGCCGTCGTTGCGGCGAGCGCTGCCCGTCCGGCCGGTCCCGAATGACCCTTCGCGGCCTGGGCCAGGCTGCGCCGGGCGAACAGGCTGCCGGCCGCCGCCGCCAGGGCCGCCCCGAGGCCGGCGACGAGACCGCCGTCGATGCGCTCGGGCGGCGGCCAGTTCGGCGCGATCACCCAGAGGAAGGCATAGCCGAACAGCAGGGACGCCAACGCCGTGCCGTCGGCGACGAGCAGGAAGACACTGCCCCACCAGCCGGGCGCACCCGTCGCCTCGCGGTGGATCGGCGCCATCTCGCCGCGGCCGATCGGCAGCAGGCCGATGTCCCGCCGCCAGTCGAGCACCCAGGCCCAGCGCAGGCCAAGCGCCACGACGCCAGCCACGGGCAGCAGCGACAGCCAGTAGTGGCCCGCGAGCAGGCAGAGAAAAAAGCACCCGGTCACCGCGGCTGTCACGATTGGCAGGTGAGTGTTGCCGGGCAGAACGACGATGTGATCGATCGCGCCCGTGGTGGTCTCTATCGCCATGGTCTCGCGCCAGCCGTGGCGTGGTTCGCCAAGATAACCTTCGCCGCGTGCCAGCGCTGCCGCCAGAGCGGGGGCGTCGGCCAGCGGCTCGCGATCGGCAACGGCGGGAAGGCTCGCGATGTTGTAGGCGGGCGTTGGGATCGGAATGGCCCATTCGAGAGTGCCGGCGTTCCATGGATTGCGGCGGCGCCGACGCGCGAAATAGATGTGCAGGGCGACATCGATCGCAAACAAGGCAAAGCCGAAGGCCATGACGAAGCTTCCGACCGAGGAGACCAGGTTCAGCAGCGTCCATCCCACCTCTTCGGGGTAGGTATGCACCCGCCGCCGCATGCCGAGCAGGCCGGTCAGGTGCATCATGAAGAAGGTTATGTTGAAGCCCGTGAAGATCAGCCAGAACGAGGCCTTGCCCAGCAGGTCGTCGCGGGTGCGCCCGGTGAAGTGCGGCAGCCAGTAGTAGGCGCCGGCCATCATCGGGAAAACGAAACCGCCGATCAGCACATAGTGAAGATGCGCGACGACGAAGTGGGTGTCGTGCGCCTGAACGTCGAACGGCACCATCGCCAGCATCACGCCGGTCATCCCGCCGATCACGAAGATCACGAAGAAGCCCAGCAGATACAACATGGGAAGCTTCAGCTCCGGCCGGCCGTTCCAGAGGGTGCCGATCCAGGCGAAGACCTGCACCGCCGTCGGCAGCGCCACCAGTGCCGAGGCGGCTGAGAAAAAGCCCAGCGCCATGTGCGGGATGCCGGTGGTGAACATGTGGTGCACCCACAGGCCGAAGCTCAGGAAGGCGAGCGCCAGTAGCGCCGCCACGATCCAGCTGTAGCCCAGGATGTGGGTGCGCGCGAGCACCGGCAGCACCGTGGAGATCACGCCGGCCGCCGGCAGGAAGATGATGTAGACCTCGGGATGGCCGAACAGCCAGAATAGGTGCTGCCACAACAGAGGACTGCCGCCGCGTGCGGGATCGAAGAACGGCCAGTCGAAGGCGCGTTCCACTTCGAGCAGGATGGAGCCCAGGATCAGCGGCGGAAAAGCCACGATCATCATCAGTGCGGTGATCAGCAGATACCAGGCGAACAGCGGCATGCGGTCCAGCCGCATGCCCGGCGCGCGGAGCTTCAGGACCGAGACGGTTATCTCGATCGCGGCGGAGATCGCCGAGATCTCGACGAAGGTGATGCCCAGCAGCCAGACGTCGGCATTGATCCCCGGCGTATAGGCCTTGGAGGAGAGCGGCGTGTACATGAACCATCCGCCGTCGGGCGCCACGCCGAACAGCATCGAGGCGATCAGGATCGACCCGCCGAAAAGATAGCACCACCAGCCATAGGCGGAGAGGCGGGGGAAAGCCATGTCGCGGCTGCCCAGCATCTTCGGCAGCATGTAGAGCGCCAGCCCCTCGAACATCGGGATGGCGAACAGGAACATCATGATGCTGCCGTGCATCGTGAAGAGCTGGTTGTAAACGTCGGGCCCCACGAAGGCGCTTCCCGGCGTCGCCAGCTGGGCGCGGATCAGCATTGCCAGCACGCCGCCGATCGCGAAGAAGACGAAGGCGGCGATCACGAAGCGCTTGCCTATGTCGGAGTGGTTGACCGATACGGCGGTGCCGCGCCATCCCTTTGGCGCGCCCCAGATCGCTTCGAGGGCGTGGTGCCGACGCAGCGCGCTCATCGCGTCTCTCCGCTCTGGAAAGCGGCCCAGCCCGCTTCGTCGTGGGCGATTACGCGGAAGAGATGGCCAGAATGTCCGCTGCCGCAGAATTCAGCGCACTGCCCCTCGTACACGCCGGGCTCGGCGGCCTGCAGCCGAAGCACGTTCACATGCCCAGGGATCGCGTCCATCTTGCCGGCGAGCCGCGGTACCCAGAAACTGTGGATTACGTCGACCGCGGCGACGCGCAGCACGACTGGCCGGCCGGCTGGAATGTTCAGTTCGTCGTGCGTTGTCCGGATGGCCTCGTCGACGTGATGGCTGAACTCCCAGGACCATTGCCGGCCGGTGGCGTCGACGACGACCCTGCCCGAGACACCGGGCGCGACGATGCGTTCGCCCAGCATCAGCGCATAGCCCACCAGTCCCAGCAGGACGACGATGGGCATCGCGACACCGAGCCCGCCGATCCAGAGGGTCGGGCTCGTGCTGTCGTCGCGCCCGCGGCGCAGGAAGGCCAGCAACAGCAGCACGAAAACCAGTAGCGTGAGCACCGTCGCGCCGGCCAGCATCGCCCACCAGAAGGCGGCGACGCGTGCCGCTGCCGGCCCAGCCGCGTCGAGAGTCGACAGCGGGCCGGAACATCCACCGGCAGCCATCGTTAACAGCGATGTGCCCACCGAATGGAGGAGGGACCGATGGCTTCCGTTACCGAGGATTCCGCCTCCGTCACGCCTGACGCAGGCGAGGTGGTGCGGGTCGACCCGATCGAGGCGCAGTCCCATTTCCACCGTACCGAGTCGCGCATCGCCGTCGCCGGGCATCCGATCCACGCCATGCTGGTCACCTTTCCGATCGCGCTCACCATGTGCACGCTGGGCGCCGACGGCTTCTTCTGGTGGACAGGCGACGCCTTCTGGGCGCGCGCCGCGCTGTGGGCCAGCGGCATGGCCTTCCTGCTGGGCGTTGCAGCCGGGGTCGCCGGCACTGTCGAGCTGCTGCTGGTGCCCGGCATTCGCGCCCGCTCCGCCAGCTGGACGCACTTCGTATTGGCGGTGATGCTCCTCTCCATCCTCGGGGCCAACTGGGGCTATCGTCTGGGCGGTTACGAGCAGGCTGTGCTTCCGTGGGGCGTGCTGCTCTCCCTGCTCGCGGCGGGCTTCACCGGCATCACCGGATGGCACGGCGGCAAGCTCGTGTTCGACTACCATCTCGGGACCTCGTCCACCGGCAAGCGCTGACCTTGCGGGGCGAGCAGCCAGGCGGGAATAATCCCGTCGTCGACCCACGGCTTGCCGAGCACCAGGACGAGGATCACGAGCATCGTGAGGCAGGACACCAGGAGAAGCGGTGCAGGGTGCGGCACCGTGTAGTTGCCCTGTCGTTCGCCGACCTGGAGGGTTACGTGGCCAAGCCAAGCATGCGCCAGAACCAGCAGCCCGACCAGGGCAAGCTTCACGAACATCCAGGGCACGAAGACATCGCGCAGGAAGATCAGCGCCGTGCCCAGGGCGATCGCGATCACGGCCGCGGGCGTCACGACCCCGACATAGGCTACGTGCGTCACCAGCCGGCGGCGGGAGTAGCGGTGCTGGTCGTGCGATGGATCGTGCCGGGCGAGCAGGAGCGGTAGTCCAACGAGGCCAGCACACCAGATCGACAAGGTGGCGATGTGGAAGAATTTCAGCGCTGCGATCATACCGCGCCGGCGACCCTGATCCAGAGCCGGCGCGCGATGAGCGCCGTCGCAAGCGCGTAGGGGATCACACCGGGCACCCACATCACGAGGCCCGCGAGCTGTTGGTCGGCGACCTGCTCGAGCCCCCAGGGCAGCGTCGACGCGGTATGGCTGGCATAGAGCGGCGAGCGGGCGAAGGTGAGCAGGGCACCCAGCATGCCCATCTGCGCCATGGCGAGGATAGCAACCATCGAGGCGGTCACCGGCGGTGCTGCGAACAGCGCGCGCCAGAACCAGAGAGCCGTTCCGAGCAGGCTGAGCTGCATCAGCCAGTAGATCGGTGTGTCGCGCAGCGCCCAGTCGTAGAGCGTGGGCAGATGCCACAACCATAGCGTCGCGGTCGAGACGACGAATGCGATGCCGAGATGGCGCGATCCACGCTCGGGAAGCGCGAGCGCCGCGAGAGGTGCGGCGACCGCGACGAGCAACACGTGATGCACTGCGCGCGCGGAGAACAGCGCAACGCTGAGCGCGCACAGTGGTGAGACGAACGCTACAGTTAGGGCCACGAGCGACGCCAGCGCGCTGCGCGGATGCGGCGAGCGTACCGCTATTGCGGTCGTGATGCCCAATGCTGCAAGCAGCAACGGGTCGAAGTTCCAGCGCTCCAGCCAGTCATACGGATGAGGAGGGGCGCCGCAATAGCTCGTCATGTTCATGCGCCGCCATGTGCCAAGGAGAAGCGAGGTTCACACGAAACGCAATACGAGGTCCGGAGTTCCCTGCCGACGACATCTCGACTGGAAGGGAAAAACCTTTCGCATCCTTAACTAGGCTAGGGTTTGAGCGTGTCGTGCCCATAGGCCAGCGCGAGCGCGAGCAGCGAGCCGCCCACGATGTTCCCCGCCGTGCTGAATGTCAGGTTGAGGAGGCCCGATGCCCAGTCGACAGCCATGCCGCTCAACCACCCCATCGGAATCAGCGACATGTTGGCGACCGAGTGTTCGAGGCCGGCAGCGACGAACACGCTGATCGGGCCGGTGATCGCCAGTATCTTGGCTGGAAGGGTGTTGGCGTTCATCGACATCCACACCGCGAGGCAGACCAGGGCGTTGGCGAGAATTCCCGAGCAAAAAGTGGCTATCGCCGATTTGGCGAGCTTGTCCGCGGCGACGCTTCGGGCTGCATCGCCAACACCTTCCGCCAGGCCGCCGGCACCTGCAAAAAGCAGCGCGACAGTGACGCTACCCGTGAGATTGCCGAGCCACACGATGCACCAGGCGGCCACCATGCGTCCGACCGAGAGTGCGCCGGTGACGGCCGGCAGCACCATCATCGTGTTGCCGGTGAAGAGTTCGGCGCCCGCGATCATTACGAGGATGAGGCCGACCGAAAAGGCCAGCCCTGACAGGACCAGCGTTGGTCCGAGTGTCGGCCCGTCACCCGTGCCCGCCTGGGCGACAAGGGAGAGTGTCGAGCCGAAGGCGATGAAGGTGCCCGCGAGCACGGCCAGTACCGCCATCCGCGGCCAGGCCTGGGCTGCCTTTGCAGCCAGCGTCTTGGGCGCGGCTCGGGCAATGGCTTCTCCGACGGGATCCTTGCCAGCGGTCTGGCCCATGACGCCCCCTAAGCGGTCTCGATACGCACGGGAATGGCCTTGCTGGCGGGCGTCTTCGATTTTCGGTCGTGGTGCCGCAGCGCGATCAGCGGGTTGAGTTCGGGGAAATAGCCCGCGATGGTGCCGTCGGGGAGGTCGAACGGCACGATCTCCAGCCCGTTCACGCGCCGGACGTGCCCGTCATCGACGTCGCTTACCAGCGAGACGCGCTGGCCGGCGGCCAGCCCGGCGCGTTGGATGTCGGCGGCGTTCATCATCACCACGTCGCGCGTGCCCTCGATGCCGCGCAGCCGGTCGCTGTAGCCATAGACCGTGGTGTTGAACTGGTCGTTCGAGCGCAGCGTGATGAGGCGATAGCGGCCGGAAGCGTCCTCGACGTCGGTAGCAGCCAGCATCTGGGGCGCCGTAAACTGCGCGCGGCCGCTCTCGGTCTTCCACTCCCGCTCGCGGGCCGAATTGCCGCGATAGAAGCCGCCCGGCTCGAAGATGCGCTCGTTCATGTCGTGGAACTGCTCGGGATAGGTCTCGGCAATGAGGTCTCGCACCAAGGCATAGTTGCCCGTCCAGTTGTCCCAGCGCAGCTTGGGGTTGGGCGCCAGGGTTGCTTTCGCCATGCCGGCGACGATGGCGACTTCGGAAAGGAGATGTTCGCCCGCGGGCTCGCGATGTCCGAGCGAGCCGTGGATATGGCTGAAGCTGTCTTCGATCGTCACGGTCTGCGGCCCGCCTGCCTGCATGTCCTCTTCGCTGCGGCCCAGACACGGCAGCAGGAAGGCGACGCGTCCGTTGAAGAGATGGCTACGATTCAGCTTCGTGGCGATCTGGACGGTGAGCTCCATTTGCTCCCAGGCGGGCTCGATCCGGGTCTGGTCGGGAATGGCGCGCAGGAAGTTGCCGCCGAGACCGATGAAGGCCTGCACCTCGCTCGCGAGCAGTCCCTCGCAGACTTCCACGGTGTTCATCCCGTCGGTGCGCGGCGGGTCGAAGTCGAACATCTTCGCGAGCGTGTCGAGCGGCACCAGTTCGGCCTTCTCGGCGATGCCCACGGTCCGCTGGCCCTGGACGTTCGAATGGCCGCGCACCGGGCAGATGCCCGCGCCCTCGCGCCCGATATGGCCGCGCATCAGCAGCAGGTTCACCAGCATGGCGATGTTCTCGAAACCGTGGACGTGCTGCGTGAGGCCCATGCCGTAGACGCCGATCACGCGCTCCGCCTCGACATAGACCCGCCCGGCCTCCTCAATGTCGGCGCGGGTAAGGCCCGATTCCCTTTCGATTTGTTCCCAGGAGGTCGCGTCCGCCTTGGCCTGAAACGCCTCGAAGCCGGTGCAGTGCTGGGCGATGAAGGCATGGTCGATCACGGTCCCTCCCCGCCGTTCGTCGTCCGCGAGGACGAACTTGCAGAGGCCCATGATGGTGGCGATGTCGCCGCCGGCTCGCGGCTGGAGATACTGGCAGCTGATCGGCGTCTCCTGGCCCGTCAGCATCTGCAGCGGCCGCTGCGGATTGATGAAGGCGGTGAGGCCCTTTTCGCGGAGAGGATTGAAGGTCACGACTTTGCAGCCGCGCTCGACCGCCTTCTGCAGGGGATGGAGGAAGCGCGGGCTGTTCGTCCCGGTATTCTGGCCGAAGAAGAAGATCGCATCGCATTTCTCGAAGTCTTCGAGCACGCAGGTGCCGACCGGCGAGCCGATCAGTTCGCTGAGCGCCACTGACGTGGTCTCGTGGCACATGTTGGAACTGTCGGGCAGGTTGTTGTGGCCATAGACCCGTGCGAACAGCGCGTAGAGGTACGATGTCTCCAGCGAGGCGCGGCCGGAAGCGTAGAAGATCGCCTTCTTAGGATCACAGCTCTTGAGCGCCGTCCCGATCGCCTGGAACGCGTCCTGCCAGGTGCAGGGCAGGTAGCGGTCGCTCGCGGCATCGTAACGCAGCGGATGGGTGAGGCGGCCCTGCTGCTCGAGATCGTGGTCCGTCCAGTGACGAAGCTCTCTTACCGTGTGGCTGGCGAAGAAGTCGGGGGTACAACGCCGGGTGGTCAACTCCCACAAGGTCGCCTTCGCGCCGTTCTCACAGAACTCGAACGCATGCGGATGCTTTGGCTTGCCCCAGGCGCAGCTTACGCACATGAACCCGCCAGTCTTGTTCTGCTGCCGCAACGTGTCGAGCGCGCCGACGGCAGACATCTCGCGGCCCATCGTCTCGGCGATGCCCCGGAGAGAGCCCCAGCCGCCCACCGGTCCTTCGTATTCGCTGTAGTCCGGCTGATCCGTCATCATCATTACCCCGCTCTTCAGTCGGTATGCAAAGCGGCGGCAGTGCGAAGGTTGCGTCCTGCCGAATATCAAGATCGAGGCAACCAAAGCGCGGCGGGAGCCTTCCGCAAGGACCCACACCAGACAGGAGATACGTATGAACAAGTTCTTGCTGACCGCCGCCGCCCTCGCGGGATTCGCCGGATCCGCCATCGCGCAGACCACGACTGGCGCTCCGGGCACCCCGGCAGGGAATTCTCCCGCGTCGACCGGCAATCAGTCTGGCACCCCGGGCAACTCGTCCATCAGCCCGGGCAACCCGGCGAACCCGTCCGGCAAGCCGGGTATCCAGCGCGTCGAGGGCGCTTCCACGGTCATGACGATGTACACCGCCAATCCGGCCGATGTTCGCGCTTCCAAGCTGATGGGCACCGACGTCTACAATCTCAAGGACGAGAACATCGGCGAGGTCAGCGATCTGGTCATCGACAACGGCAAGACGATCAAGGCCGTGGTCGTGAGCGTCGGCGGCTTTCTCGGCATGGGCGAGCGCAATGTCGCGATCTCGCCAGCTTCCGTGGTGCTGAACGAGCAACGCGACGGCTCCTTCCGTTTGGTCGTCAACACGACCAAGGACGACCTGAAGAACGCCGCGCCGTTCGACTTTGCCGACGTGGACAAGGCCGGGCCGGATGCCGGCAAGGGTGCGGACGCCACGTCCATGAAGCCCGTGAACGTGACGAAGTAGCGTAATGCGAAGCGCGGGCGTTTGCTCTGCGCTTCGCACCCGCCTCTCCGATCGCAACCACAGGCCGCGGGCACGACAGCGCGGCGCCGTGCAATGGAGGATCCAGTCATGCTGAAGCTCGCGCTCGTTTTCCTGCTCGTGTCCCTCGTTGCAGGGTTCTTTGGATTTACGAACATTGCTGCGGGGACCGCGACGATAGCCAAATGGCTGTTCGGTATTGCCATCGTAATCTTCGTCGTCCTGCTCGTTCTCGGGTTGATGGCAGGCGAAGTTCTCTTCTGATCGCCGGCGCAGATTGTGAGGGGTGCGCTAGCGATCCTCTTGTTCGGGCTGACGGCATGGCACGTCACTGCCTCCTGCCGCACGGCTCAGGCGCAGCCGTCTGGACGGGTCGAGGCGGCAGCACCCGAAGGCTCGATCGAGGCCCCCGGGAAAGTCGAAGTCTTACCAGTCGCGCGGGACGACGAAATTCGGCGACGCCTTCTCGACATTCTGAAGGCAACGGGCTGGTTTCCCCACTTTGACGTTGCCGTGCGGGACGGAGTCGTGTTCCTGAGTGGTCGGGCCGAGACGGCTGACGTGCGTCAGTGGGCAGGCAACCTCGCCCGCAATACCCAAGGCGTCGTTGCTGTTGCAAATCGGATGACCGTCCTGCCCCCTTCGATGTGGGATTTCGGGTCTGCACGCGAGGGGCTGGCGCTGCTGGGCCAGGACGTTCTCAGGGGGCTGCCGTTCTTCTTGCTGGGCGTCGTGGTTCTCGTACTATCGGTGGTGGCGAGTTGGCTGATGGTGCGCGTGACCCGCAGCATGCTGAAGGTACGCGTGCGATCCCGGCTAATGCGCGGCGTATTCGCCTGGACGGTCGGCGCGTTCGTCCTGTTGGCGGGGCTCTACATTGTGCTCAGGGTGTCCGGCCTCACTCAGCTCGCATTGACCGTCGTCGGCGGCACCGGTCTCGTCGGTCTGGCACTCGGTATTGCTTTTCGCGACATTACGGAGAATTTTCTCGCCAGCATTTTCCTCAGCATGCAGCGCCCCTTCGAGACGGGCGACCTCATCGAGGTGGCAGGCGAGACTGGCTATGTTCAGCAGCTGAACGTGCGCGCCACGATTCTCATGACTCTCGATGGCAACATCGTGCAGGTTCCCAACGCCACGATGTACAAGGATTCCATTCGAAATTTCACCGTCAGCCCGAACAGGCAGGAGGAGTTCGCGATCGGTGTCGGCTACGAGGAGGCGATAGACAAGGTCCAGGAAATTGCGCTTGCGGTCATGGCAGAGCATCCAGCGGTGCTGCAGGAACCCGAGCCGCTCGTCCTCGCCGACGCGCTCGGCAAGGCGACCGTCGACATGAAAGTTTACTTCTGGTTCAACGGCATGGAGCACAACAACCTCAAGGTGCGTTCGTCCGTCATTCGACTTGTTAAACGCGCCTTCCAGATGAACGGCATCACCATGCCGGACGAGGCGCGCGAGGTCATATTCCCCCAGAGCGTTCCGGTCGTTCTTCTCGACGATCCAAAGCAAGCCGGTACGCAGGAGGCTGTCTCACGCAACAGGCCCACTGCGGAGCCAAGCGACGCGGTCTCCACGCAGGCTGAAGCGGGACTGGCCAGTGACGCCGGGACCCTTAGGGCTCAGGCGCAACGTCTGCCCTCCAGCGGCCCCGAAGACAACCTTCTGAAGCCCGATTCCACCGACCGAGGGCGCTGACTTTCGCGAAAGCGCGCATATTGCGCCCCGGTTTGGGCGCGCTCGTCAAATTGAGGAGACCGTCCGGTGTTCTTTTCTGACTGGGATGACCTTTGGAGAGTCCTTGCCGTTGGCACACTTGCCTACGCGGCACTGGTTGTGTTCCTGAGGCTATCAGGAAAGCGGACCCTGACGAAGTTGAACGCATTCGACCTTGTCATAACTGTGGCCCTCGGCTCGACGCTGTCCTCCGTTCTGCTCGATAAGTCGATCAGTTTGGCTGAGGGCGCTGTAGCATTCGCGTTGTTGATTCTGCTGCAATACCTTCTGACTTGGTGTTCCGTGCGCTGGCGGCCCTTCGAGAAGGTCGTCAAGTCCGAGCCGACATTGTTGGTTCACCGTGGTGAATTCCTGAGCGAGGCTATGCGTCGCCAACGCATCACGCAGAGCGAAGTGCTGTCGGCGGTCCGTTCGAGCGGAAATGGCGCGGTCTCGGGGATACGAGCGGTGGTACTGGAAAATGACGGATCCCTGAGCGTGATCCCAGAGGCGTCGGGCGAGAGCGCAGTGACGTTGGAATGAGATCCGAAGATCGACCCGAGACGGATTTCGTGCGGATTCATTCTCCTATTGATATCGCAGGGACCAAAGAGCAGGAGGCAGGCAGATGTGGTCGACGGCTAGCGTGTGGGGCAATGCGCTGCTGATTGCAGCGGCGGGGGCCGCGTTGATCATGGCTGCCGCCTTTGGTCGAGCCCTGGGAGATTCGACGACAGGGCGAAGATTGCTCATCTGGGCGCCACTGGGAATCGTGTTCGTCGTCGGCACCTATGTCGGCATCGCACTGGTTGCGACGCCTAGCGCGTCGCCCGTCTCGTGCATATACGATAGTGAGCACCCTTCTGATTGCCAGGAGGGCGTCGCGTCGCCGTCGCGGGCCCCGTCAAGCTAGGATGCGAAGAGCCGGCGTGCCGTCGCACCGACCACCGAGCCCTGCACGACCACGGAGAACATCACCACCACGTAGGTCGCGAGGAGGATCAGGTGCTTTTCGAGTCCGTCCGGCAGCGCGAGAGCGAGGGCGATCGAAATGCCGCCGCGAACGCCGCCGACGACCAGGATCGAATATGATCCCGACGGCAGGCTCGCTCCGTGATCCAGCGCCAACATCGGCACGCCGACCGAGAGCGCCCGGGCTGCGAGCGTTAGCGGAATGGCCGCCAGCCCGACCAGGAGCAGCCGCCAGTCCTCGAGGATGACGACGACCTCGACGCCGATGAGCAGAAACAGGACGGCGTTCAGCGTTTCGTCGATCAGTGACCAGAACTTGTTTACGTGGTCACGCGTATTGTCGCTCATGGCGAGACGCCGGCCATGATTGCCGATGATAAGCCCGGCGACTGCCATGGCGATCGGGCCGTTGACGCCCAGGCTGTGTGCGAGCGCATAGCCGCCCATCACCAGTGCGAGGGTGATCAGGACCTCCAGATTGTGGTCGTCGATCGACCGTAACGCGAGGAATGCAGTCCAGCCGGCTCCGAATCCGAGGGCCGCTCCGCCGAGCGCCTCGACAGCGAACAGACGGCCCGCTCCCGCCACGCTCACCTGCTCAGTTCCCGTGGCCATGCCCAGAAGCAGGGTAAAGAGCACAATGCCGACGCCGTCATTGAACAGGCTCTCGCCAGCCACCGTCGCTTCAAGGGAGGGAGGCACCTTCGCCGACTTCAGGATGCCCAGGACCGCCACCGGATCGGTCGGGCTGATCAGTGCGCCGAACACCAGACACCAGATCAGCGGCAGCGGTATCCCCGCGAGGTTCAGCACCAGGCATGCAGCGCCACCGATGAGGCCCGTCGAGAGGATTACACCGGAGATGGTGATGAGGCCGATCGCCCATGCCGATCGCCTCAGGGCCTGGAGGTCGATATGCAGGGCGCCGGCGAACAGCAGGAACGACAGGAGCCCGTCCATGACCGTCGCATGGAAGTCGATCGTCCGGATGCTCTCGACGAGGTCGCGCGCCACGACGAGCCCCGGCCACAGCGCATTCACGGCGACGAGGGCCAGGGAAGCCAGCCCGCCCATGATGGTCAGACCGGTCGTCTGCCGCAGTCCGATGAAGCGATGATTGACGTATCCGAAGAGCGCGGCGCAGACGACGACCGCTGCGGCGAGGTCGAGGGGACCGAGCGGGGTCAACGGGCTTCGCTCAGCCGCTGCGTGACGGACCGACGCAGCGCCAGGAGGCTGGCGCGGTCCTTGCCGGCCGCGGCGGCGATCACCCTGTCGACGGCGGCTGCGAGCGCCTTCAGCACATCGGAATCGGAGCCGGCGTAGAGGCCCACGGCGCCAAGCGAGCCGGCCGCCAGCGACTCGAAGGATACAGGCTCGGCGACGACGCGCAGCCGGCCTTCGTCGTCATGACGCCTGCTGGAAGGCGTGCGCCGCTCGGCCAGCCTTACCAGCGCCTCGCGGAGCCGGTCGATGCAGTAGAGCGCGGTGGTCGGGTCATTGATGCCGGGAGAGAGGGCGCGCTGCGCAATCTCCACGATCCGCCGGATCGAGAAGTCGAGGTCCTGATAGGGCGTGCGCTCGATGCCGACGATGAGGGTGGCGCGCAACGCGTCTGCCTTGTCTTCGGGCAGAGGTTCGGGCGCGAGAACGCGCAGCAGCGGATCGCGCTCGGTCACGAAGCTGCCGGGCCGGGCGGCCACGTTGACGATCACGTCCTGTTCGGTAGACAGTCGAAGCAGCGCTGCATTGTCGATAGACTGGACGTAGCCACTGGCGTTCGCGCAAATGACGTGAGCCTTATTGAAATCCGGAGGCTCTGCTGCGATCTCCGCGTCCTCACGACCGAGCTTCTCGGGGAACAGGCGGTCGATCGTGGCTGAGGTTTCTTCCGACAGCGATGCTAGTAGCGTTTCGATGCGGATCGAACTGGCCGTGTGATGGATGAAGTAGATCAGTACGGCGAGGCCCGCGACTGCCAGTACGACGCCGATCGCGACGGCAAGATGCGGCACGAAGCTCGACCCCTCGACCCCTTTAACGGTGCGCAGGACGAGCAGGCAATAGACGAAGGTGCTGATGAAGGTGCCCAATACCAGCTGATTACCCCGGTCGCGCATGAAATTGCGCAGCAGGCGCGGGCCGAACTGCGACGAGGCGAGCTGCAGGGTCAGCATGGTGATCGAGAAGGTTAGGCCGGCGACCGTGATCATCGAGGTGGCCACCGCCGACAGGATCGCGCGCGCGCCCTCAGGACCGAAGAGATAGATAAACTCGAAGCGCCCGTAGGCATCCGCTTCCATCGCTGCGTCCAGTTGGACCGCCCCGAATGAAAGCAACACGGCGCCGGCCGCCATCAGGCTCGGCAGGAACCAGAAGCTGCCCCGCAGCAGATCCCAGATGGAGAGGAGCCGAGTGATCGACAGGAAGGCACGCATCGGAACGTAACGCATGCGGTCGCCGATTGCTCCCTGGCGATGCGCGGATCTGAGCGTCTCAACCCAGATAGGCCTTCACCAGCCGTTCGTCGGTGAGGAAGGACTGCCACTCGCCAGGGCCAATCTCGTGGACGATACTGCCGACCGACATGACATAGGCGCGGTCGGTGATCTCCGAGGCGATGCCGACATTTTGCTCGATCAGCAGCAGGCCCATTCCGCGCTCGCGCAGGGCCTTGATGACCAGCAGGATGTCCTTCACCACCTTGGGCGCGAGGCCGGTCGAAGGCTCGGCCATGATCAGCAGGTCGGGCTGCAACAGGATGGCGCGGGCGATCGCCACCATCTGCTGCTGGCCGCCGCTCAGAATCTCGACGGGCGAGCCCATGCGCTCCCTCACCACCGGGAACAGGTCGGTCACCTCGTCCCATGAGAAGCGCAGGTCGACGCCGCGCACCTTGCGTCCGACCGTCTCCGCCAGGATCAGGTTCTCGCGCACCGACAATTCGCCGAACAGACGGCGATTCTCCAGAACCACCGCCAGCCCATGCCTGGCGAGGTCATGCGCCGGCGTCGCGGTGATCTCGGTCCCGTTCTTTACGATGCGGCCGTCACGGGCCCGCAGGAGGCCGCAGATGGTTCGTACGAGAGTGGTCTTGCCGGCGCCGTTCGCGCCGACCAGTGCCACGGCCTCGCCGTCGCCGACCTTGAACGAGACGTCGCGCAGGACGGTGAGGGCGCCGTATCCGGCGGAGACGGAGGTCACTTCCAGCACGGCTCAGACCCCGAGATAGACTTCACGGACCCGCGGGTCGCGCTGGATGGTGGCCATGTTGCCGCTCGCGATGATCTCGCCGAAATAGAGCGTATGCACGGTGCGGGCGACGGTCATCAGTCCCATGTCGTGCGACACAAGCAGGATGGTGATGCCTTCCTCGTTCAGCCGCACGATCCAGTCGCGCAGGTCCTCGATCTCTTGGACGTTGAGACCGGAGGAGGGCTCGTCGAGCAGCAGCAGGCGCGGCTCGCCGACCGCGGCACGGGCGATCTCGAGGATGCGCCGCTGGCCGGCGGTGAGGCTGGCGGCTGGCAGGTCGCGCAACGCCGTCAGTTGGAAGCGTTTGCAGGCCGCCTCCGCCCGCTCGCGGATCTCGCGCATCTGGCCGCGCGCGGCCGGGGTGCGCAGCAGGTCCTGAAGCATGGTGGTGCGCGTGAGCTTGGTGCAGCCGACCATGACGTTCTCGAGCACGGTCATCTGCTCGAAGACCTGCGGCGTCTGGAAGGTACGCACCAGGCCCTGCAGCCCGCGCTGCTGGATCGAGTCGCGGCCGAGCACGGCGCCGCGATAGGTGATCGTGCCGGCGAGCGGACGGATATAGCCGGTCACGATGTTGAACAAGGTGGTCTTGCCCGAACCGTTCGGCCCGATGAGCCCGATGATGCCGCCTTCCGGCACGTCGAAGCTGACGGAACGCAGCACGGAAAGGCCGCCGAACGAATGGCCGACGTCCCGGAGGGAGAGGAGGGGCTCAGCCATGGCCGCCGCCCCGCCTCGCGAGCCGGGTCCGCAGCTTGCCGAACGCGCCAACCAGCCCTTCGGGCATGAGGACGACGACCGCGACCAGCGCGAGGCCAAACAGAATCTGGTGGATGTCGCCCAGCTTGCTCAGCAACTCGGGCAGGAAGGTGACGAACAGCGCGCCGACCACGATGCCGGGGATCGAGGTCGCGCCGCCGATCACCGGAATGAGCAGGAAACTGATGGAGCGGTCGACCGTGAAGCTCTGCGTGCTGACGAACGAGGCGTGGTGGGCAAACAGGCTTCCGGCCAGGCTGCCGAACAGGGCGCAGACGACGAACACCTTCGTGCGCAGCGCCTGGAGGTCGATCGAAAGGGCGGCCGCCGCCGTGCTTGAATCGCGCATGGATCGCAGCATCAGGCCGGTGCGGCTGCCGACCAGATTGTGCGCCACGACCATGCAGGCGAAGGCGACGATCCAGACGAAGAAGTAGTAGCGCGAGGGACGGTCGAGTACGAAGCCGAACAGGTCGAGCTTGGGAATGCCGCCGATGCCCAGGGTGCCCCCGGTCAGCCAGTCCCACTCGAAGAACAGGGCACTGGCGATGGCGCTGAGCGCCAGTGTGCCCAGCGCGAGGAAATAGCCGGTGAGGCGCAGGATGGGGCGGCCGATCACGTAGGCCAGCGCCATGCTGATGGCGGCACCGGCGAGGAAGCCCACGATGCTGGGCAGCCCCATCATGACAGTGCAGTAGGCGCTGGCATAGGCGCCGAGCCCGTAGAAAGTCGCCTGCGCCAGGTTGACGATGCCGCAATGGCCGAGCAGGAGACCGATGCCGAGGCCGGCCACCGTGTAGATGCCGGTGAAGACCAGCAGATCGGCCATGTAGCGCGGCACGACGAAGGGCAGCGCGGCCCAGATCACGAGGCCGACGGCCAGCCAGAGGAAGGTGCGCGGGTTCATGCGCTCAGCCTCCCCGGCGGCCGGCGCGGCCAAGGATACCCTGCGGCATCAGGATCATGATGATGATGAGCACGGAGAAGGCGACGACGTCCTTGTAGCTCGACGAGATGCCGATGATGGCGAGCGACTCGACCAGACCCAGCGTAAGGCCGCCGACGGCCGCTCCCAGCGGATTGGTGAGCCCGCCCAGCACGGCGGCGGCAAAGCCCTTGAGCGTAAGGTTGAGGCCGAGCATGTAGTCGACACCTATCAGCGGCGTCACCAGGATTCCGCCCAGGGCACCCAGCAGACCGCCCAGGACGAAGGTAAAGGTGCGCATTCGCGCGACGTTGATGCCTGTGGTGGCCGCGCCGTCGGCGTCGATCGAGGCCGCCATCATCGACAGGCCGATCGTGGTGCGGTGATAGAAGGCGCGCAGCGCCAGGGTGGCGCCGATGCCGATGGCGATCAGCCACAGTGCGTGGAACTGGATGACGGCGTCGAGGATGATCAGCACGCCCTCGCCGCCGAGTGGCGGGAGCAGGTGGCCGTCGCGGCCGATGAAGAACAGCACGCTGGCCGAGAGGGTGAGAGCGAGACCGATGGTCAGCAGCAGGAAGCTGTCCTCGCTCGCATTCTTCTTGGCCATGTAGCGGACGAAGGCGACCTCGATGAAGGCGCCGACCAAGGCACCCGCAATTGCACCGCCGGCGATGGCGGCGGCATAGGGCCAACCCGACTTGGTCAGCAGCAGCACGGTGGTCATGGCGCCGATCACGGCGAATTCGCCCTGCATGGCGTTGATCACACGGCTGCCCTTGAAGATGGCGGAGAGGCCCATGCCGACGAGCGCGTAGACGATGCCGTTCGTCACGCCCGCGAAGAGCGCCTGAAGGACCAAGCTGAATGTCATGGAGGAGGGATTCCGCGGGAAGAGGCGCGGCGCAGGACCCGGATGATGGGGCCTGCGCCGCCGTAACCGCTACTGGGCGACGCGGAAGGGCGTGCGGGTGTATTTGCCGCCGACCAGCTTCGAGAAGACGAAGCTCGAGATCGGAATGCCCGTCATGTCGTCGGCCGAGAAGTTGTAGTTGGCAAGCACGCCGCTATACGGCGCCTTCATGGCCTCGCACAGCTTCTCGCCGGTGGCGTCTGCGCCGGCCTTGTTGAGGGCCGCGGCGATGATGTGGGCGGCATCCCAGGCCGCCGCCTCGTAGTTCTTGGGTGTCGCGTTGTAAGCCTTCTTGTAGAGCTCGACGAAGTCCTTCTGGTGCGGCAGCGGATCCTCGCCGACCACGAACTCCGGGATTGCGATGTTGTCGGCGGCCGGTCCCATCGCGTTCACATACTCGTAGGACGAGGAACCGATCGCGGCGATCACCGGTTGGGCGATCTGTATCTGCTTCACGTTGCGGAACGGCGTCGCCGAAGTGGCGATGATGAACACTGCATCGGGCTGCGATGCCTTGACCTTGGCCGCTTGGGTGGTGGTGTCCGTGGCACCGATCTCGAACTTTTCGACCGCGACCAGCTTGACGCCGTACTTGTCGGCAAGCGGCTTCAGCTCGGCCATCACGACGTTGCCGTAGCCCGCATCATGGAGCACGCCGACCTTCGCCGCCTTGATGCTCTTGGCGTATTCGAGCAGCGCCATCGCATTGAGGCGCTGCGGCGGCAGCACGTGCGCCACGCACTTGCGCTCGCGCTCGACCGCCGGGCCAATGCCGGTGAAGGCGATCTGCGGGATCTTGTTGGCGTGGGTCACGCCGCCGACGGCGACGGTGCTGGCGGTGAGGGAGGGACCGAGCAGGGCCTGGACCTTCTGGCCGAAGATCAGGTCGTTGGCCTTGCTCAGCGCGGTATCGGGATTGGAGGCGTCGTCCTCGACAATGAACTTGATAGGCCGGCCCTTGATGCCGCCCTTGGCGTTGATGTCCTTCTCGGCCAGCAGCAGCCCGTTGCGCTCGGGCACGCCGAGGCCGGCTCCGGCGCCGGTGACGGAGACGATGGCGCCGATCTTGACCGGCTCGCCCGAGGTCTGCGCCTGGACGGTAAAGGCCGACAGGCCGACCAGCGCGGTGGCGCCGGCCAGTTTTGCGATGAACGATGACACTGACATTCTTCTTCCTCCCACACGTTGAGCTTCTTTATGGCCGCCGGTGTCTCACAGCAGCGGCGGTGGCCCGGCCATGCCGAGTGCGTGCTGACCAAACAATGCACCCTGAACGTCGGTTGAGAACATGATGTGCGCATTGGCTGCGTGCGCGTCGCGAAACAGGCGCTGTACGGGGCCGGAGAGGTGGAGGCCACCCGATCCGGCAATACCCATCAGGATGTCCACAGCCTCCAGGCAGAGCCGGGCGGAGAAGAAGGCGTCGCGCCGGTAGCGCAGCTTGTCTTCATGGGCCGCGTCGGCGCCGGAACGGGCCACTGCCATCGCATGCTCGCAGGCTCGGCGCATCAACATCTCGGCCGTGTCGATGCGAACGCTTGCCTCGGCAACCTTGATCTGCACCGGCTGGCTGGCGCCCACGGGCTGCCCCGTCGTGGTCGCGTTGCGCTTGCGGGCCACGCCCACCACCGTCTCGTAGGCGCCGCGCGCGCAGCCCAGCATCACGCCCGACAGGACGTAGGGACCGAGGGCGAGCATTGGCAGGCGGAACAGGGGCGAGGGATTGACCATCGAACCGGCATGCCGCTTGCCGTTCATCGACCAGGCCGAGATGGTGCGCACGTCGGGGACGAAGAGTGTACGGATTTCGACGTCGTTCGAGCCGGTACCAGAGAGACCGACTGCATGCCAGGTATCGATGATCTCGTACTGCGAGCGGTGGACCAGGGCGAAACGCTGGTCGACGGGCGGGCCCTCGTCGCTCTCGCGCACCATGAAGCCCAGCATGTTCCAGTCGGAATTGTCGACACCGGAGGAGAGCGGCCAGCGGCCCGAGACCTCGTAGCCGCCTTCGACCTTGCGACCGCGCCCGGCCGGGAAGACGAGGGATGTGGCGATCAGCACGTCAGGCGAGGCGTCCCAGATCTCGTCCTGCGCGTCGGGATGGAAGTATCCCAGCATCCAGTGGTGGCTGGAGAGATTGCCGAGATTCCACGCAGTCGACGGGCAGACGCGGGCGATCTCCGCGCAGGTATCGACCAATATGCCGATGTCGAGGTCGGCGCCGCCGACCCGCGCCGGCTGGACCATGCGGAAGAGTCCGGTGCGGTGCAGGTCCCGTTCAGTGTCGTCGGGGAGGCGGCGCAGCCTCTCGCATTCCCCAGCGCGGGCGGCGATCGCCGGCGCGAGTGCGCGGGCCCGGTCGAGCATCTCGTCGTAGGTGACGCCCGTGAACGAAACCGGAGTGTTCGGCAACGTCGCCGACGGTGTCCAGTCGGCGGCCCGCTTGGTCCGCATATCGAATTCCTCCCGGCGACGCAGCGCTTGTTCTTGTCGCAACGATGCTTGCGTCGTGCGGTCAGGTCAAGTGACCTAATTTGTTGGTCGATTGACCATGCCTTGCGCGACCATGATACTTCCCGTCAATCAGATAGCGCTCGGGAGGAGTAGAGATGGCGATCAAGGTGCTCGAACTTCATCACCAGGGCGTCCGCATCGACGCCGGCGACAAGACGATCGAAGACCTGAAGAATTTCTACACCGGTGTGCTGGGCCTGGAACATGACACGGGCCGCCCGGAGATTCCGGGCATCCCCGGCATGTGGATCAACATCGGCGAGGTGGGGCAGATCCACCTGATCGGCGGCGACCTGCCGTCGCGTTTCGCGCAAGGGCCGGGCAAGGATCCGACCGCGCCGCACATTGCGCTGGCGGTCGAGAACATCGTCGAGACCAAGGCCGAACTCGACCGTCTCGGTGCGGATTACTGGTCGCTGAAGGGCGCCACGGGTCTCGACGCGGAGCAGCTCTTCCTCAAGGATCCGTGCGGCAACATGGTTGAACTCCACCAGTTCGACAAATGCCGCTGCCGCCTGAAGAGCCGCGTGAAACGGGACTAGCGTCTCACCGGCGCGGCGAGGCCGGCGCAGACGAATGGCACGATCTCGCGGATGGCGGCTTCCATGTCCGCGGGATCGCACCGCCCCTGGGAGATCGCCTCCAGGCGACCAGGCTGCAGCAGGGTCCACACGTAGGCACCCATCATGAAGTAGTAGCGCCAGTAGAGCGTCTTCGCCGGGATCCTCGGCAGGGCGCGGCGGATTGCGTCGACATACAGCGCGTTGGTCTCGTCGTAGATGCCGGCGCGCACCACGCTGGCTGTGTCGTCGGGATCGGTGAAGAGGCGGGCATGCATCTGCATGGAGGTTCGCTGCCCGCCGGCCCGCGGTTCGGCCATCAGGAGCGGGCGGACCAGTGCGTCGACCAGCACCTCGAGCGGGACGATGCCGCGCGGGTGGCGGGCCTGCGCCTCCAGCAGGAGCTGGCGCCGCCGTTCGGTCACTTCCCTGCCATGCCGGGCCACCACGGCCTCGAAGATCGCGCGCTTCGACTCGAAGTAGTAGTGCAGCTGCCCCACGTTGACGCGGGCGCGGCTGGCGATGGCACGGGTAGTAGCGCCGCCATACCCGACACGGCCGAACAGCTCCTCTGCGACGTCCAGAATGCGTTCGGGCAGGTTGGGACGGGCAGCCTTCCGGCGCCGCGGCGCGGCGGGCTTCGGCTTTTTCGCGATTGTCTTGGTCGCCACGACATACCCTGCTCGAAATCGTGGGGTTCCTAATAAGGGCTAGCGGAAGGGTTTTCCATGGCGGCTACAGAACCTTGTCGCCGCATGCTAGAAGGCAGCCATGAAAACGAAGCTCCTCGGCCGCACCGGCATCCACGTCTCGCAACTGTGCTTCGGCACCATGTCCTTCGGCGGGGACGCCGACGAGGCGACCTCGGCGGCGATGTACAAGGCGGTGCGCGACGCCGGGATCAACTTCTTCGATACGGCGAACGAGTACAACAAGGGCAGGTCCGAGGAGATCCTCGGTCGGCTGGCGAAGGATCATCGCGACGACCTGGTGATCAGCACCAAGTGCTTCAACAAGACCGGGCCCGACGTAAACGCGGGCGGCGCCAACCGGCGCCACGTCGTGCAGGCCGTCGAGGCGAGCCTGCGCCGTCTGCGGACCGACCGGATCGACGTGCTGTTCCTTCACCGCTTCGATCCCGTGACGCCGATCGACGAGATGATGCGTGGCCTCGAGGATCTCGTCCGTTCGGGCAAGGTGATCTATCCCGCGGTCAGCAACTGGTCGGCCTGGCAGACCCAGCGCGCCATCGACATCCAGGAGCGAAACGACTGGGCGCGCCTGCAGGTCATCCAGCCGATGTACAATCTGGTGAAGCGCCAGGCCGAGGTCGAGCTGCTCCCGATGGCCGCCGCCAACGGCATCGGCGTCATTCCGTACAGTCCCGCAGCCGCCGGGCTTCTCTCGGGCAAGTATTCGGGCGAGGCCACGGGACGTCTCAAGACCAACAAGATGTACGAGGCACGCTACGGCGAGGATTGGGCCTTCGAGACGGCCGAGAGGTACGTCGCCTTCTGCAGGGAGAAGGGACTGCACCCGGTCAGCGCCGCCATTGCCTGGGTGGGCGCGCACCCCGCTATCACCGCCCCCATCATCGGGGCGCGCAATCTCGACCAACTGAAGGACTCGCTGGCGTCGGTGAAGATCGACATGACGCCCGAGCTACGCGCCGAGATTTCAGATCTCTCGCGCACGCCGCCGCCGGCTACCGACCGGTTGGAGGAACAGAAGGTCGTGAAGGCCTGAGAAGGCTCACCCGGTTTCTTGCGGCCGGTCGCAGACGTCGATCCATTCGGCGTTCACGAGGGCAGCCATGCGCTCCGGTGCGATGCGCACGGCCGAGTTGATCGAGCCCGCGGGTACGACTTCGCCGAAGGCTTTCAGCGACAGGTCGCAACAGACCGGGAGCGGCGTCACCAGACCGAACGGACAGACTCCGCCCACCGGATGGCCCGTGAGCGCAACCACCTCGTCGGCGGACAGCATGCGCGGCCTGCCACCCAGCACGTCCTTGATCTTGCGATTGTTCAGCCGCGCGTCGCCCGAGGTCACGATCAGCAGCGCCCGATCCTTGATGCGCAGCGACAGCGTCTTGGCGATCTGCGCAGGCGCAAGGCCATGGCCCCGGGCCGCCATCTCGACGGCGGCCGTGCTGGCGGCGAGTTCGACGATTTCCAGGTCCGGAGCGTTCCGCGTCAGGAACGCGCGTACTGCTTCGACGGTCATGGAAGCGATAGGTCTCTCACTTCGTTCGAGATGACAACTCTGTCGCGATTCGCGGGGCGCAACGGGGCATGAACCGTACCGCATGGTGGGCGGTGTCCGCGAATTTCGATGACAAACGCAAGCGCGGCGCTACCGTCCGCCAACTCACCACGGGAGAAGCGCATGCCGATCATCGACGCCCAGGTTCACTGCTATGAGCGCAACCATCCGGGCCGCCCGTGGACGGCCGTGCTGGCGGGGCCGCCCGAGGTCACCGCCGAGGACATGATCAAGGCGATGGACGAAGTCGGCGTCGATGGTGCGCTGCTGGTGTCGGTCTACACGATGTACCGCTGGGACGAGAGCTACGCCGTGGGTGTTCAGAAGGCGCATCCCGGCCGGTTCGGTGTCATCAAGCCCGTCAATGCCAACGATCCCGCGGTCGAGCGCACGATCGCCGACTGGGCGGCGATGGAGGGCACGGTTGCCATCCGCATCATGTTCACGCCGGAGATTTCGACCGACGCGGCCGATCCCGGCATCAACCGAGTGCTTGCGGCGGCGGCCAAACATGATCTCCCGGTCAACCTGATGGCACGCGGCCGGCTCCCGCAGGTCGCCGAGCTCGCCAGGCGTAATCCGAACACGACCCTGGTGATCGATCACCTCGGCCTCGAGCAGCCGATGGCGCCGCCGCCGCCGAAGGAGCCGTGGCACGAACTGCCGAAGCTTCTGGCGCTGGCAAAGCACCCGAACGTTGTCGTGAAGATCACGGGCGCCTGCACGCTCAGCCATGAGAAGTTCCCTTACAAGGACATCTGGGATCCGTTGGGCCGCATCTTCGACGCATTCACCCTGGATCGCTGCATGTGGGGCACCGACTGGACCCGCGCCGTGGCACTGCTCACCTACAAGGAGGGTGTCGACGCCTTCCGGGTGACCGACCGCCTGTCCGACAGCGATCGCGCCACATTGATGGGTGGGTCGCTACAGAGGATCTACGGCTGGTCGCCGGCGAAGCAGTAGGACTGGCGGGCCTCAGGGCAGGGTGACGGAACCTCTGCCCAGAGGCCGCTGCATCAGGATCGAATCGACCCAGCGGCCGAACTTGAAGCCCACGGCGTCGAGCTTGCCGATCTGACGGAATCCCTGGCTGCTATGCAGGCCGATCGAGCCGGCATTTGCGCTGTCGCCGATGACGGCGAGCATCTGCCGCCACGGGCCGGTCTCGCAGCGCCCGATCAGCGTGGCGAGCAGTTCCCGGCCTATTCCGTTCCCCGCGAACCCGTCCCGGACATAGACCGAGTCCTCGATCGTGTGGCGATAGGCCGGCCGCGGCCGATAGAGCGATGCATAGCTGTAGCCGACAATGCGGCCGTCCATTTCCGCAACGAGGTAGGGGAGACCGAGCTTCAGCACGGCCTCGCGACGGCCTATCATCTCCGCGACGCCGGGCGCGTCCTCTTCGAAGCTCGCCAGCCCATGCAGTACATGATGGGCGTAGATTTCCTGCACGAAGCGCATGTCGCCTTCGCGGGCGTCCCGAATCTCGACCGCCGTCCTCATCATCGTTCCTTCCGACAGAACCTGCTCGCGCGACAGGCCGATGTCCGACAGCAGCCGGTCGTCCAGATTGCGCAGTGCCTCGCGCTGGCGGAGATGCGACCAGGGCGAATCGCCGATATAGCGACCGATCTCCATGAGAACCTCTCCCAACCCGCTGCGATGCGACATGGGTGCAATCTGCTGCGCCTGGGAGCATAAGAAAAATCTCGTTATCTTATGCAAAGCATAAGCAGGAATTTGAGATGCGCGGACTCAATCTCGATCACCTACACTCCTTCACGGAAGTGGTCCGGCTGGGGTCGTTCTCGGCCGCGGCATCCCATCTCAACCTGACGCAGCCGGCGATCAGCCAGCAGGTCGGCCAACTGGAGAAGCGGCTGGGCGTTCGGCTGCTCGAACGGATGGGGCGCCGGGCGATTCCCACCGCGGCGGGCAGCGAACTGTTGGACCACGCGGCCCGGATCGACGGTGCCGTGGCGTCTCTGCTTGAAGCGCTGGCCCGGTTCGGCAGCGGTGAGGTCGGACGGGTGCGGCTTGGTACCGGGGCGACGGCGGCCATCTTCCGCCTGCCACCGCTGCTGCGCGCCTTGCGCCAGCGTCTGCCGGACCTCGAGATCACCATCGCCACCGGTAACACGCCTGAGATCGTGAAGGGCGTTCAGGACAACGCGCTCGACATTGGCCTCGTGACATTGCCGGCAAGTGGCCGCGGACTCGACGTGACACCGCTGCTCGACGACGAGTTCGTGGCAGTGACGGCGCGCGATGGCGGGGGTCTGCCGCGCAGGATCACGCCCGCGGTCATGGCGTGCCTGCCGGTGATCATGTTCGAGCCGGGCGGCCATACGCGCATGGTGGCCGATCGTTGGTTCTTCCAGGCCGGCGTCGAACTCAAGCCGAAGATGGCACTGGGCAGCGTCGAAGCGATCAAGCGACTGGTCGAGGCGGGCCTGGGCTCCGCCATCCTCCCGGCGGTCGCCGTGCGTGAGGCGGGGGACCGAACCAACCTTGTGGTGCGACCGCTGTCGCCGCGCCTCTACCGAAAGCTCGCGATCGTGATCCGCCGCGACAAGGTCCTGCATCTTGGTCTGCGCGAAACCATTCGCGCTCTGAATGGGCTGGCTAAAGCGCCTTGAGCGCCTCCTGGACCTCTTCGACGTGTCCGGCGACCTTGACCTTGCGCCAGATGCGGCGGACCACGCCTTCGCTGTCGATCAGGAAGGTGGCTCGATCGATGCCCATGTACTTGCGGCCGTAGAGGCTCTTCTCGATCCAGGTCTCGTACTTCTCGCAAACCTTGCCATCCTCGTCCGACACCAGCGGGAAGTTGAGCTCGTACTTGGCCTTGAACTTGTCGTGGCGGGCGACGCTATCCTTTGAGACACCCACCACCTGGGCCTTCAGCTTCTTGAAGGCTGCCGCGCCGTCGCGGAAGCCGCAGGCTTCGGTCGTGCAGCCCGGCGTGTCGTCCTTCGGGTAGAAATAAAGCACCACTGGCTTGCCGCGCAGGTCCGACAGCTTGAGCCTCCCACCGCCATCGGTCGCGGCCGTAAAATCCGGGGCCTTCTTGCCTTCGACGACGCTCATTTCCTGCTCCTCGGTTGCCAGCCGGACGCCAGGGCCGGCGCCTCCACGATCCGTTCGTATATAGCACGGACGGACTTCGATTCGGCTTCGATGCGCGCCCGCAGGTCGGCCAGATCGGTCGCGCCCTCGGTGGCGGCGATCAGACGCCGCTGGCCTTCCGGCGCCTTGGTCTCGTCGAACGCCGCCTCGTCGCCGTTCAGCGTGAGCCGAAGCAGGCTCTGGACGTCCGACAGAAGCGTCCGAGTAGCCCTCAGCCTTTCGGCGTCCGCTGGATCGATCAGTCCGGCGGCCGCCAGGCGCCGCAGCATCTCGGCCGGATGAGGATCAAGGATGCCGGGTTGGTCGCAGGCGTGCCGCAGCGCCAGGTACTGCGCCACGAAGTCGATGTCGAACAGGCCGCCGGGCAGGTGCTTGAAGTCCCACAGGCTCTTGGGCGGCGCATGCTGGGCGATGCGGTCCCGCATGTCGGCGACGTCGCGCACCAGAGCCTCGGGATCTCGCGCGCGGCAGAGGGTTGCCTTCACAATGTTCGTCAGGCGTTCGACCAGCGTTTCGGGCCCGTGGATGACGCGCATGCGCGTCAGTGCCATGTGCTCCCACGTCCAAGACGACTGCGCATGGTAATTCTCGAACCCCTCGAGCGAGTTGGCGAGGGGGCCAGAGCGGCCGGATGGCCGCAGGCGCATGTCGACCTCGTAGAGCGCGCCTTCGTTGGTGTGGGCTGTGAGGGCTGTGACCATTTTCTGGCTGAGGCGCGTGTAGTACTGGATGGGAGACAGCGGCTTCGGCCCGTCGGACGCCTCCATGCCGGCCGGGATGTCGTAGACGAAGATCAGGTCGAGATCGGAGGTCGCCGACATCTCGCGGCTGCCGAGCTTGCCCAGGCCCAGTACCGCCAGCCGCTGGCCCTGAAAACCACCATGCGCTTCGGCGAACCGTTTTTCGACGCGGTCGCAGAGGGCGGAGATCGTGGCGGCGGCGATGTCGGAATAGGCGAGACCCGCCTGAGCCGGGGTGACGATGCGCTTCAGTTGCTGGACGCCCACCTGGAAGCGACGGTCGTTGGTCCAGCGGCGGGCCAGGTCGAGGATGTCCTGCTCGTGGTCCACTCGGGCGAGCGTCGCGGACAGGTCCGCCGTCATCTCCGACGCCGGCGGCAGCGGTCCGTAGAAATCCGGCGAGAGCACCGAATCCAGCAGCAAGGTTCGGCGCGACAGGTGGGCCGCGAGACCCGGCGCGCTGCCCATGATCGTGGCCAGCAGTTCGAGCAGGGCAGGGTTGGCCTTGAACAGCGAGAAGAGCTGTACGCCAGCCGGCAGATTGCCGAGGAACAGGTCGAAGTTGAGCAGCGCCTGGTCGGGCGCGGCCGTACCTCCCAGCTCCTTGAGCAGGCCGGGCATCAATTCGGT
>VFQN01000417.1_pt1 | contig 82551 bp, 60 predicted proteins | sample 3512371 | NCBI WGS metagenome assembly VFQN01 (sample SAMN10412370, study PRJNA504923) | tailings metagenome | isolation source: Replicate 2 from Balatoc abandoned mine | place: Philippines: Itogon, Benguet | collected 2017-08-28
GGATGGCGTAGGCCCGCTTCCGCACCGGGCGCAGGAGCCGGGTGTCCCGGCTGTCGAACCCGCGGTCGGCCGTCACCCCCGTGATCTTGAGCCCGCCGGCCCCGACCCGGTCGAGGAGCCGGCGGACCCGGTCGTGCGGCCGGTCCCCGGGGGGGTACGGCTCCGGGCCGGCCGTGTACCGCCGGTCGCCCTCCACCCGGACGGCGGTCGCGTACCCGTGGAAGGAGTTGGTCCCGGCCTTCCGCGGCCGGCGGCCGCCGGCCGCGGAAGGCCGGCCGCCGTACGGGACGAGGGGGGTGTCGAGGACCACCACCCAGCGGCGGCGGTCGAGGCGGGACCGGCGGAGGAGCGGGTGCAACCCGCGGTTGGGCCCGGCGGTTACGGCGCCGACGGACCCGGTGTTGGCGCGGACGGCCCGGTCGCACGTCCCGGGCAACGGCCGGGGTGACGCTACGATAGGGGGGACGCATCGAGGACGTCCTGTCTGGGGTCGTGGTAAACCCAAGGTGGGAACCTCGATGCGTTTTGCGTCGAGCCGTGCAAAACTATTGGAAAGGGAGCGGCCGGCGAACCTATCCTCCGCGATTGCGGTCTGCGGGGTACGCCGGCCGTTCCCTTTCGGTCGCGGCTCGTGGGGTAGCCGATCCGCCGGGGTCGGCACTGAGCGGTGTCACGATAAGCCCCGAGCGGCCCGGCCGAGCGCCGCGACGGTGAAGACGAGCGGGTACAGCTTCTCGAAGTACCACAGCTTGGCGAAGTAGAACCCGATCGGGCTCGGTTCGCGGAACCGGCCGCTCTCGACCGCGTCGACCAGCCAGGCCAGCCCGCTCTCGACCGCATCCCCCGGCGCGAGTTCGACCAGCACCTCGACCGCGAGCCCCGTCTCCTCGACGCTCGACGGACACCCCGCCGCCCCGCCCCACCCGCCGTCGGCGTTCTGCACGCCGAGCAGGTACGCGACACCGCGCTGACACTCCGGCGAGTCCTTCAACCCGAGGTCGCGGTACGCGGCGAGGACGCGGGCGGTGCCGTAGACCGGGTTGATGTCGTCCGGCGCGTGCTGGTTCCCGAACCACAGCGGCAGCCAACTCCCGTCGGCGCGCTGCTCGCGGGCGAGGTAGGCGAACGCAACTGCGATCGGCCCACCCGTACACTCCTTGCCGTTCAGTTCCGGGCCGTGCCAGAGGCGGAGGGCGCGAATCGCGTGCGCCGTCAGGTCCGACCCGCTCCGGTCGAACGGAAGCACGCCCCACCCGCGGCAGAACGTCGGGAAACCGCCGTCACGGTTTTGGAGCCCGAGCATCCACGCCCGTGCGGCGTCGTGCATACCCGGCTCCCAGTAGTGATGAACCGGCTCTCGGTCGAACTCGTTTCGGAGGTGAATCCGTGCGATTACCGCCCCCGGGGTGTCGTCACAGTCCGGGACGCCGCCGGGCAGGTCGGTCCACGCCCACCCGCCGGGGTCGGCGCCAGTGTAGGGGTGCCGCTCGCGGTACTGCTGCTTCCACAGCCAGTCCCAGATCGACCGTTTCGTGTCGAGCGATTCGAGGTCGCCGGCTGCGGCGAGGGCGTTCACGCTCAGCGTCGTCACCCAGGTGGCGAGGTTGGTGTCGATCGGCCAGCTTCCGTCGGGCCGCACCGACGCCACCAGGAACCGCACCCCGTCGGCGATCACCGCGCTGTCGCGCCGGCCGGCGCCGACGAGCGCCATCGTCACGAAGCTCGTCAGCGGCGTCGCTTCCAGGTAACCGCCGCTCGTCGGCTGGATGCGGCGCAGCACCGTCAGGCTGCGCGCCCGGGCGACCCGTCGCACGACATTCCGAATGGGGTTCCACGACCGGCGGTTCGCGTGGACGCACTGGCCGATGGCGATGAGCGCCGGCAGCGCGTAGCTGACCACCGGCAGGCGGGCGAAGCGGTACCAGCTCTGCGGCAGGCAGGCGAGCTCGAACGGCAGCCGCGGCACCTCCGCCCACGGCACCAGCCCCGCCAGCGCGCACGCCATCAGGATGGGCACCGAGAACGTGCGGTCCTTCCCGTAGCGGCGGCGGATCGCCTCGGCGCGGACGGCCGGCGTCGCGCCGGCGTGCTCGGTCAGGTACGCCTCGACGCGGCGGAGCGTGTCGGGGTGGTCCTTCTCGGCGGCCGTGAGCGCCAGCGCGGCGCGGCACAGCATCGTGGTCGAGATGTTCGAGAAGCTCTTGGTGGTGTCGCCCCACCCGCCGTCGGCGTTCTGGTAGTCGGCGAGCCAGCGGATGCCGCCGGCAATGAGCGTGTGGTGCGCGGCGGGATCGACGAGGTGCAGCGCCATGACCGCCGTAGCGGTCGAGAGGGCGGACGTGGAGAGTTCGCCCTCCCAGTGACCCGCGGGCACCCGCTCGGCGAGGAGGGCGTCGCGGGCGGCGGCGTAGGCGGCGCGGAGGCGGTCGGGGTTGGTCATGAGTCGTCGTCGAGCGCCGGACCGAGGTCGCTCTCGGCCCTCACGATCGCCACGATCCCGCAGGTCGTGCCGTCGAACTGGTAGACAAGCCGGAACGGACCGATGATCCACTCTCGTAGGCCGTCGATCCCCGCGTCCTCGACCGGGGCACCGAGTTCGGGTGTCGCTTCGAGCCGGCCGACGGCGGCGCGGAGGCGGGCGACCCACTTGCGGGCGGTGGCCGGCGACGCCACCCGGCGGAGGCGGTTCACGAGCCGGCGGAGGTCGGAGCTGGCCCGCTCGGTCCAGGCGACGCGAGCCATTCGTCCATCTCCTTCATCACCTGTTCGTGGGTGTACACGCGGCCCGCGGCGATATCGGCCATCCCCTGTTCGAGCTTCATCCGGGTGGTGACGATGGAGGCAATCTTCTCCCACGTCGCGTCGTCGGGGAGCTTCTCGATCAGCGCCAGAGCGGCGGCCTTCGCGGTGTTCATGCGGTCCTCCTCACCCCACTATAACCCCAGCGCGTCCAGGTCATCGACCAGCTTGTCGAGGTCGTCCTTCGGTGCCACAGCGCGGTCGCTCTGCCGCTTCGCCAACCCGACCGTCGCGCCGACGGCAACGCGGCCGTCGTTCACCAGCTCGCGGTCGCGCTCGGCCACCGCCGTCCCCACCGCGTCGCCGACGTCGCCCCCGAACAGCCGGCTCAGGTCGATCTTCAGCCCGCCGACGGCGCCCGTGTCCGCCCCCGCGATCGCCGCCGACTTGTACTCGGGGAAGATGATCGCCTGCTGCGGGCACACCCGGCTGCACGCCGGGCACCCCTTCTTGCACTGGTCCTGGTTCTCGGTCACGATCCGCTCCAGCGAATCGACGCCGTACACCCCGAACAGGCAGAAGTCGAGGCATTCGAGGCAGTTCGTGCAGCGGCTGTAGTCGATGACCGGGTACCACCGCCGCCCCGCCGGCGCCAGCAGCGCCTCGGGCGCGAACGCCGGCGCCGGCTCCTTCGCCGCGAGGCCGAGTTGGATGATCGCCGGCGCGTTAGCCGGCTTGGCGGCGCGGCGGTCGCGGCACTCGGCGGCGATGCGGCGCACCTCCGTCACGTACGGCTCGTGCTTGTTGGAGTCTCGCAGGTCGAGCGTGTAGACGTGCCGGTCCGGGATCGTCCCCGCGGCGCCGATGGCCTGCGGCTTGTCGGCAGATTCGGCGGGGGTGTCCTCGTCGTCGTCGGCCGGCGGCTTCAGTTGCGTCTCGCCGAAGTGGCCCTTGATGCCGTCGCGGTCCAGGAGCCAGAACGCGGCGCGCGGGTAGAGCCAGCTGAGCACTACCAGGTCGCCGCGGACCGACCCGAGGAACAGCCGGCCGGTGTGGTCCGGGCCGAGGTCGTACAGGTTCGGCACGACCGACACTTCGAGCCCCGGTTCGAGCAGCAGCGCGGCGACGATGCTCTCTTCCAGCGCCCGCTTCGCCGGGTGCTTCCCGGGCGCCTGGGACACGACGACGGTGAGGCGGCTCATGCGGACGGGCTCCGGCGGGGGGCATTAGTCCAGAGAAGGGAACACGACGGGGATGTCAAGCGGAATGCGCGGGCGGCGGTGCGGGGCGTGTGCCGGCTTTTACCCCGAAGGGGTTGGATTCCACAGCCCCGGGTCGCCGCCGCGGCGCACCCGGGGACCGCGCCCGACGGCGCACGGTCACGACACCCGAGCGGGTGCCCGCGTGAACCGCACCAATCGGAACGCCACCGCGCGGTGACCCCGGGTGCGTCGCGGCGGCGACCCGGGGCTGTGGAATCCAACCCCTTCGGGGTAAGAACCCGCTCCCGCTCGCGCTTCCACCGGTCGGGCACGCCCGCTACCCTATCCGCGTCCGTCGTCTCCACCGGAGGGGTTCCCGATGTTCCGCTCGTTCGTCGTCGCCGCCGCGGTCGCGCTCGCCGTCGTCACCACCGGGGCGCAGGCCCAGCCCGAGAAGAAGGCCGGCCCCGCCATCGGCCACATGGTCTACTTCAAGCTGAAGGATTCGTCGCCGGCCGCCCGCCAGAAGCTCGTGGCCGCCTGCGACAAGTACCTGGCCGCCCACGACGGCGTGGTGTTCTACTCCGCCGGCCCGATCGCCGCCGAGTTCAAGCGCGACGTGAACGTCACCGACTGGGACGTGGCGCTGCACCTCGTCTTCGCCGACAAGGCCGCCCACGACCGCTACCAGGACCACCCCGAACACCTGAAGTTCATCGCCGAGAACAAGGACACGTGGGCCGCCGTCCGCGTGTTCGACTCGGAGCTGAAGGCGGTGAAGGGCGGCAAGAAGTCGGGGGCGAAGAAGGAGGCGAAGTAGGCGGGCCGGATGTCGTAGTGGTGCGACCACCGATCCATGTCGGGGGCGAAGCGCCGTCGTGGCGAACGGCCGGCGCGGGCCGGCTGGTGGCTCGGGTCTTGAGCCGCGGAGCGGCGGGACGCGCGTAGCCCGGGGCGTTGCCCGATCTCTTACCCACGCCGTGGGGTTGTGGTATGGGGCCGGACCTGGGAGGGGCTGGCGACGTGGCGGACCGCGTCGGATTGGGCTGAGGCGGAGCTTCGAGGCGTGCCCGGGCTCGAGAAGCGGCTCCAATACCCGGTCCGGTTGGGGGTGTCTGATCTGGTAGGACCGGCGTCCCGCCGGTCGTCCGGGAAGACCGGCGGGACGCCGGTCCCACCAAACTCCAACCGGACCGCACCAACCGGATCGTGTCCAAGACCGGCTGGTGGCCACCACCACTACCGCCGCCACCACGACCCGGAATCCTTTCGCCGAGAGGGTCGCACGCACCTCCAAACCGCCGCCAACTTTTGGCCGCAGGGGGAATCGTCACAACGTGGGGCGAATCCTTGGAGCCAGGCGGGCGGGCGGTGCGTATTAACTTGGCGGAATGAGAAGGACTCCGGTAGGGTGACAGAGGTGGGTGGCGCGAATCTCCCCGCACCCGTTCGAGACAGGTCTGTGAGCCCGAGGTCACGGCCGCCGAGCGGGTGCATCGCGCCGCCCGGTCGGCGGGGCCGGGGTCGCTCCGGTGCCGCCGTGGAGGCCGTCTGGTGACTTCGACGTCCGCCACTCCCGCGTCGAGCCCGCCCCCCGTCGCGGGGCTCGAGTTCCAGGAGAAGATCGGGGAGGGCGGCGCGGGCGTCGTGTACCGGGCGGTCCACCGCACCCTCCAGCGCACGGTCGCGGTGAAGGTGCTGCCCGGCGCCTCGGCCCCGACCGGCCCGGGGTGGCTGAGCGAGCCCCGGCTGATGGCGGCGCTGGCCCACCCGCACGTGGTCGCCGTCCACGACGCCGGGCACGCGGGCGGGCACAACTTCCTCGTCATGGAGTACATGGCCGGCGGGTCGCTGCGGTCCCGAATGGAGCCCGGCCGCCCCTGGCCGCTCGACCGGGCCGCGGCGGTGCTGGACCAGGTCGCCGCGGCGCTCGACCACGTCCACGGGGAGGGCGTCCTCCACCTCGACCTCAAGCCCGAGAACGTCCTGTTCGCGGCCGACGGCCGGGTCAAGGTCACCGACTTCGGCCTGTCCGCGCCGAGCGCCGACCCGCGGACCCCGGGCGCCGACGGGCGGCTTCCCGGCACCCTCGACTACGCCGCCCCGGAGGTGCTCGCCGGCCGGCCGCCCGACCCCCGGTACGACGTGTTTTCGCTGGCGACGGTGGCCTACGAGCTGCTCACCGGCCGGTTCCCCGGCCGGGTGTACGTGCCGGCGTCGCGGCGCAACCCGGCGCTGCCGGCGGCGGTCGACCACGTCCTCCGCCGGGGACTCGCCCGCGACCCCGAGCAGCGGTACGCGACGGTCGCCGAGTTCCGACGGGCCTTCGGCGACGCCTGTCGCCCGCCCGCGGCCCGGGTCCGAACCGGGCCGACGCTCGCGGCCGCGGCCCTGGCGGCGGGGCTCGCGGTTCTGCTCGCCGTCGGCGGGTGGTGGAGGATCACGCGGCCGGTCGCTCTCCCGCCCGCGGAGACGGTCGGTCCGCCGCCGGCGGCCAGCCCCCCGCCGGCGGCGGACCGACCGACCCGACTCTGGGTTCTGTACGACCAGCCCGACGACCTGTCGATGCTCACCGGGGCGGGCGGCGGCGAACTGGCCACCGATCCGGGCGTGGCCGTGGAGCGCGTCCTGGTCGAGGACCAGCGGCAGGGCCTCCCGCCCGAGTTGCCCTTGCCGGTCTGGCCCAGGCCGCGGCCGGTGCTGGTCGTGCACTCCCCGGGCGCCTGGGGCTTCGTCCACCCGTTGCGCGACCCCACGCTGGGGCAGCGCGTGGTGAGGAACTGGCCGGAGTTGCTGCGGGCGGCCGTGCCCCCGGAGAAGAACCTCGTGAAGGCCGGCGGGTTCGACGGCGACTGCCTCGCGCCGGACGACCGCGGCAACCCCGACCTCTGGCGGGTCGATCGGAGCGAGACGGCGGTGCCTCTCCGGAAGGTCACCCTGACCCCGCCGGGCGACCGGCCCGACAACCCGGCCCTCCTCTTGACCAACCTGGATCCCGCCCGGAGGGACGTGTTGGGGTGCTCCCAGCCTGCGACCAAGCCGCCGCCCCCGGGGTCCGTTGTGGCCCTTCGCTACCGGGCCCGCGCCGACACGGGGGCGGCGCAGTTGCAGGTCTACCTCCGCCTGCCGGTCGGGATACTCCCCGGCGAAACCGGGGCCGCGGCGACCCGAATCCGGGCTCTCAACACCCCGCCCCCGCAGGTGCCCGACCTTCAGCGCACCGTCTGGCCGTACCGAGTCCCCGCCCACGTGACGCCGACCGAGGACTGGCAGACCTACCTCGTGGTCTGCGACGTCCCCCCGTTCCCCACGCGGGCCACGTACCGGAGCCTGGTCGTCGAGGTGCTCGGCACCGGCCGGGTCTGGGTGGACGACGTCGAACTGTTCACCTGGCAGCCGGGGGGCGCGCCGTGAGCAACACCGACACGGCCGAACTCGCGCAGACGCTGTTCGAGGAGATCGGCGACGCCGCGTTCATCGTCGAGCCCGGGACCGACCGCCTGCTCGACGTGAACCCGATGGCCCAGCGGCTCACCGGGCTGCGCCGCGACGAACTCCTGCGCCTGGGCGTGGACCAGGTGTTCCGGGCCGACGGCGACGACGGCCTGACCCGCATGAAGCGGGCGCTGCACACGACCCTGACGTTCCACTCCCGGGAGGGCTACCACCTCCGCCGGGGGGCCGGCGGGTGGACCCCGGTCAACCTGACGCTCACCCGGCTGCACACCGAGCGCCGGCCGCTCGGGCTGGTCCTGGCCCGGGACGTGACCGAGCGGGTGCGGGCCGAGGAGCGGCTGCGGGAGGCGAACGCCGACCTGGAACGCCGGGTCGGGGAGCGGACGGCCGACCTCGCCCGGGCCAACGCGGCGCTGCGGGCGGAGGCCGAGGAGCACCGGCGCGCCCGGGAGGGGCTCGCCCTGTTCCGGACCCTGATCGACCGCGTGACCGACTCGATCGAGGTGATCGACCCGGACACCGGCCGGGTGCTCGATGTGAACGAGGCCGCGTGCGCGGCCCACGGGTACACCCGCGCCGAGTACCTGGCACTGACGGTTCCGGACCTCGACCCGACCGTGAGCGGGCCGGGGGTCTGGTCCCGACACGTCGAGCACCTGCGGCACGCCGGGGCCGCGGTCCACCACGGCCGGCACCGGCGGAAGGACGGCTCGTTCTTCCCCGTTGAGGCCCACCTCACCTACACCCGCGACTCCCGCGACTACCTGGTCGCGGTGGTGCTGGACGTGACCGAGCGGGCGCGGGCGGAGGAGGCGCTGCGCGAGAGCGAGGAGCGCTACCGGCTCGTCTCCGGGATCACGTCGGACTACGTGTACTCGATCCGCCTGACCCGGACCCCGACGGCGGCCGAGCTCGCGGGCGCCACCGGCGGGGAGGCGTTCGCCGACTACGCGAACGAGTGGGTGACCCCGCAGTTCCGCGCCATCACCGGGTACACCTGGGAGGAAGTCCGCGAGCTGGGCGGGTGGCTGCGCGTCATCCACCCGGACGACCGCGCCGCGCTGGTGCCGTTCACCGACCGGCTCCTGACCGGCGAGCCGGCGGAGGCCGAGTACCGCATCCGCACCAAGGGCGGCGAGGTCCGCCGGCTGCGCGACTGCTGCCACCCGGTCCGGGACGCGGCCACGGGCGGGGTCGTCCGCCTCTACGGGGCCGTCCAGGACGTGACCGACCGCCGCCGCCTGGAGGAGCAGCTGCGGCAGGCGCAGAAGATGGAGGCGATCGGCCAGCTCGCCGGCGGGGTGGCGCACGACTTCAACAACCTCCTCACCGTCATCAACGGGTACACCGAACTCCTCCTGGCCGACACGCCCGAAACCGACCCGCGCCGGGGGCCGCTGGCGACCGTCCGCTCGGCCGGGGACCGCGCCGCCGCGCTGACCGGGCAGCTGCTCGCGTTCAGCCGAAAGACGATCGTCGCCCCGAGGGTGCTCGACCTGAACGACGTGGTGGACTCGGCCGGGCGGATGCTCCGCCGGCTGATCGGCGAGCACATCGTCCTGACGACCTCCCTCGCGCCCCACCTGGACCGGGTGCGGGCCGACCCCGGCCTGGTCGAGCAGGTCATCATGAACCTGGCGGTGAACGCCCGCGACGCCATGCCCACCGGCGGCCGGCTGACCATCGAGACCGCGAACCTCGCGCTGCGGGCGGACGACGCCCGCTACCCCGGGCTGCGCGCCGGGCGGTACGCCCGGCTGTGCGTGTCGGACACCGGGCACGGGATGACCGACGAGGTGAAGGCCCGGATCTTCGAGCCGTTCTTCACCACGAAGGGGCCGGGCGAGGGGACCGGGCTCGGCCTCGCCACCGTCTACGGGATCGTCATGGCGGTCGGCGGGTACATCGGGGTGTACAGCGAGGTGGGGGTCGGGACGACGTTCAAGGTGCTGCTCCCCGCCGAGCCGCCGGCGACGCCCCCCGGCCCGGCCGAGGAGCCGCCCGTGCTCGCCCCGCGCGGGACCGAGACGGTGCTGCTCGTGGAGGACGAGGACGCGGTCCGCCGCCTCGCCCGGGTCGCGCTGGCGGCACAGGGGTACACGGTGCTGGAGGCGCAGACGGCGGCGGACGCGGCCCGCCTGGCGGAGGCGCACCCGGGGCCGGTCCACCTGCTCCTGACGGACGTGGTGATGCCCGAGATGGGCGGGCGGGCGGTGGCCGACGCGGTCCGCGCCCGGCGGCCCGGGGTGAAGGTGCTGTACATGAGCGGGTACACCGACGACGCCGTGGTTCGCCACGGGGTCCTCGCGGCGACGGACGCCTTCCTCCAGAAGCCGTTCACCCCGCTCAGCCTGGCCCGGAAGGTGCGCAACGTGCTGGACCGGTGACGGGCGCGGTTCGCAGGTTGCCCGAATTGTTGCCGGTCCGCCCGCGGTCCGAGGCTGCCTCGAAACTCGACTGCGGTTGTGGACCGAAGGGGGAGTGGCTTACAATCTTCTTCCAACCATCCTCTCCCTCTCCGGTTCGCCCATGACGATTGCGGCTTGCTACCTCTCGTCTGAGGCAGTCGTCTTTGGCGCGGACAGTGCGGCGACATTTGTATTCCCCGCGCCTGCCGGGCAGTTGCCGCGGTACGGGCACTACAACTTCGCGCAGAAGATCTTTGAGCTTGGCGGTCCGAGTACGCTGGCGGTTGTAATCTGGGGGCTGGGCAGTCTGCCCACCCTGAGCTACCGCACGCTGATGGCTCAATTGGCCGACCACCTTCGGTCGTCGGCACCTTTGCCCGACATGCCCGCTGTGGCTTTGGCCTACAGCGACTACTTTTGGAATGCCTACACGGCAGCCATCCCTGCGGAGATGGCCCGCGCCCAACAGTTGCACGGGCAGGCGGCTCGGACGCTTGACGAAGAGCGAGAATACGCCGCAATCCTGAATGTCTATTCGGGCGGGTTCTGTCTGGGCGGCAACCTTGACCACGCAAGACGGCCGGCCGCATTTGAATTCCAGTACAGCCCCCTGCTCGCCGGGCCTCCCATACCTGCGCCGCTTCAGATCGGGGAGTTGAAACTTTGGGGCGCGCCGAACATCATGGAGCGGATTCTGTACGGCATCGACCAAGGGCTGGTCGATCTGATCTTGGGGTCACCCCACTGGCAGGGCTCGCCGGCCGATTTACTGGGACTGATACAGTCCCGTTCCCTGCTTCCGCAGACACTCTTGCCGCTCCGGGACGCGATTGACTGGGTCCACGCCTCAATCTACACTACAATCAAGGCGATGAAGTTCTCCCAGCTCCCGCTGACATGCGGCGGGCCGGTAGAGGTCGCCGCGATCACAGCTGACCGTCCCTTCCGCTGGGTTCGGCACAAGCCGTTGGACGCGGCGATCGAATACCGGGGGCTCTCCGATGGCTAGCCGAGAAAGTACCCGACAGATGAGTCTTGCGGAGCAACTGCGGGGCTTGGCTCCACCGGCGTGGATCGAAGAAATGCGACGGCAAGGTCAGGAAACCGGCTGCTACAGCCCCGAAAATGTTCGCCGACTTCTGGGCGACCCAAACAAAGGCGTCAGCGCCGGGCTTGATGCGTCTGTACCCGAATCGTTCTGCCGCGTGGATGCCAAGTAGTTGGCCCTACGACTCCGACGCGAACAACTGAACCGGCCCTGGGGTATACCCCCGGGGCCGGTTCAGTTGGCAACCTTGACTCTCGCCTCACCGCTGTACAAAGCCCCTCGGGGCAGAGGGTCGGCCGAAGGCCAGAGAGAGGGGACCACCTGACGCGGAGTTCGGGAACGAGTCCCACGGGGACAATCCCGGCTACCTGCGGATCGGCAGGGCGAGTGGGTCCGCGGCGCCCCGAGGCCCACCGGGGCTTGCGCCCCGGCCTAACGACGCAACCCCGTATCAGTCGAACCGCCCGCTGCACTCGATCGGCCAGACCGCCTCGACCCGTCCGCCGCGGACGGCCACGAGGGTGCGGTGCAGGTTCACCGTCGCGCAGCAGTGCGCCGGCCACACCTCCACCGCCTCCCCGAGCCGCGGGCTGGGATCAGCCGCCTCCACGATGGTGTGCTCCTCGTTCGTCCGCACCACCCGGTCGCCCGGCCGGTCCTTGACCGCCGGCGTCCCGAAGTCGCGGGAGACCGCCTTCGTCCCGGCGTCGAGGATGTAAACGCCCGGCCGGCGACTCACCACGCCCGCCCGCACCGACAGGGCGCACGCGAACTCCGGGCGGACCTGGTGGTAGGCGGCGTCCATCACCACGAACGACCCGGGCTGGATCTCGGTCACGCCCGGCACGGCCGCGACGACGTCCCAGGTGCCCGTCCCGCCGCCGGTCACGATCTCGACCGGCAGACCGGCCGCCTCGACGAGCCGGCGCGCCGCCACCAGTTGCTCGCACCCGGCCAGGGACTTGGCGCGCCGCTCCGCCGCGTCGGGGAGCATCTGGAGGTGGCCGTCGTACCCCTGCAACCCCCGGAACCGCAGGCCGGGGAGGGACGCGACCAGGCGGGCGAGGTCGACGACCGCCGGGCCGGCGGGCACGCCGCACCGGTTCATCCCGATGTCCACCTCGACCAGCACCCCGACCGTCGACCCCGCGGCGCGGGCCGCCTCGGCCAGCTCGCGGACGTTGTCCGGGTCGTCCACGCACACGATCAGGTCGGCCCGCGCCGCGAGCCGGGCGGCGCGGCGGGTCTTGAGCGGGCCGACCGCCTGGTTCGCGAGCAAGATGTCGGTGATGCCGGCGTTGATCAGCGCCTCGGCCTCGTTCAGCTTGGCGCAGGCGAACCCGTCCGCCCCGGCCGCGGCGACGTACCGGGCGAGGCCGGTACACTTCAGGCTCTTGAAGTGGACGCGGACGTTCACCCCGTGCCGCCGCCCGCCGGCGAACATGGCCCGGAGGTTCGCGTCCACGGCGTCCAGGTCTACGAGCAGGTGGGGCGTGTCGAGGCCGGCGACCGGCTCGCCGGGCGTGGGGGCGGAAGGGGTCGGGCTGCGTGGGTCCATGTCGGTCTCGTGGCGCGGGTTGTCATCGTTCTACGTTACGAGGGGGGCGATCGCCCCATACACAGTCTGGTTGAGGGTGGTTCGCTCGGTGGGACCGGCGGGACGCCGGTCCCGGCTTCGACCAGTCGGACGCCGGTCCCACCGAGCGAACCACCCTCTTCACCCCGAAGGGGTGGGATTCGATAGCCCGGGGCGTTGCCCCGGGCTATCGAATCTCAGGCCGTTGGCCTGAAAACCCGCCACGCCGGTCTCACCAGGCCCAAACCGGACGGCACCAACCGGACCGTGATCAGATACACGGTCCGGTTGGTTCCATCCGGTTTGGGCCTACTCGACGCGGAGGTCGGCGACCGTGGGCTGGGGGCCGACCTCCACCGTCAGCCCGGACGTGAGCGGGTCCGCGGCCTTCGGCGGGAGGCGGACCCACTGGCCCCTCGGCGGCTTCGGCGCGGGCTCGATCCCGGCCGCCCGCCGCGCCTCCTCCGCCTTCGCCTTCACCGCCGGCGGGATCGGCGGCTCGAAGTACGGGTCGGGGCTGTACACCCCGACCTTCGCCGGCCCCACCGGCACGCCCGCCACCGCGAACGTGCCGTCGAGGCGGATGGTGCCGTAGTACGTCATCTGGTCCGTCCCGATCACGCTGACCGTCCCGTACACCACGGGGCGGCCGCGGTACGAGACGGTGCCGGTCACGTCCGAGCGGGACGGCCCGCACCCGGCGGCCGCCGCCAGCGCGGCCGCGACGAGCAGCTTCCTCATGAGCGACCCTCCGGTGTGGCACGTCACTCGGGTACGACTTCGCCGCCGTTCACCGTCACCATCGCTGGCAGTGCCGTCGTCCCGGCGGTGTACGCGATCGACCGCACACTGCCGTCGCCGAGCAGCCAGTTGCCGCCGCCGGGGTGCGGGCTGTTGAACCGGTCCTGGCTGCACAGGTCCGCCGGCTTGAACGCGGCGTAGCGGCCCGGGAGCGAGCCGGGGCACGCGGTCGGCGTGACCGCCCCGCCCGGGCCGACGCCGCCGAACGAGTTCTGGTTCGGGAACGCCATCAGCGTGTGGTAGTCGGCCCCGGCCCAGGTCGTGCCGCGCAGCGTGACGTGCCGCTCGCCGACCGCCACCGTGTTGCTCAGCCCGTCGATGACCGAGGTCGCCTGGAGCCGCGGGCGGACGCCCGCGTCCGGGCCGAACGGGGTCTTCACCGGGAACATCCCGTTGTTCGCGTTCATCCCGATCGGGCCGGTCGCCGGGTCGGTGTTCTCGTCGCTCCCGGTCACGCCGACGTAGCTCACGAGGGCCAGCGGCGCCGGCGGTGCGGCGCCGCCCGTCGGGTCCGTCATCGTCGGGCAGACGTACATCGACATGGTCACGGCGCCCAACGACGAGTAGCCGGCGCCGATGTCGGCCGCGGTGGACTTGCCGACCACGAGCCGCTGCGCCGGCTCCTGCTCGATGTACGGGAGGACGCGGAGCATCCACCCGCCGATCGACTCGGCCGCGATCGGCCCCTGGTCCGTCGGCTGGTACGCGAGGAAGGCCGGCATCTGCGCCCCGCCGAGCGCCGGGCTGAGGCTCGACGGGAACGTCGCCCGGCCGCCGGGGAACCGGCCGTTGGCGTCGTGGTAGTTGTGCAGCCCGAGGCCGATCTGCTTGAGGTTGTTCTGGCACTTCACGCGGGCGGCGGCCTCCCGGACCTTCTGCACGGCCGGCAGGAGCAGGCCGATGAGGATGGCGATGATGGCGATCACGACGAGCAATTCAATCAGCGTGAACGCGGGCCGAAAGCCGGCCCGGACGGGCAAGCGCATGGCGGTCCTCCGCACCAACGGGGATGGATGACCCGCCGCGGCGGGCCGGAGAGAAGCCGCGACCCGGGGGTGGGTCAGCGGCGGAGCGAGCGGCGCCACTCGTCGCCGAGCTCGCGGAGAGTCTTGCCGGTCTGCGTCGTCCAGAAGTCGTCGGTGTACTTGCCGTCGCGGAGCGCGGCGTTCAGCCGGCGCACGAGTGCGGCGTCGTGGGCCGATACGAGGTACGCGAGGAACGCGGCCGTCTCGCGCGAGTCGCCGTCGTAGCGGGCCGTGTCGGGGTCGGGCGGCTCGGCCGCCCACGGCTCGAACTTGTGGAACCGGACGTAGTCGGCGACCCCGTGGACGAGCCAGCCCGGGGCGCCGCGGCCGGGGTACGCCTGGACGACGAGCGCGGTCGCGTGGACCATCGCGCCCACGTCGTGCGGGTTTGCGGCGAAGTACCCGGCCGAGGCGGTCACCCGCCCGCCGCCGGCCGCCGCCACCGCGTCGGCGTCGCGGCGGACCACGAACGGGATGCGGCCCGGCGGCCGGAACCCGTCCGACGCGAGTTCGTCGCAGATCATCGGGTAGGCCCGCTCGCACACCCGGGCGGCGCGCGTGGCCCAGTCCTTCAGCTCCGGGGCGTCGGTCGCGTCCACCGCGAACTCGACCGGGTGGCGGAACACGGCCGGCGGCGGGTCGGAGCGGATCTCGAACTCGCGGACGATCAGGGGGTAGCGCTGCGCCCCGGGGCGGACGCGCACGGCGAACAGCTTCCGCCCGCCGGCGTCGCCGCGGGCCGTGCCGCGGGCGAAGTCGGCGAGTTTCTCGAAGGCGATCCCGTCGGCCGAGACTTCGAGGCGGCCGGAGTCGAGCGTGTCGTGGTCGTTCGGCGTGCCGGTCCGCACCGCCACGGTCGTCACCGCCACCGGCTCGTCGAACCGGAGGGTGAAGTGGTCGTCCGCCGCCGGGTTCCGGGCCGACGCGAAGAGCGAGTTCGGCACGCCGTCGAAGGCGTACTGGCGGATGAACGGCCCGGAGGTCGGCAGCGTCGTCTCGACCACCACCGGTACGCCGCGCCCGGCCGCCGTGGCGACCGGGCCGCCGACCGCCGCGGCCGTGACAGCCGGCGTCGGGGGCGCACCCGCCGGCCCGCAGGCGCCCGACCCGCCGCGGTTGACGCCGACCAGCCCGACGGCGACGAACACGCCGACCGCGGCCGCGAACTTCAGCGACACCACCGGCAGGAGCGTGCGCGTGAGCAGTACGGCCCGGCCGGACGCGAGCCCGGCGGCGAGCGGCACGCGGGCGTGAAACTGGACCGCGGCGCGGGCGGTCGCGGTGACTAACGCCGCCGGCACCGCCGCGACCGCCGTCCCGGCGGCGAGGAGCGCGAGCAGCCCGGCCGCCGACACCGCCACCCCGCGGCGCGTCAGCCTGGCCTGGAGGAGCTCGCGGGCGTCGCGGAGGCGGCGCTTGATCGTGCTCGGCGAGCAGCCGAGGTGCTCGGCCGCCTCGTCGCCGCTCATCCCCTCCATGCAGCAGAGCAGGAGCGGCCCGCGGTACTCGTCGGGGAGACCGGCCACCTCCTCGTCGAGGATCGCCAGGAGCTCGCGGCTCGACACGTCGGCGGTCGCGTCATCGGGGCCGGCCGGGGCGACGCGGCGGGCCTCACGCACCTGCCGGCGGGTCGAGCCGCGGCGGACCTCACGAGCCAGGCGGCGGGCGGCGGTGTGGAGCCAGGTGGCGATCGAGTCGTGCCAGGACACCGAGCCGGCCTTGCGCGCCAGCACGAGGAACGTCGCCTGGAAGGCGTCCTCGGCGTCCTCGCGGCGGTCGAGGACGCGCTGGCAGGTGCGCAGCACCATCGACCCGTGCCGCCGGAGCAACACAGCGAACGCGGCCTCGTCGTGCCCCGCGTCGAAGCGGCGGAGCAGTTCGCGGTCGGATAATTCGTCGTCCGCCGGCCGAGTAACCGGGTCGGGACGATGGGCGGGCATCACGAACTCCTACCGCCGCACGCGGCGCCACCAATACAGGAATGGCCGCCGGCAAGAAACCGGGTCACAAATTCGCCAGGATTTCACCCGGCGCAGGGGAGAAGGGCACGAAGAGATGGTCGTGCCAGTAGTTACGATAATTCTATGGCCGTGGCCCGAGACCCGGGACTGCTTCGTGTGGAGATGACGGTTTATGACGCCCCCCCCCGGTCGCCCGCGCGCCGTAGGGGCTCGGTGTCACGCCAGTGCAGCCTCGATGAGTTCGCCGCCGTTGTCGGTCAGCCGTTCGTTGCGGCCGTTGTGGCGGAATGTCAGCCGGCGGTGGTTCAGGCCGAGCAGGTGCAGGATCGTCGCCTGGACGTCGTGGACGTGCGTCTTCCCGTCGGCGGCGCGGAGGCCGATCGGGTCGGTCGAGCCGACGACGGCGCCGCCCCGCACCCCACCGCCGGCGAGCCACATGCTGAACCCGTGCGGGTTGTGGTCGCGGCCGTTCGTCCCCTCGGTCATCGGCGTGCGGCCGAACTCGCCGCCCCACACGACGAGCGTGTCGCGCAGCAGCCCGCGGCGCTTCAGGTCGGTGAGGAGCCCGGCGACCGGCTTGTCGCTGGCGAGCGCGAGGCGGCCGTGGTTGCCCTCCAGGTCGGAGTGTCCGTCCCACCCGTTCGTGTCGCCGCTGTACAGTTGCACGAACCGCACCCCGCGCTCGACCATGCGGCGGGCGAGCAGGCAGCGCGTGCCGAACTCCGCCGTCTCGGCGCGGTCGAGGCCGTAGAGGTGCTTCGTCTCGTCGGTCTCCTTCGACAGGTCGACCACCTCCGGCGCGTGCGCCTGCATGCGGAAGGCGAGCTCGTAGGCGGCGACGCGGGCGGCGAGCTCGGTGTCGAGCGGACGGGCCGTGGCGTGGGCGCGGTTGGCCTCGCCGACGAAGTCGAGCGTGCGCCGCTGCTGCTCGGCGCTGACTCCGTTCGGTGTGGCGAGGTGTGCCACCGGACTCGGCCCGCCGCGCACGACTGTGCCCTGGTACGCGGCTGGGAGGTAGCCGTTCCCCCACGCGGGGGCGCCGCCCTTCGGCCACCCGCCCGGGTCGGGCATGACCACGAACGCCGGCATGTTGCGGTTCTCGGTGCCGAGCCCGTAGGTCGCCCACGCCCCGAGGCTCGGCCGCCCCATCAGGATCGACCCGGTGTTCATCAGGTACACCGACTCCGGGTGCGTCACGCTGTCGCCGTGACAGCCGCGGAGGAGGCAGATGTCGTCAATGCACGCCCCAATGCTCGGAAACCAGTCTGACACCTCGGTGCCGCTCTGCCCGTGGCGCTGGAAGGTGCGGCGCGACGCGAGGAGGCGGTTCCGGTCGACGCCGCGGCGCGTCTTGACCGGGCCGAACGACGCCGGCAGTGGCTGGCCGTGGAGGCGGGTGAGGTCGGGCTTGGGGTCGAACGTGTCGACGTGGCTCGGTCCGCCGGACATGAACAGGAAGATGACGCGCTTGGCCGCCGCCTCGTGGTGCGGCGCCTTCGGGGCGAGCGGGTCGGGCGTGGTCTGCGCCCGCGCCTCGTCCTCGGCGAGCATGGCGGACAGCGCGAGCGCGCCGAACCCGCACCCGGCGTTGCGGAGAAAGGCGCGGCGGTCGGGGAATGGGGTCATGTCGGGGTCTCGGGCGAGCGTGGCGTGATCCTGCTCGGGTAGTTGAAGGGTCATCGCGGCGGGACTTCGCGTCAGGTGGTGCCCCCCACCCCGCCGCGAAGCGCGGCGACCCTCCCCCTCAAAGGGGGGAGGGTGGGCGTGATCCGTCGGCCCGTTCGAGTGCCGGACTCGTAGCAGTTTCCAGGATCGCGGCGAGTACGCCGTCGAGGTTGTCGTACACCTCGGTGTTCCAGAATCGGACGACCCGCAGCCCGGCCGCTCTCAGGTCAGCCGTCCGGCGGGCGTCGTGCTCCTCGCGGCCGACGTGCGAGTCGCCGTCGAGTTCGACGACCAGGTGCGCGTCGGCGCAGAAGAAGTCGGCGACGTAGCGGCCGACCGGCTGCTGACGGCGGAACTTGAGCCCCCGTAGCCGCTTCCCGCGCAGCTCCCGCCACAAGATCGCCTCGGTCGGGGTGAGCGGCCGGCGGAGCGCGCGGGCGAGTCGGTAGGCGTTCGGGTCGTGCCGGGACGAGGCGTGCTCCGACATCATCACCTCCGCGACGCGGGAACGGTTGACGCCGGCCCGGTGCCTCCTACCCTCCCCCCGCTGAGGGGGAGGGTCGCCGCGCTTCGCGGCGGGGTGGGGGGCACCACGTAGACGGTGTCACGAAGGCTCGCCACCATCCAACCCCGCCCGCGTGGCCCCACTCAGTCCAGGTACACGAACTCGCTCAGGTTGAACAGCGCCCGGCACAGCTCGGTCAGCGGCGACTCGCGGAGGAACGCCGCCGCCCGCTCGCGCTCCGCCGCCGTGGGCGCCCGGCCCAGCACGAGCTGGTACGCCCGCTCTACCCGCGCCGGGTCGTCCGCCGCCTCGTGCTCGACCCGCGCCGCCAGCGCCTTCGCCGCGGCCATCGCCTCCGCCGAGTTCAAGAGCGACAGCGCTTGCGGGGCCGTCGTGCTGCGCTCGCGCTTCGGGCAGCTCTGATTGCTGTCCGGCAGGTCGAACGCTTCCAGGAACGGGTCGCGCAGGTTCCGCCGGGCGAACAGGTACACGCTCCGCCGCGAGTGCTCGCCCGCGTCGGCCGTCGCCGGCACCGGCCGCGACCCACCGGCCGCGCGCGACAGCTCGGGCAGCACCACGCCCGGCCCGCCCGCCTTGCGGTTCAGCCGGCCGCTCGCCGCCAACATGGCGTCGCGCACCGCCTCGCCCTCCAGCCGGAGGCGGTTCATCCGCGAGAAGAGGTCGTTCGACGGGTCGACCCGCGCCGCGTCCGCGCTCACCGCCGTCGATTGCTGGTACGTCTCGGACAGCAGCATGAGGCGGTGCATCCGCTTCAGCGCCCACCCGCCCTCGACCAGCTCGCACGCCAGCCAGTCGAGCAATTCCGGGTGCGTGGGCGGGGTGCCCTTCACGCCGAAGTCGCTCGCCGTGGCGACGATGCCGCGGCCGAAGTGGTGCTGCCACAGCCGGTTCACCATCACCCGCGCCGTGAGCGGGTTGTCGGCCGACGTCACCCACTTCGCCAGCGCCGCGCGCCGCCCGCTGCTCGGCGGGACCGGCGACACCGCAGCGGCTGTCGCGCCCGGCACCAGCGCCGTCGGGAACCCGGGCTGCACCTCGGCCGCCTTGTTGCCGAGCTCGCCGCGCTCCAGGACGTGCGTCTTCGGCGGCGGGCCGGGGCGGTCGGTGAGGCCCATCGCCGTCGGCAGCGAGCGCGGCTTCTGCGCGTCGAACGCCTTCAGCTTCGCCCGCAGCCCGTCGGCGGTTTTCTTTTCATCGGCCGACAGCGCCTTCGCCACGTCGGCGTCGGCCACGCGGACCTTCGCCATCGACTGCTCGACCAGCTCGAGCTGCCCGCCGGTGCGCTGGTCGGTCGGCGTGCGGTGCGCGGCCTGGGTGTCGGCGGGCAGCTTGGCGAGCTTCGCCTCAAACAGTTTTTGCCGGTGCGGCGCTTCCACGGCGTCGAGCGCGGCGCGCACGTCCCTCGTGGCCGCCTGGTAGCGGTTCTCGGCGTCGGCGTGCGCCGTCAGGTCGGCGGGCGTGGCGACGGCGAGGTCGGTGCGGAACGCGGCGGGGGCGAAGAACGCCTGGAAGCGGAAGTAGTCGGCCTGCGGGATGGGCTCGAACTTGTGGTCGTGGCAGCGGGCGCAGGTGAGCGTGAGCCCGAGGAACGCGAGCGCGGCGGTGTCGGTCATGTCGTTGAGCGTGTTCAGCCGGCGCTGCGCCTGGTCGGACGAGTCGGTCATGTCCGGGCCGAGCAGGTTGAACCCGGTGGCGACGCGCGCGTCCGGGTCGCCGCCGAACACCTCGTCGCCGGCCAGCTGCGCGGTGACGAAGCGGTCGTAGGGGACGTCGGCGTTGAGCGCGCGGATGACGTAGTCGCGGTAGCGCCACGCGTCCGGCCGGGGCTCGTCGAACTCGTACCCGTTGGTGTCGGCGTAGCGGGCGAGGTCGAGCCAGTGCCGCCCCCACCGCTCCCCGTAGTGCGGCGACGCGAGCAGCCGATCGACCACCTTCGCCCACGCGCCGGGCGAGGTATCGCGGACGAACGCCTCGACTTCCTCCGGCGCCGGCGGCAGGCCGGTGAGGTCGAACGTGACGCGGCGGATGAGCGATTCCGGCGTGGCGCGCGGCGCCGGCGCGAGCTTCGCCGCGTCGAGCTTCGCGCGGACGAACGCATCAATCGGGTTCGCCGGCTGCTTCCCGGCGACGACCGGCACCGCCGGCCGCGTCGGCGCCTTCCAGGCCCAGTGGGCCTTCCCCTCGTCCGCCCGCAGCGGCGACGCGAGGACGAGCACGGCGAGAACGGGGAGGTGTCGTGACATCGCGGCAGGGGACCGGTGGGGAGGGCAGAGCCGACCCTTCGAGTGTCCCGGGTGCGCGGGCCGCTGTCAACGGGTCGGGCGCGTCACGCGATCCACAGGTCGCGGCAGGTCTGTTCGTAGCTCCGCTCCAGGTCGAGCGGGACGACGCGTTCGGTGCCCAGCCACAGCGGCAGCGTCGGGAGCGGCTGGCCCGGGGCGAGGGCGTGGCTCCACGCCTCGAAGAGGGTGCGCGCCCCGCTCCGGGCCCACCGGCACGCGGCGGCGTAGACGGGCGGGGGCGGGTCGCCGAGCGTCGGGTCGGCGTGTCCGATGGTGGCGAGGAGTTCGGCGTACAGGTTGTGGTGCCGGACGGTCACCAGATCGACGACACTCACCGCCACGCCCTTCTGGAGGAGCGCGGCGCACTTGGCGACGAAGACGTTGCGGTGTTCCGGCCGGTCCTTGTTCGCCGGGCTGACGAGCTCGATGGCCGCGACGAGGTGCCGCCCGCGGGTCGCGTCGTAGACGCGGACCTCGTACTCGTCGTAGTCGGGCAGGGTGGTCTCGACGGCCACGCTCGGCCGGGCCGGCGCCCACACGGCCGTCGCCGTACCGCCGGCCTCGCCGGTGGCCGCGACCGGCGGGGCGTCGTCCTTCTCGAACGCCGCCACGTCGATCTCGACCTGCGCCCCCGAATGAACCCGCGGTTCGGCGACGTACCCGGCCGGGAGTTGCTGGTGTAGTCGCTGGACGATGACCGCAGGCCACCCGCCCTGGAACCCTTCCCACGAGGCGATCTGACTGACCGGCGGCCGGAAGTGGTCGCGGAGCGGCATAGCGGCCTCCTCGGGCGGGTATTCTACCGCGTCACCGCCCGCGGTGGCGGCGCCGTCGGCACCTCGCCGCGCTGCGCGCGGAGGCAGTAGTCGAGCCCGTCACGGGCGGGGGCGAGGTTCGGTTGGATGGCGAGTGCGGTGCGGTACGCCGCGACGGCTTCGGCGTACCGCCCCTGCTTTCGGCACACCCGGCCGATGTTGGCGTGTGCGACCGCGACCCGCGGGTCGCGCCGGACGGCCTCGCGGTACGCCGCCTCGGCCCGGTCGAGCTCGAAGCGGGATTCGTAAACGAGCCCCAAGTTGTTGTGCGGGAGGGCGGCCTTCGGGTCGAGGCGGAGAGCCTCCCGATAGGCGGCCACCGCCCCGGCCGCGTCCCCCTTGAACCAGAGGGCGATTCCCAGGTTGTTGTGCGGGCGGGCGTCCGTTGGCCGGAGGCGGATGGCCTCCCGGTGGGCGGTCACCGCCCCGGCCGCGTCGCCCCTGGACCTCAGCACGATTCCCAGGCCGTTGTGCGGGTCGGCGACCCCCGGGTCGAGGCGGATGGCCTCCCGGAAGGCGGCCTCCGCCCCGCCCGCGTCCCCCTGAGCAAACAGAGCGTTCCCCAGGCCGTTGTGTGGAGGGGCGTAGTCGGGGTCGAGGCGGATGGCCTCGCGAAAGGCGACCGCCGCGCCGCCCGCGTCCCCCTTATCACTCAGAGCGATCCCCAAATTGAGAAGCGCGACCGCGCTCCGGGGGCGGAGGGCGACCGCGGCCTGATACCACCGCGCCCGCTCGCCCGCCCCCTCCGCGGTGTTATCCGGGTAGGTCGTGCCGAGTTGCGCCAGCAGCCCGAAATCCGTCCGCCGCACCACCACCAGCCGTAACAACAGGCTCCGGGCAGATCCGACGGGAACCGCCGGGGTGTCGCAGTACGCCAGTACCAGCCCCGACGGCTGAGCGGCCCACTCGGCTCGCCCGACCAGCGCCGCCAGCCCGGGCGCGTCCCCGGCCGCCAGCCGCCCCCGCACCTCGGCCCGGAACGGGTCCGGGTCGGTCGCGGCCAGGAGATCGCGGACTGCCGCCGACCGGGACCGGGCCAGCCACCCGTCGAGCCCCGCCACCAGCGCCGGGCGGATGGGCGAGCTGTTGATACGAGCGGCGGCCTCGGCGGGCGGGGTGGTGCCCGGGACTATGCCGTGCCCGGCGAACGCCGCCGCCCACCGCTCCGCCACCTTCTCCGGCGACGGGTAGAAGAACGAGTCCGGTGGCGTCCAGCGGAAGTCGTTCACCCCGTCCAGCGCGCGGAGCATCGCCAGGTCGCGGGTGTAGGCGGCGAGCCGGTCGGCGTGGTCCGCCACCGCCCCGTCGGCGGCGCCGCGGGCGGCCTGGTCGAGCAGCGGGGCGGCGCGGGGGGCGTCCTCGGCCGCCATCGCCACTTGTGCCTGGTCGAGCAACGCCGCCACCGCGTCCGCCGCCCGCTGCTTCCGGTCCCGTTCGATTCGTCCCCGCCGCTCTACCTCGACCGCCTCCCCCGCCTCCCGCTCGCGCTGCTCGTTCTCCCGCCGCAGAGCCTCGGCGCGCCGCCGCCCGCCCTCGTCCACGCGCCACACGGCGATGCCTCCGGCCCCGCCGACCATCAGCACCACGGCGACTGCCAAGGCCGACTGCACCCGGCGCCGCTTCCGCTGCTCGGCCGCCGTCGCCTCAGCAGTCGCCCGGTCGAGCTCGGCCTGTCGCGCCCGCGCCTCCGCCCGCGTGCGGAGGCCCGCCACCGCCGCGGCCACCTCGCCGGCGTCCGCAGGGCGGTCGCCCGGCTTCGGGCTCAGGCAGTGCTTGCACAGCGCCACCAACTCGGGCTCGGCCCCGCTCGCGTCCAGCCGGGCGAAACAGTCGGCCACGTCGCCCTGGGCCGCCCTCACCCGTGTCGTCCCGGCCGAGGCGGCGGCGAACGGCGGCTTCCCGGTCAGGATCACGGCCAGCACCGCCCCGAGCCCGAACACGTCACTCCACGGGCCGACCGTGGTCACCGCCCCGACGGCCTGTTCGGGCGGCATGTACGCCGGCGTCCCCATCGAGCTGCCGTCCTGTGTGAACTGGTCCGGCGTGTCGCGGAGGGGCCGTACCTCGGTGTTCGGGGCCGTCGCGCCCGGGTCCGGGGCGGCCCCGTCGCTCGTGCTCCCGGCGCGGATCACCTTCGCCAGCCCCCAGTCCATCACCTGCACCTCGCCGAACGCCCCGACCATGATGTTCTGCGGCTTGAGGTCGCGGTGGATCACGTCGCGGGCGTGGGCGAACGCCACCGCCTGGCACACCGCCTCGAACGCCGCCACGAACCGCCCGCGGTCCGCCGACGGGTCGGCGCGGTCCGCCAGGAGGCGATCGAGGGTGTCGCCCTTGATGAGCTTCATGGCCAGGAACGGGCGGCCGTCTGGGAGCATCCCGAAGTCGTGGACTGGCGGGATGCCCGGGTGCTGAAGCTGGGCCGCGATCCGCGCCTCGTCGGCGAACCGGCGGGCGGTGCCGGAGTCGTGGGCGAACCGGTCCTGGAGCACCTTCACCGCCACCTCGCGGCCGAGGGCGGTGTCGGTGGCGCGGTAGACCGCGCCCATCCCGCCGCGGGCGATCTCCTCCCCGATCACGTACCGCCCGCCGGCCGTCGGGGCGGGAGTGGGGGCGGGCGGGGGACGTGTGGGGACGGAGACGTTAGTGGCGTTTGGGTCGGCAGGCATGAACAGTTCCGAAGGGAGTCGAACCAATGATAGCAGGATCCGCGCCCGGGCGGCCCCTACTCGCCACGTCACAACCGACGTCCGGCGCCGGCGGGGCAGCGGTTGAGCCAGAACTGTGTAATCTGGCCGGGCGCGAATTTCGTGGCCGCCGGCCGACCCGTTCCGCCATCGGCCACACTTTATACACACCCGGCGGAACCGCCGCCGACCGTTGTGCTAGGGTTTGGGACTTTACCCGAGCCTCACCGGACGCCAGACGTGACCGCCTGCGACCTCCCCCCCGACCAGGCCCAACAGCCCGTGGCCGCCGAGACACACCCCATCCTCGTCGTGGACGACTCGCCCGTCTCCCGCCGGCTCGCCGGCCGCGTGCTGGAGAAAGACCCGGCGCTGCGCGTCGAGTACGCCAACGACGGCGACGAGGCACTGACCGCCATCGCCGAACGCCGGCCCGCGGCCGTGGTCACCGACCTCGAAATGCCGGGGATGAGCGGGCTCGACCTCGTCCGCGCCGTCCGCGAGTCGCACCCGGGCCTCCCCGTCATCCTGATGACCGGCGGCGGCAGCGAGGACACCGCCGTCGAGGCGCTGCGGGCCGGGGCGGCGAACTACGTCGCCAAGAAGAACCTGGCGCTCGACCTGGTGACGACGGTCGAACAGGTGCTCGCCGCCGCCCGCGTCGACCGCCGCCAGCAACGCCTGCTCGGGTCGCTGACGCACGTCGAATGCCGGCTGGCGCTGGAGAACGACCCGGCGCTCGTGCCGCCGCTGGTCGAGTACCTCCAGGGGCACGTGTCGCAGCTCGGCGTGTGCGGCCCGTCGGACCGGGTGCGCGTCGGGGTGGCGCTCGAAGAGGCGCTGCTGAACGGCCTCTACCACGGCAACCTGGAGCTGAGCTCGGACCTGCGGCAGGACGGCAGCGGGGCGTTCGAGCGGTTGGCCGCCGAGCGCCGCTTCCAGGCACCCTACGCCGCCCGCCGGCTGCACGTCGCGGTGACGGTGTCGGCGGCGGAGGCGGTGTTCGTGATCCGCGACGAGGGGCCGGGGTTCGACGTGTCGAAGGTGCCCGACCCGACCGACCCGGAGAACCTGGAGAAGGCCAGCGGCCGCGGCCTGCTCCTCATCCGGGCGTTCATGGACGACGTGCGGCACAACGCGACCGGGAACGAGATCACCTTGGTCAAGCGGCCGGAGAGCGCCGCCGCCTGACCGGTTCCGACAGGCCGGGTGGGCGGGAGGCGCAACCGCCAAATACAATCGCTTCCGGCTACGCCCGTGCTCGGGCCGGCACGCCGGAGGGACGAAGTGTCGAGCGAGCCCGGCCCGACCGCCGTCGAGCGGTTCTTCCGCACGCGGGAGCGCGGCACCACCGTCCGCACCGAGGTTCTGGGCGGCGCCACCACGTTCGCCACGATGGCGTACATCATCGTGGTCAACCCGGCCGTCCTCCAGTTCGCCGGGCTCCCCGTCGGCCCGAGCACCGTCGCCACCATCCTCGTCGCAGCGGTCGGCTCGATCCTGATGGGGCTGTACGCGAACCGCCCGCTGGCGGTCGCCCCGTACATGGGCGAGAACGCCTTTTTGGCGTTCGGCCTCACCGCCCTCGGCATCGGCTGGCAGCTCCGCCTCGGGGCGGTGTTCGTCGCCGGGCTCGTCTTCGTCGTCATCACGCTCTTCCGCCTCCGAACCTGGCTCGCCGGGGCGGTCACCACGAGCCAGAAGCACAGCTTCGCCGCCGGCATCGGCCTGTTCCTCGCGTTCATCGGCCTGTACCAGACCGGTATCGTCACCAGCTTCGTCGAGGGGATGCGCGCCCCGCCGGCGGGCACCGAGCTCCTGGCGAAGCCGCCCGTGCCGGTGAAGATCGGCAACTTCCACGACCCGCGCGTGCAGCTCGCCGTGTTCGGGCTCGCGGTCACCGCCGCACTCCTGTGCCGCGGCGTGAGGGGCGCGCTGCTCATCGGCATCGTGGTCACGGCGTTCGCCGGCTACCTGACCGGTCACGGCGCCGCGCCGGCGGGCGTCGTGGCGCTGCCGTTCACCGGCGAGTACAGCCTGGAGCCGATCGCGTTCCAACTCGACGTCGTCGGCGTGCTGAGGCTCAGCTTCCTCCCCGTCCTGCTGACGCTGGTCCTGATGGGCTTCCTCGACACGCTCGCCACGCTCGTCGGCGTCGGCGCCGCGGCCGGGATGCTGGACGAGAAGGGGAACTTCCCCGAGGCCGAGAAGCCGATGCTGGTGGACGCGGCGGCGTGCGTGTTCAGCGCCGTCGTCGGGTCGAGCACGAGCGGCGCGTACATCGAGTCCGCGGCCGGGGTGCGCGAGGGCGCCCGCACCGGGCTCGCGGCGGTGACGACGGGGGTTCTCTTCGCGGCGGCGCTGTTCTTCATCCCGCTCGTGCAGCCACTCCAGGGGCTCGCCTACGCCTACGGCCCGGCGCTGGTCGCGGTCGGGGTGATGATGGTCGGCACGGTGCGCCACATCGAGTGGGACGACCCGGTCGAGGCGACGGCGGCGCTCGTCACACTGGCGATGATCGTGTTCACGTACAACATCGCCAACGGACTGACCGCCGGGCTCATCTTCCACCCGCTGCTAAAAGTGCTCGCCGGCCGGGCGCGCGAGGTGACCGCCGGCGGCGCGGTCCTCGGGGCGTCGTCGTTGGTGTACTACGTCTTCGGCCTGCCGCACTGACCGGCAGCGGCTTGCGGCGCACCGCCGCCACAACCCGTCCGCCTTGCGTAACCCTCGAACCTTTGCGTGGTTGACAGCTGCCCCGTCGCGCGGCACCTTTCCCTACCCCTCGGACTCGTCGTTCCCGTCCGCCGGTCGCCCGGAAGGACTATCCGTTGTCGCACCTTGCCCGGCTCCGCGCGGAGCTGTTGGAAGCCCGTTGGCTGCCGCGATCGCCCTGGGACGCCCCGAGCCTCGGCCCGCCGCCGGCCGCCGGGCCGGACGCCGTCTGGGTGTCCACCGAACCGGAACTCCAGGCCGCGGTGCAGAACCTTCGCTCGGGCCAGACGGTCGTCGTTCGTCCGGGTGAGTATCGGCTCACGCGGCCGCTGTACGTGGGTAAGGACGCGCCGGTCCAGAACGTGACCATCCGCGGCGCTACCGACGACTTCGACGATGTGGTGATCCGCGGCGCCGGCATGGAAGACGCCTCGGTCCCGTTCGGCATCTCGGTCTACAACGCGCAGGACGTGCTCATCGCCAACCTCTCCGTCGGTGAGGTGTATTTTCACGCGCTCGACCTCCAGGGCGGGCAGGGGGCGGAGCGCGTCCGGGCGTACCACAACCGCTTCTTCGACGCCGGCGAGCAGATCCTCAAGAGCAACGCCGGCGGCGGCGGGGTGGACGACTGCGTCCTCGAGTACAACGTGATCGAGTTCACGTCCGGCCCGTCGGTCATCGACCACGGCGGCGGCACCGGCTACACCGGCGGGCTCCACGCCCACGAGACCGACCGCTGGGTGATCCGCGACAACCTGTGGCGGAACGTCCACACCCCGGACTGGGTGCAGCACACGTACGCGCCGACCGTGCTGATGTGGAACTACTCGGCCGACACGATCGTCGAGGGGAACACGTTCGTGGACTGCGACCGGGCGGTGGCGTTCGGGCTGATCGACCAACCGAACGGCACCGACCACCACGGCGGCGTCATCCGCAACAACTTCGTGTACCAGCGGCCGGGGCTGTTCAGCCCGAGCCGCGTCGCCGGGTCGGACGGGCAGCTGCTCGCCTACGACTCGCCCGGCACGGTGATCGCCCACAACACGGTGCTGACGAACGGCAACAGCCGGTTCTCGCTGGAAACCCGCTGGGCCGCGGTCGAGTTCCGCAACAACCTGACCGACGCCCCGTACCGCGGCCGCGACGGCGGGACGTTCGTCGAGTCGGGGAACGTGGCGAGCGCGGCCCTCGGGATGTTTGTGAACCCGGCCGCGCTCGACCTCCGCCTGCTCGACACCCCGCTGACGCGCCTCCTCGTCATCGACCGCGCGGTCGCCGGCTACGCCGCGACCGACTGGACCGGCGTAGCACGGGCGGACGCCGGGCCGGACGTGGGCGCGGCCGAGTTCTCGGCGGCGCCGCTGCCCCCACCGACGTTTCCCCCGCCGCCACCAGCGTCACCGCCGCCACCAGCCCCCCCGCCCGGCTCGCCCCCAACGCCCGGCTCGACCGCGCCGCAGCCTGTGATGGTCGGCGGGGCGCCGGACGGGTCGGTGCGAAGCGTCGGCATGGACGGGAGCGTGTCAAGTCTGTCGCCGTTCGGGAATACCGGCACCACGACGCGGGCCGCATCCGCCGACGTGGACGCCGACGGCGTCGCCGACCTCGTGGCCGTGACCGGCCCGGGTACGCCGCTACGGGTGGCGGTGCTGAGCGGCGTCGACGGGTCGGTCCTGGTGGCGCCGTTCGACCCGTTTGGGGGCGACTTCCTCGGCGGCGGGTACATCGCCGCCGCCGACCTCGACCGCGACGGCCGGGCCGAGTTCGTCGTCACCCCGGACCAGGGCGGCGGGCCGCGTGTCACCGTGTTCGGCCGCGGCGCCGACGGCACGACGACGGTCCGCGCGAACTTCCTGGGGATCGACGACGCCTCTTTCCGTGGCGGCGCCCGCGCCGCACTCGGGGACGTGAACGGCGACGGCACGCCCGACGTGGTGGTGGCGGCCGGATTCGGCGGTGGGCCGCGCACGGCGATCTTCGCCGGCCAGAGCGTATTGGTCGGGAGCCCGTCCCGGCTGGTCGCCGACTTCTTCGCCTTCCCCGGCAGCGACGCGCTCAACCTGCGCAACGGCTCGTTCGTCGCCGCCGGCGACGTGACCGGCGACGGGTATACGGATCTGGTCTTCGGCGGCGGCCCCGGCGGGGCGCCGCGGGTGTTCATCCTCAGCGGCGCGCTAGTGACGGCCGGCGACGTGTCGGGCGCGCAGGCGGCCCCGGTAGCGAACTTCTTCGCCAGCGGTGACCTGTCGGACCGCGGCGGCGCTCGGGTCGGGGTCACGCGCGCCGACGCTGACGGCCGGGCCGACGTGGTGGTCGGGAGCGGGGCGGGTCGCCCGGCGGGGGTGCGGGTGTACCTCGGCAAGGACTTCGCCGGCGGCGAGCCGGCGTTCCAGCTCCTCGACCCGCTCGGCGGCGCCGTGCTGGCCGATGGGGTGTATGTGGGGTGACGGGCGGCGGGCGTGACGTGCGGGTCGTCTGGGGCGCGTACGCCGCCGGTGTTCTCTTCGCGTGGTGCCCCCCCGCGGCGAAGCGCCGCGACCCTCCCCCTCAGCGGGGTGAGGGTGGGGAGCGGCGCCGTTCCTTCGCAATGCCCACGACCGCGGCACGGGGGCGATCGGAGCCGACCGGTGTCCTCCACCCTCCCCCCCTTGAGGGGGAGGGTCGCGGCGCTTCGCCGCGGGGTGGGGGGCACCACCTACCGCGGAGTTCGAGGGCCATCGCAACCCGGACCACCCGCCGCACGTCCCGCGAACCTTTCCCCCGCCCGCGCCTCCTTCCGTCACCCACGACGGGATCGCTAGCCCGACCGGGCCACCCGCGCGACTCCGCGCACCTGCCACCCGACACGCCCTCGCGCCCCCCGATCCCGCCCGCGGGCACTACGGAACCTACGCACTTATGACCGACCTGCGCTTCGAGTCCGTCGCCCCCCTGCTCGCCGGGTTCGCCGTCCTCGGCACCGTCCTCGGGATGGTGCTGCGCGGCTGGTCGAGCATCAAGGGGTTCGCCAACACCGCCTTTCGGCTGGTCGTCACCCAGGTTCACCTGCAGGACGAGGCCACGTCGCAGGCGGTGCTCGCGCACCTCGTCCGCACCTACCGGCGCTCGGCCCTCGGCGAGAAGACGTTCGGCGGCCGCCACGAGTCGTTCCGCGACGGCAAGTTCGGGCACGTCCCGTTCGAGTTCTTCGGCGGCCACCGCGTCCTGTTCTGGGTCGGCCGGGTGCCGCTGTGGTTCAACGTCACCACCGAGAAGTCCGACGACAAGTCGGTCATCTACTGGGGCAGCAAGCCGCGGGCGAACACCAAGTCGAGCCTGTCGTTCCTCCGCGGCACGGTGGACGTGGAGGCGATCGTGCGCACCGCGTCGCTGGCGCGGAACCAGCAGTACTGGGCGAACGGCCTCGCCGAGCACCGCCGGTTCTTCATCAAGCGCATCCCCGACCCGCTCCAGGCCGGGCTCCAGAAGTTTTCCGCCGGCACGAGCCTGGCGTGGTATCAGGAGGGGCTGTACCGGCTGCTGGCGCACCGCCCGGACGAGCTCGGCAAGGGCACGTCGCCGCTGTCGCCCGGCCGCTCGACCGACAAACTGTACTTCCCGGAGCACGTGCGAAAACTCGTCCGCGAGGTCGAGATGTGGCGGAAGCTGCGCGACTGGTATCTGGAGCGCGACATCCCGTGGAAGCGCGGGTGGGTGCTGTACGGCCCGCCCGGGACCGGCAAGAGCGCGATCACCCGGACCATCGCCGAAGACCTGGACATGCCGCTGTTCGTGTACTCGCTCGGGCAGGTGCTCAACGAGGACCTGGAGCAGTCGTGGGCCGAGATGCAGGCGCACGTGCCCTGCATCGCGCTGTTCGAGGACTTCGACAACGTGTTCCACGGGCGCGAGAACGTGTACGGCAAGCCGAAGCTGTCCGACCTGATCGTCGCCACGTCGGCGGCCGGCGGCGCGAACGGTGGGGGTGGCGGTGAAGGCGGTGGTGGGGGCGGCGGGAACAACCAGTCGTCGGTGCTGAACACCGGCCGGTTGAGCTTCGACTGCCTGCTCAACTGCCTCGACGGCGTGGAGAAGAGCAACGGGATCTTCACCGTGATCACCACGAACCACATCGACAAGCTCGACCCGGCGATGGGCCAGCCGCGGAAGAAGCCGGACGGGTCGGTGGAGTTCATCTCGACGCGCCCGGGGCGGATCGACAAGGCGATCGAGCTCGGGTTCATGGAAGACGCCGACAAGCTGCGGCTGGCGCGGCGGATCTTCTTCGACAACGAGGCGGGGTTCCAGCAGATCCGCCGACAGGTGGAGCGGGAGCCGAACCGGCGGGAGACGCCGGCACAATTCCAGGAGCGGTGCGCCCAGCTGGCGCTGGACCTGCTGTGGGAGTCGGAGCACCCGGAGGCAGCAGTTGCGCCGGACCCGCGCGCGGTGGTGGAGCCGGGCGGGGCGCGGTACGAACCGCGCCCGGGCGACGAGGCGCTGGTGTCGGCCCACAGCGCTTGAACAGGGTAGGCGCGAGGGCGGCGCCTCATGAACTTGCCGGCAGGCTCGCGGGGTTCACCTAACCCCCCCGGCCCTCCTTCCCTGGGAGGGAAGGGGGGAGATGAACTGCGAGACTGGCCGATCGGTGTGGTGCGTGACCCGGCCCCGGCAAGTTGCGCCGCGCGTGGCCCCTCCCCGCCCAGGGGAGGGGCCGGTCCCGCCGCCGGCGGGACCAGGGGAGAGGTTGACGGCACTTTTCCGAGCCGCCCCCTTGCGGACCGCGGGGGGCGGCTTTATCGTGCGCCTACTTTTCCGTGTCCTGGGGTTTCTCCTTCCCAGGGGGTCGCATGGCGGGGATTCCTCTCCCGGTCCGCCAGCCGCGGTCGTTCGGCCAAACCACCCGCACCGACCGGTGGTGGGCGACGCCGTCCGCGGTGTTCGTCGGCCTCGCCACGTTCGTCGTGTACGCCACCTGGGCCGCGCTCCAGGGCGAGCACTACACGTTCGGCCCGTACCTGTCGCCGTTCTACTCGCCCGAACTCTTCGGGAACTCGCCGCACGCCTGGTTCGGTCCGCCGCCGGCGTGGTGGCCGGCGTGGCTCCCGTACTCGCCGGCCATCCTGATCCTGTGGGCGCCCGGCGGGTTCCGGGTCACGTGTTACTACTACCGCGGGGCGTACTACAAGGCGTTCTGGGCCGACCCGCCGGCGTGCGCCGTCGGCGAGCCGCGCAAGGGCTACATCGGCGAGAGCAGCTGGCCGCTCCGCATCCAGAACATCCATCGGTACTTCCTGTACCTCGCGGTCGTCTTCATCGGCCTGCTGGCGTGGGACGCGATCCAGGCGTTCCGCTTCGCCGACGGGTTCGGGGTCGGCGTCGGCACGCTGGTGCTGACGGCGAACGTGGTGCTGCTCGCCGGGTACACGTTCGGCTGCCACTCGCTGCGCCACCTCGTCGGCGGGCGGAAGGACTGTGTTTCCGACTCGCCGACGTGCCAGGCGCTCTACCAGCGCTGCAGCGCGCTGAACCGCCGCCACCCGCTGTGGGCGTGGATGAGTCTCGTCTCGGTCATGTTCGCCGACCTGTACGTCCGGCTGTGCTCGATGGGGGTGTGGCGCGACCTCCGCATCCTCTAGCGTCCCCGTCCTCTCTCCGGCAGGCGCGACGATGGACTACCAGACGCAGGAGCACGACGTCATCGTCATAGGGGCCGGCGGCGCGGGGCTCCGCGCCGCCATCGAGGCGTCCGCCGCCGGGGTGTCGGTCGGGCTCGTGTGCAAGTCGCTGCTCGGCAAGGCGCACACCGTCATGGCGGAGGGCGGCATTGCCGCGGCGCTTGCCAACGTGGACGAGCGCGACAACTGGAAGGTCCACTTCGCCGACACCATGCGCGGCGGGCAGTACGTCAACAACTGGCGGATGGCCCAGCTCCACGCGCAAGAGGCGCCGGCCCGCGTCCGCGAGCTCGAAGCCTGGGGCGCCGTCTTCGACCGCACGCCCGACGGCCGCATCCTCCAGCGGAACTTCGGCGGGCACAAGTACCCGCGCCTCGCCCACGTCGGCGACCGCACCGGCCTCGAACTCATCCGCACCCTCCAGGACCACGGCGTCCACCGCGGCATCTCCGTCTACATGGAGCGCACCGTCGTGCGCCTCCTGAAGGACGGCGACCGCGTCGCCGGCGCCCTCGCCTACGACCGTGAGCGCGGGCGGTTCACCGTGTTCCGCGCGAAGGCGATCGTCCTCGCTACCGGCGGCATCGGCAAGGCGTACAAGATCACGTCGAACTCGTGGGAGTACACCGGCGACGGCCACACGCTCGCCTACGACGCGGGCGCCGAGCTCATCGACATGGAGTTCGTGCAGTTCCACCCGACGGGGATGGTGTGGCCGCCGAGCGTGCGCGGCATCCTCGTGACCGAGGGCGTGCGCGGCGAGGGCGGGGTGCTGCGGAACAGCACCGGCAGCCGGTTCATGTTCGGCGACATCCCGGACAACTACAAGCCGCAGACGGCGAAGGACGAGGAGGAAGGCTTCCGCTACGTCCTCGGCGACAAGAACGCCAACCGCCCGCCCGAACTGCTGACGCGCGACCACGTCGCCCGCTGCATCGTCCGCGAGGTGAAGGAGGGCCGCGGCAGCGCGCACGGCGGCGTGCTGCTGGAGTTGCAGACCTTCGCCAAGTGGTTCGGCGCCCGGGAGCGCGGGTTCGACGCGGCCGCGCACTGGAAGAAGAAACTGCCGAGCATGTACCACCAGTTCAAGGAACTCGGCGGGCTGGACATCACGAAGGAGCCGATGGAGGTCGGTCCGACGACGCACTACATGATGGGCGGGGTGCGGGTGGACAGCGACACCCAGATGTCGCGCGTCCCCGGGCTGTTCGCGTGCGGCGAGTGCGCGGCGGGCATCAACGGCGCCAACCGCCTCGGCGGCAACTCGCTCTCCGACCTGCTCGTCCTCGGCAAGCGTGCCGGCGAGCACGCCGCGAAGTTCGCGTGCGCCCCCCCGCGCGTGGGCACGATCCACGCGGATCAGGTCGAGGCCGCCGCGCGGTGGGCGCTGGAACCGTTCGACCGCGCCGGCGACGAGAATCCCTTCAAAGTCCAGCAGGACTTGCAGGACATGATGCAAGACCTCGTCGGCATCGTGCGTCGCGAGGACGAGATGCTGCGGGCACTCGACGGGCTGGCGCAACTCCGGCAGCGCGCCGCGAATTGCCGGGTGACCGGCAACCGCGAGTACAACCCCGGCTGGCACACGGCGATGGACCTGCACAACCTCCTCACCGTCTCCGAGGGGGTCGCCAGGGCCGCGCTGGTGCGGAAGGAGAGCCGCGGCGCCCAGTTCCGCGACGACTACCCGCGCAAGGACTCGGCGAACTTCGGGAGGGTGAACACGATCACCTGGCGCGCCGCCGACGGCACGATGCAGGTGCGCCTGGAGCCGATCGCGCCGATGCCACAGGAGCTCAAGGACGCGGTCGCGGCCGAGGCCGGCGGGCAGTTGCCGGAGGAACTCAACTAGAAGCAAGCCACGGATGGGCACGGATGAGACACGGATCGGGTCAAAGCAAAGACTGAGATTGGGTTTTATCCGTGTCTCATCCGTGCCCATCCGTGGCCGGTTTCCTGCGGAGGCGCACATGACGGCGATGTTCCGCATCTGGCGCACGACCGCCGACGGCGGCGAGTTCCGCGACTACACCGCCGAGGTCGGCGAGGGGATGGTCGTCCTCGACGCCGTCCACCAGATCCAGGCGACGCAGGCGCCCGACCTCGCCTGCCGGTGGAACTGCAAGGCCGGCAAGTGCGGGTCGTGCTCGGCCGAGGTGAACGGCGTCCCGCGGCTCATGTGCATGACGCGCATGTCCGACCTGCCGCCCGACCAGCCCGTCATCGTCGAGCCGATGCAGGCGTTCCCGCCGGTGAAGGATCTCGTGACCGACGTGTCGTGGAACTACGAGGTGAAGCGGCTCATCAAGCCGTTCCAGCCCCGCAAGCCGGACGCCCCGGACGGCACCTGGCGGATGAAGCAGGAGGACGCCGACCGGGTGCAGGAGTTCCGCAAGTGCATCGAGTGCTTCTTGTGCCAGGACGTGTGCCACGTCCTCCGCGACCACCACAAGCACGCCGAGTTCATCGGCCCGCGGTTCCTCGTCTACGCCGCATCCCTGGAGATGAACCCGCTCGACACCGCCGACCGCATCCCCGAGTTGAAGGCGGAGTACGGGATCGGCTACTGTAACATCACGAAGTGCTGCACGAAGGTGTGCCCCGAGCACATCACCATCACCGACAACGCCATCATCCCGCTCAAGGAGCGGGTGGCGGACGAGTTCTACGACCCGGTCGCGAAGCTCATTCAGTTAGTCTTCCGCCCGCGAACGAAGTGAGCGGCGGGGCATTGCCCCGGGCTACGGTATTCCAGCCTTTCGGGCTGAAGAGGAGTGGTTGAGTTTTCAGGCCAACGGCCTGAGATTCGATAGCCCGGGGCAACGCCCCGGGTGGCCCGGGGCGGAGTTCGGGGTGGTCACGCTCCCGGTCTCATGCCGACGCCGCCCGGGGTTGCCACCCCGGGCTACGAACGGCCGCCCCTCCGGGGCTAAAACCCCGAACCACCCGGCGACTCACGTCGCCGGTTCGCCCAGACGGACTCACCTCCCGAGGAGGGCATGTCATGTTCGAGCTGAAGACGCTGAGCCGCGAGGCGATCCCGGCGGCGCTGGAGAAGGCGGTCCGCTACCGGCTGCTGAACGAGCCGGAGCAGGCGGAGAGCATCTGCGAGGACGTGCTCCGGCTGGAGCCGGACAACCAGGAGGCGCTCGCCACCCTCATCCTCGCCATGACCGACCGGTTCGACGCCGCCCGCCCCGCCGCCCCGGACGCGGCCCGCAAGCTCCTCCCGCGGCTGCGCGGCGAGTACGACCGCGAGTACTACGCCGGGCTGATCGCCGAGCGGAAGGGCATCGCGTGGCTGCGGTCGGGCAAGTACCACGCGGGGGAGGCGGCGTTCGAGTGCTTCCGCCAGGGGATGGCCCACTTCGAGCGGGCCGAGGCGGTCCGCCCGCCGGCCAACGACGACGCCCTGCTCCGCTGGAACAGCTGCGCCCGGATGATCATGAACCACCCGGACGTGGCCCCGGCCCACGAGCCGGCCGGCGCCGCCGTCATGGACGACTGAGCGCGTGACACGGGCTTCCGCCCGCGTCACCCCGCCGGCTTCTCGTGGTGCCCGCCGAACTCGGACCGCATGGCCGACAACAGCTTGTCGGCGAACCCGGCCTCGCCCCGGCTGCTGAACCGCTCGTACAGGGCGGCCGTCAGGACGTGCGCCGGGACGCCCGTGTCCACCGCCGCCCGGACCGTCCACCGACCCTCCCCGCTGTCGGACACGCGGCCGGCGAAGTCGGTCAGGCCCGGGTTCTGGGACAGGGCGTGGGCGGTCAGGTCGAGCAGCCACGACGCCACCACGCTCCCGCGCCGCCACACCTCGGCGACCGCCGCCACGTCGAACTCGTACCGGTAGTGCTCCGGGTCGCGGAGCGGGGTCGTCTCGGCGTCGTGCGTCTGCGCCCGGTTGCCGACGTTCGCGTGCTTGAGCACCGCCAGCCCCTCGGCGTAGGCGGCCATCAGCCCGTACTCGATCCCGTTGTGGACCATCTTGACGAAGTGCCCCGCCCCGGCCGGGCCGCAGTGCAGGTAGCCGCGCTCGGCCGTGGTCGGGGCGCCGGTGCGGTCGGGCGTCCGCGGGGCCGAGTCGAACCCCGGCGCGAGGGCGGTGAAGACCGGGTCGAGCCGGGTCACCGCCGCGGCGTCCCCGCCGATCATCAGGCAGTACCCGCGGTCGAGCCCGAACACCCCGCCGCTGGTGCCCACGTCCACGTAGTGCAACTGCTTCGCGGCGAGTTCCTTCGCCCGGCGGATGTCGTCCACGTAGTACGAGTTCCCGCCGTCGATCACCACGTCGTCCGGCGCCAGGAGCGGCACCAGCTCGGCGAGGGCGGCGTCCACCACCCCGGCCGGGACCATGAGCCACACGGCCCGCGGCCGCGCGAGTTTCTGGACGAACTCGGCGAGCGACGCGGCGCCGGTCGCGCCCTTCTCCGCCACCCGCGCCACCGCGTCGGCGGAGCGGTCGTGGACGACGCAGGCGTGCCCGGCCCGGAGCAGCCGTTCGACCATGTTTCCGCCCATCCGCCCCAGCCCGATCATCCCGAGTTGCATACCGGTGTCTCCCGCGGTGGGTGAACGTCACGCCCCCCGACCCCGCGCCGGCGGCAGCCGGCGTGCGGCGGCGCGCCGCTCGGAATCGCCCCGGCGTCTGTCATACGGAGCGCCGCCTCGGATGTGCGCGGGCGGGCGGGAGTGCCCGCGGCCCCGTCCGCAACTCGAGCGATTAACGGGTGAGGAATGTGCCACGGGAAGGGCGAGTTGAAGACCGAAAGACGGCGGGCGGTGACTCGGGGACGCCCGGAGGTTGTGAGCCCCCGGGCGCCCGCGTTCACCCCTCGACCATCGCCGTGTCACCTTTGAGGTTCTGCGGCGGCCCGGGTCAGGGCTTCGACGGCCGCGACCTGCTCGTCCAGCCGGTCGCGGTCGATCGCCACGTCGAGCAGCTTGAGCGTGGCCCCGTCCGCTCGCTCCTCGGGCGTGACGGGGAACCAGAGGTGGAAGGCCGGGTCGGCCGGGTCGAACAGGTGAACCTCGTCGGCGCGGGCGACCCGGTCGAGGGTCAGGTCGGCGAACGGGATGGCCCCGGGCGGAAGAGACATGGGCGGCTCCAGGCGCGGATCACACAAGAGCGCAGCTTATCCGCCACGCGGCCCGGGGGCGCGAGCAAACACTGGTCACCGCCTCGCGCGGCGTCGGTCGGGTGGAAGAGTTGTTCGTTTTCGCCGGCCGCATCGCCCCCGCCGACCGCTGGACTGGCCGTCTCCACGAGAACTTCACACGGTTGGATAGTCGCGGCCGGTTGACCGCCTCGGCGGATCGCGCCAACATGGAGTCAGGATTTCCCCCACACCAGGGCCGGTGCTTCCCGTGGTGCGAGGGCCGAACCATGTCCGCGGTTCACAGTCCGCTCGACACGATCAAGGTCGCCATCTGCACCCCCGACGGGTGGGCGACCGACCGACGATGCCCCGAGCCCGACTCGCCCGACGGATCTCCCCGGAGTGACCACTACGCCCCGCGTGCCCCGGTGACGGTACGGTTCCGACCGTGGTCCGAAGACGAGTTCGGATTGCCCCCTGCCGACTGAGCCGGGTTCGCTTGGTGGTGACACGGAGACGCCCGGGTGTGTGCCACCCGGGCGTCTCCGTCCCCGACGGGGTGCTGGGAGCGCGGGCCTCGGTCCGGCCGTCAGCGAGTGCCCGGGGCGATGAACTGGGTGCCGGTGCGCGGGCGGTGCTGTTCGTGCGGCTCGGCGCCGGGCGGGGTGTCGCGCCAAGCCCGGCCGCCGACCGCCGCGTCGTACCCGGCCGCGTACAGCCGGCGCATCTCCGCCGGGTCGAACCCCATCGCGTCGGCACTCACCGGGAAGTCCTCGGGGATCGCCGCCAGGTGGTAGTTCATCCCGCCGAGCAGGCACAGCGCGTAGATGCGGAACAGCTCGCCGCGCGTCTGCGACGACACCATCGCGCTCAGCGCGCTCTCGGCGACGCGCAGCGCCCGCCGGTCGGTCACCGCCGGGTCGGCGAACAGCTTCCCCGCGATGATGACATAGGCGTCCGAGCCCGCGAGCGGTTGACGGCCGGCCCGGAGCGCGGTCTGATCGACGTGCAGGGTGGACGCCCGCAGGAACACGCCGGTGGTGGCGCCGCCGTCGGCGTGCAGCTCGGTGAACGGGCGGCCGTTCACCTCCACCTCGATCGGCACCGGCGGAAAGAACCCCGGCACCGACGCCGACGCGAGCAGCACCTTGCGGTACAGCTCCTTCGCGTCCGGGCGGCCGCTCGCCGCGATCGCCCCCATGTCCCACACCACCAGCCGCCGCGTGTCGAGATTCGTCGTGCCGACGTACAGCCGCCGCCCCGTCGCGTGCGCCCGCGCCACCGCGGCGACGATCCCGTCATCCACCTGGGTCTCGATGAGCTGCCGCAGCGGCTCCGACGACGCGGCGGCGTCGGAGAAGAGGAGCGCGGGGCGCGGCCGCTTGCGGTAGATGTCGCGGTCGGTCACCGTGGTGTACAGCTTCACCATCGTGCCGTCGTACTCGGTGCCGAGGAAGGCGTAGGTGGCGACGAGCGCCCCCGTACTCACCCCGGTCACCACGTCGAACTGCGGGCGGGTGCCGGTGGCGGTCCAGCCGGTGAGGACGCCGACCGAGTACGCCCCGTACATCCCGCCGCCGGACAGCGCGAGGAACTTGCCCGGCTTCGCGGCGGGGTCGGGGGCGGCGTGTGCGGTCTTGGTGCGCTCGGCGAGCGAGCGGAGGAGTTCGGTCTCGACCGGCCCGGGGTCGTCGGCCGGCCCGGGCTGGACGAGGGCGCTCTCGCGGACGAACTGGGGCGGCGCGCCGGCGCGGTGGCGGGCGGTGCAGCCGGCCGCGAGGACGGCGAGGCCGACGGCGGCGAATCGCAGGTGCCGGGTCACACCGCACTATAGGGTGGGCGGAACCGGTCCCGCACGCGATTCCGGCCGCGCGGGTTGATGAACGCGCGCCGGCCCGGCGGGGTGTGCGCGTGGCGCGGGATGCGCAAGCGCGCGGGGTTGGGTAAGGGGCGACGGAATGTGGATGGCGCTGGCGGCAACAGGATGCCGTGGAGGAGACGAATGTCCGTCGGAGCCCGGGGCGTGAGCGACGGGGTGGGTGAACCCGTCGTCTCGATTCGACACCGACCGGGACAGCCACCCCGTCGCTCACGCTCCGGGCTCCGACGGACAGCTAGCGCGGGAGCGCGCGGAGGAGGGCGTCGTCGTCGCGCGGCAGACCCCAGACGGTGAGCGTGAAGGTCGCCGGGCCGCGGTCGGCGGCGAGGCGCAGCACCGCCAGGCGGCCGCCCCCGGGGCGGTTCACCAGCCACCACTCGCTGCCGGCCGGCGCGTCGGCCGCGTCGAGGACGGCTGCGGCGTTGCCGTCGGTCGGCAGTACGAGCCGCGTTCCCGCGGCGGGGTACTTGTAGATCGGGACTTCCACGGGGTTCGGAACGATCTCCTTCCCGTCGGCGCCGAACACGCGCGGCTCGCGCGTAGCGATGCCGGCCAGGAACCACGGCTGGAACCCGCCCGGCCGCTCCACCGCGAACCGCCGCGCCAGCCCGGACGCGACCCCACTCTTGAGCGGGGCGGGCGTCTCGGCGACCTTCAGCTCGGTGCCGGTCGGCCCCTCGGCCAGCGCGTAGCGGAAGGTCGGCCGCCCGGCCTTGTCGAGCGCGAAGCCGTCGAACCGCACGGCCCGCGGGCCGTCGAAGAAGCGAGCGGGTTCGAGCGGGAGCGGGGCGCCGAACGCCGGGTGGTTGGCCCGGGCGAGGAAGTCGGGCGGCGTCGTCGGGTTGGCGGTCAGCCCCCACGGGTGGCCGGGCGGGGCGGTCCAGAACCTCGGCCCGAGCACCTTCGCCGGGTTCCCGCCGCGGTTGTTCCAGACGGGCGAGGCGTCGAGGTAGTTGCCGGCCCAGGCGAACGCGAGCCGGGCCTGTTCGGCACTGAACGCCAGCGACACGCCCTCGGGGTAGCCGACGGTGATCGCCTTCGTGCCGGCCTCGGGGAGGAACGTCCGCAGCACCTCGGGCCGGTCCTTCACGGCGACGACGAGCCCCTTCGGCGGCTCCATGCCGTCGGGGAGCGGCAGCCCGGGGCCGAGCGACAAGTACGCCCACACGGCCTCGGCCTGCTGCTTGGCGTTCCCGTCGTAGACCGTGGTGAGGAGTGACTTCCCGTCCACGAACGCCTGCGGCATCTTGGTGCCGGGCGACATGCGGAGCGGCTGGTGGAGCCAGCGCTCGTACCAGTCGAAGCGGACGCGCTGGCTCACGGTGGCGAGGTCCGGGCCGCGGGTGCCGGTGTTCGGGATGCCGGCGATGTCGTGGCACGAGATGCACCCGAACCCGCCCTTGCCGACGATCTGGCGGCCGGCGGCGATCTTCTCTGGCGTGAGCGGCACGCGGTCGACGGCGTCGCCGCTCACGGTCCCTTCCAGGAGTGCGAGCGTCTCGGGGAGCTTGCCGACGTGCGCCTCGCCGTACTGCGGCATGCGCAGCTGCATCCACGGGCGGACGCGCTTCCCCTGGAGGAGCACTTCGCGGAGCCAGGTGGTCCGCGCCTTGTGCCCGATCCCGGTGAGGACCGGCGGGCGCACGTCGTCCGCGTTCTCGGCCTTCTCCATCGAGCGGATGAGTTCGGAGAGTTCCGTGGGGATGCCGCCCTCGCCGTCGCGGCTGTGGCAGTTGAGGCAGTTGAACCGCCGCAGGCTGGTGCGGGCGGCGTGAGCCGGCGCGGGCGCGCCGGCACCACTGAGCCCGCCCTTCAGGAACGCGCCGAGGTCGCGCGATTCGTTGGGTTCGAGCTTGTAGACCGGCGTGCCCGGGCGCGCGACCGTGGAGAGGCAGCCGAAGCCGGCGCCCGCCTCCTTCACCCGGCCGAGCGTCGGGAATCGGGCCGCCGGCTCAACGGCCTTCCCGTCGGCCTGGAGGCTGTGGCAGTTCACGCACCCGTGCCGGACGACGATGCGCTTGCCGAGCTCGACCCACCGCTGATCGGCGGGGCGCAGGGCGTACTCGGCCAGCGCGTTCGGCCCGAACACCAACTGGTAGGTCGCGGACTCCTCCGCGCCGGCGGGGAGGCGCGGCAAGTCGGGCGTGATCGTGTCGTCCACGACGCGGCACAGGTAGCGGGCGACGTCCTGCGCCTCCTGGCCGCTCAGCCCCATGTGCGGCATCCGGCCCGACGGGTTGATCGCGGTGGGGTTCGACAGGAAGGCGGCGAGCGTGTCGGGGGTGAACTTGCTGCCGAGCGCGCCGAGCGCGTACTTCGCGCTCGGGCCGGTGGTGCCGAGCGAGTAAACGTAGTCTTCCGCCTTCAGCGGCTCCTTCTCGTCCTCGTCGCCGCGGGCCTCCTTCTTCTGCAACGTCGGCGGGTGGCACACGGCGCACCCCGTGACGTGGAACAGCACCCGCCCGCGCTCCATGCTCGACTTGTAGTTCCCGTCGAACACCACCGCCTTGACCGGCGGCAGCGCCTTGCCCGACAGCGACACGAGGTAGCGCACGACGGCGTGCCGCTCGACAGCCCCTTCCGGCGTGTCGGGGAACATCTTCGGCATCGCCGTGTTCGGCCGGTGCTTGGCGGGGTCGGCGAGCCAGGCGTCGAGCCAGCCGGCGTGGGCGCGCTTCGCCACGTCGGTGAGGACCGGCGCCGGCCGGTCGGCGAGCCCCTTCGCCATCTTGTCGTCGGCCGCCGGCGTGTGGCAGCGGACACACGCCAGTTCCTCGAAGCGGAAGCGGCCGTGCTCGAGCGCGAGGTCGGCGGCGAACGCGGCGGGGCGGTCCTTCGGCAGGTGCCCGAGGAACTGGTGCGCCACCGGCTCGCGGACGAACCCCGGTCCCTCCCAGAACAGGTCGAGCCGCGCGGCGCCGGGGTGCGGGGTGAAGAACACCTTCACCGCCTGCACCCCGCCGGGCAGTTCGACCTCCGGGCCGGTCACGGCCGTCGGGTCGGCGCCCTTGCCGTCGGCCGACAACACCAACTTCTCGCCGACGTGGGCCGCGACGACGCCGCGGAGCGCCGCCGAGAAGCGGTACTTGCCGGCGCGGGTGACGTTGACGTACCCGGTCCAGGTGGCGACCCCGACGCCCTTGAGCCGCGGGTGGACCGACTCACCGACCGCGAGTGTCAGCGCCGGCGCCGGGTCGAGGCGCGTGACGCTCCCGTCCGGCAGGCCGGTGTACGCGGCGACGAGGCCGGGCTTGAGTTCGGACGGATCGACCGCGCGGGCGGCGGGGGCGGCGAGGACGAGTGCCGCGACGGCGAGGAGACGACAGTGCATCGGCGGGCGGCCCGGGAGGAGTGCGGTGCGGTGGGATGTGGTGATTATCCCGACGCCGGCCGCAGTCGCAAGGGGAATGCCCGCCCGGCGCGCCGCGATACGATAGCCCCGGGAGGGCGGGGAATGCTGGTGGCGATGGTGGGCCTGCCGGGGGCGGGGAAGTCGGCGCTCGCGGCCCGGCTCGCGGCCCGGCTCGGCGGCGTGGTGCTGAGCAAGGACGTGGTGCGCTCGGCGCTCTTCCCCGGCCCGGCGCTCGACTACTCCGCCGAGCAGGACGAGCTCACGATGCGGGCCGTCTTTGCCGCCGTCGCGTACCTGAAACGCGCCCGCCCGGCGCTCCCGGTCTTCCTCGACGGCCGCACCTACTCGAAGGCGCATCAGGTGGCGGCGCTCCTGGCGCTGGGCGAAGATGTCGGCGCGCCGGTGCGGGTGATCGAGTGCGTGTGCCCGCCCGAGGTGGCGAAGGCGCGTATCGCTCGCGACCACACGGCGGGTTCGCACCCCGCGGGCAACCGCACGCCGGACCTGCACGACCGCTCCCGCGCCGCCGCCGACCCGCTCACGATCCCCCGGCTGACGCTCGACACCGCGGCGCTGGGGTTGGAGGAATGCGAGGCGACGGCGCTGCGGTATCTGGGCTCGGGGCTTCCGTAGGTCGGGTCGAGTCTTCGAGACCCGACGCCGCGGTGCGGGTGCCCGAGACGAAGCGACCAGAACCTGACCACGTGGGTTTTGAGCCCTGAAAGGGCGGCCGTGAATAGCCCGGGGTGGCAACCCCAGGCGGCCTGCCGCGGAGTCCGTGACGGTTATGCCCCCGAAACCCGTCCGACGCCGCCCGGGGTTGCCACCCCGGGCTATTCACGGCCGCCCCTTCGGGGCTCAAATCCCCGGCGCATCGGCGCCCTCGACTCGGGTTGTCGGCCCCTGCGCTGGTTTAGAGACGCAGTAGCCGAGGGGCGTCGGGTGTGAATGCGAGCAGACCCGGAACCCGAACCCACGTGGGTTTTCGTTTCCGCGTGTCTCGGACCGCTTCTTGCGCCGCGGCGTCGGGTCTCGAAGGCTCGACCCGACCTACGAAAGCAGTCACCCGCCCATCAGGTACGCGATCAGGTCGCGCACGTCCTCGCGGCGCAGCGAGTCGAGCTGCCCTTCGGGCATGAGTGACAGCGGCGAGTCGGTGACGCCGTCCACGTCGTCGGCGGCGAGGGTGACGCGCTCGGTCGCCGTCTGCACCACCACCCGCGCCGCGGTGCGCTCGACCACGATCCCCGTCACCACCCGGCCGTCGGCCGTGCGCACCACCGACATGCGGTAGTCGCGGGCGACCTCGGCGCTCGGGTCGGTCAGGTTCGTCAGCCAGTAGTCGAGGTTCGCCCGGTTCACACCGCTCAGGTTCGGGCCGATGTCGGCGCCGACGCCGTTCAGCTTGTGGCACGCCTGGCACGTCTTCGCGTACACCGCCCGGCCGTTCGCCGCGTCGGCCGTGCGGAGGAAGTTCGCCGTGAGCATCGCCCGGTACTTCGCCACCAGTTCCGGCCGCCCCGCCGTCGTGCGCACCTCGCCCCACACCTGCTTGAGCCGGTCGCGGACGGCGGCGTCGTTGAGCGCGAACATCTGCCGCGCCGCGAACGCCGATACGTCGCCGCGTGGCACCCTCTTCGCCTCGACGGCCGCGAGAAGTGACAGCGCGGTGTCCTTCCTCGCCGCCAGCGTGGCGACGGCGTCGGCCTTCTCGTCGGCGGTGAAGCGCGGGTACGCGGCGAGCACCTTCGCCGCCGTATCCGGGTGCGGGTACGCCGCCAGCCCGCGGACGGCGGCGCGGCGGGTGGCGGGGTCCGGGAGCAGGTCGAACAGCAGTGGCGCCAGCTCCGGCGCCTTCACGCCGACGAGCGATTCGACCGCCCCGGCGCGGTCGGCCGGCGGCGCGGCGGCATCGGCCGCGAGGGCGCGCAGGTCGGCGAGCGCCCGCGGGTCGCCGAACGCCAGCGCGAGTGCCACCGCGTTGTCGCGGGCCTGGTTGTCGGCGTGGTCGCGGAGCTTCGCGTACACCGCCGGCCACGCGGCGGGCATCGGCAGGTTCCGCCGCCCCTTCACGCCCTCGCGGGCACCGCGGAGCAGGTCCGGCACCGCCGCCGGCGGCGCCTCGGCAAGCACCTTCGCCAGCGGCGTCAGGTCGGCCTTCGCGCCGAGCGTGGCGGCGTGGTCGAGGAACCGCCGCGCCGCGAATTGGCGCACGAGTGGAATCTGCCCCTTCGCCGCGACCGCCAGCGCCCGGTCCGGGTCGGCGGGGACGAGCGGCTCGAAGCCGTACCAGATCATGAGCGGCAGGTTCGCGTCGGTGGCGTCCTCGGCGTGCGTGAGCAGGCCGGCCGCGATGTCCCAGCGACTGTCAGCGGAGAGGCGCTGGAGCGCGGACGCGAGTTCGAGCCGGACGACGGGAGAAGGGTCGTCCCGCGCCGGCGAGACGAACCGCTCGACCGGCAAGACGTCGAGCTCGCTCAGGAGCCGGACGGCCCAGCCGCGGACGTGTTCGGCCGGGTCCGTCGCGCAGAGCACCATGTCCCTCGGCGACAGCCCGTCGGTGACCCGCAGTGCCCAAAGCGCCCGGAGCCGGCGGGGTACGTCCGGGGCGGTGCGTGCCTGCTCGCGAAGGACATTGTGGACCTGGACAGTCGCTGGCGTGTCGACAACATCCATCATCCGCCACCGCTCTTGGAGCAACCGCCGGGCGGTCCGGACGTGCCACTCGCTCGGGCTCCCTTGAAGCTTCGCCAGTTCGACGTTGCTCAGCTTGGCCAAGTCGACTTTCGGCAGTTTCGGTTCGCCGTGGCTGATGCGGTAAATGCGGCCGGTCTTCCGATCCGGCTTGTAGGTGTGGCACTCGCCCGTGTCGGACCAGTCGGACACGAGCACGCTGCCGCCCGGGTCGAGGCGGAGCGTCACGCCCATGAACCACGGGTCGGCCGACAGCATGAGGTCTTTGCCGTGGCTCGCCGTGTAGCCCGAACCCTCGCGCTTCAGGACGTCGTTGTTGACGCGGCGGCCGTGGACGTTGCACATCAGCACGGTGTTGCGGAACGACTTCGGGAACGAGTCGCCGAGGTACACCAGCGTGCCGCAGTGGGCGTGCCCGCCGCCGAGCTCCAGCGTCTTCGCCGTGCCGAGGCCGGCGTGGAAGTCGCCGCCGGGGTAGTGCAGGTGGTCGGCGATCGTCGGCAGGCGCTCGTAGGCGTACTGGCTGCCCGGCCGGTTCCGCCACGGCTCGTAGTGCCCGCCGGGGATCATGTGGAACAGGTGCGGGTTCACGCAGTTCGACACGAAGCACTGGCCGTAGTCGTCGAAGTCCACGCCCCACGGGTTCGTCGTGCCGTCGGCGAACACCTCGAACTTCTTCGTCACGGGGTGTACGCGGTACACGCCGCCGTCGCAGTGGACGCGGTCCTTCGCCGGCGTGCCGGGCGGTCCCACGTCGGACGGGCTGGTGCGGCCGTGCCCGCCGTACAGCCAGCCGTCCGGCCCCCAGGTGAAGCCGTTGGCGAGGTTGTGCCGGCTCTCCTTGTAGCCGAACCCGTCGAGCACCAGTTCCGGCGCGCGGTCGGGCTTGTCGTCGCCGTCGCGGTCCGGGACGAAGTACAGCCCGGGCGGACTCATCACCCACACGCCGCCGAACCCGACTTCGATGCCGGTGATGTAGTTGAAGCCCTCGAAGAAGACGGTGCGCTTGTCGGCACGGCCGTCGCCGTTCGTGTCTTCGAGGACGGCGACGCGGTCCTTCCCGGTGGGCTGCCACGCGCCGTAGTTGAGCGCCTCGGCGACCCACACGCGCCCGCGGTGGTCGAGGCAGAACGACACCGGCTGCGTGACGAGCGGCTCGGCGGCGAACACGCCCATGCGGAAGCCGTCCGGCAGCGCCGCGGTCTTCGCCGCCTGCTCGGCGGGGAGTGGCCCGGGGGCGGGGTCGGCGGCGAGCGCGGCGGGGGCGGCGAAGGCGAGCAGGGCGAGCCAGCGCGGCATCGGTCACCCTCGGTCAGGATCGAGGCCGAAAACCGGCCACGGATGAACACGGATGAAACACGGATTAATAGGAAATCATAAAGAAAAATAAATCAATAATAGCTATCTGATTTTATCCGTGTTTCATCCGTGTTCATCCGTGTTCATCCGTGGCCGGTTTTCGGAGTCCGGCAGTCGCCATTTCTACGACGCGGTGTTCGGTGGCGGCGGCGAAAGCGGCCTCGCACAGCGCGATGGTCTCGACGTTGTCGTGCCCGCCGATCTCCGGCTCGGTCCCGTCCTCGACCGCGACGAGCAGCTGCGCCATCGTGCCGACGAAGGCGTCGGGGAACCACACCTCGGGCCAGCGCGGCCGGTGCCAGCCGCCGGGGACACGCTCGCTCCACAGGTCGAGCGTGCTCGGCTCGCGCGCCGGGTACTTCGGCCAGCCGATCGTGCCCTGCATCAGCCCCTCGGTGCCTTCGATGCGCCAGCGGATGGCGTGGGCCGCGTCCTCGCCCTTCGCCGGCCCCGCCCACACGTCGTCCCACGCGCTGGCGCGCGGGCCGCGGTCGTACTCGAGTATGGTCAGGTTGATGCCGTCGCGGTGGGGGAAGCGGGTGCGCGGGTCGGGGCGGGTGCTGGCGAGGACGCGGTCGGGCGTGCCGAGCCAGTAGCGGAACGTGTCGAGGTGGTGGACGGATAGCGTAAATACGGAAAGGCTCGGCTGCCACTCGGCCCACGGCATCCAGTGTGGGACTGCCCTCATGTCGATGGTCGCCAGCACCACCTCACCGAGCCAACCCCGGTTCAGGATGTCCTTCGCCGCCCGCACCGATTGGTCGTACCGCATGTTCTGGTTCACGGCCAAGACGATCCCGGCTTCCTCGCACCGGGCAACTAGGTCACGAGCGCCGGCAACGTTGTGGGCGAGCGGTTTCTGAGCCAGGATACCCCTCAGCCGACCCTTGCCGAGTGCTACGGCCCGGCGGATCAGGTCCGGCTGGGCATCGGGTGGAACTGCCACATCGAGGATCTCGACTTGCGGGTCGGACAGCAGTTCATCGATGGTGTGGTGAGCAGTCGAGATGCGGTACTGGGCGGCGACCGCCCGGGCGGTGTCCGGGTTGCGGGAGGCAATCGCCACCGGGTTGAACCCGGCGTTGCGATAGGCCGCCAGGTGACAGTCCCTCATGATGAACCCGGCCCCGGCACACCCGATCCGCCAGTCCTTCCGACGGGGTAGCGTGGGGAGGTAGTTCAATGCGAGGTCGGGCGTGTCCGGCATGACGGCCACTCGGGGAGAAGACCTCGGCATCGGCCGGGGTCGTCAAGTGTATCACGTTCGGTTACTAAAACCTCCTGGCGCCTACTCCTTGCGGTCGGTGGGAGAGCTCGCCACTATCGGGTTTTTCCGAATCCCGTGAGCTACGAACGGCACACCGGATCAGGCCTCCAGACCTGACTGGCGGAGAGCATCTGCACGATGGCGGCACAAACGCAACAACCTGAGCAGGGGCAGATGGTCAGCGTTCGGTCCCGCAACTGGATGGTCACGGACGTTTCTGCCAGCACCCTGCCGCCCGAACGCCTGCACGCCGGGCTGGAGTCGCCGCAGCACCTCGTCACGCTGTCGTCGGTCGAGGACGACGGCCTGGGCGAAGAACTGAACGTCGTGTGGGAGCTTGAGCCGGGGGCCAGGGTGGTCGAGAAGGTGGCCTTGCCCGACCCGACCGGGTTCGACCCGCCCGACCGCCTTGACGCCTTCCTCGACGCCGTGCGGTGGGGCGCTTCCTCGTCGGCGGACGTGCGGACCATCCAGGCCCCGTTCCGCTCCGGCATCGACATCGAGGACTACCAACTCGACCCGGTGGTGCGGGCCATCCAGATGCCACGGGTCAACTTGCTGGTGGCCGACGACGTGGGCCTCGGCAAGACCATCGAGGCGGGTATGGTGGCCCTCGAACTCATCATCCGCCACCGCACCCGCAAAATCCTGATCGTCTGCCCGGCCCCGCTCCAGGTGCAGTGGCAGGAGCAGATGCGGGACAAGTTCGGCCTCGACTTCCGCATCGTCAACTCGGCCCTGATGGGCGTGCTGCGCCGCAGCCGGGGCATCCACGTCAACCCGTGGAACCACTACCCCCGGCTCATCACCAGCATCGACTTCCTCAAGCGGGAGCGCCCGCTGCGGCGGTTCCGGGAACTGCTGCCGGGGCCGGACGACCCGGTGTACCCTCGGCGGTTCGACCTGCTGATCGTGGACGAGGCGCACAACTGCGCCCCGTCCGGCGTAGGCCGGTACGCCACCGACTCGCAGCGGACGAACGCCCTCCGGCAACTCGTGCCGCACTTTGAACACAAGCTGTTCCTCACCGCCACCCCGCACAACGGCTACCCGGAGAGCTTCTCGGCCCTGCTCGAACTGCTCGACAACCAGCGGTTCGCCCGCAGCACGCCGCCCGACCGCAAGCAACTGAACGCCGTCATGGTGCGGCGGATGAAGTCGGAGTTGCCGCCGAAGTGGGACGGCTCGCCCCGGTTCCCGAAGCGGGTGCTGGACCCCATCGAAGTGCCGTACACCGACGAGGAGCGGGCCGTCCACGCCGCCCTGCGGGAGTACGCCGACCTGCGGGTGCGGCACGCCCAGGACGCCACCGAGAAGCTGGCGACTGAGTTCGTCCTGAAGACGCTGAAGAAGCGCCTGTTCTCCAGCCCGGCAGCGTTCCTCAAGACCCTCGACCAGCACGAGAAGTCCCTCCGCACGGCCAAGCGGGGGAAGGCCGTCCGCAGGTCGTCCGAGGGCGTGCTGAAGCAGGAACTCGACCGGGCGGACGAGGACTACGCCGACGACGGCGAGTACGACGAGGCGATGGCCGACGCCGTGGACGCCGCCTCGCTGCTGTTCACCGAGCCGTCCGCCGACGAACTCGCCCTGCTCCGACAAATGCGGGTGTGGGCGGAAATGGCGACGGCTCAACTCGACTCCAAGGTGAACAAGCTGATCGAGTGGCTGAACGCCCACCTGCGGCCCGGCAAGAAGTGGGGGACCGAGCGAGTCATCATCTTCACCGAGTACCGGGCCACGCAGAACTGGCTGCTCGAAATCCTCGCCCAGCGGGGGTTCACAGGCGGTGAGCGGCTGCGGACCATGTACGGCGGGATGGACACCGACGAGCGGGAGGAGGTCAAAGCGGCCTTCCAGTCGGCCCCGGACATCAGCCCGGTGCGGCTCCTGCTGGCCACCGACGCCGCCGCCGAGGGGCTGAACCTCCAGAACCACTGCTACCGACTGATCCACTACGAAATCCCGTGGAACCCGAACCGGCTGGAACAGCGGAACGGGCGGATCGACCGACACGGACAGAAGGGGTTCCCAGCCGATACCGGCGAGCGGCACGTTTTCGTGTACCACTTCGTCGGGCAGGGTTACAAGCAGCGGTCGGCGTTCGCTCCGAGGGCGGCGGACCTGGACGCCGACCTGGAGTTCCTGATGCGGGTGGCGCAGAAGGTCGAGACGATCCGGGAAGACCTGGGCAGCTACGGGACGGTGCTGGCCGACGACGTGGAGCAGGCCATGCTCGGTCGGGGGTACTCGATGCCGGGCGTGGGCCGGGCCGACGCCAAGGCGGAACCCGTGCGGAAGATGCTCAAGTTCGAGCGGGACTTGGCGAAGCAGATCGGCGACCTGCTGGAACAGTACCGGGAAACGCAACGGGAGCTGCGGCTGTCGCCAGACAACATCCGCAAGGTAGTCGAGGTCGGGCTGGCCCTGGCCGAGCAACCCGCCCTGATTCCGGCCCCGCATCCGTCCAACAAGCCGGTGTTCACGCTCCCGGCGCTCAAGCACAGTTGGGCGGGGTGCGCCGAGGGGCTGGAACACCCCCACACGAAGAAAATCCGCCCGATCACGTTCGACCATTCCGCCGCCGATGGCCGGGACGACCTCGTGCTGGTCCACCTGAACCACCGGCTCGTGCAGATGAGCCTGCGGCTGCTGCGTGCCGAAGTCTGGTCGGTGAAGGGCCGCAAGCGGCTGCACCGGATCACCGCCCGGCTCGTGCCGAACCACGCCCTGAACACGCCCGCCGTCGTCGCCCACGCCCGACTGGTCGTCATCGGCGGCGACAGCCACCGGCTGCACGAGGAGATCATCACGGCGGGCGGGCTGCTCAAGGAGGGCCGGTTCTCCCGTCTCAACGTCGGCGACCTGGACGAGTTGCTGGCCGCCGTCACCGGCGACGAGCCATACGAGCCGATGCGGAACCACCTGCTCGACCTGTGGGGCAAGTTCGCCCCCGGCCTGTCGCAGTCGCTCGAAGCCCGGATGAGGGACCGTACCACGGGCCTCCAGAAAAAGCTCGGTGAGCGGGCCGACAAAGAGGCCGAGGACATCCGGGCCATCATGCTCGAACTGAAGAAGGCCATCGACACCGAACTCGCCGAGCAGGCGAGCCAGCAGCCCACCCTGTTCGACGACCTAGAAACCGACCAGTTCGAGCGGAACAAGGACTTCCTGCGGGCGAGGTCGAAGGCGATCCCTGCCGAGATCGAGCGGGAAGCGGCGGCGGTCAAGGCTCGCTACGCCGACCCGCAGCCCCGCATGTTCCCCGTGGCGGTGACGTTCCTGGTGCCCGAACGCATGAAACGGGGGTGATGACATGGCTATGCCGGAGGCAAAGCAATACTACGGGGCGTTTGTGCCCCAACCGCCTCACCAGCCGATAGGCCCGATCCGGTCGTCACGGGGCATTCGTGTCGAAGTTGATAGTTACCTCTATTTCGATCGGGACTCACGACGGTTTTTCGAGGTCGAGTCCACGGAACACGAGAGCGGCCCGAATGTGTCCTGCCACCACTCGGTCGCTCATCTCGGTGCGAAGGACGTGGATGCGATAGCAGCAAGCGATCCCGATCTGAAAGCTGCAATTAAAGCATACCGAGACGAGTAACCTACGGCCGTCATGTCCATCACCCGCCACCACAACGACTGGCTGCGGCTCGTGCCGAACGCAGGGCCGTTCCTGAGCCTGCCGGTGCTGGCCACGGCGTTCCCGCAGGGACTCGACGCCCACGACCCCGAACACGCTCGGCGGGTGCGCCAGGCGTTCGATGAGTGGGACGACGACGCCTCCCTCCACCGCCAGTGGGTGCGGTTCGTGCTGGGCGAAACGCTCGGCTTCGGGGAACTGCTCGCCGAAGGCCAAGCCATCCCGCAGTCGCTCAAGAGCGAGGAGGCCACCTACGGCGAAACCCTGCGCCCGGATTACGCCGTCAACGACCCGGCCTCGAAGAAGGCCCGGCTGCTCGTCCAGGTGTACCCCCGGACGCAACCGCTCACCAAGCCCGTGGTCACGTCCCGGTGGAAGACTTCGCCCGACACCCGGATGACGCAACTGCTCCACGACACCGGCATCCGCCTCGGCCTCGTCACCAACGGCCTCGATTGGATGCTGGTCAATGTCGTCAAGAACGAACCGGCTGGGTACGCCACCTGGAGGGCCGACCTCTGGCTGGAGGAGCCGGTCACGCTCCGAGCCTTCCGAACGCTCCTCTCGGCGGATCGCTTCTTCAGCGTGCCGGACAAAGAGACGCTCGACCTCAAGGACGGCCTGCTCGACCAGAGCCAGAAGGACCAGCAGGAAGTCACCGACCAACTCGGCTATCAGGTCCGCAAGGCCGTCGAGGTCTTGATCCAGGCGCTCGACAAGGCCGACCAGGATCACGGACGGAAGCTCCTGGCCGACGTGGACGAGAAGGCACTCTACGAGTCGGCCCTCACGGTCATGATGCGCCTCGTGTTCCTGTTCTGCGCCGAGGAGCGGGAACTGTTGCTGCTCGGCGACGAACTGTACGACCGGAACTACGCCGTCAGCACGCTGCGGGAGCAACTGCGGCTCACCGCCGACGAACACGGCGAAGAAATCCTCGGCCTGCGGTTCGACGCCTGGATTCGCCTGCTCACCACCTTCCGGGCCGTGTACGCCGGCGTGAAGCACGACCGGCTCAAGCTCCCGGCCTACGGCGGCAGCCTGTTCGACCCCGACCGCTTCCCGTTCCTCGAAGGCCGCAATCCCGACACAACGTGGAGGACCGCCGAGGCCACGCCGCTTCCGGTCAGCAACCGCACGGTGCTGCACCTGCTCGCAGCGTTGCAGGTACTGCAAACGAAGGTCGGCAAGACGACCGAGGCCCGGTCGCTGAGTTTTCGGTCGCTCGACATCGAGCAGATCGGCCACGTCTATGAGGGGCTGCTCGACCACACCGCCAAGCGTGCCGCCGAGCCGGTGCTGGGTCTGGCCGGGACGAGGGACCAGGAGCCGGAGATCACCCTGGCCGACCTGGAGAGGGTCGCCGCCAAGGGGGAAAAGGAACTGCTCAAGTTCCTCAAGGACGAAACCGGGCGGTCGGAGTCGGCGCTCAAGAAGGCGGCGACCGCCGCCCTGGACGACCAACTCGCCAGCCGGTTCCGCACCGCCTGCCAGGGCTCGGCCCTGTGGGAGCGGGTGAAGCCGTTCGCCGGGCTGGTGCGGATCGACACGCTCGGCTACCCGGTGGTCGTCACCACCGGCAGCGTGTTCGTCACGGCGGGGTCTGACCGCCGCAGCACCGGCACGCACTACACCCCGAAGACGCTGACCGAGCCCATCGTCCGGTACACACTGGAGCCGATGGTGTTCGACGGGCCGAACGACAAGGAGTGGATCGGCCCTTGGAAACTGAAACCGGCTCGTGACATCCTTGGAATGAAGGTGTGCGACATCGCCTGCGGGTCCGGGGCGTTTCTGGTCGAGGCGTGCCGCTACTTGGCGGCTCGGCTGCAAGAAGCGTGGGCGGACCTCGAACGGGACCAACCGGGGCAGGTACGGCTGACGCCGGAAGGGTCGCCGTCGCAGGGGGCGGTGGGCGAAGAACTAATCCCCGCCGACCCGGACGAGCGGGAAGCCTTCGCCCGGCGACTCGTCGCCCAGCGGTGCATCTACGGGGTCGATAAGAACTACTTGGCAGCAGAAATGGCGAAGCTATCGCTCTGGCTGCTGACCCTTGCGAAAGACAAGCCATTCACTTTCCTCGATCATGCCGTACTTGGCGGCGACTCCCTGACAGGAGTTGACGGCGTTCCGTTCGGTGTCGGTGATCAACTCGTTGGCATTTCAAGTCTGCGGCAGCTTGAAGTGTTCAGTTTGGATGCCAAAGGGGTGAACAATCGCATCTTCCTGGCTTTCCTGCCCGACGAGATTAACAAAGCCAAAATGCTGCGACGAGAGATTCTTGAGATGAGGGTGGTTTCAGCCGAGGACACGGCTGCACAAGGCGTCACCCTGCAAAAGTACCGTGATGCCGTCGCCCGCCTCAAGTGTGTGGCCGATTTCTTGATGGCAGTCGAGATTCGAGGCAAATCGCCGAGTCAGCGAGAAGCATTGCGGGACCAAGCCTCAATACAAGTCGTGACACATTATCACCACTCTTCATTGGCGGCCTTCCGACATGCCGCCGATCAAGAAATCGGTAGTCGCAGGCCGTTTCATTGGCCTCTCGAATTCCTTGACGTGTTCGAGGATCACAAGGGGTTCGACGCATTTATTGGCAACCCGCCGTTCATGGGCGGGCAGAAGATCACAGGTGCACTCGGCACGGACTATCGCAACTTTCTGGTGGACCGCCTAGCGAACGGAGCAAAGGGCAGTGCTGACCTCTGTTCGTATTTCCTCCTGAGAGCGAGACAACTGCTGCGACCTGGTGGGCATTTCGGTCTTCTGACGACGAACACAATTGCCCAAGGGGACACACGAGAGGTCGGACTGGAGCAGATCGTGGCGCAAGGAGGATTCATATACCGGGCCACATCAAGCCATCCGTGGCCGGGGGTGGCGAGCCTGGAGGTGGCTCGTGTCTGGATGCGGAAAGGCACTTGGTCCGGCCAGTGCGTTCTGGACGAAAAGGTGGTGGATGGCATCACGGCTTTTCTGACACCACCGAACACTGTCACGGGCAACCCGCACCGGCTCAAAGCAAACGAGGGCAAGTCATTCCAGGGGTCAATCGTCCTTGGCATGGGCTTCGTGCTGACGCCGGAAGAGGCGCAGGCGCTTATCGCCAAAGACCCTCGCAACAAGGACGTGTTATTCCCTTACCTCGGTGGGGAAGAGTTGAACGGTCAGCCGGACCAATTACCGACCCGGTGGGTCATCAACTTCTTCGACTGGCCCATCGAGAAAGCGAAGGAGTACACCGACTGCTTCCGCATCGTAGAGGCCAAGGTAAAGCCAGATCGCCTACTTGTGACATATAGCAAAACAGCCCGTGAATACTGGTGGCGATTCGAGCGGCCTCGTGTCGAGTTGCATCAGGCCACTGCCGGAGCAAGCCAAGTAATCGTCTTTGCTCAGACGAGCAAGACGAAATATCCGGCATTGCTACCAACCGGAATCGTTTATGACCAAAAGGCAATCGTCATTGCTGACTCTACTTTTTCATTGTTTGCCGTCCTCTGCTCTCATTTGCACTACTTTTGGGTCATTACCTACGGCAGCACACTCCGCACCGATCCGGTATATACGCCCTCTGACTGTTTTGAGACCTTTCCAATCCCGATAAATACTAGTGGCCTTGACAGCATCGGCGAGCGATATCACACTCGCCGCCAACAGATCATGCTAGGCCGACAAGAAGGGCTGACGAAGACATACAACCGCTTCCACAACCCCTCCGAAGCCAGCGCCGACATCCAGAAACTCCGGGAACTCCACGTCGAGATGGATCTGGCCGTCGCCGCCGCCTACGGCTGGTTCGACCTGAACCTCGACCACGGCTTCCACGAGACGAAGCAGGGCGTTCGGTACACCATCAGTGAAGCCGCCCGCCGAGAAGTCCTCGCCCGGCTACTGACATTGAATCACGAGCGCTACGCCGATGAAGTGAAGCGGGGTCTGCACGACGCCAAGAAGAAGCCGACGAAGGCCGCACCGAAGCCCAAGGTAACGCCGCCGAAGGCGACAGCGGTGCTGTTTGGCGATGACGACGCACCGTCCACCGTCCCTGAACGAGAGAGCGTCAAACAGCCAACCGCTTTGCACGCTCACAAGCCGAAAGATGCCACGTTTCCCAGCACGGAACGTGACAGCTTCCTTTGTGGACTTGTTTGCGATCTCGTCGCAGCCGACCCCGGCCTGTCGGCTGCGGCCTACGTCGATAGCCTCGTCATCGCCCTGGGATACGAACGCCACCAGCGGCTCTTGACCGGCAAGGACCGAACCAAGTTTGAGAAGTTGTGCAAGGCCACGCCGCTGGCATTATGGCCTGCTGCCGAGAAAATTCCGTGGGCCGATTTGAAGAACGTGTTGACCAAGCGCAAGGCCATCAGCCCGGAGGGGTCGGCGATCCAAGCCGGACCGCAGTTGGCAGAGGTTCGGAGTTCCTACGCTTCCGCCGCACCGGAACTGGTTGCTCTGCTGCGCAAGGCGGTCGAAGAGCTTCGCAGCCTTCAAGACGAGGCCAATCCAGAGAAGGCGGAAATCCTCAAGGCGTTCGTGCATGACAAACAACAGTGGTTCGGAGTCGCAGCGTGACCCGAAAAGCGGCGAAGTCTGATGCCCGACGTACCTCGCCCTTGATTTGGGTGAAGCAGGTCGTGCTGTTCCGTGCGATCTCGCCGGTCGATGAAATCCGCACCATCGACTTCACACCGGGATTGAACGTCATCCAGGGCAAGTCCGACGACTCGGCCCAAGATTTCGAGTCCGGGCATGGCAACGGCAAAACGACCCTGTGCCGTCTGATCCGGTACGCCCTGGGCGAGAAGACGTTCGGCCAGCAGCACGTCGTCGCCGAAGTGAAGCACTGCTTCCCGAACGGGTACGTCGGTGCGGTCATCGTCGTGGACGGCGAGGAGTGGGCGGTACTGCGGACGGTCGGGAACCACCGGAGGGAGTATTCCAAACAAGGCGTGCGACCTGTGGACCTCGCCTCGGCGGAAGACCGGCCCCCGTACTCGGAGTTTCTGAAGCGGGTGCAGGAGATCGGCCTTTCGAGACTCCGGCAGAGGGAAGTCCTTTCCGGTGGCGAAGCGGTCCAGTGGCCGCATGTGCTGGCGATGTGCAGCCGAGATCAGGAGAGCCGGTACGACCGCTTTTGGAACGTGCGCCCCGCCCGGAGTGATTCGGGCCTCTCGAAGTTCACCAAGGGCGACGTGTCGCTGTGCGTGAGGGCGATGCTCGGCCTGCTCGACGTTCGGGAGCCGCAAATTCTCAAGCGGCTGGACGACCTGGATTCAGAACTGAACAAGTTGCGTGAGCGGATCAAGGAGAAAGCTGCCGAGCCTGCGTTTCACATCACCCAGCTTCGTACACGGCTCCTCAACGAGTACGGAGTATTACAAGCGGACGTGGCCCCGCTGACGCCGGGCGGACTGTTCACGATCACTGAGATGCGGGACAGCCGCCTCACAGGGCTTCGGGACGAGTCGAAGGAAATCGAAGGGAAGATCGCCGACTTCGACACGCAAATCAACGGGGCTACAGCGAGGCTCAACGAACTCCACAAGTCGCAGGAGAAAAAGGTTGCTGCGAAGGAAGTAACCGCAACAGGGTCCGCTGTTATCGAGGAAGCCGAGAGTCCTGAAAGCCTGCGCCAGACGATCTTGGAGAAGATGGACAATGCGTGTCCGTCTGGCGAACTGGTTCGGGAGTGCAGTCGGGTCAAGGAAAGGCTGTCTCAACTGGACGGTGAGATCGCCTCGAAGAAAAGGACCGACGAACAGCGCCAAGTGCTGAAAACCGTCCAGAAGCGAGATCAAGTGGAAGCCGGGCTGGGCGATGCGGCTCGGCGACAGGACGGCGAACTTCAGCGACTTCGGACGAGGCTGCAACAACTCAATGAGGAGAAGAACGGCCACTTGGTCCGCCGAGGGGTGATCGCCGAACTCCTCCGTGTGATACCCCTCACAACGGCAGAACTGCTGAAGTGGCACAGGGTCGAAAGCAACCAGGAGCCGAACGACGAACTCTCCACCCTCCGCTCGGACGAGCGGACCAAGCAGGCCGAAGTTGAACGGCTGAAGTCGGAGTTTTCGGGGTTAATCGGTCAACAGAACGAACGGGTCCAGCAGTTCCGACAGCGCTTCCACGGCCTCGTCCGGCAGTCGATCAATGCGACCTTCAAGGGCGTGGTCGCCGTGGAGAAGGAGGAAATCTCCTTTCGGATCAACCGGGAGCGGTCACTGGCGGGCGAAGCGTATGAGACGCTGGCCGTGCTGTTGGCCGACCTTGCGATTCTGTTTGAAAGCTCGTCGGAGCGGGTGTGTCATCCCGGACTCCTCATCCACGACAGCCCCCGTGAGGCCGACCTCAACGTGCGGCTCTACGAGCGCATGCTCGAAACGGCCTTCTCGCTCATGACGGACGAGTTCGGCAACACGCCGTACCAGTACATCGTGACGACCACGACGCCGCCCTCGTCGGCCCTCCAGCAACAAGCCGTCAGGACGCACGAACTCAGTAGCGGGGAAGGCTCCCTGTTTAGGCAGCAACTCGAAGCGGGGATGCCCGCCGAAGAGCCAACGCTCTTCGACCCTGCGGAGGACTCATGATGTCCGAATTGAAACCCGCCGTCTCCCCGCTCCAGCTTCGGGACGAACTGGAGGCGATGGTCCTCAAGGAACTGCTCGGCCCCGGCAGTGCCGAGGAGGAGGTCATCGAGTCGCCCGGCACTCGATACTTCGTCGGCGTGCTGGCCCCCCGGAAGCGAACTGCCGAGACTGCGCCCATCCGGCCCGCTGCCACTCCCCCGGCCAACGAGGACGACGGGGATGCGGACGGCGAAATCCTGGACGGCGACGACCTGGCGCTCGGCGGCAAGGACACGTCGCAGGACGGGCCGACCGACCGGGAAGCCGCCCAGGAGCAGGCCAAGGCGCTGATCCCGTCGTCGTTCGGCATGACCTTCTCGGTCAACCGGGAGGCCACGGAGATCGACCTGTCCGCCGCCTGGGGGCAATACCTGCGGGAAAAGAGCGAGTACCTTGTCAGCGAGAAGACCGGCAACCCCCGGCTGGTGTGGAAGCGGTATCCCCGTGGCGGCAAGCATCGGCTGACGTTGAAGGACGGGCCGCTCCAGCCGGTCGTGGTCGATCACAACTGCCCCGAAGTCGTCGTCCAGGGCCTCGTCCGCAAGCGGGTCGACCACTGGTGCATCACCCTGTTCCTGGTCAACGAGCAGCAGGAGCCGGAGAAGCGGAAGGACGCCGCCTGGGTGTTTCAGCCGGAGTTGATGGTGGAAGGGGCCGGCGGGGCGGCGGTCCTGCACAAGCGGCACACCGTCCTCGAACTGACCGGCACGGACCCAGCAGTGAAGGCCGAGAACGAGTTGTTGGGGATGCTGTATCGGCGGCACGTCGAGTTCGCCGTGGGCCACGGCGTCGGCGTCCATGTGGACGTGTCGCCCGACCCGACCCACGCCGTCCGGGTCCGCACCAGGGTCGTGCCGACCTACGAGGTTCCCAAGACCACCCCGCCCACGCCCGCCGACGCCGGGACCAACTCGGCCTTCGCCAAGTTGGAGGGGCTGGTCCTCGACATGAAGCTGTTGGCCGAGGCCGGCCCGAAGCAGTACCGCCCGATGCTCAGGCCGTTGGTCGAGGCGTACCGGGACTGGATCGACCGGGAGGAGCAGCGGATCGCCGACACCGCCGAGGGGTTGGCGCACTTTCAGCACGCCGCCCGCCAAGCGATCACCCGCTGTCGCACCACCCTCCAGCGGATCGAGGCCGGGCTGGACCTGCTCGACAAGGACGACAAGGCGGCGCAGGCGTTCCAGTTCATGAACCGGGCGATGTGGCTCCAGCGGACCCACTCACAATTCGCCGAGCGGGTGCGGCGGGGCGACGAGAAGCCCGACATGGGGGCCATCGACATCCCGGAGAACCGCTCCTGGTATCCGTTCCAGCTTGCCTTCGTCCTGCTGAACCTGCCCGGCATCACCAAGCTTGACCACCCCGAACGGGGCGAGTCGCCCGACGCCATCGCCGACCTGCTCTGGTTCCCCACGGGCGGCGGGAAGACGGAGGCGTACCTCGGCCTGACCGCCTACACGCTCGGCCTGCGGCGACTCCAGGGCGTGATCGAGGGGCGCTCCGGCGAGAACGGCGTCGCCGTCCTGATGCGGTACACGCTCCGGCTCCTGACCCTCCAGCAGTTCCAGCGGGCGGCGGCGCTCATCTGCGCTTGTGAGGACATCCGCCGCACGGTCCTGGGTCACGGCGACACCCGCTGGGGGAAGGCGCCGTTCCGCATCGGGCTGTGGGTCGGCGGCAGCACGACGCCCAACTGGACCAGCGATGCGGACGAGGCGGTGAAGTCGGCCCACAGCGGCAAGCCCAAGTCGGGGGCGGCGTCCCCGCACCAACTCACCAACTGCCCGTGGTGCGGGACGAAGATCGACCCCGGCAAGCACATCAAGGTCGAGAAGTACGCCGAGGGTGCGTGCCGCACGTTGATCTACTGCGGGGCCAAGTTCGGCCAGTGCAAGTTCTCGATGAAGGAAGCGCCGGGCGAGGGGCTGCCGGTGATGGTGGTGGACGAGGAGATTTACCGCCGCCTGCCGTCGCTCCTGATTACCACGGTGGACAAGTTCGCTCAGATGCCGTGGAACGGGTCGGTCCAGATGTTGTTCGGGCAGGTGGACGGGTACTGCGAGCGGCACGGGTTCCGGTCACCCGGTCTGGCCGAGGCGTCCGAGGAACTGGAGGTCGGCGGCGTCCACCGGGCCAAGGGGAGTGTCCCCCAGGCGAAGGTGGTCTCGCAGAACCCGCTCCGTCCGCCCGACCTCATCATCCAAGACGAGTTGCACCTCATCAGCGGGCCACTCGGCACGCTGGTCGGCCTTTACGAGACTGCCATCGACCGTCTCTGCACCTGGGAAGTGAACGGCAAGAAGGTGCGGCCCAAGGTCGTGGCGTCCACGGCGACCATTCGCCGGGCGAGCGATCAGGTGTACGGGCTGTTCCTCCGCAGCCTGAACGTGTTCCCACCGAGCGGCCTGGAGATCGCCGACAACTTTTTCTCCCTTCAGCGGCAGTCGGGCGAGAAGACGCCGGGGCGGAAGTACATCGGCATCTGCGCCCCCGGTCGGCGGCTCAAGGCGGCGCTCATCCGGGTGTACGTCGCCTTCCTGTCCGCCGGGCAGGTGCTGTTCGACAAGTACGGCCTGGACGCCGACCCCTGGATGACGCTGGTGGGGTACTTCAACAGCCTGCGGGAACTCGGCGGCATGAAGCGGCTGGTGGACGACGACGTGCGGACCCGCCTCCGCAAGATGCAGGACCGGGGGCTGGCGAGCCGCACGCTCTTCACCCCCGACACGGTGAAGGAACTGACCTCCCGGCTGGGATCGACGGCCATCCCCGAAACGCTCGACCTGCTGGAGAGCCGGTTCGACCCGGCGCTCTTGGAGGAGATCAAGAAGCGGAAGAAAGGGGACGAGTTCGTCCGCCGCCCCATCGACGTGCTGCTGGCCACCAACATGATCTCGGTCGGGGTGGACGTGCCCCGGCTCGGCCTGATGGTGGTCGGCGGGCAACCGAAGACGACGGCGGAATACATCCAGGCGTCGAGCCGGGTCGGGCGGAAGTTCCCCGGCCTCGTCTGCACCGTGTTCAACTGGGCGAGGCCACGGGACTTGTCCCACTACGAAACCTTCGAGCATTACCACTCGACCTTCTACAAGCACGTCGAGGCCCTGTCGGTCACGCCGTTCTCGGCGGGGGCGACGGCCCGTGGGCTGGCGGCGCTGCTGGTGGCCCTGGTCCGGCAGCGGGGGATCGAGTTCAACTCGAACGATAAGGCGATGCTGATGGCGACCCAGCGGGGCCACCAGTACGTCGCCGACGCCATCGAGGTCATCACGAGGCGGGCCGAACTGGTCGCCGGGCCGGACGCCGCCGAGGAGGTCCGCCAGCAACTTAAGCGGAAGATGGACCTGTGGCAGAAGCGGGCGCAGCGGACGGCCCAGGGGAACCAACTCGGCTACGAGACGAAGAAGGACGGGGTGACGGTCGGCCTGCTCCGCAAGCCGAGCATCGAGGCGTGGGACGAGTTCACCTGCCTCAACTCTCTGCGTGACGTGGAGCCGACCGCCAACCTGATCCTCGACACCTACGGCATGGACGACGAGGGCGGCGACGAGGCCGAGGAGGAGGCCGCACCGTGACACCCAAGGATCAGAAACGCTTCAAGGTCGGCGAACTGCGGCCCAGCCAGGCGCTCACCACGTTCGGCGTCGGGGCCATCATTGACCTGCCGCACCTGTCAGTCATGGTGATGGGGCTGGAGGACTGGCCGCTCAAGGACACGGTGGAGATCGGCGAGCAGCGGCTCCTGGCGTCGGTCAAGGAGGTGCTGGGGCCGCAGGTGGCGGCGCTGCGGTCGGCCCCGGTCGTGCCGGACACGCACCAGGTGAACCAGTTCGACTCGTCGGCCCTGGTCGGCATCCCGGTCGCCCCGTTCCCCCGGTGGATGGTCTGCCCGTACTGCCGGCGGTTGGCCCCGCTCGGCAGCGGGCTGTTCAAGCTGGAGACGCCGTACCGGACGGACCAGATTCGGTACGTCCACGCCAACTGCACCAAGCCGGGCAAGCCGCCGACCGTGGTCCCCGCCCGATTCATCGTGGCTTGCAAGAACGGCCACCTGGACGACTTCCCCTGGCGGGATTTCGTTCACGGCGGGCCGACCAAGTGTCAGGGCGGATTGAAGTTGCTCGAACCTTCGGCCACCGGCGAGGCGGCGAGCATCTATGTTCAGTGCGATGCAGATCACGGATTAGGTTATCGAGATGGGAAGCCAATCCAACTGTCCCGGCCAATGTCGGATGCTTTCAAGCTGGACCTCCAGGCGCTGCCGGTGTGCAAGGCCCGCCGCCCCCACCTGCGGGATCACGACGAGTGTGGGTGCAAGACGCCCATCGGCGTGGACGTGCGGACGGAACCGATGCTCCAGGGGGCCTCGAACTCGTGGTTCGGACTGACGCTCACGGCCCTGGCGATCCCGCAAGCGTCGGGCAAACTGAAGCAACTTGTCGAGGAGCAGTGGGTCAACCTGCACGATGTCGAGAGTGAACGAGAAATCGAGAAGCTGCTGCCAAAAGTCCACAGCATGCGGGACCTGTACGATTACTCGCCCGCCGACATCTGGCAGGCGGTCCAGGCTAAGAAGACCGCCCTGCCGGACGAGGGCGGCGACCCGTCCGACCTCAAGACGCCGGAGTGGGAGGTCTTCACCGACCCAGGCTCGGCGAAAACGGGGCGGGACTTCCAGTTGCGAGCCGTCCCGCCGCCGAAGCGGTACGCCAAGTATTTCGAGAAGGTGGTCCTGGCCGAGCGGCTGCGGGAAGTGCGGGCGCTGGTCGGCTTCTCCCGCATTGAGTCGCCGAGCGACTACGACAACCCGGCTGCGTTCCCGGTCAACCAGCGGGCCAGGCTCTCCCGCAAAGACCCGGCCTGGGTTCCGGCGTCGGAGATCCGGGGCGAGGGGCTGTTCTTCCACTTGAAGGAGAGCCTGATCCAGACGTGGGTGAAGAAGAACGGGGCGCTCGACGGGCGGTTCCTCGAAGCCCACCAGCGGTGGCGGTCGGCCCGGAAGCTCGACCCGCCCCAGGACTTCTACCCCGGCCTGCGGTACGTCGTGCTGCACTCGTTCGCCCACGCCCTGATCCGCCAACTGTCGGTCGAGTGCGGGTACACCACGGCCTCGCTCCGGGAGCGGATTTACTCCCGCAACCCCGGCGAGGACCAGCCGGAGATGGCGGGCGTGTTGATCTACACCGCAGCGCCGGACAGCGAAGGCACGCTTGGCGGACTGGTGTCGCTGGGCAGGCCAGAGAGCCTGGAGCGCCATCTGGACCAAGCCCTCGACAGCGTGCGGCTGTGCGCCAGCGACCCGCTCTGCGCCGAGCACCACCCGTACCGGGACGGGACCACCCTGCACGCCGCCTCATGTCACGCCTGCCTGTTCGCCCCGGAGACATCCTGCGAGCGGGGGAACAAATACCTCGACCGAGCCGCCCTCGTCCCCACGGTGGAGACGGGCGAGGCGAGCGAGTCGGCCTTCTTCCGGTAAGAGGCGATGACCCACGACCACCAACAGATCGGGGCGGCTGCGGCACGGCTGGCGGAGCGTCTGCCGCATTCGCTCACGGTGGGCGTGGCCGAGGCCGTGGCCCGGCACGGCAGCCTCGAACCGTCGGCGGCACGGCGGGCGATACTGCAAAGCGTGCCGACCCCGGACTTCCGTGGGGCGACCGCCGAGTTCATCGACCTGTGGCATTCGTTCGGCGGGCGGGTCGGGGCCGAGGCGGTAGCCCTGGCCCTGGTGACGGCGGCGACGTGCGAGTCTGAACACCGGCGGGGCGAGACGATCGAGGTCGTCTGGACCGGCCCGGAACCCGCCGGTGCGCTGTTCCGACAGACCGAGCAGGCCGTCCTGGAGGTGCTGAACTCAGCAACGAGGCGGCTGACCGTGGTGAGCTACGCCGTATACCGCATCCCCCGCATCCGAGAGGCGCTGGTCGCCGCCGCCGGGAGGGGGGTCGCCATCCAACTGGTCGTGGAGACGCCGAACCGGGTCGAGGGTCAGGGGGAGTACGACTCCCTACGGGCGCTGGGGGGCGGGGTGGCCTCGGCCTGTGCGGTGTACTACTGGCCCCCGGAGAACCGCCCTAGAGACGACAACGGGAAGGTCGGCATCTTGCACGTCAAGTGCGCTGTGGCCGACGAACACCGCCTGTTCCTGTCGAGCGCCAACCTGACCGAGTACGCCTTCACCATACACATGGAATTGGGTCTGCTCGTGACCGGCGGCAGGTTGCCGAGCCGGGTCGAGCGGCACTTCGAGCAACTGGTGGCGGCGGGGACGCTGCTCCGTGTTTGAGGACCACGATGACTGACGACTACTCCATCCGTGACCCCGACCAGATACGCCGGGACTGCGCCCGCAAGCTGTGGGCGGTGGAGGTCAGCGACCACTTCCGGGCGATCCTGGGCTGCCTATTCGGTGGAGAGTGGGCCACGCCCGGGTCGCCGAGATGGTCATGACACCGGACGGCCACATGGTCGGTCGGTGCGAGGGCGGGGTGTCGGACACGGTGTTCCTGAGGGCGCCCCAAGACCTCTGCGGAACGTCCACGGGGTTGCGCAGGTCGCCGAACTGGACGGCGACGAGATCGGGCATTTGGTCGGCAGGGTAGCCGATATCAAGGGGCAACGGTGAGAGCGCCAGTGTGCTGTCATGGGGAAGAAGAAATCTGCGAGTCCGATTCTTCTCCGCTGGAGCGACCACGTTCCGACGTCTGACGTTCAAGACCCGCTCGGCCTTGGGCTGCGGGGATCGACCCGGCTCGCCAGCCGCCTGCTCTACTGCATCACGTCGATCACGCCTAGGGCGAGGTACTTCTCCTTTATCCCGTGGTGCATCTTCGACCACCGGGAGCGTGAGAAAGGGAAGCCGCACGCCCTGGGCCTTCGGGACGGAATCATCCTCCGGGAGCAGGCGCTCACCCTGGCCTGCATCGCCCGCCACGAGGGGGAGCCGTGTTCGGGCGGGGGCCTTGTGGGGTCACGGGCGGCGAAGAAGTGGTTCGCAACCGGCGAGAAGGAAGCGAACTTCAGGAAGATGAAGAAGTTCTCGAAGAACCCGGCCCTGGGCGCTTACCTCAACTCACTCGTCAACCTCGGCCTGTTCGTGGCCGACGCCGAGAGGCCGGACACCGACGAGGAAGAAACCGCCGCCGACTTCACGTTTGACGACATCGAGCTTTCCGCCCTCGGACTCGATCTGGCGAGGCGGTTCGACCGCAAGGCCGGGGGCCTCGCAACGGCGAAGCAAATCGCCTCCAAGGACCGCTGCTGCTCGGTGAACGACCTGGCCGAGTTCGGCGAGTACGGGGGTCTCTGCGAGCTATCGCAAACGGGGTCCGCCGACCGGGAACTCCTGCGGGACATCTTCTTCGCCCTGGTCGGTACGAAGGGGGAGTCCCATCCGGTCAGAAGGCAATCCCTGCTGCTCACGCTCGACCTCTGCCGTCGGTTTAGCGCCGACGACTGGCAGCTAACCGAGGGCGGGTTTGCCGGGGCGGTCTACTACGGCGAAGTGGCGAACGATGACGCTCGGCTCGCCGTGGCCGTCCCGCAGCAGTTGATGGACATTGCGACCCGCTGGCGCATGTTCTACTTCCACCACTTCATGTCGGTCGCCCTGGAGGGGCTATTCTCCTGGTTGGTGTCGCACGTTGCGTCCCGTGGGCTGGCCGGGGACACCGTGGAGGCGATGGCGGCTCAACTGAAGGAGCCGTCTCTACGGAAGAACCTGTCGGAAGTCCTCGGCGTGGAGTTGCCCCTCGCCTTCGCCGACCTGACGCCATCCGGCTTGCTCGCCCAGACGGGCGTCCCGGCGGGGCCGCTCGACGTGGCCGTGAGCCGGTCACTCGATGCGGCGGTCCTAAGCCTCTCGGCCTTCGCCGAGGACACCCTCGAAGACCTGATCCGCAGCAACGACCATATCTGCTCGTCGGCGGGGCTGGCCCTGCCCATGATCCTGCTGTCGGTCACGTTCGCCAGGTACTCCCGCTGGGAGGCGACGAGCTACGGCAAGTGGCTCGCCAGCACCGCCCACGACCCCTACCTCGACCTCGTTCCGCCGCTCGTCACGAGTGGCCTTGCCCGGCGCTTCGGGAGCTGGTGGACGACGCCGTTCGCCGAGCTGACCGGGTTCGTCCTGTCCCGGTACGTCGTTCAACAGCACCAGTCGATGTCCTACGAGAAGACCTGGACGGGCGAGCGGTGTCTGCTCCAGGTCGATGGCCCGAAGATCGTGTCCACCGGCGGGTTCGACAAGATCGGGCTGGGCAACCCCCGACTGCGGAGTGCGGTCCAGATACTCACCGACCTTGGACTGATTGAAAGGGACGAAGAGGGCGTCACCCGCCCGACCACCGAGGGCGAGTCGTTCCTGGTGAACGAACTGCCGAAGGAGGCCACGCATGAAGTTCCTTGACTTCACGAGCCTCCTGGAGGCCGAACCGGCCAATCTCGCTGCACTGTCCACCTTTCAGTTCGACCCCGACTTCTTCGAGCGACGGCTGCTCCGCTGCCCGGCGCTCGCCAAGGCCCGCCGGGTTCTGGTGTTCATGGACTCGAGCCAGTGGCACAAGCTGCTCCGGCAGGATGCCCCGGCACGATTCCTCAACCGCCGCTATTTGGTCGTCCCCGTCCGCCCACCGAAGGGGGTGTTTCACCCGAAGCTCAACCTGCTCGTCCGGCAAGACGGCGGGCAGGTGCAGTGCGGCAGCAACAACCTCACCCGGTTGGGCTGCACGAGCAACCTCGAACTTCTCAACTCGTTCACGGTCACGCTGGACCAGTCGGGCGAGGAGGCCGTGCGGCTCGCTCAGGAAGCGTATGCATTCTTCCGTAGAGCCTGTCAGGACGCTGGCCCGGAAACGGGTCGGATCGCCCGCCAGTGGCTCGAAGAGGCAGGGCGGGACGTGCCGTGGCTCTGGACCGAGTTACCTCAGAGCGAGCGCAGGTCGGTGCGGCTCATCGACACCTACGGCGGCAGCTTGTGGGAGCGTATCTCCATGTTGCTGGGGGAGCGAGGCCCGAAGCGCCTCCTCGTCATCTCGCCCTTCTTCGACCGTGAGGTCGAGTTGGCGAATCGGTTCCGGCAGCGCTGGCCGAAGTGCCAGATCGAGGTCGTTGTGCAGCAGGCTACGACGAACCTCCCGTCGTGCTGCTCAAGAAGCTCGGCAGTGGAATCGTCCTTTCGGAGTTGCGAAATTCGTACCGCCGCCTCCACGCCAAGCTGTTGTCCTGGGTGACGGACGAGGGGACCGGCTGTCTCGTCGGGAGTGCGAACTTCACGCTCGCCGCCTTCGACGCTCGGAACGTCGAAGCCTGCTTGTTACTATCCGACGCCGAAGGGGTCGTATCAGGCCTATTCGACGGGCAATTGGCGAAACGCCCGCTGAAGCTCGACGAGTTTAATCCCGGCACGGAGGAGGAGCCTGAAGTCGAAAGCGACGGGTCCACCTTGCGACTGGAGTCCGCTCTGATCACGGAGGCCGGGGAACTCCGGGTGAGCTACCGCCACCGGCTGGCAAGGAAACCGTCGAGCCTACGGCTGGCGATCCGCACTCCGGGTGAGCAGCGGCCCCGTGCGTTCTTCAACGTCCCGAACAAGGAGAGCGGTACGGCGACCGTCAGCCCGACCGACACCGTGCTGCAGGTCGCCCACGGGACGATCCTAGCGTCACTGGTCGCCGAGGTCGGCGACGGTCGGGAGGAAAGCCCACCGGTGTGGATCATCCAGGAGGGTCGCCTCACCTACGAGCCGGGCGGGGCAGGGTCGTCGTCCGCCAAGGCGAAGGTCGAGGAGTCCGGGGAGGGGCTGACGGAATTCCTGGAGGAGCTTGGCAAGCGGGACGGCGTGGCGGCGGTCATCGAGTACCTGCGCCACCTGGCCATCCGGTTCCACGACGGGGAGGGCGGACTTCACGGTGGGCGGTCGTTTCGACTCCGCATCCGTGACCCGTTCCACGCCGACGTTGCCCCAGAATGGCTCCTGAGCGCCAAGGCCGACGCCGACAACCTGAAGGCGGCGGTCCTAGACTTCGTGGGCCGCCACGAGAAGCTGCGCCTCCGTCACCACGCTAGGCGGGGCAACATCAACGGCATGGAGAACTTCCTAGACATCTTCACGTCGCTTGTCCGGCTGCTGTACGTCTACCACGTCCGGGGGGTTGTCCACCGCCCGATGGTGGTCGGGCGGCTCATGAACTACGTCAGGATCGCCACACACGGGTGGGAGACGGAGCAGGACTATTGCGAGGGCTACTTGAACAGCGTGGATGACAACCTCGGAGATATCGAGTACCTGCAAGGAGCGTGCGACGACCTCAACTTCCTCGGCCACGTCCGGGCGGCGTTCGTGATCGTCCAGCGGCTCCGGTTCGTACCGGACGAGAAGGCGTTGTGGGGACCGGCCCCGAAGCGGCCCAGCGAGTGCCTGTCCGACCCCCGGAAGCAGCTTCGGGAAATTGTCGAGGAACTCGGCCTCAAGGAGCCGCCGAGGGCCGACATCTTGAAGGCTCTCGTCGAATACAAGATGTTCTCGTCAACGGAACTAGCCGAGATGGAGAAGGAGATCGCAATCTGACTTCCCTATCCGACCGAAGTACGCCCGCATCCACTCGATCTGGCCTGGGCTGAACAGCGCCCGCCGCCGGAACACCACGCCCGGCCGGGGCAGGTACCCGGTGTCCACGGCATATCGGATCCGCCAGACCGCTACCCCCAGTACTTCGGCGGCGGCCGTAAACGTGAGGCAATCCCACTTACTTGGTTGTGTCATATACTCCTCAAATTCTTCTCGACTTCATGTCTATATACCGCAGCAAGGAGAATATGTATGAATACATCAGATCAAACTGTCCAACAAAAACCAGCCCCGTCTGGGGAGCCGGCGACCGGGCCGATCTTCGTCCGGGGGAGGGCCGATGTCCCGAGAGACGCCCCGGCCCACCGGGCGTACCGAGTCGAAGTCCTCGTTGTGTCGGTGACCGAGCGGGCCACGATCGACGGCAAGCCGTGCTTCTTCCTGAAAGTCCGGGACGCCGACGGCAGATTGTTCTTCGTGGTCGTGTGGGATCGGCAATGGGAGGTGCTACGGCAACGAGTATCCGTGGACCGCCCGGCCGTCCTCGACGTGCGACCGCCGGCCCCGGGCCGGTCGGCGTTCACGCTGGCATGACCGCACCAGGGCAATTGCATCCGGCGTGGTTACCGGGCCTCGACATCCAGCACAGAGCCATCAGCGTTGACTTGGGCCGTTCGCTTTCCCTTGGCCCAATCCGCTTCCCACTTCCACACCTCGGCACCCCCGTGTTGAGGATGTCGGGCGTCCGGTTGTCCCCACCTGTCGATCAACACCTGGGCGGGCTTCCCACGGACCGTCAACTGGATTTCGTTGACTTCGTTCGTTGTCTGTCGACGCCGGCTGGGGTCGAGCCAGAACAGGTAGTAGCCCCCGACCAGCAGGTAGGCGGCGGCGAGCAATAGCGCCCAGCCGAGGATACGGCCCACCATCCGGTAGCCGACTACGCTAGCGACCGGGAGGATTAGCCAGAACGCCCCAGGGTACATGGTGCCGAGTGGGGACCGATACCACAGCACGCAGACCGGCAATCCCAGAAGGAAGGCGCTCACCCCGAAACGGAGCATCGCCGCCCAGACCACCTCCTCCCGGTACAAGTCGTTCGACCTGTCGCTCTGGCAGGATGGACAGACCCGTGCGCCGTTCGGAACACGTATCCGGCACCGTGAGCACCTGTTCATGACGCTCGACCGTTCCTGTCGTGCTCCCTGGTTGTCCACGCCCGCTCGGCCCGGTGGTGTGGTGACGGGCGTGTCGTCGCAGTGGCGTGGTGGTTCGCCGTTGGATCGGGTTCAACCCAGCCCAGATAAGGCGTCCTGGGTTTGAAGAATCTGAACCTTCGCCCGGACGATGGCCATGGCCATCCAGTCGGGTTTCTTCGAACTCGGGGCGCCGTTGGCGGCAGTCAGCGTCTCGTAGTTTTCCATGTAGTGGAGGTCGGCTTGAAGGCTCCGCAGCTTCCGGTTCAGCCACCACCGCTTGACCCACCTAAAGCCCACGACCATGCCGGACTCCTCGCTCGACTTGTTCACGCCGTCGCCGAGAACGGTCGGCGACGGCAGGACATCGTTCGAATCATGGCACCACTTGAGTGGTGATCAAACACCATTAGTGTTTGCTCACCGCCCGTCACCGGCCGGGCCAAGTTAGCCCGGATGCCACCCAAGAAGACCCGGATCGACCACGCCGATGTCGTCCGCCGGTTCGCCGACCGGCTGCGGGAGACGAGGCTCGCACTCGGGCTGACCCAGGTCGAGGTCGCCCGCCGGGCCGAAGTCACCGTCAACTACGTCGGCCGGTTGGAGGCGGCCGGGGCCGCCCCCGGCATCGACCTGCTCGACCGGCTGGCGGCTGCGCTGGGGATCACGGCGGCCGACCTTCTCCCGGCTGTCCCCCAACCGGACCTGATCGACACGCTCCGGCGGGAGGCCCGGCGGCTGTTTGAAGCGCTGGTGAAATCCGCCGACCGGGACACGCTCAAGCTGCTCGTCCTGCTGCTGGCCCGGCTGAACGACCACCCGGTCGGCGAGCGGTGAGTGCCCCGGTCCCCGGGAGTCGTCCCCGCCCGCTCAACCCGTCGTCAGACGACAACCACACGCCGCCCCTCCGCCGTTCCGGCGATCTCTTCGGCCGTGTCGAGGATGAGTCGGACCGCCTGGCAGGTCCGGTCGAGGACCAGCCCGCATGCATCGGCGACGTGCATTCCCTGCTCGAGGGCGTAGCCGAGTAGGTAGCGGAACGACCCGCCCAGGTCGGCCTCGGCGTCCTGCCCGAGCAGCCGTAGCAGCACGGCCGCCCCGAGCTGGGCGACCGTCTCGCTCCGCCAGTTTTGACCCCATTCGGCAAGGTTTCCGGCACGGTCGTCGGCGGCGTGGACGAGTTCGTGCGCCCATGTCGACAGGTTCCTCACCCCCAGGCCGATCCCCTGCCCCCGACGGTAGAACCCTTGCCGCCCGCCCGGTTCGCCGTCGAACGCCTCGACCGTCAGTCCCCACCGCCGGGCTACCTCGACGAGCGGCAGGCTCTCGACCCAGCGTTCTGCTTCCGTGTTTGTGTTGGGCAGCGGTTCGCCGTCGGACTGGCCCAGGCCGAACACGGGAATGCCCCGGAATCCGATCAACACCTCTTTCTCCTTGCCTGTCTCTTCATCCCGCACGGCCTTCAGGACGGGTGCGAGGATCGTGAACGCCTTCTCGCCCTTCCGCACCCACCGGCCGACCTGCTGCCACTGTCGGAACCCCCGGGCGTCGGCGTACCCGGCCAGCGCCACGAGCAGTTGGTTCCGCCATGACCACTTCCGACAGGGCACGTCGGCCCCGCACTTCATGAACAGGGTGGCGAGTGGGGTCGGCAGGTCATTCGGGGTCTCGAAGGCCCGCACGATGGCCGCCGCCGCCTCTTCCGCCGAGTCAAAGTACCTCACGGTCGCACCCTCGTCGGCGGGCCGCAGGCCGACCCGCCGGGTGCGACCGCCTTCGAGGGATGCGGCTGTATGGTCACCGACGGTCTGGGTCACGACCGGGAATGGAGACGGCTGGGTGACCATACATGCCGGAGGTCACCGGCGGGTGCGGGGCGTGCCCGTGCGAGCCTGTCACTCCCAGGGATCACGCCATGCTGTTGAAAGCACCGTTCACCTTGTCGGCCGACTTCCTCATGCGGCTCGGCTACCCAGGCGAGCGGCAGTTCGTCGCCCTGTACTGGTCGCCGTGCGGCGACGAGTTGTGCTACGACGACGGGGTGAGCAGAGCCTGCGGGATGTTGGACAACTGGCTGTTCCTCGGATTCCTCGGCCGTCCCGAGGTGGACGGGTGGCTACGGGCCAACGGCCTGCGTGTGGGGAGTTCCGACCGGGAGGCCGCCCACTGGCTCGTGGTGGACGGGCAGACGGGAGAGGTCCACGGCGGCCACTGGCGGGAAGCCCGGCAGACGGTCATCCGGCAGGCAGTTTCGGCGTAGTGGTCGGCCCGATCAGACTAACGGCTCGACGCCACCCGTTTCCCACCGGCACCACCACTTTCTCAGATTCTTCGCATGTTCGACTAGATACGGTGGTCACGATCTCATCCCGGCTCACCCTGGCCGGGAAATATAACACGTTCAGCGTAGCCGACTTTCGGGCGGCATCAGTGGTCACTTCACCGGCGGCCACCCAGGACGGGTCAGGCCGGTCGAGGTTGGGCGGGTGGCAATACCCGTGCGGCGATGACACAACTGGCGCAGCCGCCGGGGACACTCGCAGATAATAATATCAACGAATTGTTGTCTATCACCATAATTCCGGCTAACCGCAAGGGTGTCGGGGTTGGTGCTGGTTTGTTGTGGTGTCTGCATACGACGCTTGTTATCCAGTGCAAAAATCATAGAGGGAAGGGGGTTACTGGCTCTGCACTGAGTGACCTGCACTCGCTCGTGCACCTCCGGTGAAAAGGAGCCGGGCACCGCCAAAGCCCGGTGCCCGGAACCAGTTGTCGAGTGTGTCAAGCTGGTGCTGGCGTATTGCCAAATGATCCAGCGCAAGCCGGATCACTATGCCATCCCAGATGACTGGTTTCGGGGGCCGGACAAAGGCGAGCGAAGCGAGCCTTGCCCCGGTCCCCGATGTCTTTCCGGCGTAGCCGAACACGTCCACAAGGTAGCCAGGGACCGCAATCCGGTATCACCCACGATTGGGGATAGGCCATGTACTACCTTTCTGTACGATTGTGTGGCGCATGGTGTGGCCGGGGCGTACAGGGAATACTCGCAGGATGGCCAGCGCTGGTAACTAGCTATTCGATGTGGAGGTCGAGTACCACGCAACCTGTTCGCAACCAGCAGTGAAGGGGATGAAACGATATGGCATTTGCCAGAGAAACGGCAGAAGCCGCCGTAGAATTAATATTCTTAATATTATTATATAGTTTTGGACTGTGTCCTTGTATCCCCGATTTTGTTGGTAAATACACTGCGATGGAACTTGGGGTAGAATTTTCACAATCTGCTATTGAAGCGACACCGCACATCTTGTACCCTCATCCTTGAGGTTCTGCTAAGCGGGCGACTGCCGGGAAGTCGCCGTGATAATAGCCCCAAATGGCGGGCGAACGACTTAGCTCGGACCGACATCCTGCAAACAGTAGGTGAGAAATCGCCTACGCCCGCCTCACGGTGGGTCAGCTCGGCGTCATGGCCGGGTGCGGGCAACCTCCACGCCGTCCCCTCAAGGGGCCGCTCGGGTTGCCCGTCTTCGTATTTTGCAACCCAGCACCACCCTCGATGGCAGTCTCACCACCCCTGATGAGGGCAGCGGGCGGTGCCTATGGGCTGCACCAACATGAAGAAAGCAGACAAGTCCCATCAGCACCGACACCACAACCACGGCCGTCAGGCAGGACTCGACGCCCCGCAAGAGCGCTGCGGATGAGGCGTTGGAACTGTCCGAGGCAATCACGCTCAAGTCCTGGTCGTCTTACAAGCAGGCCGAGGCGGATCTCCATACCTGCGGTGCGTACCAGGCGGCGAAGCATCGGGCGAAGCTCAACGGTCAAAACCTAATCCAACTTCAGCATCTGGCGGACATGCAGCGGCTTCCGTTCTACCAGATTCTCCTTCGGCTGGGCATCTCCCAGCGGACGGCCAGCGACCACAAGAACCTCGCTATCTTCTGGGACCAGGCCAAGCAGTTCTGGGATCGCAACTCGGCGTCCGCACCGGCCGGGCGGACGTGGGAGTCGCTGTCGATGCAGGACGTGATCGTCATGGGCCGCTTCCAGGAATGGCCGGAGGAGCGAGCCGCCAAAGAGCACGAGGCCACCGCCAAGAAGAACGAGGCCACCGCCAAGAAAAACAAGGAGCGGGGTGCAGAGTGGTTGGCACGGCACCGAGCTTCCATCGAGGACAACTGGCAACAGGAGCTATCGAAGCTGCGAGCCACTGCCGAGGAGCAGTCAGTAGTGATGCCGTTCACAGTATCGACCGTCGTCACCGAGATCACGACCCCGGACGACCCGATGGTCAGCCAACCCGTTTCGGCCGTCCGGGTCGTCCGCTTCGACACGGCCGATCTGAAGGCCAAGATGTCCCTGCGGAACATCAAGGGAGCACTTGAAGACCTGGCTGCCCTGGTCAAGAACGTGTGCGGCGTCGTGCTCCGGCTAGAGTAATCCGTTTACCGTGCGCTCAGTTCGGGGCACGGACGCCCTTACCTCCCTCGACTGGACGCTGGGTTATTTCGTGAGGGCCATACTCTACAACCGGGCGATTCCCCAGCCAATCTGGGAGGGAAGCCCAACAGCCATTCCAGGGAGTTCCCGACTCAACTCGGCCGATCCGGTGACCATACACCCACAACTGCCGACGAGTAGGTTTGCTCGATTCCAAACTGTCGCTGGAGGGCACCGAGTGCCGGCGAAGTTCACATCTGGTGTTGTCCTCGCCACCCCAGGTGCACTGGCGGCGATCCGGGACACCGGGTAGTCGCCCGCCGACTTCCTCCGTCGGCACACTGCGATGGACTGGGCGACCCAGACGGGCACGACCTCGAGCAGAACGATATCGCCCTGGCGGAGGGTGGGCGGCTCGTCAGCAGTTACATGACCCGCAGGGGCGAGCCGCTGTGGGTCATCACGGAAGCCGGCCGCTCCTCGACCTGCATCCTCCTGCCGTCTGAGTACTGACCTTCCCCACCCGGGAGGGTCGAGCGATGATCGATGCAGCCCCGGCCGGAGGTGACTTCCGAATGGCGCCGCACCGTGAGACTGGCGACGTGTCCCCGACCTCGTTGGCGGACCTGATCGGCCAACGGGCTGTGGTTGAACAGGTACGGGTCGCCCTCGACGCCGCCCACCAGGACACCCGGAAGTTTGATCACGCCCTCCTTGTCGGCCCACCGGGGTGCGGGAAGACGCAGACGGCGAAGGTCGTCGCCCAGGAAATGGCGGCGGACTTCCACGAGGTGTTGGGGCAGGCGATCCAGACATCGGCCGACCTGAACGCCCTTCTGCTGGAAGCAAAGGATCGGGACGTGATCCTCGTGGACGAGGCGCACGAACTGGACCGGGAGTACCAGACAGCGCTGTACCTCGCCGTCGACCAGCGGCGGGTCTTGCTCCAGACGAGGGGGCGGACCCCGCAGGCCATCCCCCTCGCCGACTTCACCCTCCTCCTGGCGACGACCGACGAGTTCCGGCTCCTCCACCCTCTCCGGGACCGGATGCGGCTCCACCTCCGGTTCGGATTCTACTCGCCGGACGAGCTCAGCGAGCTCACTCGAAGGCGGGCGGCGGCGCTGGGGTGGGGCGTGGGCGCAAGCGTCTTCCCGTCCATCGCCGCCCGGTCACGGGGAACACCCCGGCTCGCCTTGCGGTTGTTGTAGGCCTGCCGCCGGGTGTGTCGCTCCGTGGGAGAGGAGCGCATCACGGCCGGGCACCTCGACCGGGCCTGCCTCCTGGAGGGGGTCGACCGGCTCGGCCTCGGCCCGACCGAGCAAGAGTACTTGGCCGTCTTGAGCGAGGGGGCGAATCGGCTGCACGTCATCGCCTCCCGGCTCGGCCTGCCCGCCCGGACGGTGGCCGAGGTGACCGAGCCGTTCCTCATCCGGGCCGGGTTGGTGGCGAAGGATGATCAGGGCCGGCGGCAGCTAACGGCCGGAGGGCGTGACCACCTCGCTTACGATTGCCAGAATCCGGGCAACCGTGTCGTGGAACAGTGATGTCCAAGAGCTGTGAGAAACCGGACGGGGCGAAGGCCGGGGTGAGCATTAGCGACATGGCCCGGGCGGTCGGGCTGTCCCGCCAGCGCTTCCACCAACTGGTTAAGGCAGGAGTGTTCCCGGAGCCACTCCGGGACGGGACGACCGGGCGGCCGTACTACGACGGGACGGGCCAGACTCAGTGCGCCGAGGTCCGCCGCCGGAACTGCGGGGTGAACGGCAAAGTCGTTTTGTTCTACGCCCACCGCCGACCCGTCGTTACGTCGACCCCTCGGCACGGACGCCCAAGCCCCGACCGGCACCAGCGGAGGCACACGGCGAGGTGCTGGACGGGGTGCGAGCGCTGGGGTTGGCCCAGGCGGCACCGACCCAGGTGATGGGGGTCGTGGGTGAGTTGTTCCCGGCGGGGACGGCCGGAGTGGCAATCGGAGAGGTAATCCGGGCCGTATTCCTTCGGCTCAGAAAGGACTCGGCGGATAGGCCGGGCGGATAAGAGCCATTACCCGCCCAGTCCCGGACAAGCGCTGTCACCATCGTGTCCCGTTGGCGTCCGATTCGGGGGCCGAATCCGTGAAGAACTGGGCGGAAAAGGTGTTCGTCGGTGTCCCGGCCGCAGACGGGGAGGCCGCCCGGTTCGTCGCCTTCCTCGCCGCCCACGACTTCGCCCCCGGCACCAACAAGGGGTTCGCCCTCGACCTGAAGAAGTTCGCCACCTGGTTCGTCGACGCCAACCGGGAGCCGTTCCGGGCCGGGCGGGTGACCACCCGGGACGTGACCGACTTCCGGGACCACCTCCGGCGGGGTCGGGGCCAGGCGGTCGCCACCGTGAACCGGGCGCTTGTCAGCCTCCGGCGGTACCTCGGGTGGCTGGCCGGCTCGGGCGCCATCGCCTCCAACCCGGCGACCGGCGTGAAGGAACTCAAGCGGGCGGCGTTGGCCCCGAAGGGACTGGGCCGGGCCGACGTGCGGAAGCTCCTCCGGGAGGTCGAGCTGCGGGGGGACGTGCGGGCCTCGGCCGTCTTCCACCTCCTGCTGTACACCGGCTGTCGGGTCGGCGACCTGGCGGCCCTCGAACTCGACGACCTGACGCTCGCCGAGCGGGCCGGGACGGTCGTGTTCCGGCTCGGCAAGGGCGGCAAGCAGCGGTCCGTGCCGCTCCCACTGCCCGCACGCAAGGCGGTTCGGGCGTACCTGGACACCCGCCCGCCGGTTGAGGAACCGGCGGTGTTCATCGGGGAGCGGGGGCCGCTGACCGAGCGGGGCGTGCGGGCGCTGTGCGACAAGTACACCGCCCTGATCGGCGTGAAGCTGCACCCGCACCTGTTCCGGCACACGATGGCGCACCAGTTCCTCGCCGACACCGGGAACGACCTCGTTGCCCTGGCCCAACTGCTCGGGCACGAGAGCCTGACTACCACGGCGAGGTACGCCCACCGGTCGGAGGCCGAGTTGTCCGGTGCGGCCGACCGCCTGACCTACTGACCGGGGCGACCGATGGGGTGACGGAGGTATCCATGACCGAGTACAGGATCGGGCCGCTGACTTATCCTGTCCGCACGGCCGACGGGCGGGTCGTGACTTGCACCGTGCCGGCGGACTGGCCCCCGGCCCTGCTCGTCACCGACGAGTGGTTCTGGTTGGCGGCCGAAGGCCACGGGTCGGGGACCGCAGGCCGGCGGCGTTCTACGGGTCGGACTCCGGCTCGTGGTTGTGGCTCTGCGACGGCGAGGCGTTCGACGCCGCCCAGCCCGGCGCAGTTGCAAAGAATGAAATTAACTAACTCCTGGGAATGTCGCTCACTCCGGTACCCCGTCCTCCTCTCTCAGACGGCTACAGCGACCACCTCTCCCTTGTGACCGAGTAACATTTTCCAGCACGGATGCGAAGCCCGTCGTTCGGAGTACCCTGGGTTTCGGCGGAAAGCGCCTGTCGAAAAATCGGCGCCAACAATGGGTGCGCCCCCGGGAGGGTCGCTGACCACCGGCGGTACCGGCGGGAACTGGGCGTAGTCCGCCCGAGATCGGGAGCCAGCCCGCATCGTATTCGACGGGTCCGTGTGGTCGTTTCCGGCGGATGTGAGGCTATGACACTGGCGCTAAGGAATCCGGTGGCCCTTCGCCGACGGCCGGGGCGTTGCCGGCCGGCTCCGTCCGAATCTCGGCCAGTAGCCCGCCCACGTCGAGCCGCCGGGTGAACATCGCCAGCTCGCCGGAGGGCGTCCGGGGCCAGTGCTCCTGGGGGCGGTCCCAGTACAATTCCACGCCGTTGTCGTCGGGGTCACGCAGGTACAACGCCTCGCTGACCCCGTGGTCACTCGCCCCGTCCAGGGTAACCCCCGCTTCCAGAACACTCCGCAGGGCGACTGCCAGCGCCGTCCGAGTCGGGTACAGGATGGCGACGTGGTACAGCCCGGTCGTGCCCGGCGGGGGCGGCGACCCACCCCGGCTCTCCCAGGTGTTCAGCCCGATGTGATGGTGGTAGCCGCCCGCCGACACGAACGCCGCCTGGGTGCCGTATCGCTGGGTGACCTCGAACCCGAGGACGCCGCAGTAGAACCGGACCGACCGCTCGAGGTCGGCGACCTTCAGGTGGACGTGGCCGATGCGGACCAGCGGGTCAACCGGCCGAAGTGTTTCGTCCGTGGTCATCGTTGCTCGTCCCCGGGGGAGGCAGGTCGGCGATCGCCCGCAGGTACCGCTCCGCCGACCGGGCGACGGCGGCCTTGCCGTCCCGGTCGATCACCGTGTCCCAGAACGCCCCGTACACCCGGTCGTAGGCATACGGCTCGACCGCCCGGACGATCCGCCCGATGGCCGCCGCCGACAGCGGGACGTGGTTCGGGTACGAGTACATGAAGCTGACGTGCCTCCGGTCGGCGACCACCTGGATGATGTCGCCGGTCAGCAGCGCTCCTCTGCCCCCTGCGCCGCCCCGCCAGTGCAGCACCGTGCCGCCCTCGAAGTGGCCGCCACAGCGGACCAGCGTCAGGCCGTCGCCCAGGGGCTTGGTGTCGTCGTCCCAGAACACGATGGCGCCGTCTGGTCGCATGACCCACTGCCGGTCGGCTGCGTGCAGGTAGACCGGCACCCCGCCGAACGCCCGGCTCCAGTCCACCACCGAGGCGTAGTAGTGCGGGTGCGAGACGGCGACCGCCGAGAGGCCGCCCAGCGCCCGGACCATCTCGACCAGGGCGGGGTCGAGCAGCGGGAGGCAGTCCCAGAGGACGTTGCCCGCCGGCGTCCGCACGAGCAGCGCCCGCTGGCCGATGGCGAAGGGCGGCTCGACGCCGACGCCGGTCAGCCCCGGCTCCTCGTGCCGGACCGAGTTGCGGTTGGTCAGCCGCAGCGGCTCCGCCGTCGTCCACTGCTGGCCCGTGACCTTGACATACTGCCGGTCGTCCCGGCAGACGGCGCAGGCCTCCGGCGGTTGTTCGCCCTCGGCGAACTGCGTCCCACACGTCGTGCAGATGAAGTGCGGCATGCGCCCGGTCCTTCCCCCGGATAGTTTACCCAGATGGGACGGCATGAGGCGACCGATGGACGAGGGCGGGAGAACCGGGACCACACCGGTAAAATGCCCCGAACGGAGGGCCGGTCGTGGCGAACCCCCGCAAGCGTGTGCCGGAGAACGTGCCCGGCGACTTCTTCGTGGACTCGACCTGCATCGACTGCGACACCTGCCGCCAGGTCGCCCCGGCGGTCTTCGGGCAGGCGGCCGGCACGTCGTTCGTGAAGGCCCAGCCCGCAGGGTCGGACCGACGGGTCGCCCTGCGGGCGCTCCTGGCCTGCCCGACCGGGTCCATCGGGTGCCTCGGCGATGACGACGTGAGGGCGGTGACGGACGACTTCCCACTCCCCGTCGAGGGAGCAGTGTACTACTGCGGGTACAACTCGCCGAAGTCGTACGGGGGCAACAGCTACTTCGTCCGCCACCCCGACGGCAACTGGCTGATCGACTCGCCGAAGTTCGTCGCTCCGCTCGTGCGGCGGCTGGAGGCGCTGGGCGGGGTCGGGCACATCTTCCTGACCCACCGGGACGACGTGGCCGACGCCGATCGGTACGCCGCCCACTTCCACGCCCGCCGGGTCATCCACCGGGACGAGTTGCCGTCGCAGCCGGGGGCGGAGGCGGTGCTGGACGGAGCCGGGCCGTGGGCGCTGGCCCCCGGATTCCTCGCCGTCGCCACGCCCGGCCACACGAGGGGCCACTGCACCCTCCTGGTCGACGACCGCTTCCTGTTCTCCGGCGACCACCTGGACTGGGACCGGGACCGGAACTGCCTGTCGGCGTCCGAAGACTACTGCTGGTACTCGTGGCCGGAGCAGGTCGAGTCGGTGCGGCGTCTGGCGGACTACCGCTTCGAGTGGGTGCTCCCCGGCCACGGCCAGCGGGTTCAACTCCCCGCCGCCGAGATGCGGGCGGAAGTCCTCCGGCTGGCCGAGGCGATGGGCCGGTGAAACACCGGTACGCCCGTAGCAAAACCGTGCCCGCTTCCGCCGTCTGTCGTCCGACCGGTCGCCGGCGGGCTGAGCGAGTCTCGGTGATTGTTTTCGAAGTCGGTGAACACGGTCACCGTCCCGTAGTCCTCCCTCGGCTCCTCGGTGAGCTGGGCGGGGTAAGCATCTCCACGTCTGCTACACCGATCCACGGTCAGGCACGACCACGAACCCCTCACCCGCTCGCACGATGACCGGTTCGGCCAGGTCGACCCAGCCGCCATCGCCCGTTGTCGCCGTGGCGATCAAACCGAGCCGCCCACCCGTCGCCGGATCGAGTCGGAAGACGGAGACTCGTCGCCCGACCTCGACGCCGTCCAGGTGGAAGCGGGGGATGATCCGGTCGGCGGCGAACCGGAAGGTGAAATGCGGGTCGTGGTACAGTGGGATCACGGCGGCGCCCTCCGGTGGGCGTCAGAGGTGCTCCGGGTCGGCGACCGTGCGCTCGTCCCGCACGTCGCCGGTGTTCAGCGTGCCGGCCGGCTCGAACAGCAGGACGTGGACCTCCTCGTCGGCGACCGGGCGGTGCTCCACGCCACGGGGGACGATCAGGAACTCGCCCTCGCCCAGCGGGACGTGCCGGTCCCGGAACTCCATCGTAAACCGCCCCTTCACGACCAGGAACAGTTCGTCCTCCCGGTCGTGCTTGTGCCACACGAACTCGCCGGTGAACTTGACCAGCTTGACGTGCTGGCCGTTCAGTTCGCCCACGACCTTCGGGCTCCAGTGGTCGGCGAACAGCGCCAGCTTCTCGCCCAGGTTCACCTTCTCCGTGGCCACGGCCTCGTCCCCGCACCGGAACGGCATTCGACCGGGGATAAGATAGCCGGCCGTGTCCCGACAGTCCGGGCGGTGGGCGCTCGGTACACGGAAGACGCCGGCAAGGGGTGGCGGACATGCACAACGAGACGCTGCCGCAACCGGCAACCGCCGCCCGGCTCGCCGACGGGGTGGCGGTGGTCCGGGCGACCCGGCCGGCGGGCGAGGGGTTCGGGCGGCACACCCACGACTACCACTCGGTCACGGTGTTGCTGTCCAGCCCCGGGTCGTCCGTGTGGTGCTACGGCGACGGGAACTGCCGCTCCGTCCGCCCGGCGGCGGGGGACGTGTTCTTCTGCCCGGCCAACGTGCCGACGGCCGTTCGCACCGAGAAGGCGTTCGAGAGTATCCTGTTGTGCCTGTATCCGGCCCTCTTCGGCCGAGGGGCCGACGGCGCCGGGGTGAGCGTGAGCCTCGGTAACGCCGCCCCGGCGGTCATGCGGAAGGATTCGTTCGTCCAGCGGGTCGTGACGACACTCGCCGATGAAGTCGGACACGAGGAGAGGGCCGGGGGAGAACTGTTCGCCGCCTCACTCGCCACCGCCCTCGGCGTCCACCTGACCCGGGAGTACGCCGGCAGGTCCGGGCCGCACAAGCCCGTAGCCCGGCTCTCCGACGACGAGATGGCCCGGTTGGACCGCCACATCGCTTGTTATCTCGACACGCCACTCACGCTAGACGACCTGGCATCGGTCGTGGGAAGGAGCCGGTTTCACTTCGCCCGGCTGTTCAAGGCGTCCACCGGGGTGACGCCGCACCAATACGTCGTCCGCCGCCGGGTCGAGCGGGCGAGGGAGCTGCTGCGGGCCGGGGGCGGCATTGCCGACGTGGCGGCGGCGGTCGGGTTCGCCAGCCAGAGCCACCTGCACGCCCACGTCCGCCGGGCGTTCGGCTGCACGCCCGGCCAACTGGTCGGTCCCGGCAGCTAAGCAGCGAGCCGGAGTTCGTTGTCACCTTTGACGCGAAGTCGGCGGCGGTAG
>VFQN01000418.1_pt1 | contig 82424 bp, 113 predicted proteins | sample 3512371 | NCBI WGS metagenome assembly VFQN01 (sample SAMN10412370, study PRJNA504923) | tailings metagenome | isolation source: Replicate 2 from Balatoc abandoned mine | place: Philippines: Itogon, Benguet | collected 2017-08-28
GCCGCCGCCGCCGTAGCCCCCGTGCGGCGCAGGGTACGGCATGGCCGGAGGCGGCAGGGTGGCGGTGTTGGTGTAGAGGACGGGGCCGGCCGGAGTCAGCTGTTGCAGATCGCGACATTGTGCGATGCCCCTGTGCTTAAAAGGGCGCTGCAGATTGCCACGAGATAACGTATGTACCTGTTGTTTTTGACTGGTGGTCCTGTTGAGGTCGTCGCGCTTGAGGCCCGGAGGCCCCGAGCAAGGGCGCGCTTGGAAGGGGACAGAAGCCTTTCAAAATTGACTGTCTGGGACTTCAAAACTTACTGAATGTTTCTGACCACCAGGACTACTAGTTAACACGTCGAGGTTTGTAGGGTAGGCTCGCGTCTTGCCCCTGCAGCCATGGAGGAGGGGTCCATGGAGAGTATATATTGAGCAGCTAAGGGAAATCTTTGTGGGTAACTATAAGGAAAGTTGCGGCAGCATCCTTACTATTAAAGGAATAGTGGTTCCGGGCGTGGTTCCGGCGCGACTGGAGCTAAAATGGTGCAACGTTTCGAGCACTCCAGCCAATTCTGAATACATCAACACATAGACCGTATACTGTCATATATGAACCTGTGTGCGCTTTCGCAAGCAGCACTCTTTCCTAATCCCCAGCAGAATTCAGCGTGCAACGCCTCGTACAACCATGGGTGTTGCGTTGCGCCTCTCAAGGGAAAGGTTCCCCCTGACCAGAGCAGCAGTGTCATGACTAGCCTGGCATGTTCGACGTATCTTTGTTGTCAAGTGATGCCGAGGTCTACCACCGTACCAGTCTCTGCAGCATGCTGCAGCCGTACGGGCAAACGTGACTACCACGCTCGATGGCTGAGCACTGCCTTCATAGACTGTTCGGGTTGCCATATGCTTGATTACTCCTTTCATGCTCCCAAGGGTCTGCAGCGTGTAGGTGACCATACCACCCGTCGGAGGAGCTTTTCCTTGGGCACACCTTGCGGTGGAGTACTCTCAACTACTTTATAAGATAAAATGCAGAGCCTAGGGCTAAGAGGCGTCGGGCAAGGAGTTGTGACCCTGCGACCCTGCCGGCAAAAAGTTCACGTTGTGGCCTCGCTAGGGCTGCCCAAACCTCCTCGGGCCAGCTCAATTGCATGCAGCGTTGCTACTGGAAGCACTGAGATACCAGGTATGCCTGTGTGGTTGCGTGACTGGTGCAAAAGCCTTTCGATTCATGTGTCGTCACGACCCTTTTGCGGCGGCTCAAGGCCCTTGCAAGCAATTTTATCAATTCATTCAAATTTAGGCACCGGTAAGGTTCTCATTGCATTTGCTGCGCAGCAGAGGGCCTCAAGCTGCCCAAGGATGAGCCAGCGCACGTACCGGTCCTCGTAACGACTGGTGGCAACGGGAATGGGGCGCCCGGCAACAACGGGTCCGGGGGCGGCGGCGGTGGTGGTGGTGGTGACAACAACGGCCACAACGCTGAGGGTGGGTAACCGTGAGGTCTCCCTGCAAAACCCAGCCCCAACCTCCACTCCCTCAGAACACTTACCGTGTCTGCAATGGCCTTGCGCTTGCATCTTACCCACCCGCATGCGCTCGTCGCACTCACGCGCGCCTGGCCGGTAAGAGGCATGGCTCTGGTTACGGCCCATCTGCGCCCCGACCTGGTCCACCCTGCCTCGACCCACATCGCAGGTGGCGGCCAGCCGATGGACCCAAAGATTGTGGCGCTACTGGCGGCGGCCGGGCGCACCGTGGACAGCTTCCCAGCTGACTTCAAGCTGGGGCTACTGACAAACAAGGTGGGTGCAGGTGGGGCTTCTACCAGGCGCTAGCGCAACGGGGCGCACTCGGGCAAGCTACGGGTGCGTGCGCGTCACTTGCGCTTCACTTGCGCGAGGGGTTGCTGTCGCTGTGCGTGGACGCAATAGCGACAGCCTGCAGCGCTTCGGCGCGTGGACCGCAGGAGTGCTGGGGGTCCCCCATATATGCTTGGGGTGTTGACCTTGGTTTGCGGGCGGAGCATGGGACTTGTTGAGTACCAGTATGACACGTTGCCGCCCTGCCTTCGCTTCAGGTGACCCCCGAGATTCTCCAACGTTATTTCAGCATGGAGAGCAATCTGTTCGCCCGGCTAGTGTGGGGCATTGAAGGTGGGTGAAGTGCGTAGGGCTTGGCCCAAGGGTCCCTTGGAACCCTTGCGGCGGGCGTCCAAGGCGGCTCTTATTCTCTCACATGATTACACACTCAATGGGCCCAGCATCCGCAGCACGCATTGAGCGTCACCTGCACGTCGCCAGCATACAAGCCCGACCAACCTAGACACTACCGAGTGAGCGTGGGCGGCCAGCTGGCAGGGATGCTCCTTTTTGCCCTCAGGTCTTGCCAACCGTGGGGCAGGCTGTTGCGGTACACGCTTAGCAGCGCAGCCAGCAGCTCTTACCCTCAACAGTATAGTACTACGTTCAATGGAGTGGCTTAATTGCAAGCAACTGCGCCTGGTCAACACTGCGTGCCATCATGACCCGAGCTGGTCGTTAGGTGCCCATACTTCCCCTCCCCCGTCCCCCGTGCTGCGGTCCCAGGCTTCCGCGAGCGGCTGCTGGCCGACCCCTCCTTCCCCGTCAAGCTGGCCATCGAGATCGGCATCGGGGTGGTCATGAAGATCACCGCCGAGTACACCAAGCGCCAGGACAACTTCGTCAAGGAGATTGGTGGGTCGGGGTCAGGGCTAGGGTCAGGGGGCGGGGCCGATCTGGGTCGCCCCACACCAGCCGTACTTCGTGGAGGAGATTGGTGGGGGCAGGGCCAGGGCCAGGGCAGGGGGCGGGGGACGGGTCGGACCATGCCGAACCGTACCGACAGCTGGTGTGGGACAGGCGGTTAGCAGAGGTTGACGAGCGCGTGGGCGTGCTCATGCCGTTTGGCCTTATGTCGCGGTCGCCCCTTCTGGTCCCTCCACGTACAGGGCTCTATTGGGCGGGGTCACTGGCCGCGTAGCTCACCTCTTTCCTCCTCCCTCCCGCCCACAGACTTCGTGTTCGCCAACACCCTCATGGCCATCATCGCCGACTTCATGCTCACCTGGCTGCCGGCGCCCACCCTCACGTACAGGTGAGTCTGTTACCACAGCCCTACACCCACACCATGCGACACTCGTCCATAGCCTGCAGCAAAGCCATTATACCCTAAGCCCTTGATGTCCTCCTGAGATTCCTATTTTCCCCAACCGCCCATCACCTGCCCCATCTGCCATCTCTCCCTTCTGCGAAACCCTTATCCCAATGCAAACGCTGCCTCGCTCCCCCTCCACGCCCCAGGCCGCGGCCTGTGACCAGCAACGCGGTGGCCAACTTCTTCGCGCGCTGCCCCGACAACGCCTTCCAGAAGGTGCCCCCCGGCATGGAGCCCTTCACGGGGCTGCAGCGCCTGGGCGCCATCCTGCGCAACGGCTCCAAGCTGCTGGGCGTGGGCTTCTGCGCCTCCATGATTGGTGAGCAGGAGACAGCCGCCGAGGGTGCCGCTACAGTAGTGCTGCACTCCTCCGTTGAGCTGCGATAAAAGGGCATGCAGGAAGGCAACATGTGCATGCAGGGACCCTGAGCGGGGGCGCGGGTGCCGCGGGGACACGCAGCGCAGGGGCACTGACGACGCACAGAAAACCCAGTGGCTGCACGATGCCACCCGTGCGTCCGCTGCATAGTTGATTGTCGTTGATGCACGTCCGACAAGGTTTCCTGTGTCTTACTTTGGCGGCTCCCTCGCCCCTCCCGCTCGCCTCCGCGACCCTCTCCAGGCGTGGGCGTGACCAACGCGCTGCTGCTCGTGCGGCAGCAGCTGGACCCCAGCCTCGCGCCGCCCGCACCACAGAACGTGGCGGCCACCTCCGCGGCATACGGCGTGTACATGAGCATCAGCAGCAACCTGCGGTATCAGGTGCGCAGGCGCGGGGGTGGGAGGGCTGGAGTGGAGGTTGGGGGTGCGAAGCAGCAGAGCTGTATGCCCAGCACGTACGGTTCATAACTATGTACACGGCTACTCGGGCCCAGTACTAGGTATATCCCGTCCTATGCGCTGCAAAAAGTATATTGCGCTGCACCCTTGACCGATATGATGGTGCCGCCGTGTGACGACTTGAACCCGCCACAGGTCATCGCGGGCATCGTGGAGGAGCGCGGCATCGAGGTGCTGTTCAAGGGCAAGCCCGAGCTGTGCCACCTGCTGTCCTTCGTGGCGCGCACCGGCAACACCTTCCTGGGCTCGCTGCTGTGGGTGGACTTCGTGCGCCTGTGCGGCATGCAGAAGGCGGGCGGGGACAAGGCGGCCGCCGCAGACCACTGAGCGGCCTCTGCGCCGTCTCCTACCGTGCCGCTGCGCAAAACGTGACGAGGGACCATAGCCCTAGTAACTGGCAGGACGCTCTGACGTGTTTCTTGAGGACATGATTCAAGCATGGGTGGTGGGTGGTTTCTGATGGCTGACGGTTTGACATGACTGTGTGGCTGTGGGTGCGTCTTGACCGGACTGCGGAGGACTGCAAAGGACTCCGACCATGTTTGCGGGCGCCTGTGAGCCTGGGAATGACACAATGTGGGTACGAGCGGTCGATTCGATGCGTCTGTGGGCACGCGCTCTGTGTTGATGTTATGGTCACACTATGGTTTGGTGCTAGTCGTCATTGTGCATATGGCCCAGCACTCAGTTTGGCTGGGCCTTGCTGCAGGTGTTTGCTCGGCTGCTCCTAGCCCGGCGCTTTGCAATGGGCATTGTAGGAATTGTATCGTTCAGAACTGGTCGTCATTTGGTGCATAGGGGGGTGGCTGGGCGCTAGTGGCATACCGATTGTTGGGTCTTTGCGCGCTGCGCGCTACGACACGTGCACATAATCGCTGCACGTTTCCTAGGCTGGATGCCCGGGTGTTGCGGGGTGTATGTTAGCACCAGAGGCAACCCCTGGTTCACACGTCAGTGGCTCAATAGCGCTTGGACGGCTGTCATGCGGGTGCTGATAGGACGTCGGGCGGCTGGGTGGTGGGCAGGTGGCCGCGGGGCCCGACGGGAACTCTGCTCTTCAGTAACTCCGTTCTCGTGCATTGCCCACGGCACAAGCGCCTTATGCCAGGTACCGTACTTGCCAGCCTCTTTGCCAGTAGGTCGCTTTGGCGCGTTCATCAGCAGCTGGCTTAAGCTGCATTGCTGCGGAGGTAGGAAAGCTGGTGGTACTCCCTGCTTCAGGACGGAGCAGACAACACGCTGGTTGCTGCCGGGCTACGGTATGCACCTCACCTGTATGTTTAGTCAGTGTTTGGAACGCAAAGCATGTAATCTAGGAGCTTTGTGGCTGCGGTGCCACAGCATCCAGCACTCCTGCATGGCGCGGGTGCGCCATGCGGTGCTTTGCATGAGGGCCGCCAAGAAGTCCCGAAGCAGTCAATGTCCTGCACTGTCGCAAGGCACCAAAATTGCCCTTGCATGACTGCGAAGGTTGTCACTTGGAGGCATTCCATGGCAAAGACACACACCTAGTCCTGCTACACCTAGTCCAGCACAAGAGAAGGTGGTGCCGCAGGGGCCCTCAGCATGACTGGCAGTTGCGCGCTCAGCACGGAGACCATGCCGAAGGCGTCTCACAAGAACACGGTCGCAGTTTATAAGTAAGCCTTAAAAGTACTGCGCGCATATTATGTCGTTTTGCGCCACATTTGCCTCAACCGAGTAGAACGAAAGGCGGACGAGCCAGACCATCGATGGCTACCGCGCTCAGCAGCTCGGTACCCAGCGAAGTAGCAGCAATCAATTTATCACTTAGGTATGAGCAGCGCTTGCTTGAAGGCGGAGGATCGCGGCCACGACGTAAGACTGGGGTCCGCAGCGCCAGCTCTTGCCACCAGCCAGGGGCAAGCTCCTCGGTGACCCCACGTGCTTGATGCTCGCATATCCCTGCCACAGCCATCCCCGCGGTCATTATTACGGGGTTCCTGGGAGCTGGCAAGACCACACTGGTGCAGCACATCCTGAGGAACCGGTGGGTCGTAAAACACGGACCAGGCCACGGGACTGGGCAGTGGCGGGTGCCGCATTGAGTGGGCGGGACAGCAGGACATGGTGCCTTCAGGCTCAGGCGGGCAGCAGCGTGGTATTAACAACGCTGCACACAAGCCTCCTTCCTTGCTTCTACGGGTGGGAGTTAGCATTTGCGGTTGGCCCCTGCAGAGGCTCACTGCGCATAGCCGTGCTGGTCAACGAGGTGGGCCAAGTCGACGTTGACTCGGAGCTGGTCAACGCAAAGCAGGTGACTATTTGACACGCTGGCACGCTGACAGCAGATCAACACAATACAAGTAACGGCCCACACGCTGCATCCCGTGCACATTTCGCTGCCGGCGTCTCGCCTACTGCCCCGCACCTTTCAATTCCCAACCGCCTGCCCCGTCCTACACCAACACACTACCACCCCTCCCACTGACCCTCCTGCTGACAACCGTGCTCTTCAACCCCCCATTCCCCATACCCCCCACCCCCAGGGCCACGCCGCCCTAGGCCTGTCCGCCGCGGACCTCTCCGGCGGCTGCGTGTGCTGCTCCAAGTCCGAGGACCTACTCGCCGCCCTCCACCGCATCCGCGACCCCTCCTCCGCCCACCTGCCCCCGCCATACACCCCACACCCCCACACCTCCCCCTCCTCCGCCGTCGCCCCTGCCGCCCCCCCACCCGACTATTTGGTAGTGGAGACCTCTGGCGCCGCCGACGCGGGGCCGCTGGCGGCGGCGCTGGCGGCGGCGGGCTTCCGCCTGGATTGCGTGGTGGCGGTGGTGGACGCGGAGGCGGGGCGGCAGGCGCTGGCGGACCACCCCGTGGCGGCGGCGCAGCTGGCGGCGGCGGTGGGTCCCCGTATGTGCTAGTTACTGCCCAGGCACCTGCCTGACGCAGGCTGCACGGTATTGGACGATGGACCAATGCCGTACATGCATGCGCTCTGCCTGCGCCCTTGCTGGCGCCGAACCTGGTGCTGGTGCTCGTGCTGATTGTGGTGGTGGTGGTGCTGTTGGTGGTGTCGCAGGACGTGGTGGTGCTGAACAAGTGCGACCTGCTGGCTGCTGCCCCCGGCGGCGGGCTGGGCGCGCTGGCGGACATGGAGGACGAGCTGGCCAGGAGGGCGCCGGGGGTGCGCGTGGTGCGGGCGAGGTACGGAGAGGTGAGCACGGGGGGCAAGCCCGCAGGGACCCACGCGTCAGGGTGCTGCCCAGGGGCTGACGTGGCACGGTAGCATGTGAAGTTACCGTTGGTAGATTCACTCCGCCGTAGGTTTCTGCTACCCACGTTGCGGTGCGGCAGGTTGCCAAGGCTCCTGCCTGGCATTTTCCTTCTGGTGCCAGCTGCCATATGGGAGCCGCATGCGGTTGCAGGTGGCGCCATCCTGTCAGCCTGCTGCCCCCGCCGTGTAAACTGCGGCGGCTGGGTTCGTTAGGTCAGGGTGTGCCCCTGTACGCTGTAGGGCCCACGGTGCTGGACGTGGAGCCGGTGCGGTCACGGTGCCTCCCTGACGTAAGCCCGCCATCCCACCAGTGTCAAAATTGATGTTGGTTAACCCACTCCCCTGTAGGTCCCCCTGCCCACGGTGCTGGACGTGGAGCCTGTGGAGGGCGCCCGCAGCGGCAGCATCGCGGCGGCGGCGGCGGCGGCGGGCGCGGCGGGCGACGGCGCTGGCGGCGGCTTCATGTCGCACGAGTCCATGCCAGTGGGGGCAGCTGGAGGGTTCCGCCTTGCGGCAGGTGTGCTGGGTTCGTGGCGACTGGGGAAGAGAGGGAGGTACCGTGGCGGGGAGGAAAGAGTGACGCAAGCGCGTAGATGCGTTACACGCTAGGGATGCTGGTCCTGTCGAGCGGGTGCGGCTGGCGGTGCTTCACGGGCTAAGAGCCCCTGGGGCTCAGCCTTCTGGGCGTGCGGCTCAAAGCACCGGCTGGGTGCTGGGCGTGACCGCAGGCCAGGTCGTACAGATTTGGCGTGCAGAAGGCGTCCAACTCTGGTCGGCAGGCAGAAGTTCCTCCGCGTTGCTCAAGCGGCGATGCTGTCAGCTCGGGGGTGCAGCTTGGGCACCCCTGGAAGCTTGCCATGTACATTGCGGCGAGATGGATGCCAACGGCGCTACCTGGACACATCTCTTGCTACTGAGGTGCACCCGCCTCGCTGCAGGCCCCCTGGCGGTTGGCGGCCTGGCTGTGGGCAGCTCCAAGCACACGCGGCGGAGAGCGGCGCCACCGGGCAGCGGCGAACAGCACGCAGCGCAAGGAGAGGGGCATGGCCAACCCCACGACCACCCCCACGGACACACGCACTCCCACGATCACGGCCGGCTGCACAGCGGCTTCCACACCGAGTCGGTGGTGGCGGCGGAGGGCCCGGTGTCCCTGGGGGCCGTGGCGTGCTTCGTGCTGCGGCACGTTGTGCGGGAGCCAGGTGGGGAGCAGCCCGCTGGTGCTGGTCATGTCACGGCTGCTTCTCGAACCACGGGGGTTTGTACTGCCTTCCATGCTGGTCTGGGTTGTCTGACAATTATGACCTCCATTTTGCGGAGTTGACCGTGTGCTTCTTTCATACCGTACTCAATATTGCCTGCACTCCACCACCCGCCGCCCTTGCTGCGTGACCCCCGACCAATGCGTTCATGCCGCGACCTAGTTTTGCAGTATTACAGCCTTTTTTCTGTGCCTCATACACCTCATGCACCTCGAACCTGCCCTCGTCCCACAGCGTTGCTCCGCTGCAAGGGCTTCGTGTGGGCGGCGGAACGGCGGCGCCACCGGCTGACGCTGCACGTCAGCGGGCGGCGGCGGGCGGAGGCGGCGCAGGAGGGTCCCTGGGAGGGCCCCCCAGCGACGCAGCTGGTCTTCATTGGCACGGACGCAACGGCCATGGCTCGCCTGCGGGACGCCTTCATAGCTGAGGTGGTGCAGGGTGCGGGGCCGGGGTCAGCGGCGCAGCGGCCAGCGGGTCAGGCGGGCGACGGAGGGAGCGGCGCTGGAAAAGGCAGCTGCGAGGCGCAAGGGGAGAGCACTCCCGGGGTGCTGGAGGAGTGGATTCGGGAGCATGAACGGCTGGTGCTGGTGGAGACCCTGCACCCTCCGTCCTCGGCAGCAAGGGGTGTTGGTGGGGGTGGGGGTGGTGATGACGCAGTGGCCTCCTCAGCGCACACTGGGGCCCGAGAGCTGTGGCCAGGTGGCAGCACGGTGGTGTTCTCTGCGCGCGGGTCTCCCCTGCACGGCATCAGCCCCGAGGAGGTGAACCAGGACATTGCGCTGCGGGCCAACGCGGCGGGCGGGCTGCTGCTGGTGGCGGTGACGGCGCCGGGGCAGGTCAGCGCAGCCACGCTGGTGCAGCGGCGGGACAGGTGCGTGGGGCCGTGGTGTGTGATGAGTTTGCCGGTTGCATGGGTGCGCCCAGCATCTTATACACGTGTTCACCGTTCATGCCCCGAGCCCACCATGTCAACTGCGCGTACCGTACCCAGCAGCTATCAACCGGAACTACCCGTGACTGGCTTCCTGCAACACAGGTTTGCACTTCGTGTTATGCACGCGTAAAGTGCTATGCACACGGTGGCTGCCTTACAGAGTTACGGCGTTTCTGCTGCTGCTGCCCCCCTGCAGGGTGGTGGCGCTGCTGGTGCCGCCCACAGGGCCCCCGGAGGCGCTCCGAGACGCGTTGGCGGCCGCGGCTGAGCCTGTGCTGCGCAAGGCCTACCAGCACGTGCACAACTGCAAGTGCGACGTGGCGGCGGCGGCGCAGGGCATGAAGTGACACGTGGGAGCGTGCGTCTGGCGTAGGCCCTGGCACGCTCTGGGCATCTGCGCGCCATGGCCGCATCGTGCTGTGCTGTTGCGTGTTGCGAAGCGAGGTGTCGGTGGGCGAGAGGTGTGCCGGTGTGCATCATAGTTGCGGTGGCAACAGGGCTGTAGCCAGGGAATCGTGGCCGGACAGACATTCCTTATACCAATCACATGATAGCACACCGGAGACACGGGCGCTCGGCTCAGATGCTTGCAGAGGATACCGTGAGGAGGGCTGATCTGGCAGGCATTCCTGGCAGGCGTTCGTGGTAGGCATGTCCCAAGGTCTGCGGGTTGTCGTACTCTGCAGCGTGTTTCTGTCTAGCAGAGTCACCCGCATCGCCTCCACTATTTACTGTGTGCATTGGAGTCAAGTCTATATTTTACCAACGACGCCGTAGGTCCTCTGGACAGCTGCAAATCTGCAACTCCACCCCGTGCAACTTCACACCTGCACACAGCCGGGCTCAGCCGGGACACAGCCGTAAACCCCAACCGCCGACGGCCCACCTTCCTTCTGACACACCCAGGCGTCAAAGCCACACCCTTAAGCCCGCCCCTAAGACGGTATGAAGGCCCCCCTAACGCCGCTGATCCACCCCTTGCTGTTGCCGTAGCCGCCCTTGGGGCTGGGGTTTCGCGCGTCCCCCGCCTGCAGCCAGCACTGCAGGAAGGTCTGCAGCTTGCCGTCGCAGCCGCTGATGTCTCCACACCAGGCCCACGTGTTGCAGTTCTGCAAACGCAACAGCAGCACCACATTGCCAGCCGAGCAGTACTTTAATAGGAGCCGCAATAGGTTAACCCGAGTTGCCAGGAACGCTCCTTTCTGGAGCAGGAGGTGTGTGGACTGTGTATCCTACTACAAGTACGGCAGCTGATGAGTTGCACGCTTTTATTCTGAGAAAAGGACTGGTGGGCGCAGGCAGTCGCATGCGTTGGGGCGCCTGCTGAAGACGGGCTTCGATGCAAAGCTGGTCTGGTCCCGTCGTTTAGGCTACACAGCACACGCGGTTGTTGCGGGCTTGGACCACACACGCACGCGTGAGGGCTCGTGCAGGTACGGTAGCTCGGCTCACCGCGGTGGCGGCGCACTGGGAGCAGCAGGCGTCAGGGGAGTCCTGGTAGTTGCCGTCGCCAGCGATCAGCACCTGCAGGCGCACGGGCATGCGTTGCGCACGAGAAGGTGGGCGGGGGGCGTAGGGGTGACCAAAACCACTTCGGTTGTATGGTTGTACGGTAGTGACGGGTGCTCTTCAAGAGTCTTGAGAGTGTGGGATAATCCTGTGTTAGGGCCGGCATGCACCAGCGCGCATGCACTGGTGCGAGCCCCCGGACACCACCAACCTGGATTACCCGTGGGTGCCCTTTGGCACGTGTGGGAGGGGTAGTACATGCGGACGCACTAGCTCTGCACACCAAAGTAGGAGTTTGCGTACACGAGGCCAGCAACGACTGACACCCTCCTGCCCCTGAGGAGCATCCCTGTCGTGCACTCCCTCGCCTGGCCGCCGTAAACGGTGCCACCCTATCCCGGTTTTCCGAGGCGCAGCAGTCCGTCACGGCAACGTAAGGCACATCTGGGCACATGCAACTGCCCAAAGGGTTTGGGCAATTTCCGCGATAGGCAGGGAGCACCAAAAAATCCTGCCCCCCTCGGTGCACACACCCGCTTGGCCACCTGTACTGCAGATGCAGACCGGAAGAAGAGCCAGGGGGACGTACGGACGAAACATGCGAGGATGAGGATTAGTGCGGGAAGGACGGGGCTTCATCGCACTAACCAGCCACACGCCTCGCAGCTGGTTGAGCACGCCGCTGGCGGACACAGCGTTTGCACGCCATCGCTCGTCAAGGGACAACGAAAGGGCAAAGTTGAGCTACCGGTAGCAAGTGGGGCTACCCACCTGCCCGTCATACTGCGTATCCAGCGTCACGGTGCACTGCTGCGTGGCGGAGCAGCTGTCCTCGTTGGAGTACGGCGGGTAGCGGCAGCCGCTGGCCACCACCTGGCACTTGGCGTAGGTGCCGTCGTAGTTGGCGCACACACCCTAGCACAAGAAAGGACGGCGTTGAACAGATAGGTGCGGTTGATTCCGCATGTACCGGTAGCAGCTTCACGGCACGCGCTGCCGGCACGCGCTACACGTGAGAAGCTACGGGTGCCGGTACTGCTGCCTACACTACTGGTGCCGCCGCTCCTGGTACCGCTTCCTATACCGCACGTGGGTAGCCGCCGGTGCCGCCGGTACCGATGCCTAAGCCACTGTCATCAGCAGCCCTAGCGCACGCCAGCGGCACACCTGACAAGCAAGCATCTACACTAGCACGCTGGCATTGCGTAGCCATAGACCAATGACGGTAATACACAGTCAGGTACTGCATGGCGCCCCGGCGCGCCCACCAGGAACTGCTTTCCTCCCACTGTGTAGTTGTCGCAGGTGCAGTCCGAGTAGGTGGTGTCGGGCCCTGCTGCGTCCGCGACGCCCTGCTGCGTGGTGCCGCTCAGCCAGCCGGTGTCCTGGCCGCGGGAGTTCTTGGAGCGCGGCCACGTGCTGCGGTTGGAGGGCTTGTCGTACTTGAGCCAGCATTGGCGGTACCTGCCACGTGCAAGGGACGAGTTGGGGCGCGTACGTGCGTACGGTACGGACATGCGAGGAGTGTGGGTAACGGCAAGCGTGTGAGGCGTGGGCACGGGCAGGTTTGTGGGCACATGGGTCAACACCTACCGACTCACAGGGCAGGATTTTAGCCGAGCCCTAGGCGCGAGTAGAAGGGAAGGGGAGGGAAGCAACCGGAGGTCCCTTGTCCGAAGGACGATGCAGCCCCACTGGCTGCCATACCCACCTGCGCATATCCTTGTAGACCTCGTTGGTGCCCCCGCTGCTGCAGCCCGCGGTGGCAGGGCAGTACACCCACAGGTTGCACTGTGTGTTGTTGGCGCACAGGTCGCGGCACTGCGCGGCGGTGTCCAGGTAGGTGCCCGCCTCGTCGGCGTCCAGCACCACGGCACCCTCCACGTCCCGGTTGGTGACGCCCACCACATTGCCTGGCGCCTGGCCTAAGGTAGGAGAGGGGGAGGGGTGGGTGGTACGCCGGGGAATCAGCGTGGGCTTAGCGGGGGCTCAGCGGGGACAGCACGTGAGCTGCCGTGCAGGTTACATGGTGGACTGGACAGGCACAAGCCCAAGTAAGTTGAGGAAAAGTCACTGCCTGCCAGGTGTTGGGCAGGAAAGACGAGCAAAGTTGGGTAGCCCATGGTACGTGGTGACAGGGACCACAGCACCAATGCGCATCTTGGCGTTCCCGGGCACGTGGCAACGGGCATGTGTTCAGCTTGGTGCTCCCGAGCGCGGCGGTTGACACGAGAAGGCAGCTCCTGCACTGGACGTGCATGATTTATGGCTGCCAGTAGTAGGGCATCGGGTTGTAGGGTGTAGCTGCATGGCCATAGTTGCAGGGCGTTGCCCGCACTGCGCCATTGCCTAGGCCGGGCCTGCCATGGGCCTGCGGACATGGTCGCCTCACCCGACACAGTTGCGACTCCAGCCGCGAGCACGGCTAGCGCAGACAGAAGCACCCAGGCAGATGAAACAAGAGGCCGAGTAGCCATAGCCACAGTTTCTATGCCGAAAATAACAAAGTAACTAGAACGACCCATGGGTCTGCAGGGACTTGGCTTAGGTACAATGGTGAATGGTGTGCGCCTTTGTTTGAACAGGATACAAGCGGCTCCAGAATAGGAGCACTTCAACAAGGACGCTTGCCGAGACGAGTTCTGTACGGCCTCGGAACAAATGGAAGGAGCTTCCGCATGTTCGCCGCAAGCGCCCGTTCCCAAGGTTCGTAGCTCCTCGCTGCGTCTTCGGCTTTACGCATTGCAGCTGGGAAGCCAACGCCTCTTAGTAGCAAGCGTTGCTCCTTTGCCCTTGGCCAAGGCAGGGCAAAGGAGACGGTTGGGATCAGGGCTCCCCTGGTTGGAATCCTGTAACTGCGACAGGGCGAGGATGTCACTGTGACTGTGGACTACCTGCGCAGCACGGCTCGGTTGTCAACCTGGACCCTGTGGACTGCGTAGCCCGTAGGCAAGGCACCTTGACCCCACGTGTACGCCACCTGCTAAAATCAGAAGCTGAGTCTTCCCACACGCCAGGCTGCTTTGGCGCCCCAAGCACCGAAATCCTGGCGAGGTGGCACCAGGGGATATGCATTTCCATGTACATTTACAGCGCACGGCCCATTTCCAGGCAACGGGCATTTGATAATAACATGTATGATACACTTCCACAGTTCGCACAAGTCCCAGCTTCAGGGTCGGAGGGAGGGGGGAACCTGGGCAGCACACCGCAGCCATCAGGGCAGAGTAACATCGCCGCAAAGCTGGTCCATCCACGTCCAGTCGCCTGTGGCATGGCCACCGGCACAAAGCGCCAACCCGCCACCTGGTTCTCCCACGTGCCACTCACCCGTACCCTCCAAAGCAAAACAAGGATAAAGATTTGTTGTATAGGGTACGACACAGCCGCCAGATACGGTAGATACATCCCTCCATTCGAGCGCATACAGTTCTGTACAGAAGTGCGAAATGGGGTACGTGCCTAAGGCTTCACCCCCTGCACGCAACCTTTATCACCGTCACAAGCACAGCAGCCGCAATATCAGTCGCCTGAATGGTACATGAGGCTCACTGGGCAGGCCACAACTCCCACCGCACCGCCAGGCACCGCTCCAAGAACTTGTCCACTCGTTCCCAGGGCACATTCACATCACCTGCCTGCCAGCCTCTCGCCCCTCGTCCCCCGCCATATGTGGCCTGTTCACCCTCCATGCACCACGCGGCCGCTGTCCCCTCTGGCCCCCGCGCTACGCCTGACACGCCGCCACCCCGTTCCTAATGGCTGTGGGCAGTGTGCTCATGATGGTGGGCACGTCCACAAGGGAGTCCAGCACCAGCGACAGCCGCTCCTGGGAGTTGCTGGGGGCGGGCGTCCTGCGGCCAGGGCAGAAACATGTTGCTGAAGTGCTACTGAAGCATTTTTCGTATCGTTGCGTCAGGAGACTTGTGGTGGGCAGGAGGGAGCGGGCGGCGTGGGTAGGGAAGGGCGGCACAGGGCAGCGGGAGGTGAGGTGTTTAGATGTAGTGCACGGGACAAGCTTGTGGGCACGTAGGACCCATGTGCCACATGGCCACGTCACGGACAGACGTCCGGCTTGCTGGCCATACGACCGGAAGGTAACGACAGGAAAGGCGCAAGAGCAAAGCCTACGGCATGCGTGCAGGGCTGCAGGCGCACGTCCCACCCAACACAGGCCCACAGGCAGCCGTGTGCCCATCCCCACAGCGCGGGGCCTCCAGACCACCGTGCATCCGCCGCATATGTAGGAGCTGCTTTGGTGGACCTGGTTCCTCCTGCATTGGTTGACCACCCAAATGGTGGTCGCACGCGCCCATCCAGCCGGCCTCACTTGCGGTCCGCCAACGCCGCTGGCCCTTCGAAGAAGCGAACCATGATCACGTTGCCCTGCGGCGTACGCGAAGCAACAGCAACATGGGCGTTGACACTGTCGGCTTGGTTGCACGGGCCCCGCAGTACAGCGGCTGCATACGGCCCTTTGGTGGCGTAGCGCTGCTCTGCATGCACCTGGCAGCTACCAACCGCTTTACGGGGCGCATGAGGACGGCATATCCCTGGGCCCGCGTCCTATCAAGGCCATCAATATGCACCAAGACACAAGGCAACCAACCGGAAGGAGCTCCCTTTCCGTACCAAGCAGCCCCCGCGCTGGGCCGCAACGGTCTCCAGGAGCCACCGAAGGCTCTGGACGCTGCTGCTCAAGCCTTCCCCCCCCCCCCCGCCCCCGCCCCCCCCCCCCCCCCCCCCAACCCCCCTTCCCCCCCCCCCCACCCCCCCCCCTCTCCGTTACGAACTCCACGGTGCCCTGGATCTCCCCCGCGCTGTCGAAGTTGCCCGCCGGCGTCTTCTTCAGCAGCGAGATCTGCCGCAGGGCAACGGGTGCAGCTCAGAGCAGAACGCCAAATCACACACAGGAGCTGTTTTGGAGAGAGCGCCTGGCGCGAGCCCGTACGGCGCTACCACGTCATCCCAGTTCCACGTGTCATCCGTGTAGGTACCGGCAGCTCCAGCTCCAGCCCACCACTTCCTGTGACCCCCTACGCCCACCCCCACCTTGAAGCCCCTACGCCCACCCCCACCTTGAAGCCCCGCTCCTCCTTGTCCGCCTTCAGCGGCAGCGCGAATGGGAAGTTGGCCCCGCTCTGCGTCAGCGTGGAGGCCCACTGGTATAGGTACTCGGAGATGCGGTCGGCGTCCACGGAGCTGCGGGGAGCAGCAGGCGGGGGGACAGGCGTGTGTACTTGGGGCAAGGGGAGGTGGATGCAAGAGTCGGGTTGGTGGTGCTGGTGTTCGGCGGAGCAGGTACACACTGCGGTGGGTGCCGGGAACGGGTGCGCCATGGGGGAAGATAGAGGGTAGCGGTGGATCACGCGGTAGGTAAATGTAGGTGTTGTGCAGAACATGGCAAGCGGCAAGGCGGCTACACAAGGTGGGGCAATGGCGCAAGTGGGGGGAAGCGGGTGTGAGGCAAGCGTACACGGAGGTTTGACAGGTAGGTGGGGCCGGAGGGAAGCACAACGCATGCCAACCTCAAGGAATGGCCTGTCCTAACCTTCAACAAGTGGCCTGATGTTTGAGGGTTGTTGCCCACAATGTCACGGCTGCCCACTGCTGGGCCAAGGGCCCGGACCCCGCTGGCCCCCACCAAGCGCTATCACCTATCAGGGGTACCACCAGTACCACCGCAAGCATCGGCTTTGGGTCCACCTTTGCCCACGCTTCCCCTTGACGCATGCATATATGGCCCTTAAGTCTTCTTGCAGGGGTGCAACTAAAATGCATTGCAGCTCCTTCACCCTCGAACCGCGACCATCATGTCGTCAAGCTTGTCGGGGCGCACCTAGGCAGTTTTGCAGTTCCCAACTGTACATGGGGCTCGTTTGCGGAACGCAGCTTGGCGCATACGCGCACTGCGATCTGGCGGGGCGTCTGGGGCGTCCTAGCCCGGCATGGCAACGACCTGGACACGGAGCGCGATAGCAGCATGGTAATGATTATAGATCTGGTATCCCTTCGTATCCGTATCCAAAAATGCACGTTGGGCTTCCGATGCGGTATCATTGCGGAGGCGCACTCTTGCGTAACGGTCGCGTACGGGGCAGCAGGCCACTCATCAGGCACATCAGCGCTTCAGCGGTCGCCAGAAGGCTCCCACGTGGGGCTCACCACTGTCCACCCATTATGCATGCTGTCCGATGCGATTGTACCTTGCCCGGCCATACCCATTCAGCGGTAGTTAGGGCGCGGGCATGCGGCAACACCCCGCTGACAGGGGACTCGGCTGTCGGCTCCCGTCACTGAGCAACTAGGTACTACCGTGGCACCCAAGCAGGCCCTGATCACAATAAGCGTGAGGGTACTTCCGCCCGGGGGTTCTCTTCAGGGGATCTCCTGCTACCACTCGCCCCAAACAGTGCCCCTCACGCCCTCCTTAGGTGCCCCTAACGCAGGGGATCTCCCCTGCCCTAATGCGTGCTTTGCAACAGGGGAGCTCCCCTGCTTTGCAACGTGTCCAAGGCAGGCACTGTACACCCTACAGCAGGGCAGTGCCGAGCAGAGCCTCTTCAGCGCTTAAGCGGAGCATGACAACATCCATGCCCTGGCACTCCAAATCGACCTAACCGAATGGGCCCTTGGGATTCGACCTGGTGCTGGTTGGTAACACCCTGATCAGGGGATCCTGACCCTGATCATATGTCTGGCCTGGCGGGTGGTAGCGTACCGGTACACACCCAGACTCGTGCGCCCCTTTATACCACGGCTGTCATTTATCGTGCCGACTGCGCCTCAAGCGACTCATACCACCATGGCCCCAAACGCGCTCCAGGCGGAAAGGGTGGGCTTTGCGCTTGGGGTGGCTAGGTGGGTCAGGGTGCTACACGGCGATGCACTTGGTGCATGTGAAAGCGCTCTTGGCTCCTGTCCACGTCTTTAACCCATGGAATGAGATGTATGCCAAGATGTATGCCTACTGATTACCGTGGCTTGCCCCAGTTCGCACTCCCCCTGCAGAAACCTTGGCGAGCAGTTGACCGCACCTCGGGTTCAACAGTGGGCTTGCTGGCACGTTGATCCCTCAGCAGGAATGATCAATTGCATGAGAGGGAGCTGACCGGTGGTGCTGGTGTGAGCGGTGCGAGCACGCGGGTACTACTTCGGCTGCAGGCTGTGTGCCTGTGTCCCTATTTAGCCCTATCTCCTGCCAGCCGAAAACCCCTCGGCATACCACCCGCCTAGGACGCCATGCATACCACCGTGACCGTCTTGAAGCGTACTACCTGTTAGCGTGGGTCGTTGTCTAGGCGGTTGGTATGGCGAGGTGGTTAAGGCAGTTGCCGTACAAGGGGTGTAGCATTGCATTGCAGGGCACAACGCACACCTCCTGCACGTTCTGTTATCGGTTACCAGGCATTCCTTTCACTTATATGTAGTATAACAGCAAGGCTATCTGAAACCGGACATTTGGACGTGCTATGGGGTAGAACTGGACAAGCCCATGGGTGGGCCCCACTCACACGCCCCACCAGAGGCGCCGTCCGTACTCTTAAGGACCCCTGAACCAGCACCGAGGCAGAGAGTATACTTTACGAGTAAAAAGCAAGTAGTTTTGGGGTGTAGATGGCCCGTTTGCGTTGGTATATCTGCCCGCGGTTGTGCGCCAGGTCCACTACCAACTTCCATGTCTCAGCTCCAAGCGCCCTCCTAGCACCTCAAGTGGAGTCCTAATGCACAATGACATTGCCTCATGGTGTTACAGGGCAGCATACACGCAAGGCAGCGTCAACCGGCGCACGATGCGCCCCGTTTTTGCACGAATATGGCCGTGAGATGGCCCAGGTATCGCAAAAACACTTTCTATTGACTCATAATCGTATTGGGAGTGGGCTGGGGTTTAATCAGGAGGGGACATGGGACCTTCCCTAGGACCAGCAGAAGTGGTACCCGCGTGGGTGCGAGTATGACAAAGTGGGCAGCGGTCGTGGTACCCTAGAGTGAGCGTAAGCATAGTCAGATATGTCGCTCACGTTCTTATGTGTGCGTGTTTTCTCTCAGGTGAGCCAACAGTCTCGCAGCGAGGTGGCCAGTCGCAATGTTTGGGGCCAGGCGGGAAGCACGAGCAGTGTGCACATTCTAGGCCTTGTCAGTAGGGAAAGTTCCAAGGACAATGCAACCGGAGAAGCATGACTGAAGAAGCACTGTCATGTCGTACCAAATTTCGGTATAGTCACAGAGGAGAGTTACTGTTCGACCATTTCTTCACAGACACATACTGCACAACCATTGTACATGGCCAAAATTGTGACGATAGCGTATGTTTTGACTATGTGCACTTGCGAGAAACCGTGCGACGGATGCCATAAAAGCGCAAGATGAATCTAGTCGATACGCTGTGTAGGGGGTGCGTCAATGGAATAGCTATGGCGGAGGGGCTCCGCTTCAGTGCCCCCCCAGCTCCCGAAGCTCGCCTATGACAGGGCGGAGGATATGGGCAGTCTATCAATATCCTGCATCATTATTCTCCTTTCGACGATATCATTCAGCTCTGTCACGGCGCAGCAAAAGCGGTATGTTCGGGAGAACTTTTGCTGCTGGCCGAAACCAGCATGCCGGCCCCACCCAGCGGACTTGCCAGGCTGTGTGCCCGATGCAATGCCACATGACAAAATGCATGTTGCATGCAGGTGTGTAAGAGAGGTCTTAACGTTCGCCGCAGCCAACCTGTGGAACAGGGGGGGCGTGTCGGGTGACGATGCCGCGCACGTGAGTCCTGTCCTTTGGGACGCCAAAATGCCGTTGCGTCTACGACGTGCAGCCAGTGAACAGCAACACTCGATACCTACTATTACTATTCTGCAAACCGTGTCTGTTAAAGTGCTGGAGCCGCTCGTCCACCTCCGCAACCGGAACGTCGCACACGCCTCCCCACATGGTTGACGTGCTGAGCGCCACGCCCATGTTCTTTAACCGCAGACTGGCAATGGCCTGCTTGTCGCCGCTCCGGGAGATGCCATCGGATGGCTCACCGGCCTGCTTAGGAACACACCGCCAGAGCTGGCCCCAGCATGGGGAAACGGCACCCTGGTCGGCGTGGCACCCCTCAACGCCACCAATCCACGATCGCCACTGCCGCCCGTGGACTTCGTTGCACTGCGCGCGGTGTCCAGCAACAGTGCGCCTCCTCAACTCGCAGACCAAGCTGTGTTGCAGGACCAGTGGCAGCGGCAGCAGCACCTTGCACACGGGGCGAACGCTGCGCCAGAAGTGGCAGCATGGCTGCTGCCCTCCCACGCACTAGCTGGCGTGGCCGTGAACAGCAGCGCCGTGCTGGTGGGCGGCGTACAGCACCAGGACGCCGCCGTACCGCTGTACGACGTGGAGTTGCCGTACAGGGACGCACTGGCGTTGTACCGCGACAGCGTGGTGGCGGTGCCGCTGGGGGCGGGGCCGCTGCTCATGTTCGTGCGGACGGACGTGGTGGGGGCGCAGGTGGGGCGGGGTGGTGGGACAGGGTATGGGTGCTCTACGCTCCCTTGGTGGAGCTCCGGGAAACTGGGATAAGCCATGGCGGCGGGGCTTTGGTGGAGCGGCGGTCGGACCCAGGCGCATGAACGCAGCGAAGGACGCATGACGTAGGCGGGGGTACATGCAAGTCAAGGGCACGTGGCAGTGCACCACTTGTTGCTGCTCGGCTTTGGCCCAGTGGCCCGCCAGTAACGGCACGTCTGCCGCTTCAGGCCGTTCCCTGCCCAGGTGACCGATACTGTTTTGCTGCTGGTGCTGCCACAGGCGGTTCCGCGCTCATGGCAGGAGCTAGCGGGCTGGACTGGGCAGTACGGCGCCGCGCGGCAGCCTGCCGACCCCCCACACGCCCTGTGCCTGCCGTCAGTTCCAGGTAAGTGCTCCAAATGCATGCCTCCAGCTTCAGACTTGCCACAGGTGGTGCGAAAGCTCCTGCTGTCCGCACACTCAAGATGTTCAGCCTGCCACTTTCGTGCCTATGTCCTCCACGTGTGATGACCGAGTATACCATGTCCTTTTGCTGTCTCTTTTACCCTACAGACTGCTCCTGGCTGCCCCTGCTGCACGCCGTGTGGGGCTCCGTGGCTCTGACGGGGTGCCAGACACAGGGGATGCTCTTTGACCCCTCGGACCTGCGGCCCCGCCTGCACACAGCAGCACTAAGCCACACCCTGCAGCTGCTGGCCAACCTGTCAGCAGCGGCAGCACCTGACGACCAGTGGGGGCCTGGCGGGGCTGGCAATAGCAGCAGTACCAGCGGCAGTGGTAGTGGCGTGGAGTGCTGGTCTGGGATGGCCAGCGAGGGCTTTGCAGCTGGGACGTGTGCCATTGCCTTGGCCACCTTCCACCAGCTTCAGGTCCTGGACGGGGCCATCCGTGAGGGGTGGGCCTTCTCTAGCGGCAACAGCAGCAGCTCCAGCACCGGTTACAGCGGCGGGGGCGATGGCGGGGCCTTTGGGAGCGCTAGCGGCGGCGGGGGGCCGTCGGCAGTCCCCGTTGCAGTGTTTCCCGTGCCTGGCTCGGAGGTGGTGTGGGACAACGTCACTGACACGCTGGTGCAGTGTGACGAGGGCAGCTGCCCTGTGGGGGAGGAGCGGGGCAGCAGGGAGGGAAGCGGCGGGGGGCAGGGCCTGCGGCTGAACCGCAGCCCCCACCTCACGGCATCCTCCTTGACGGGCGTCATCAATGCCAGGTAGGCATCCGGTGCAAGGCTGCACAGTGAGTAGCTGTGGTACTTATATTACACCTTATGACAAGCGGTATGGTCCTACGTAAAACTGTACTAGCGGTCCCTTGAGTACGCTCGTGGGTGCTACTCCGCAGGGCGAGCCCCCTGGCGCAGCTCCAGGCGTACCTGCTGCTGTCCTCCATTGCTGGCGCCGTGGTAAACGGAAAGAGTAGCCTCGGCCCTGTCCGGAGCTCCCAGCTGGACCCCTCATCGGCCCCGCTGCCGCTGCTGGAAGCCTGGCGGGAGCAGGAGCAGCAGGCTGTGGGCAACGGCACAGCTGCTCCTGGTGCCAGCAGTACTGTCAGGAGGCGGCTATCGGGGGCGGCAGGAGGCGGTGTGGAGGGTGTGCCGGTGGAGCTGGTGCAAGATGCCATGGCTGCAAGCACAGCTGCCATGCAGCACCCCAGTGCCTTTTGGGATGTGTCTTTGGTCAACATCCACACCATGAGGTGAGGTTTCCGCGAGATGCCAAGATGCCAGATGCTGACCTCTTCGTCATGGCCCCAGGCACAGGCCTTGCAAGCCCCGTAGCAAGGCATGCTTTCTCCACATGTGCAACCCGTATGCTCTCGCCAATCAGGCCGTCAAGCCAGTCTGTAGCGCGGGTCCCGATGTGTATAACGATCGGAACGCTTTACTCGTGTCCAGGCTCTTGCTGCGCCAACTGGCGGAGGCGGCGGTGGCGTGCGGTGTGCCGGCAGACAGCGACGGTGGCGGGGCAACAGCCTGCTGGTCGGGCGTGCAGCAGCAGCTGCGCGAGGCCCAGGCGGCCGCAGCCGCTGCATATCCGCCCAGCCGCTACCTCAACGCCTACAGGCTGGCCATCGGACTGCACTACTACCACCCCACCGGGGATGCAGACGACGACCAGGTCCCAGCAGCACACCGCGGCACAGGTCCGTCATCCACCCTCCTCTTGCCGCCAAGAGCGCACCGTAAACCGTCTCCCATCAGTCAATCTCCGTAGCATCTGCCTGCCATTCGGTTCCACGTTTCGCTTTGGCCGCATTCCAAAACCATTGCCCTATGCCCTCTGGGCTCAATGCACCCTGTAGGCTGGGCCACTGCCCACAACCTGGGCCTGGTGGTGGGTGTGTGCGGCGCGGCGGTGCTGGTGGCGCTGGCGGTGCTGCTGCTGGGCCGCTCCCACCGCCAGGCGCTGCTGGGGCGGCTGGTCGACTCGCTGCGGCTGCAGGGCACGGCACGCGCCCCCGGACCATCGCCGGACACGTGCCTGCTGGTCACCGAGTGAGTGGGGTGGCCACGGGGTATGTGCACTGTCGTAGCTGCACCGGGTCGCGCAGGTGCTTTTCCGTAGCTGCGGGCGCGGCGGGTCCACAGGGAGTGGGTTGCAAGGGCAGCGGCTTTGGCCACAGCACTGCACTGGCACGATACACCGTATTGGGGAGGGGTCTTTTCATTCTCCTATGCTCTGCCTCCCTCCGTTGCAGCATCGAGTCCTCCACCACGCTGTGGGAGGCGCTCCCCGCCCACGTGATGGACCGCGCAGTGGGTCTGCACCACAGCCTGCTGCGGCGGCTGCTGGTGCGGCACGGCGGCTACGAGAGCGCCACGGAGGGCGACGCCTTCATCCTGGCCTTCTGGAGGCCGGACGACGCATTCGGGTTCGCGCTGGACGCGCAGGCGGCGCTGCTGGCGGCGGAGTGGCCGGAGCAGCTGCTGACGCACGAGGTACGTGTACAGGCAGCAGGTAGCACGTGGCGGTGCGGGAAAGTGTTCTTGCTCTGGCACGGCCGCAAGGAATGCATCAGGGGGTGGTAAGGGCGTCAGGTGCTCAGGTACGGGTTGTGGTTGTGGGTTCGGAAGAGGCCTCGTCTCTCCTCGCATGCTGGACCGTCCTGCACGCAGAGCTTGCGTGCGGGTAGGCCGATGAGGACCGGCATGTGTCCAAGGCGTTGCAACCGCTGCACCATGGGGTTGTTCAGCACCTAAACCTTGCCGCGTGACATAGATCCTGTCCGGCCATTGGCTGCCTCTGCGTGCAGGCCTGTGCGCCCGTCTGGACGCGACTGCCGGGCGCCCTGCCGCTGAGCAGCTCGTCGCATACCGTGCGGCAGACGGTGCCCGGCTTGGGGCTGCTGACGGGCCGCCCCTCCCGCGCGGGCCGCGCCTCATGCGACGGCGCGCCTGGCCGCCAGTCGCTCTCCCTGCGGGGCGGCCGCAGCTCCCGCGACTTTGGCCTGCTGCGTTCCCAGCAGCAGCAACAAGCGTCAGGGGAGGGCTTCCACATCGCTCTGGCAGCTGCCGCAGCTGCGGCAGCTGCTGCAGCAGCTGCTGCAGCAGCTGCTGCTGCGGCGCCGGCGCTCGCTGCTCAGTCCTCTCCTCTGGCTACAGGTTCCCTGACACCGCCGCTGCTGCGCCATGCGCCCCTATCGCCCGTCAGCAGCAACACAGAACGGTTCGCCGAGGGCCGGCGAGCGACGGACGATTCGGTGGAGATGGCACGCACCACCAGCCGCGTCACAGGGGGCGGGACCCTTGCCGTACACTTGGACGATCCAGGCGACCTACGGGCCAGCGGTAACGTGGACAGCGGGTGCGGCAGTGGCATGGCCACCGGCACGGGGATGTTCAACGGGACTGAGGAAGGCGGCGGCGTAGAGGGGCTGGCGGCCAGGGGAGGGCTCTTGGGCGCGGGGCCTCATGCTGAGGCGGCTCTCGAGGCCCTGCGGGCCTGCAGCGTGACTTGGGTTGCGCAGCAAACTGGCTCATCGGGGGGCCTTGCATTCGGGCAGTGGCTGCAGCAGCAGGCGCAGCAGGCGGGGGCGGAGCACGAGGGCAGGGGCTGCAGCTTTGTGGAGGAGCCTGTGGCTGAAGGGGTGGGAGTGAGGACGGGGTCTGTGACGTCCGGCCGGGGCCTGCCGGGCGCGCGAAGGGTGCCCAGCCGGCTGGCGGGGCAGGGCGCTTCAGGGCTCAGCTGCATGTTCAGGTGCGCTGTTGTGGTGCCGCTTGGCTACCAAAGTCAGGGTACGGTACATGCGGGCCCCTGCCACCTGTGGGGGCTCTGGTGCCCTTGTCGACCAAGGGTAGACAATTGCGACCTTGCCTGTTTTCATCCTTGTGAACTATGGCAGACTAGTACAAACCACAGCAAAACAACACAAGCCTTGCCCGGTCGTACCTCTCCGTGCGCAGGGGCCTGCGTGTGCGCATGGGGCTCAACGTGGGGTTCACCAGCGCCGCCGAGGTCACCCGCAACGCCGCCAGCGCACGCGTCGTGTACGGCGGACACGTGGCGGTCACGGCCAAGCACGTGGGCGACATGGTGCACGGCGGCACCATCGCGCTGTCGGGGCCGGCCTTCAACCGCCTGGTGGCCCTGGCCCGTGGGGACACGGGAGGCGCACCCGTCGCGCCGCGGCGAGGACCCATCAAGGTCCCGCCCCACACGGTGCGTTCCCAACCCACGACAGAAGTGTCTCCAAGTGCTATTGAGTTCCTTGCTTATCGTCTTTCCTGTTTTGCGGCATGAACGAGTGACCTGGCCCACGCGCCCTCATGCGCAGATCCTGCGGTACGGCCGCTTCGCGTTCCCCGCCCACGTGTGCTCTGCGGCGGGCGGCGGCCCCGGGTCCGACATGGACGCCTACCTGGCCTGGCCCGAGCAGCTGGCCGCCCGCCTGGCCCTGATTCCGCCGCCAAGGTGCGCAAGGCAGCGGCTGCACTTACTATACATTTGCCTGCAGTTCCTCGTGGTACCATTCAGACCTGCATGGTGGCGGCCCACGTCCTAGCAGTTTGCTCACCTAGTCTGACTGGCTGTGATTTGTTGCTCGCACCGCGTGCAGGTGCACGTACACGCCCGCCATGCCACCCGTGTACGACGCCCCCGTGTCGTACGGCGCCGTGGCCGAGCTGCACGTGCCACACGTGTCGACGCTGCTGGCGTGGCACGAGGGCGCCACAAGGGAGGCCCTCCGGGTGCTGGTGGCGGCGTGCTGCATGGAGGCGACAAGGCACGGCGGATACGTGGTGAGGCACACAGCTCCATAGTACGTAATAGCACATGCTACGCTATCGTCTAGCCCTTTGGGCTCCAGCCTTCCAGCCCTCACCTGCTAGTCGACGTTCACATTAAGTGCTGTGAACCGGGTTCTCAATGAGTTCAAAAGCGAATGCCGTAGCTTGACCTCAATGCAACAATGACACTTGTATGTATGGGTCCCACCGTACCCGCAGGCTGCCTTCCCGTGCACCCTCGGAGACTTCTCCTGCGGCGCAGCCGACTCCACGCCTCAGGAGCAGCACCCGGTCCCCCACTCTGCCGCCGCAGACAGCCCCTCCGGCCAGCTCGTCGCTGCCTTCCCCACCGCCCTGCACGCCGCGCGCTGGGCCCTGAGCGTGCAGGAAGCCCTCAACACTCACACCACCTGGCCAGAGGCGCTGCTGCAGCACCCACTGTGCGCGCCAGCGCAAAGTGAGCTGCTGGACGCACACCCCACGGCAAGCGCATCACGCTCCAAGCTGACGCCCACGCCCCAGCCCTCTGCCGCGCCCTCGCCCCCACCGCCGTCCCTGCGGCTGCACCTCTCCCAGAAGCTCGGCTTCCGGCCTGGGGCCAGCGGCAGCTCGCATTCCGGGTCGCCGTACAACCGTACCCCAACCCACACCCCAGCGATGCACACAGGAAAAAGGTCCTTGGACCAACAGGATTGGGCCTGGCAGGAGCACCAGCCCAGTAAGGGGCCCCTTGCAGGGCTGGAGCTGGGCCCGGCGGACCCGCTGAGCCCCAAGGGCACCCCGAGGCTATTTGCCAGCTACACCACGCAAGGGAACACGCAGGGGAACAACTCGCTGTTTGAGCTGCCGGAGGACCCTGCCGCCTTCCTGGACGCAGAGGCACGGGCCGCTAGCAACACGGCATTGGGAACGCGGGACGCAGCCAACAGCATCAGCAACAACAAGAACGGCAACACTCAGGCCGACGCCAGCACTAATGCCGGGATGAGCCCCAACCTCAATTCCCAGGACGCCTCGCCGGGATACAGGACCAGCCGTACTATGTTGGGCAGCCTGTACGACACCGTGTACGGCGCCGGGAGCGTTGCGGCTGCCGCCCGTACCAGAGGCTCGTCCGGCAACAGCGGCGCCGCCAGGGTGACGGCCTTGGACGTCAGGGCGGCGGCCGGCGGCCTGCCGCACGACCGCGCGTCCCTGCCCACGCTCCTGGTGCCCCACATTGCGCCGCGGCGGCAACGCACTTGCGGCGTCAGCGGCACCGGCGACGCCAGCGCGTGCCGCACGTCGTCCAACGGGCTGTACGGCACGAGCTCCGATGTCGCCGCCATGGCGGCGGCTTACTCGCCGACGGGCACGGCGCCAGCGCGCAGCTCCACTGGCAGCGGCGGCGGAGGCAGCCGCCTGCTGTCCCGTGTGCTCACCGGCCGCCTGTCCGGCAACGGCACCGCGGTCGCGCCGCTGCCACTCCACCTGGCGCCGCCAGCTCCCGCCGCCGTCGGAGGTACCCTGGCTGCCCCTGCCCCACTGACACATGGGTCTGTGGTGGCCCACCGCCCGCCAGCTGCCTCCAGCTCCAACAGTCGGAGGGGCGCTCTGCTGGGCCGCAGCATGCTGGGAGTGATCAGCAGCGGCGTCGCCGCCCCTAGGCCCGCAGGCTTCTCCTTCGCGCCAGGTTCGCCGCCACAGGCGCCGGCCGCTGCAGTGCTGGACGGCGAAATCACGCCCGCCGAGGATGATGATGCAGACACAGTGCGATTCGGAGACGTACTTGGCGTGTCGGCAGTTATTGCTGGTACAGTTGCGGGGGCGGCGGCGCCGCCGCCGCAAGACGCCAGCCCAGGGTCCCAATCACCGTGTGCACCGGCCACGGGGCCTCTGCGCTCTGCGGGATCAGCCGGCATGGTTCCCAGCCCCTCCCCAACCGTGGCAGGCGCCAGCGGAGCGCACAGCTTGCAATCCGGCGCCTGGCCGGTCAGCTTGGAGGAGCGTGACTCGGGTCAGGCCGCCATTGTCCCCTCGTCGCCGTTCGTTATCCCGGGGTCAGACCCCAGCATGGGGGCCGGCGGCGTGGGTCTGTTGACAGCCTCTTCGCTCGAGCAAGCCAGCGCTAGCCCCATGGCCCGGTCGCCTCTGCCGCGCTCGATTGCACGGCTGGGAACCCCCATGCCCGCCACCCCACTGGGTTCGTCCCCGCCCAGCGCCCTGGGGCCCCGGGGGCCGTCGCACCTAGCGCTGCAATCATCACGGGCGCTTTCCCAGGCACATAACGCACTGCCGATGAGCAACAGCAACAGCAGCGTGACGCAGACGTGGCTGCAGCGGCTGGGTGCCGGAGACAGCAAGCCACGCGCGACGGGTGCCGCCTTTGGGTGTGTTAACGAGACGCGCGCTGTGTCAATGCCGGCCAACGCGGCGGTGTCCAGACAAGGAGCGGTGCTATCCTCAGTCTGCAACACTACGATGCTGAGTGGGATCATGTCAGCGGATGACACGTTCGACGACGGGGAGGACGCAGCTGCTGGTGGCGTGGGTAACTGGCCGCAGATGGGGTCGTGGGGCGGCGGCAGGCGGCAGACCGGCAATGGCGGGCGGGTGCCTGCTGTGGGTGATGGCGTGTGGTGGAGTACCGTCCTGAGGGGACTGAGGTAAGGGCGTAAGGCACATGGAAGGGCAGTCCGCGTGGGTACAAATTGACAGTGAGAACGCTTGGGGCACATGATCAGAGGACCCAAGCAGCAACGAAGCTGGTTGACAGCAGGGCGAGGGCCTCTTGGTTTCCGCTGAACACGGTTGCTGCCTGTTCACTGAATTAGGTGGTGACCCTGCCCTTACTTTCATGTGCACGTTCCCCGTGCAGGTTCCAGGTGGGCATCGACGCTGGCGCGCTGGAATGGCACGTGTCGCACTCGACGGGCCTGCTCACCTACACCGGCAGCGTGCCTCGCCGCGCGCACAAGCTGGCGCGCCGCGCGCGGTGCGGCCAGGTGCTGCTCTCGGAGCGCGCCCACGCCGAGCTGCTGACGCTGCAGGTGGCGCAGCACGCCGCCCTGCTGCCCGCCGCCGCCACCGCCCCTGTGAGCCCCTGGGCCCATCAGCACCCCAGCGCGTGCTCCACCCGCCTGACGTACAGCGGCGCGCGCAGCCCGCCGGTCGAGCTCTCTCCGTTGTACGGCAGCTGTCCTCCGAAGGCTGGAGTTATGGCAGGCGAGGCGAGCTACGTGCAGCTGCCGAGCGCCGCAAGTGAAGGGGTTGTGCAAGGGAGGTCCCGGCTGCTGGACCAGGCCGGCCTGGGGCAGGAGGACAGATTGCGGTGGAGCCAGACGGGGCTGGTGCCGGGTCCGGGCCTGGCGGGCGTGCCAGAGGGTACGGCGGCTAGCTGTACGGAGATTGCAGCGCGGCTGGTAGCGGACGGTCCTGCTGCAGTTGATGGTGCTGCCCATCAGGTGTTGGAGCCCCAGAGCCCGCAGGCAGCTGGCTGTTTGTCCCGGCCCGTGGCGGTGGCACGTGCCTATCCCGCCAAGGGCCGGGGGACGCATGCTACCTTCCAGTGCAGGTGCGTGCTCAGCATCAAGCGCTAGTCACGCACCAGTGCCTGCAGCACGCCAAGCCCACGCACATGCGCTTGTGATATGCCCGCTGCACGCCTCCAGACATGATACAGCCACGCTTATCCTTGACCCGCAGGTTCGCACCCGACTGGGTGGCTGCCCTGTCCTCCCTGGCCGCCACCTCCCAGCACCTGTCCCCCGGGGCCCACCAGCAGCACGGCAGCCGCTGGCACGTCCCGCGCCGCCCCTGGGGCGCCTCTTCCTCCCAAGCCCTCTCACGCCGAGCCAGCCACGAGTCCGCCCGCGCCGCCGCGACGGGCTTCACTGGCCCACACGGGCCCCTCTCGTCCGCTGCCGTACGGGCCATTGGCAGCAGCCCGGCCGCCAGGGCCTCCGCATCCGCCTTCATGGACTGGTACAACGCCCCCGTGCAAGCGCCGAGGGACTCAGGGGTGCACAGCGCGGGTGCCTCCCCGCCCGTGCACCGCCAATCCAACGCCTTCCGGGAGCTCTTCCCGACCTCCCCGCCTGCTGCCGACGTCGCACGGATCCCTTCTGCCTCGGCTGTTTTAACCCACACGTCGCAGCCACACCAAGCGGTGCTTAGGTGCCCTGCCCCGCAGCTACACCTCAGCCCCCCGTCCGACACGGGATCGCCCGTGGTAGCGGGACACGTGGCTCAGTCGCTCGCGGGAAAGGCGACGGCTGCGGCCGCGGCCGCGGCGGTGGCAGTGCGGGCCCAGCAGCAGGGCTCCGGCCCGCTGTCCCGCGGACCAACCCTCGACGGCATCCTGGAGCACGACCAGGCCGACGTGGGCCGGGCGCTCTGCGCTGCCGTACGCATCGCCTACGCCAGCAACATCACCGCGACCTCCAACAAGACCACCTCGTCCGGAGGCTGCGAGTCCCCAGGCCTCGACAGCATCGGCCAGTTTGCGGGCTCCGCCAGCGGCCATCACTCGTGGCTGTTCCGCAAGTGGCGGCGGCGGAAGGCCCTCCGCGCCCCCGACGCGGCACGGTCTGCGCTCACGATGCCGCCCGCTAGCGGCTGGCGCCCGCCGCGGTCCCCCATGGCTCGGTCACTCCCTTCTGCACACGGGGCAGCAGCGCTAGGTGCCCACGGCGGTGTCCGGCCCAATGCGCTGTCGTGCCCGCTGGACTCCCCGGCTGGCGGCAGCCCGTCGGGAGGCATGTCGGACGGGGCGGAGGGCAAGGGGCAGGAGGGCAGCGGGCAGCAGCACCATGGGAGGCTGACGGACAGCGGCCGGCGCAGCTCGCTGGGTGAGATGCTGGGCAGCGCCAGGCGTGTGCTGGCACACCTAGCGCTGCACGGCAGGGGCGGTGCCAGGGGAGAGCCCCGCAAGAGTCGCAGCAGCCAGGAGGCTGAGGCGTGCGGCGGGGAGCGATCCGCATCCACACGGCAGGGACCTGCACACAGCGCAGGACAGGAGCAGGCCCTGTCTGCTGAGGCGCAAGGAGGTTCGGCCGGCCCCAGCCGCTTGCGTGGCGCTGATGGGTGGCCGGCCACGGCTGTCCTCGCAGGGCCTCCTGGCCACCAGGGGAAGCAGCGGGAGCAGCAACCCAGCGCCGTTAACCCACAGGCGCAGACGGCAGGCGCGGTACGGCAGCTCGGAACTGCCCTGGGGTCAGCAGCGCATGTCCCAGGCCAGGGATCATTCAGCGGCCATCAAGCTGCACCCCTCTGGACAGCAACAGCAGCAGCAGCAGCGGTAGACGGTGGTGCTTCGGTGCCTGGGCCGTCAGCAGCCCCCGTGTGGGTGGCACGGGCAGCCGGCCCAGCCCCAGCTGCAGGTGCTCACATGCCCATTGCCGCGCCTGTAGTGCCCCATGGCAGGGCGGGCTCCGCAGCTGCCCCGGTGGGCGGCCGGGGCGTGTGGCTACGGCAGGAGCGCAGCGAAGGCTCCGTCCTGCAAAGCCCCTTTGGCGTCGCCGCGGCTGCTGAAGCGTTTGCGCTTGCACTCGGCAGCAGCTTCACGACCGGCTCCCCTGCACGGCCTCCTGCCCGGCAGGCCTCCTCGTCACACAGCAGGGAGCCCGCACAGCTGCCGCCGCCATGTCACGACCATCCTTCAGACCCTCACACGCAGCCAACTGGCGAGAAAGTCAAGGTCGTGCGTATCAGCACCGACGCCCTCAACGCCGGCTCCGGAACCGGCACTGGCAGCCCTCGCGGCGGGTCACACGGCACCCAGCACCGCACCCTCTCCCGCAGCAGCAGCAGCGCCAAGCGCGGGTGCGTCATCACCCTGGGTTCCAGCGGCCTGCCCGACCCTTCCGCCAGCAGCTGCGGCGCAGGCGGCGCCCGCCGGACGCTGCTGCCCCCGTTCGGGTCCCCGCTGGTGGTGACAGGCGACCCAGCTGCAGCACACCAGGTCGCGCTGCTCCCCTCGCCCGGTGGAGGGCAGTCAAGCCACCGCCGGCGCATGCGTTGCGTAATGTCTGTGGGCAAACAGTCCTCGGAGGGCGCCACCACCGGCACAACCACGGGCAGCTGCCCGGATGACGCCAACCGGAGGCCGCCGTTGCTGGCCGTGGGCTCCTGGGCGCACAGTGGCAGCTGCGGCGTTGACACGCTGGACCCGCTTATACACACGCCCTCAGAGCACCCCTCCATGGCCATGCTCAGCACCCTGGGGACCCGCGGGTCGCGCACCCGGGCGCCGTCTACGGATGGCACCACGGAGTGTGTATTAACGTTTGCCGCGGGGCTGGGAAGCACGATGTGGGCGCATGGGAGCAGGGCCGAGGGGCAGGCGATGCAACCGATGGAGGATGTGGCCGAGTGTGGAGGCTTTTGAAGTTGGAGGACATGGGGGAGGCAGACATGTGTCAGCGTGCGATGGCATGCTGAGAGCGGCTAGGGCGCGGGCAACGCCGGCCTCATACTTATGGGCGGCTTGTGTGGTGGTAGAGAGGAAGAGTTGGGTGAGTGCAAGGTGCGGTGTCGAGCGTGGTGGCGCCTAGCAACGGCGGCTGATGGCCGTTCAGCGCAACTCGGCATGTGATCAGTCGGGAAAGGCAGTAATGTCTTGGGTACCTGTTGGCTGAGGGACGGATGAAAGAAAGTGCGGTGGGGAACCAACTCGCTAAATTGGTACTTTGAACGCGATTAGATAGTGGCATGGCCCTGGCGTGGTGATCAGCGGTGGTGTTGGGCTTCCAGCCGTCCAATAAGTAAGTAAGTTTGTTACATTGTGCGGGTGCTTGCGCCCCAATGCAACTACCCGTATACGAACCGAGGGTTCAAGGGTCGTCCAATAGGCTGAAGCCGTGTGACATCATGCACACAAGTCTGCGACGGGGGTGTTGTTTTTTTGGGCTGCCCCAGTGATTGAAATGTACTGGAGCTTACAATCGGAAAAATTAGGTGAGTACTGATGACGTTCCGTACCACGTAGTGACAGGAGAGAAGGCCAGAGCCTGGTCTGTGGACAACGCGTTTCGGACTCTCAGTATGCGGCCACTGGGAAAACCGGTTATGACTGTGATGGGTATGTGGTGCGTGTTGGGCTGCTGCCTCCCTTGCCCACTGATGAACTGATGCCTGCTGTCATGTCTTTGATGCGAACCAGTACCATTGTTCCACTCGCGGCCTGCGCACGGGCCATTCACTACGGCTGCTCATGGCATTTGGCGTTTGTATGAGCATTGTCAATGTGTTTGGCTGCGCTAGCCTGCTCCTCAGGCATACTATTAATGCTAGATGGGAGGCTGCAATCATGCAGTACCTGTCGTACATGCGCACTTCAGTGGCTTTTGGGTAGCTCCACGCGCGGTGAGAAGGCACCGGTTGGCCGTGCACCTATCGAGTGGCGGAGCAGGTGAAGCACACAATGATAACACACATGCATGCGTTCATGATGGGCCGTTTTAGACAGGCCAAGTACTATGGACCTATGATGGATACAGGCGCCCAAGACGCTAAAGCCATGTTGGTAGTTGCCATGCCGTGCCTCAGATGAGACCGTGGGATTTTGTCCGGGAAATCCGTTGGCGCCGTACCATGCGGACCGGCTGTAGTTGTGGTCAGATCGTGTTTGCCTTTACAGAGCCTACATGTGATATTTGCGTCGCTTGCTTATGGTTGTTACCTGTTGGTGCTAAAGGTTATGACTGCTGAAACCATGCTGTTTGTGTACTGGCGCCTGTGCCTGGCTTGCTCGGTGCATGCCACGGCGTGTCTGTCCCGCGCCGTATGTTGGGATGTCTGTTTGCTGCCACGGGAAGATGACATGGTTGCTTGCGCTTTGTTCGTTTGTGATGTTTGGTGCGTCCGTGGAAGGGTGGAAGGGTAGGCAAGAGCAGCTGTGAGCCTTTGGCTTCAGGGAAGCTTGCCCACTGCTGGGACACGACGCAGGACGGACGTGGTGGGATGCTGCAAGGCCCGTAAATGCACGCTTGCACCAACTCGTCGAGCCAACTGCTGGCATGGACGTGGCTTTTGTGCTGCGGTGTAAGCTTACTTTTGCGTACGCATCGCATGTTGTACACCTGATGGACAATAAATGACGCTGTTGACCGCTTGATGCTGTCGTCGACTGGTGTTGCGGCGGGCGTTGACACCGGGGGGTAACCTTGGTTGACAAATAAAGCGACGGTTGCACGACTGTACACAACCTAGCAGCCTGACATGAGGTGTTACTGGGTGTTATGCATACTCGTGCGCCAATGGTTAGGGGCCCTGTTGGTCCCTCGCCGGGCTGCACTGCAGACTGCAGCCGTGGCAGGCAGCAACCGGCCCGTGTAACTGTCATAGGGTCATACGGTATGCGCACGCGCCGCACGGCAAGGTCCCAAGGTCACAAGTTACCGTTGTGCACCGACCATGCAAGCCCCTTAGGCCTGGGGGGCCAACAGACCCGGATACGGTACGGTAGGGTTCACAGCCAAACTGTGCCGCCTCGGTCACGTCGCAGCTGCGTGTGCCATTTTGCACGGCGGCGCACAAGGGCAGGAAGGCCAGCGCCCGTTGAACGATCGTTGCCATAGCCCATAAGACAAGATCGCCAGCGAGTGCAGCAGCCGGTGGGTACTGTTAGTCAGTCAGTATTACACGCACAGGGTTGTCAGCGGGGGGCTCACTGCAAGGGCCAACAGCGGGCGCTGCTCGCGGAAGTCGACACTATCGTGCAGGACGTCGTTCTTTTGGCGTCAGTCAAATTGGCGCGGATGGACCCACGGAGCACCGCTGTTACACGCCGCCACCGCCACCACCTGCCGTGTCTCAACGCCCAACTGAAGCCCCTGCACTCCACTACCTCGTCCGCCAACGCCACAGTGCCGCATGTCACTGGCTTTCCTGTGAGTATACCGGTGCCCCAGTAGGCCATATGATCTGCGCCGCAGCTATACCATCCGCACCTTCGTCGCCGGGGCATCAGGTGCAGGCCGGTGGGGTACGGTCGTCGAGGTGCAGCAGGACAAAGCTCAGAATCTTCAGGCTTCCATTATTCACGACTAAGCGTACACATGCAATACTTGTGCGCACATGTCACGCCGTGGACAACGCCGTTTCCTCGAAATCGCTTCACAGTAAAAGACGACGATTATGCCTTCGCGGCCTCGGAGGACGGAAGCACTGCCAAATAACTGCAATTGTAAAAACAAGAACATAATCAGGGATGGACCTGTCGGGTGCGACTGCCCCTACATACGCTCCTGGACCTCTCCCGCCAACTGGGACTGGGGCTGGGCAGCCCGGGCTGACGGTGCAGGCAGCAGCGCAAGGCGACCCCGACCAGCAACCACAACTGGGAGGCAGCCAGCAACAAACTACGAGCACTGCAGCGCTGAAATCCAAGGCCAATGCAGCATCAGCAGGAGCAGCAGCACGGGGAGGCGGGGTTGCAGGGTGGTTTGACCAGGACCTCCGCCAGCGGATGGAGCAGGTCCAAAACGAAGGTAAGATGCCGCCCTTGTACTCTGTACGCTGTTTCTTAGAAGTCATTCCACCCTTTTGACGTCGACCCACTTGTGCTCGCGAGCATGGGCAGCAGCACATGCACCCCACCCCACGACCCACCGCACATCCCACCGGCCTCAAACGGCCCACCCGTGCACCCGCAGAGCGCGAGCCCAAGCGCCACCGCGCCAACCCCAAGGGCACCGTCATCAAGAGCTTCTGCAAGAACCCCGCGTGCGGCAAGCAGCTGACCAACGGCCGAGCCAACACGTGCCACCACTGCGGCTACGACCTGGCTGCCCACAGGCGGGAGGCGCAGCTGGACAGGCTGCTGCGTGCGGGGCCCATGGCGCCCGCGCAGGTGCGGACCACCCTAAGGGAGGCGGCGCAGGAGGCGCACGTGCGCAGCGGTGGCGCGGCGGTGGTCCTCACGTTGGTGTTCCAGCAGCAGCCGCAGCAGCCGGCGTCCCAGCAGGCTGCGCCGGGCGGGCAGGAGGGCGAGGGCGGGGCGGCAGGGAGCGTGGCGGGGGCTGCGGTCACTCCTTCTGCTACCGCTCCTGTCGGCGGCGCTGTGCAAACGATTGGTGCGTCGCGGGCTGGCAGGAGCGCATCTAGCGCTCCGTAGTGCAAGGTGCTCGTGCAGTGGGAAAGGCAAGAGGCGAGTGTAGATACTGGCATGCTGGCCGGCACTGCCGCCGCTGAGCTTGCCGCTGAAGTTGGTCAGACCACATCGGCCCACATCAACCTCGTTTCACCTGTGCCTTCCTCCCAGCATTCGGGAAGCCGGCGGCCGACCTGCTGGAGCAACAGCCGCTCCGCGATCTAGTCCGTGCGTTCGAGGCCGCGTGCACTCAGCACTTCAGGGTGAGTTGGAAAGGGGGAGCTGTGGCGGCGTAGAGCATGAAGCAGCCAATGCCCCTGGCACGATGGGCCCAAGCAGCCGCGGCTGTGATTTTAAGGGCAAAGTGGAGGCTGCCACCTGCCTAAATCACAGCTGTACGGCACCGATGGTCCCAGTGAAGGAGGACGTGCGACGTGCTTTAAGGATGCCTGCTCGCTCGCATGCACGGTACAGGTGTCATGACTGGAAAGCGGGTTCGGGCATCCTCCTTCATTGCGAACCGCAACGTCATTGCAACACAATTTGGTGGGACCCCCATGTCAATGTAACTCAACTTGGTGGGACGCCCCTTTTGCGGCTTCCCCGCAGCCCCATGTCCCGTCCGGGGGAGCCACCGCGCCGGCACAGCAGCCTCCACAACCTGCACAGGGCAGCGGCGCGGCGACGGGCGTGGCGCCCTCGCTCAGAGCCGCGTCAGCAGCTGTAGAAGCGGGGACCAGCCTTGGAGCCGGCTCCGTGCCTCCAGGGATAGGTCTGCAGCAACAGCTAGCAGCTCCTCATCCTGCCCCCACGCTGCAGCAGGCTGCAGCAGTGCAAGCCGCACACACCCAGCATGCAGGGATGGCCCCGCACGCCCTGGCCGCAGCTGCAGCGGGCTGGCTCCGTGGCCTCCCTGCAGGGGTGGCGCCCCTGGCCGCCCTGCACGCAGCGGCCCAGGGTGCACCGCCCGGCGCCCCCCACCAGCCACCTGCCGCATGGCCCATGGGGCTGCTCGCTCTGGGTGCGAGGCTCGGCGCCTTTCCTGGCGCCCCGGCGAGCACCTCCGCTGCAGCAGCAGCAGCATCCGCTGGTGGCAGCTACGGTGCTGGTGCTGGTGCTGGTGCTGGTGCTGGTGCTGGTGCTGGTGCTGGTGCTGGTGCGGATGGTGCTGCTGCTGCCGCAGCCGCGGCAGCCAGCTCTGCCCAACTCTACGCAAGCCTCGCCACCAGCACAGCCGCTGCTGCTGTTGCTGCTGCTGCTCCACCAGCAGCACCCGGCTTGCCACCCGCTCCCCTTCCCTCCGCTGGCGCCGCGCCGCCGCCGCGCCGTGAGCCGAACGCAGCCATGGGCACCTCCGCGGTCGCCAACCGCCGCAGCCCAACGCCCCCTCCAGCCGTGGACCTGGAGGGGGCCATCCACGCCGTGCTGCCGGCAGAGGTGGCTGCTGAGGCTGTGGAGCGGTGCAGGGCCGCCCGCCTGCGCGGGGAGGTGCTGGTACGGCTGCCGCAGACGCTGCAGCTGACGCTGCTGATGCAGGCGGGGCTGCCGCCGGGGGACGCGGCAAGTGTGGTGGTGGAGGTGGAGACGCAGCTCAGGGCGGCAGCGGTGGAGCCCGGGGCAGGGCAGCTGGGCGAGCAGCAGGCGGCGACACAGCCGCCACACGCGCTTGCGTGGCCGCAGCTGCACGCGCCGCCGCCCATGTTCCTGCCCTCGCATCCGCATGGAATGGGTGGTGCGGCGAGGGAGCCTGCGGCAGCAGGGGCGGCAACAGCAGCAGCTGCAGGAGCATGGCCGCAGCCGCTGCTACCGCCAAGCTCAACAGCAGCAGCAGCAGCAGCAGCAGCAGCGCCACAGGTGCACACAGCGCAGGCGTTGCAGCAGCAGGCTGGCGGTTTCGCGGGCCTGATGCTTCCAGGCGGCTCCTTTGCCAGCGGTGCATAGCGTCTGCGTTTGGACTCCAGCGTCAGGCGGTACATGGGGTGCACTTGGGTATTTGCAGCCATTATCTTGACTTTCAAATTGGGTACATAAGAATCGGGAGTGGTGTTGATGCTCGACGCGACTGGCCATTTCTTGCCGTCGCGACGACTGTGCGGCCAGAAGGTGTGTCGCTTAGTCGCTTGCCGGGTGTGAACATGAGTGTGGACGGGTGCACCTCCAGCGCCCCACTGGAGTACAAATTACCTTGTACATTGAGAAGTATCACGGTAAAACCGCACGTGCGTCAGGCGCTTGGCGCTGATAAGTGTCTACAGCTGACTGTCAGCAGGCAGTGTTCACGTGCGAGGGGTGCCCGCATGCCGCACTGTGCCAGCTGCACGTGGGGACGGCCTTTGCGTAGTTCCAGCTTCTTATAACATAAATTAAAGCATGCATTTGTGCCTCAAGGCACCAGGCCTGCTTGGCACCCTTGAGAGTGGTTGTGCGACAGCCAGGGCGCATTCTCCCCCCTTGCCGACTAAAATTTGATACACTGGACTACCAAGATTTAGGTGCATTGATGGCGTTGCGCAGCCCATGCATATTGACAGTCTTACCAGCAGAACGGGGCGAAAGGGGCAAGCACGTGGCAACAACGAATTTCGTTACACAGGCGAAAGGGCGCTCAGGCCGCTCACAAGCGCAAGTGGCGAAGCTTGTGCAGTAAGACTGTGGTCATCCTGTCAACGCGGCAACAAGGGCTTTTCATGGTCCTTTGAGCTTCATTACTCACACGTAGCAGCCGGCGGCAAATAGACCACAACAGAATTGCGACTCTTCCTCTTCAATATGCTCATCATCATTTGCCAGCTCGTGTGATAGTCGCCAACTGACAGTTGTCCTCCGTCCAAGTTCCAGACTTCCGGACGCCCATTTTCTTGCCCTATCGCAGCCCTAAACGGATTGCTGAGCAAGGCGGAGCGGTGCACAGCGCCCAATAACAAGCCGACGTGGTCCTGTGAACTCTAGCGTCAACCCTAGACCGAAACAGCAGCGCAGTGACGATTGCGGACAACCGGACTGCGACGAAGGCTAGGCAGGCTGCTCCGATGTTCACAATTGTACGAGGAACATGTGCCTAGTGCTCCTGAACTGGAACAGGCCTCTGGTGTGAAGTGGGCGAAGTACTGGGACTGCAGCGATGAACTCCGCGAGCGCTTTCAGCGGTGGCGGGGTCTTAACAGGAGGAGGGACTGACTTAAAGCAAAGATTGTCCAAAGCCTTGCTGGAGGTTTCCGGTGGACTAGCTTCAGTGAGGTCGGGAGCGCTGGTGCAGGTGAGTGCGCAGCGGAAGCCAAAACGGTCAGCATCGTACTGATGTGGCATCCGCTTAAAAGGAATTCAACAGCTGGGTAGAACCCAGCCGAGTCGCTTTGCGGCTGCATAGCAGCTAGCCAGCCGGCTCGTTCCGGGGGCACCTACCGGCGTGTAGGTACCTGCCGTGCCAAGAGGGAAACACCAGGGCCCTGGACTCGACGGCGCTCTGCCCCCCGGGTCAGAGCCGCCTTACCTTATCCACTTCTCATATACATCTGTCCCGCCCGTGCAGGTGTGGATGCCAGAGCACTGCAGCGATGGTACCATTGTGCTCTCATGTCAGGTGCGTCCTGGGCCTCCCGGCCCAGCCCCTCTGCTACGTTGCGCAGCAGCCTGGCAGGCCTAGGCCCTAAACTGCTGGCTGTGACACCAGCATGTGACAGCACCGGCGCACACTCAGGCTGCTTGTCTCTCGACAGCGCACCTTCTTGTAGCTACCGTCACGCATACCCCCACCATGTAACGGCAGGGCGGCCTGCCACCACGCCCGCCCACAATCCTCCCGCTTAGTGTAGTACCCGCTGCCCCTGCCCCTGCCCCCGCCACCGTCCGTTACGGCACACAGGGCCTGCCATTCTCGGTGGCGGGTGTGGGCGACCTACTGGCGCTGTTCCGCTGCGTGAGCGTGCGCTACCGCTTCTCCACGGACGTGATGAAGCCCACGTTGATGGGCGCCATAGGCAGGGTGTACTCCACGCTGGAGGTGAGACGTGGAGTTTGGTCACACCGGCACAGCCTGGCTGCGGCGCGTGCATCGCTGCGGCTATACTCCTCAAGGCCTTTGTATTCGCGCTCCACCCTGGGCGTGCTGAGATGCAAGCGCAAGAGCCAGGCCGTGGAGGGCACTTTCACAGGGGCTCGCTGCGTACGGCCACAACGGACGCGACCCGTGCCTTGTATGGCTCCTATGCAGCACGTACAACATCACAAGCACTCTATCCAAGGTCTGGTTCCTGTGGTGACCCGTGTACCAAACACCGCCGACCTACCTGTGCAAGCACCTCACGCCCCTCCCGTTCGCAACCTTCCGAACCCTGTTTCTTTTCCGCAGCCCGAGATGTCGCACAACGTGCAGAAGTACGACAAGCAGGTGTACCTTCGCGTCAGCGAGGCGCAGCGCTGCCGCGTGCACTCCACGCTCATGGTGCCCATCTTCGGCAGCGAGGCGCGCGACTCCCCGCTGGCGGTGTTCGAGCTGGTGCAGGGCGACAAGGACGTCACTTTCCCCGCGGTGCTGTCGCAGCTCAGCAGCTGCCTGCAGGCGAGTGACCCACATGAAACGCGCGCCTGCCGGCGCTGTACCTGACTGCGCCCTGCCTGCATACGATGCTTAACAACCTCTGTCCAGTACGAACGGGTTGGTCAGTCTTCTGCGCTGCTCAGTTTGCCAAGGGTTGTGCATGTCGGCCGCCGCTGGGGTGTGGACAAGCCATAAGAAAGCATCATGCTTGGGATGTTCATGTAACGTCAGCCTAACTGCGAGGTAGCTACGTGCAGCAGGGTGTAACGCGCGTGCATCCTTCATTGCTTGCCCACAGGCGGTCAACCTGTACACCACGGACCTAGAGTCGGTGGCGGCCGCCGCCGGGCTGCGCAAGTGGCCGCTGCACATCGACACCGGCAGCATGCTGCCGCACGGCAACGGGCACGCGCAGGGCGAGCTGAGCGCCGCGCTGCGGCTGTCCCCAGCGCGGGACGATGCGCCGGAGCCGCGCCGCATCAGCAGCCTGCCGCGCATCACGGACGGCGCGGGGGAAGACAAGGAGCCGGCGGCGTCGTCCAACATGATTGCAACAGGTGGGCGCCCTGGTTTCGGCTGCTGCGCGGTGTCGTACGCCGCCGTGCGGGATAACTTGGCAAGCTGTAGAAGTGGTTGGGGTCGGACTGGATAGTCCATGGCGGCGTGCTGCATGCTTGGCGCTGAGTATTCCCTCGTGTTTGCGGCTGCAGAGGAGAAGAACAACTCGCCCAGCACGTCCAAGGTGGACGAGGCGGCCAGCTGGGGCGCCAACCGCAACTCGCAAGCGCTCGCCAGGTGTGCGGCTCCTTCGGCCCGCCTGAAATCGTTGTACGACTGCCCCACGTGCTTTGGGAACCTGCGCTTTGCCAGTGGTATCTGCCCTGCACAGGAAGTCAACGTTTTAAACCTGCACCGTACCTCCTCTGCTGTGTGCAGGATGTCCGGCACGCACCCGACGGTGGTGCCGCAGGCCAACGGCCAAGGCATCCCTTCTTCCTTGCTGCCCAACATGTCGTCCAGCCCGCAGCAGATGAACACGCTATCAACCGCCTTACAGGGCCAGGGCCAGGGGCTGGTTCAGGGGGGTACGGGGTCCGGGGGGAGCCCCACCCACCCGAGCCTGGGCGGGCCAGGCTCCGGGCAATGTCTCGGCCCAGCGCCTCCTGCGGCTTTCAAGGTGGAGCAGTCGGTGTCAGTGGCCGGGAGCGGCAACAGCGCGGGCAAGACGCCCAACCTGCCGCTTGACCCCAATAACGCGAAAGACATAATGACGTGGCTGGCGCAGCACGGGGGCTCCACCAGCAGCGCCCTGGGGCAGCTGCGTGCGCTGATTGAGCAGCAGAACAAGCAGCAGCAGGACCAGCAGCAACAACAGCAGGCAGCGCAGCAGCAACAGCAGCAGCAGCTGGTCCAGCCGCAACAGCAGCAATCGCAGCAGCAGCAGCAGCAGTCCATGTTTGCTGTGCCGCGGCAGCCGTCGCAGCAGCAGCTCGGCGGCACGGTGCTGCCCTGCTCGGCCTCGCCGCCGAAGGGCCTGCTGCAGCAGCAGCAGAGCCAGGACCTGCAGGCGCAGCAGCAGCAGTACCTGAACCAGCAGCTGCTAAACCAGCAGCTGCGCATGTCGCGCAGCGGCTCGGCTCCCCGCGGGCTGGGCGGCGAGGGCGGCGACGACGCAGACGGCGACGACCTCATCAGCAGCGACGGCGACGACGACGACTCTGACGACGAGCGGGGCGGCAGCGCGCGCAACAACAACCGCGTCGGCGGGGGCGCGGGCAAGCGCCTCCGCTTCGAGGACCTGCAGGCGCAGTTCGGCCTGGGGCTGAAGGAAGCTGCCAACAACCTAGGCATCTGCGCCACCACCCTCAAGCGCGCGTGCCGGCGGCACGGCATCAAGCGCTGGCCGCGGCGGCAGATCGCCAAGCTGAGCAAGGCGCTCAACCAGATGGGATACAGCGGCACGCCGCCGCCGGCGCTGGTGCAGAGCGCGGTGGTGGGAGGGGTGTCCGTTGCGCCGCCCAAGCCCAAGCCGCCGCCCAAGAAGCCCGACCCCATCGCGTTGCAGCAGGCCACGCAGCTGCTGTTCCAGCAGCACGCCATGGCGGCCGCAGCTGCCGCGGGCGGGGCAGGTGGCCAGGCCATGTTCATGCAGGCGCAGCAGCAGCAGTCGCAGCAGCAGCAGATGGCGGGCATGAACGGCAGCAGCGGCACAGGCATGATGGCCCTGGGGCCCATGGCGCACCACCATGGTCTGGCGAGTATGTTCATGTCGAATGGTGGGCCGGGGCAGGCGCATGGGGGCATGTTCCCCAACAGTGCGTTCATGGGGCCGATGGGGATGATGGCGCCGGGCGGGGGCGGCATGGGGCCGGGGGCTGCGCAGCACGGCATGATGATGGGGGGAATGGGCGGCATGGGCGGGGGCATGGGCGCGATACAGATGCAGGCGATGCAGCAGGCGGTGCAGGCGGGCCAGATGGCGCCACTGCAGGCGGCTGCCATGGGCATGGGGCTGCACCAGGGCGGGGTGCCTGTGCCGGTGCCGGGCGGGGGCATGGGCGGCATGCCTGTGGCGCTGCACCCCGCGCTGCAGGCCCAGATGCAGCAGCACGCGCTGCAGCAGCAGCAGCAGCAGTTGCAGCAGCACCACCAGATGCAACAGCAGCAGCAGCAACAGCAGCAGCAGCAGCAGCAGAACGGGGCTATGCAGCAGCAGGGCATGCAGCAGCAGCAGCCGCAGCCACAGCAGCACCAGGAGCCGCAACCGTCGCTCCAGCAACAACAGCAGCAGCAACAACAACAGCAACAACAGCAGCAGCAGCAGCAGCAGCAGCAGCCCATGGTGCAGGCTATGCACGGCAGCCAAGAGGCCGCGAGCGCCTGGTTCCCGCAGAGCACCGGCCTGCCTGGCACCACAGCCGGGCCCATGGACATTGCGGGGCTGCCCCGCATCAACAGCATGCAGCAGAACGGCCACGTGGGGTCTGCCCCGACGCCCAACTCGGGCAACCCTGGCAGTGGCGGCAACGACCATGCGGCGTCGCCGTTCAGCGGGCTGGGCATGTCGCCGCCCATGCCGCTGCTGGATGGGCTGACGCTGCCCGAGGACTTCATCGGCAGCATGAACGGGACGATCGGGGGCGGACCACGGGTCAGCAACGGGGCGGGGGCGGTGCGGGCGACCAGCCAGAGCACGTCCATGCATGACCTGTTCCGCGGCCACGGGAACAACATGGAGCTGATGGACTTACTGGGTGATGACTTGACGGCACGGTAGCGGGGATGTGGGCTAGTGGGGGGTGTGGGGAATGTGGTGCCTGCGTTCGCGGCATGGTGGGGGATACGCGTAAAACGCGTGGTGGGGGATGGCAACGTGGTGAGCGAGCAGTGGCGGCGGAATGGGGTGCGTGGGCGGAGGCGGGACAGTGAGCGGAAGGATGGGTAAAGGAAGGGCAGGGGCAGGAGGGCTGTGGGGAGGTGGCCTGAGCGCAGTGCGCGTATGGCTGGTGGTGTATTTGCATGGATGGTCGTGAGCGAGCTGCGTCTCAGGCTGCTATCGAGTGTGCGTATTGGACACAGGCGCTGCGGTGCAAACTCTGATCGCGTCGGCATGGCCGCAGCTGATTGCGGTGGCCTGGGGCGTGGTTGTTCGCATTGCAGCAACGCATCTCGCACATAACGCAAGAGTCAGTGAGCGTGGAGGATCTGGGCCCCTTGGGTGCGGGTTGTACCAATGTTGAACTGTGGAAGCAAGACGCGCATGGGCGATGACAGGTATCATACTGGAACACGTGTGTGTGCTGGGCTTGCTCGACGCTAGCTGCCTTTGAGTGCGGGGTGCGCGGGCGTCAGATGTGAGATGGAGTCCGTCACTGTTTCCTTCGGCGTGTTCGGCACACCTGGGTGGGCTGGGCAAGGGCACATTCGCCCGGGGCCATGCCTGCGTGCCAACTGTTAGATGCAACGCGCTGAGCATTGTTACCATTCCCATGATTTGACACATTGTGAAGCTTTGTGGCAGCGTTGCATGGAAGTTGCCTTACTGATACGCTTGGAAAAGTGGTTTTGGCACGCTCCCTTGGGGCCTAATGGGCCTGTCAGCTTGCGCTACCGGGCCGCATCTGGTCCAGCGGGGACTTTGGCGCAACGAGTGATGGTTGCGGATTCGCGTGTACCGCCTGATGTGGGACGTGCGCAGTTGCGTGCCGCGTCGGGCAGCTCCCGTGCGTCGGTGTGGGGGTGGGGCCAGGGGCCTAGAGAGCATGTACCCACACCGCTTGTGAGTGTCTTGACTAACGGAAATTGCTGTGCAGAGTGGCTAGTACACCGTACTTGGGTCCTGTTGATGTGTTTGGGCTCTCGGGGCGTTGTGTTACGGTGTCCTGCCTTTGTGGCAAGCCCTATGTAGATTGTCAAGCACCCAAGGGGGTGTCGGAGCAGGTAGTGAAGCTCTCATACCGTACGCTGCGTCGCAACTCCATTCCAGTTGGGCAGCAACGAGTCATTTTGTTGTGCTCCTGGTGCAGTAATCGTTTGGTGTACACTGAGTTGTGCCGCAACACCTCATGTAATATGTAGGAGACTTGTATGTGTGTTGGTGCCCCGACACCTTGGCGCAAGGAAAAACTGTGTCCAACGATCTGTGCGCCAGCGCCGCCAGGGGGCCACAGCTGCCTGGTGCTCTAACCTCACCGGCCTCGAGCACCCGAACCTTGGGTCAGGATGGTGCTTCGCGTTTGGTCTATACGCGCGAATGTTATACTTTCGCCCTTTTGAGTTGGGTTGGGCGGCAGTTCGATGAGGCAAGAACGCTGTAGTGCAAGAGAGCCCATCAAGCGCTGCAACGTACCTCGAGGTAGGACAGCGAAGTGGGTAAGCATGAAGGAGGTATCAAAATTGAAGGACATTACTATAAAGTGTATTATAACAAGCTTTGGTGTTGCTCTGTACATTCCCGCTGCTTTCTGCGACCGTGCTCTTGTAAACGAAGCTGAATCGAGTACTTCCTTGAACGCTTTAGAATAAGGAAGTTTAGCAGTCGTGTGCCGCGTACGCTCCCTTCCTTGGTGCTTCACAGTCGTAAAGCATGTCCATTGACCTTCGCGCCTGAAGGCGCAGGAGTTACCTGGTCTTCCAAGAGTAGCGTTAAATAGCATAATAAGCTGACAACCGCGGGCTGGTTTCTCCGTTCAGCTGGGACCGCGCTCGGGGGGCCCGGGGCGTCTGCAGGCCTCTAAGGAGAACGACTGACAACCTGGCAACATCATTCCTTCTGAGGGGAGCTGGTTTGGAGGCAGCCTAGGGGCGCCCTTAGGGCGCCCTCACCCCTATGGCTGCCCGACTTACCCTGCTCGACGCCATTCGGAACAACTCTGTCGAAGCGGCACAAGAGCTCCTTGCCCATGGGTGCAATATTAATGAGCGTGACAACCAGGTGTGTTCAGGCGTCAGTGCTGCGTGACTGGGGCTAAATGTGCTCGACTGAGAACTTCCTGCTGGGTAGGGACCTTTCACCTGATGATGCCCCCACACCAACCTGTCACAGGCATTCATGCCATTCCGTATGAATGGCAGCAGTGCTTACACTGCATGCTGTAACGAAGCGGCTGTCACTGACTTTGCCTCGCACCGCACAGCACGCACCGCCTGCACACTGGCCAGTCCCTGCTGTACAACCACTCTGATCCGCAAGAGGCCCAACAGCATATTTTAGGGTACGCTGACCGCATCTCAACAAAGCCTCTCCCCAAATGTTGCTGCCGGGCGCCTCACGGCCCCTGCCCCACAGCAAAACACCCCACTTATCCACGCTGCGTCCAAGGGTGCGGTGCCGCTGGTGCGGCTACTGCTGTCCTCCGGGGCAGACGTCAACTGCCAAAACAGCAGCGGCCACACGGCCCTGACACGGGCATGTGCTGCGGGCAAGGTGGAAGTGGCGCAGCAGCTGCTGCAGGCACGTGGCACGCAGGTGGACCTGCAGGACGCGCACGGGAACTCCGCCCTGCTGTGGTGCGCACGCACCGGCAACGTTCAGTTGGTCAAGATTCTCGTAGAGGCAGGAGCCCGGGTCAACCTCGCAGACCACAGCGGCCGCACACCCATCTTCCATGCAGCGGTTGCCGCCTCCCTGTCGGTGGCCCAGACGCTCGTGTCGGCCGGCGCAGACCTGACCCTGCGCGACTATAACGGCAAGACCGCCTTAGACTACGCAGGGTCAAACGTGGACATGCGATCGCTATTGCAGTCCGCAGCGGCAAACGCAGGGGGCGGGCCTGGAGGGGGCAGCGGCGGCGCCAACGGCCGTGTCATGACGCCGTCCGGGGGCTTCCCTGTATCCGGGCCCGCGGCTTTAGGCGGGGGCAGCTTAGGCGGGGGCACCTCGCCTAACGCGACGCGGTATGCGAGCTTTTCCGGGATGGCGACCCCCGGAACGCCCGTGTCCAGCATCAGCGGGGCGGCGACCGCGCCCGGGGGCGTGCTGCAATCGCCCAGCATCAACCCACGCATGCGGAACGGCAGCTACCGGCCGTCGGCCGCGTACCAGCAGCTGTGCGCAGCCATCCAGGCGGGGGACGAGAAGCAGGTGGAGCTGCTGATGGGCGGGCCGCCGGGGCTGGACGGCGGGGGGCCGTCGCTGGTGGCTGCACGCGACATGCTGCAGAACTACCCCATGCACGTGGCGGCCGGGGCGGGGCAGACCGCCATCCTGGGCAAGCTGCTGGAGGCGGCGCGTGGGATGGACTTCAGCGTAGACACCGTCAAGTGGGTGGCATTGGGTCGGGCTGCTCTCGGCAGCCGTGGTAGAAGGGGGGCAGGGTGGGAGAACAGCACTACTAACCGCTGCATGGCCTTGCCTCCAAGCTTGATCTTGACGTGCAAACAGGATGCATGGCTTTGTGTGCCTCAACCCTGAAGTCACACCTGAGTGTCATTTGCCTGCCTTTCCCCCCACAGCATGGACGGCCACACGCCGCTGTACCTGGCCGCGCGTCTGGGCCACCGGCCGTGCGTGCAGTCGCTGCTGGCCGCGGGCGCCAACGTCAACGTGGCCTCGCACGAGCAGTCCACCGCGCTGCACGTGTGCATGCACCCCGACATCGTGCGGCTGCTGCTGGACAGGGGCGCAAACGTCAACGCCGCGGACTCGCACGCCGCCACGCCGCTGGTGCGCGCCGCGGAGGTGGGACACGCCAACGTGTGCTCGCTGCTGCTGCGGCAGGGGGCCAACATCAACCACCGGCGGCGGGACGGCAGCACGGCGCTGCTGGTGGCGGTGCGCGGCAGCAGGCACGCCGTGGTGCAGGTGCTGCTGGCGGCGGGGGCGAACCCCAACATAGCGGACGCGGAGGGCGAGACGCCGCTCATAGAGGTGCGGATTACCGGGTTCGGTAGCCGAGGGAGTGGGGTAGACTTCAAGCCCAGGGCTTGGTCCGCTCTGTCAAAGTGACCGTGGCACGAGGACTCTCAGGAATGCCTCTCTGTGCGTGGACGATTAGTGAATAGGCTGCGGACCGGTAAGCCTGTCGCAACTCGGTGGCCATGGCCCAATCCAACTCGCCCCACTGCCTGCCTCCTCCCTCGCCGCCGCAGGCCGCCACCTCTGGCAGCCTGGGCCTGGTGCAGACGCTGGTGTCGCACGGCGTGGACGTGCAGATGTGCAACCACATCGGCGAGACAGCGCTGATGCGCGCCTCCGTGCACGCCTCCGCCGCCATTGCCGACGAGCTCATCGGCGTGGGCGCGCGCCTGGACGCCGCCGACCGCGAGCTGGGCTTCACGGCGCTCATGTACGCCGCCAGCCAGGGCAGCAGCGCGGTGGTGGCGCGGCTGCTGGCGGCGGGCGCGGCGGTGGGGCACGCCAACAACATGGGCATCAGCGCGCTGCTGCTGGCGTCGCGGTCGGGCTACCTGGAGGTGGTGGAGCAACTGCTGCAGGCGGGGGCAAGCATCGACCAGGCGGACCTCAAGGGGTGAGTGGGGAACGGGCGCGTGGCACTTGCGTGCCACAGGGCGGCTTGGATGTTTCCCACTACGTGCAGGCATATGCCGATATTCCAAACGCTTGCTAGGCTATGGGAACGATAGGATGATGCCGTGCTTGAGGAAAACGCATCGCCCGGCTGCAGGTACACCCCGCTCATGGTCGCGTGCGTGGGTGGCTACACGGCGGTGGTGTCGCACCTGCTGGCCAAGGGCGCCAACGTCAACCTGCGCAACTACGAGGGCTACACAGCATTGTCCGCCGCGCTGGAGTTCGGGCAGAAGGCTGTGGCGGAGCTGCTGGTCAAGCACGGCGCGGATACGGCGGCCATCGGCGCAGGGCAGGGCGCGGGGGCCGGGGGGCACGCCCCGGGCTCGCTCAAGGCCAGCAGCCAGGTCACTAGCGTCTCTGGGGGTTTACCTGAGGGCGGGGCAGGAGGGACTACCTCGGGCGCCAGCGGGCGGCTTCCAATCATGGGCCAATTGGGCGGGGAGGCGAGCAGTGCAGCTGTGGGGCGAGGCGGACAGGGAGGCGGGTTGTTGCAGCAGCTTGGGGACGGGCTGCCGAACAGCGTGTCCACCAACAACTTGGTTGGGGGGCTCGGGAGTAGCGGGGCGGGCGAGGGCTGCGGGGTTGGGGGTACGGGGGCTGTGGAGAAGTCGCAAGTGCAGCCGCTGAGCCACGCGTCCAAGTTCCTGCAGGAGCTGGACGCGTACGAGGTGGTGCAGCGGCGGAGCAGCAAGGCCAACATGGCGCCTCTGGCGGGCGGCGCGGGGCTGGGGCTGGGCCTGGGCGCGCGCGAGGGCGGGGGCGGGGGCACTTCGCTGTCGGGCGTGAGCAGCCCCCGTGGGAGCAGGCCCATGGGTAGCCTGCTGGGCGGCAGCTCGGCGGTCGTGCCCGTGACGGAGCCCTCCGCCTCTACGCGGCTGCAGCAGCTGCAGCAGCAGCAGTCGCTGCGCACCCAGCAGTCCTTGCGGAACCAGCAGTCCATACGCAACAGCATGCAGCTCGGCGGCGGTGGTGGGCCGCCGCAGCAGCTGCAGCTGTCTGTGGACCCGTCAACGGGGCCAGCTGGAGGGGCCGGGGGTGCGTGTGGAGTCACGGACACGGCCATGGTGAGCCCCGTGGATGAGCTGGTGTCGCACGCCTCCTCCTCCTCGGACCTGAGCAAGGACGTGGGGCCGGACAAGCACGGTCGCGGGGGCGGGGCGCAGGCGCTGAAAGGCCCTATGCATGCCAACGGCGGGTCCATGAATGCGTCGCTTGTGGCGGGAGTGAAGCCGCTGTTTAAGCGCAGCGCGGGGCAGCCGGAGAATGCGGTGGTGCTCGACCCACATGGACCGTGAGTGGGGAACGGGGTGGCCCGGGACGACGCGCGGTTTGCCCAACAGGGGAGCAGAGTGGGCCAAGGGGTCAGGGAAGGCTGGCTGGCATGCGTGCGCGAGGATGTCAAACACCCATCACCAGGCATGGCTGGCATGGGCATAGCTATTTGATACCGGTAATATGCTGACCGGCGCTCTGCCGAATGCAAGGTGTTGAGGGACTGATCCGAAAATGGTACTTGTTGTGTCTTGCAGGGACCTCTTCGAGCCGGGCCAGATCTACCGCAGCCCATGGGCCAAGGTGGTCAGCTTCCGGGATCCCGGAGCGGACGATGGTAAGGAGTGCTGGCGTTGCCGGTTAAATTCATTGGTTCTGCACGTGCATCACAAATTTGCTTCAAGTACAGCGCCTGCCTGTAAGCGACCTCGCACGTGTACACCAGCGGCGTGAACTGACTTGGGCGCTGTCCCTGTAACGCTTCCTTCTCGTGCAGTGATCTGGTACGAGCCGTCCGAGTCTGGAGAAGAGAGGCAGGAAGAGGGTGCTGGTGAGGGAGGCTGCGGGTGTGTCATTAGCTAGGAAGGCGCGTATCCATGCTGCTTCCATGCATGCAGGTCAAGGGCCACGTGTCCGTTTGGTGACAGGCAGGGTACTACAAGGTTGCGATCCGCAGAGAGTGGGTGTACTGCAGCTTTGACAGCATCTAGCCTCTTGAGGCTACAGATGCAGGATGTTGTGCACGGGAATACTTGTACATTGCGTGCGTTGGCCTGGGGTCGTGCATTGGAACAGTTCGGCCGCCGCAATGGTGGTACCGGTTTCGTTCCGTGCATCTTGGTCTTTTCTGTTGTCCTTTAGTCGGTACCCCGGATGTGCACAGTGCCCACACGAGTATAGGTCTCAGCATGTGAAGGCACAGGTGTCCGCGTTCACACGCGTTCACACGAGTACGGTGGTTGGCAGGAGTGGCGACTGACTGCTTGAGATGCGTCGGGCTGCGTTCAGTACCTGTAGGAGCACGTATATTTTCGCACTTATGATTGCATTAGGTACCTGGAACTGCTGGGTGCGTATTTGCATTGGATTTGTATGCGCCAGTACTGCGAGCTACAGGTTTACGCGAGCTGCCTGCCTGCTGGCATTTGGACCCGTTACTACGACGTAGTCTTCATGTTAATGAACACATTCCTGCTTACTTCAGGATAACGCTGTAACGCCGACCAAAAGAAGTGTCACTACTGGGCATGGCCGGCTTCTCTCTGTCACCGTGCCCTCTAGCCCAGCGTAAACTTTCGCAACATCAGCGTCAAAGAATGCGTGCAAAGCAGCGTACCACGTTGGTAGCTGTCACGCTCGCGCTTCTAGCTTTAGCCCAAGCAGCCAAGCAGGTGATTCCCACGGCCACGGTTCTTATCTATTATCCTCTGGCTGCATCGTAGATACACTGATGGTGTTTTAGGGGGGCTGCTATGTCGCGCATGAAAGTCGGAAAAGACATGCTGCTACACCCTTGCGCCTCGCCGCGCTATGAACAGTTCACCTGCAGAGTCAGGCGGGAGTATCTCGTCTAACTGTCTTTCACGCGATGTGTGCAGGATGCATCTACAGCTGCAGTCATACTACGAAGCGGCTTGGGGTGGCACGACTGCGAGTGCGGGACGGTCCTGCGCCCCGCGCACACGGAACAGGTTGCGGACATCGTCATGGCACTGCACCGCGACACTCAGGTCACAGGGCAAAAGTACCTTGTGAGGGCTACCAGCAACGGCTTCCTCTCACACAACAACTTCAGCTGCCCCTGCTCGTCCGCACCTGCTGGTGTGCGTGCGGTGGCGCTGGACATGTCTGGCATGGACAAGGTGCTACAGTTCAGCGCCGACCAGGAGACGGTTACCGTACAGGCTGGCATCACCTTCGAGGTGAGTCAAGCATGATATTGTCGCCTTGCGTTGGTCGTACAGCCCCTGGTGGATTGACCAGTATGGCGCCCGCACAAGTGTGCCGGCAGAACCGTTGTTACATGTATTTGCCTCCTCTCCCCCCTTGTGGCAGGCCCTTGAGCGCATCCTCTTCGACTACGACATGAGCCTGCCGGGTGTGGTGATCGCCCCGGCGCTGGCCTCCATGACTGTGGGCTCGGCGGTGGTCACGGCGGCGCACGGCAGCTCCCTGGTGGGGCCGGCGGGTGTGGCGGCCTTCCTGCAGAGCGCGCTGCTGGTGGACGGGACAGGTGCGCACATGCCACGGGGCGTACAGAATGACGAGCTGCTACGAACTCATGCTCATGGTGGGGACTTCCGGGGTGGGAGGGAAGAAAGGTCACGTCGGCCAGGACCACGTCTTACGACTAGCGCCTTGATGCCACCACGCCTGTGCTGCAGGCGAGATCCACGCACTGGACGAGCCGGGCGAGGTGCTGGAGGGCAGCCTGGGCCTTCTGGGCGTGGTGACGGAGCTGACGCTGTACGTGCAGCCCAAGAAGAAGGTGGCCGTGCGCCAGCTGCAGGTGTGAGCAGCCGCAAGCAGAGTCGGGGTGGGGGCACAACAGGGAGTGAGCACGGGCTTAGTGCAGGGTCCGTGGATACAGGACGCGGGTTTGGAGTAGCTGCAGGCAAGTTGTCAGCTCCAGCAGTTAGCTGTACAATGTGGCCGATATTATGAAGCGGGCCTTATGGTGGGATGGAGCAGGCTTTTGGGCTGTGTCTGCGCTACCTCGTGCACGCCCGACACGCTGCCCCTTTTGCTGTCTTGGGCGCCTGCAGTCCGAGGACTTTGACATGGTGACGGACCTGCGCGACATCATCGACAACAGCGAGGCGCTGGCGCTGGACGTCACGTGGAGCCCCACCGCCGGCATGTACACGGCGCGCGTGTGGCACGAGACGGAGGAGGGCTCGCGCGGGGACGCCAGGAACGTCATGCTGCAGCAGCCGTCCGAGTGGCTGGACAAGGTGTGGAGCAGGGGGCACTAGCGCAAGGGTGGGCAGGCAGGCGAGGACCTGGACATTGCGGGCGGCAGGGGGCATACCGTACCATGTCCATGCGCACAAGCAGATGTTGCGCAGGCCGCGTTGCCGCTGAGGGTACTTGGCCACTTGCTACGGCTGCACTTGGCCTGATGGGCTGGTTCGGCGTAGTTCCTCCAGGAGTCCCACTTTGTGGAGCCCACAAGTGCTGACAGCTGTCCACCCTGTGCTCCTGATGCTCCCTCCCTCAGCTGGGCGACCGCGTGCACCGCGACCAGCTGGACGTGCACGACCGCGAGGGCTTCATGTGCGAGGTGATTGGCGAGATGAGCCACTTCCCCTCCTTCCTGCACACGCCCGGCAACGAGCCCGACGACGGCGCACCGCACAACACCGCCATCGGCTACATCAACCACATGGCCTCCGCCTCGTGCGCCGGCGTGGCTGCGCAAGCGGCGGGCGTGAGCCAGAGCCGGCGGGCTGCCGCGGAGGCGAGCAAGGGCGGTCTGCTGCACAGCCTGGGCCTGGGGTTGGGCGGCCAGGGCGGCTCGCACGCCAAGGTGCAGTCTGAGCACCTGCCGTCGCACGGCTGCCTGCTGGGCGCCGCCAAGTGGACGCCGTACGAGCTGGCCATCAACAGCCAGGACTTCTCCTCGTGGCTGGCGGACGCGCGGGCTATCTTCAGCCACGCCATGGTGAGGTTCTGATACCGCAACAGTGCTGTCGCATCGCAAAGCTGCGGGGTGGCGCTTACGGTGATCAGGAGGGCCCGTAGGAGTCCTTGAACCAAGACTGGTTACACCTCACGCCCCAAGCACTGCATGCATTGCTGACGTTTGGTTCGTGCCTGTTGCCTGTTTCCAGGGTTGCCCGCCCTTCGTGTTCAACTTCCGTTTCGTGGGCGAGTCGGACGCGCCGCTGGCGCTCAGCAGCGGCCGCCAGGTTGTGGCCATCGAGCTGAGCACGCTCAGCACGCCGCACGCCCAGGGCGGCCGCGGCCTGCCGCTCAAGCTGGTGCGGCTGCACGAGGAGGTGCTGCAGATGACGCTGTGCAAGTACCACGGCCGGCCGCACTGGGCCTTCGGCACCAACCGCCTGTTCCGCGGGCCCTGCCCCGTGCGCGACATGTACGGCGACGCGTTCGACAAGTTCCTGGAGCAGCGCAAGACGTACGACGCCGCCGGCATGTTCACCCCGCCGCTGTTTGAGGACGTGGCGGCGCGCCGTGGGCCGGAGTACTACCCCGGCTGCGCGGCCAACCTGGACTGCTTCTGCACGGCGGACGAGCATTGCGGCGCGGGGCACGTGTGCGTGCCGGGCTACGTGTTCCCCGAGTACAAGGTGTGCGCACCGGTTAAGGACGACTCCAAGCACGAGTTGTAGGGTGGTGGAGGGGAAGCAGGCAGGAGAGGGAGGCTGGTAGGGGCTGCATGGGAGGAGCGGGGTTGGGATGGATGCTAGTGCTTTGGAGAACAGCACTTGTAGTTTAGGATAGACGCTTTTAGGCAAACGGCTCGCTATGCACGGTTTTTGAGGCACTAGAGGGGTGGATAGGGACGGAGGTTTTCCTAGGCTGCAGCGGATGCAAGGCGTGCTCAGGTTTGTATGCTGGACGTGTTGCGCGTCAGAGGGCACGGCGTGGGAATGTTAGTAGCTGTGTCGTAATGCCTGACCATTCATCATTCTAGGATTCAGGCTATAACTACGGCAACCATTGATTACATGTGGGCCATGACGCTAGTGAGTCCGTGGATGTGTGTCGTGGAGTAGGCTTGCAATGTAGCATCACTCCAACTTAGTCGATCTAGACATGGAGGGTACCCGTCAGGCACCCATGGTACTAATGCGTAATCGTTCTGCAGGGTGCCACCCGGGCGCCCCACGCCCGCGCATAAGACATTAAACCACCAGCCGGCGCATGCAGACTATGTACTGGATGCAGGCTGGCAAGGTATTGGTAGTACCGTCGCCTTGTAACAAGTCTCAACATAGCAATCCCAAACCCCGGAACTCGAAGGCCGTGTACCGTATGTATGGCCCATCCTGCTTGTATAACTACTGATAGCCGCACACGGGGTGGAGGCCGTCACCACACCCGATCGGCCAATGACAGCCCCCACATATCGAGCCAAGCAGTTCTAGGCGCACTGCTCTCTTTGCACGCACGGGGCCGTACCACCCGACCATATGCACTGCGCACAGTACTGTGTAAGCGCGCAGTAACTCATCACGCAACGGGCACAGGAGGTGTGCTGATGGGCGCCCGCTTGAACACAATGGACTAGCGACAATGTTCATTAACAGACCGGCACCCCGCAGCAGCGTATGCAGAGCCATCACTACCCACCACACTGCCCACTTGATTCCCAAAGTGCTCAACTGCTCATGCCTCATGCTTTCACGCACTAACTAGCATCCCCCAAGCTCACCGGAACGCTCGCTCCCATGTACCCCTCCGCTCATCAAGCGGCCGTCCCAGCTGGCCCAACGTCCCCTCTCCCCTGTCCGCCTCCCACACCACTCCACGCCCCTCCAGTCCCAAAGCCACCCCCTTGCCGGCCGCCCTTGCGCTCCGCCTCCGCCACCGCCTCCCTCGCCGCCGCCTCCGAGTCCGCCCCACTCTCCGCCCCATCTAAAGACCAGATGGTCGCAACCACCGGCGCGCGCTCCTCCTTCTTCGGCTCCACCTCCGCCTCCTCCTCCGGCGTCCCCACCCGCATGTGCTTCCACAGCACCCTGCCCGCGCTCTGCAGCGCCCGCACGCCAAAGAACACCACCACCCCGGCCCACACGCCGTGCAGCTCCCAGCCCGCCGCCCTAACCCACGCCATGAACGCCCCCAGCACCGACAGCGTCACCAGGAAGCTCTGCGCCACGTACTTGGTATCCCCCATGGCGATGTTGCACCCACTGGCTGCCACGTCAGCCCCCAGCGCGAACATGGAGGAAGCTGCCAGCGCCACCACCGACTGCATGTGGGGCCACACGGTGGGGTCGCGCGTGAAGAGGTGCGGGGCGAACAGGATGAAAGCGCCCACCGCCAGGCCGCAGCAGATGCCGCCAACCGCCCCCATGCCGATGAGCAGGGAGATGCCGGCGCGCTTGCGCCAGCCGCGCACGCCGGGCAGGTAGGTGAGCGCCGCCTGCTCGAAGGGCGTCACGGTCCAGCCCAGCAGGTTCCACACTGCGGGGGGTGAGACCAAGGCAACCGAGTGGGGAGGAGGCAAGGAATAAAAGCAGGTGTCGGTTTTCACTGCACTACACGACCCAATGCACTTGGGCAATCCTTAGCGCTGCGGTAGTCGACGCGCTAGTGATGCTGGTGATGGAAACGTGACCCCGGAGGGGGTTACGTGCCCTCCGGGCCCGGAGGGCTGTAATTGGGGGGACCACGGGCGTGTGGGTTCCCCAGCGCGCCACCCACCCGAGAAGGTGGCCTGGTGCGCGGCCAGCTTGAGCGTGTCCAGCCCCGCCGCCGTGGTCTGGATGCACAGGTAGGACACGTTCTTGGCGATGTAGGTGATTGACAGCGGGGCCATGGTGGTGGCCAGCTGCCACACCACCTCGCGCCGGGGCACCATCAGCCGGATGCGCAGCTGCGGGGGAGGCACGAGCGGAGGGCATTTTTTTGTGGGCAAAGTGAACAAATGAAGGCCTCAACCTTCCCGGTAACGTGAAGCAACATACTGATACCAGGCACTGTACCACGCGCGGTGCCGACCGGCATCACCGTACCAGTAGCCACGCGGGACCCGCCCCGGCCCCAACCCCAGCCCTACCCCGGCTCGGCTCCCGCCCCGGCCTCCGCCCCGGCCCCGGCCCCCGCCCCCGGCCCTCCCCCGCACCTTGCCCTTGACCGACAGCGCGTACAAGAGCGCCAGCGCGCCCACGTACTGCGTGGCCACCGTGGTGAGCGCCGCGCCCGCCAGCCCCCAGCCCAGCACCGCCACGAATAGCAGGCTGCCAGCCAGCGACACGGCCTGGGGGATCACAGTTCAATAGCAGGGCAAGGCAGACAGCGTTGATCTAGAGACCAAAACAGTCATACCCGGAACGCTAGTGCTGCAAGCTTTGCAGCGTCCTCGTGATCTCCCAAACCCCGGCTTTCAGCCCGCGCCCCGCTCCTCCCGGCCCAGCCGACACCAGCACGCGCAACGGCACGCACCCAGCAGGTCACGGAGGCCAGTCCTGCGGCAGCTGCCACAGTTACAGTTGACCCCAATGCAGATTCCCTCCCGCGTGCATGCCCGCCGCCCTTGAAGCCCACGGTACGGCTGTGCACCACACTTACGGTGGACAGCGCCACGGTGAGTGCGGGCGTGAGCGAGTCCTGCTGCGCCAGCAGGCCCGCCTGCGCCACCATGGTCACCAGCACGGCGGGCTGAGCCAGGCCGCGCAGCCGCACGTACTCCGCGGAGGGGCCCACCAGCGCCGCGTCGCGCACGCCCGTGGCGCGGATGATGAGCTCCGGGAACATCTGGCGGGCCGAGTAGGGAGGGTGCGAGGGCGGCAGGAAGGCAGGAGGGCGGGATTAGTCCCAGTGACGCACGTAAGTGGTCACAAACCGTTTTGAAGCACCGATGCCGCAATCCACGCCGGCAGCACAACGCCGGGCTGACGGCAGAAGCCTCCAGATCCTGTGGTCCTGGGCCTCAGCCCTGGGCCCAACCCCGTCCCCGTGCGCACCCCCATCCCCCGCTCTACGGTTACCACCTGCGCCCCCAGCCCCCGGCCCCACCACTTCCAGCGCAGGCTGACCGTTCTCCGTCCAGTTGCTTTGCCGCTCTACGGCTACCACCTCCGCCCCGCCTCCCACGCACCTCCAGCATGCATGTGGTGGCCAGGCCCAGCACCGCCGCCACCGCCACGGCGGTGGACAGCGTCTCCTCGCTGCGCCGCAGCCGCCCGTCGCGCAGGAAGCCGGCCAGCAGGCTGCGGGCGGGGTTAGGGGCGGGGAAGGCAGGGAGGGAGTGACAAGATTAGGTGGGGAGGGTAAGTGCCGCTTCAGGGAGCCGTCGCAACGCTCTTCCTTTAGGACAGCGGCGCCGGACATCCCACGGCCCACGGACATCACATGGCAGGGCCGGCTAAGGTAAGGGGTCGCAGCATGGCAGCGCACTGCGCCCCCCACCTGATGGTGGCCACCTGCAGCGACTGGAACATGTACTGCGCGAAGGCGAAGACCAGGTTGGCGGGGCCCAGGGCCGCCAGCTGGGACGTGCCAGCGAACTGGGTCGGGGGAAAGGGCAGGTAGGTTTGCGATGGGACGTGCTTGTGGGGCAACGCCAGAGGGCTTCACATGCTGGCAAGCAGTTCCAACCCAAATGCCAGCCTTGCCAGGGACCGAACTGTACCAGAACAGGACGCTTGCACAAGGGGTCGGCTACTGTTGACGCCACGGGGACTGACCTTAAATGCACCTAATGCACCTGACATACGGTGCTATGATGTCGCGTTTGTATGCTACCTACAAACGTAGGTAACATACGCAGGATAGGCCGCGCGCCCACGTCTGGGTGTTGCGGACTGCGGCAGCGTCAGGTGCCCACCTGCCCGATGCACACGGTGTCCACCAGGCTCATCAGCGGGTCACCCAGCGGTATAAGCGTCGCGGGGCCCAGAAAGGACAGCATGCGACCAAGCAGCTCCCGCTGGTACTGCCATACGTCCGCACCGTCGGGGGCAGCGGGGGACGATGTGGGTTGTGGGGCTAGGGGTGCTGCGGGTTGGCCCCCACTATCGGCAGGCTCAGGGGCGCCGTTGCTGTCCAACGGGCGCGTTGACTGCGCCCCTGACGCTGCAGTTGAGGCCAGGATGAAAGTCCGGCTTGCAGGTGCTTGCCGGGTGGTGTCGTCCCCGGTTGGGGAGCCGTCGGGGCTGGCGTGGGTGGCTGGGATGGCAAGCCCTGTGTCGTTTGTGATAGGTTGCAGCCGGCCATCCGCTTGGGCACTCTGTACATGTTGTTGGCTGCGATGTTGCGAAGATTGGATTGTTGAGTTTACTGGGACATCTGGAGTTGACCTGGGCAGCGGACGCCGGCCCCTCCGCGCGTGTGAACCGCATAGTCGACGGGGGCAGCATGCGTTCGAGGTGCACGGCTTGTGGCCATGAATGTTACGAGCCAGTGGTATTGTAGACGTGCTGTAGCACGCCTGATTTAGTTGCGTAGGACTAGAAGTGCAAGCGAGGCTAGAGCTGCACTGGGGCTTGCGAAGGTGTGCCGATTGGTTGCCGATTGGCAAGGGCATGCGTAGTAAGGAAGCCATAATGAAGTACACGATACTATGTGGACCCTTACCTGACGAAGTCTCTATCAGCTTGCCTACATTACGATGGAATGCATGAAGTTGGTTAGCCGTTAGTGCGGGAACGGGAGAAGCCAGAACTCTGGGGCCCTGCGCACAACTGTGGCTACCTGTGTGTCACACGTGACTTCTAGGAAGAACCACAAAGTGCAAAGCAGGTTTACCCTACGTAGGAAAAGAAACAGTATCGCCTCAGTAAGGCTAGGACCAGCAAGAATGCTAAGCCTCTCGCTGACGTATTACTTGTGCTTATTTGCCGAGCTGTTGTACCCCACATATCAGTCCTTCAGGGCTGTTCAGTCATTTGACAAGGTTAGCGCAAGTTGATGGCGTTCCCGACACGCGGCAAAGAGGCAGCGACTAAGCTTCTTCCTAACACTCGCTCCCCTTTCACATTGCCACCGTCATCCTCGCAAATTAGTTTGATGACACACAGGTGCGCATAGGGTTGCAACTCTCTGACAGGGTGAAGCTCTCCCGCTCTTGCTGCACTGCGTTTTCTGACCCTTTGCAACCCGTTCCTGCCCATGCAGTGGCTTACATACTGGGTAAGGAGTGATCAAGGCGGGATCCTGCTTGCCTTTGGGATGTCAAGGGGCCTTTGACTCTACGCGAGGCACCTCGACCGCATGGCGCGTTTCGCTACATCGCGTCCCCGTCATACGCTGAGCCAACCTGTTTGTGTAAACCTATACAGATCGTCTATGCATTCATCTCGACCTTTGAGAATGTCGGCGCTTTCATTTTGGAGTGGTAAGTCGGGGAAAAAAATGTCGGGTGTTGCTGTGGGTGTTGCAAGTATGTCAGGGGGCACCTGTCGTGTTCGTCGACGCCAAAGGCCACCACCGTGCCCTGCTGTAGCCACATTACGTGGAGCCAACTTACTGTACTTGCCATTCTGCCTGCTGAACTCCACGTGACATGGCTGACGGAAAGCAACCCTGCTCCATGTCACAGGGTGCCCCTGTACTACGAGATCAAGCTTCTCTTCGTTATCTGGATGATTGCGCCCCAGACCCAGGTAGGATCACCACCTTCCTTTTCTCAGAACACCTTGCAGTGGATCCAGGGTCGTGGACATCATGCTGGGGACTAGGCGCCCTCAGGACCCCCATAAGGCAACCCACCTCAGCATGCGCCCTGCACATCATCCCACGAGCTACGGTAGCAAGTGAGCAAGCTGTCAGTTTTCGTATCGTACTTTGCCTCTGTTCCACAGGGTGCGCGGGTCATCTACGAGAAGTACATCGTGCCAAACGTGAGTGCATGCTGCCGCCTGCGGGATCGACTCCCAGCCAGTCTCCCATAGTCAGTCAGTCATTGTACACTGATGTCACGAGGTCCCAGCTGATTCAGCTGCCGCCACCTCGCACTATGGCAGCATCTGAATCTTCTTGGTGGCATGGGTCTGCAACTCTGCATGTGCCAACACAGAATCAAGGGAAGCACCTCAGGCTGCCTGATGGGCCACCCGCCCGCACCCTCTGATCACTATCCACCCGTCCCCCTTCTCACGCATGGTCCCTTGCCGTTATGGTGCTGCCATGCAGCTGGTCAAGTACGGGCACAAGATCGACCCTATCTTCGCCAAGGTAAGTCGGGTGGCTGCATCGCTGCGGGCAGGGCTGACTTGTGACTTCCCCCCCCGCCGTGCCGTACACCTGCGCCGCCCTGTGCACGCCAGCGGCTGACATACACCTGTTTGAGCCAGCGCGCCCTTCGTGCACCCTGTGCACGTGCAAGGACTCCATGTTCGGATAGCCGATGCACCAAGGCGCGAAGTTTACTGCTACACACGCCCAATCAGCAGGCGCACGTCACCGGCCTCACGAGATAGTTACCGGCTTACCGCCTCCGTCTGCGCTCACGCTGTAGGCTGACAACGCCCTGAAGTCCTCGTACGTCAACCAAGTGGCCAAGATGGTGGACAAGTACGGCCCCGGCATCGCCGAGCAGGTCATCCAGCAGGTGGGCAGGGTGGGGGCGGGGGCCCACGGTCATAGTTGCTTTGGGTAGGGGAACGAGCGGGTGCCAAGCCGAGACGCATACCTGAACCCGTACCGTGTCGGCGGCAGATGTCGTGTAGATCCAGGGGCTCTACTTGTGGGGACTCGGCAAACGGAGAGCCAAGGCGCGCTTCTGCTGTCTTATGACCTGGAGTCGTATACGCCGCCATGTCATACCGGTACGTACGTGTCTCTGCGCTGGACCAACGCCAACGGCCTTGTTGTGTTCGTCCCTGCGCAGGCCACTGACTCCGCCCAGAAGTTCGGCCAGGCTGCTGCGGCTGCAGCTGCCAACTACCAGCAGCAAGCGCAGCAGGCACAGCAGTTCCGCAAGGAGATGTAGGTCCATCCCTGGGCAGCTGCCGGTGGAGCACTGGCGTGCAACAGCGGAGCTCAGGGGGACGTCTACATGGTCCGTTGCAGAAACTGTGCTCAAAGCAATAGCTGCATCCATAGTCTAAATGGCACGTGTCGCGGGGCTGTGGGCGCATACGCGGCGTGTCGTGTACCCTAGTGGATTGTTACTTGGCATCGTGGCCAGTAGGGTGTCCCGTCACGCACCCGTGCAAGGCCCAGTGCATCTGTAGCAAGTCCCAGTAAGGCCAGAGGTTCAGTTTGCAGGGCTGTCCAAGGTCCCTTGATGTACATTACGCTTGCCACGTGATCCTTTACGTTGACATTGTTAGCAATGGGCCTGTACCTGGCCTCTGGTTTCGGCATCGCATGTCCATAAGGAAGGCCCTTTATCCAAGCCTGTGGATGAAGGGCTCGGGGCACATTGGTGCAAAGCGCATGTATGCTGCCTGCCCCTGCCTGTAACATTCCCTGCCCGCCATGGCCTCCCCAGCAGCCTTGTCCCACATATTGCAGTGGTGGATTAGCCTTTGCAAATTACTGAACCATGCGCTCGTACCACCGCAACACAACTGGTAATACAACACTCGCACACTCCGCCGTCCTAGCGCTGCTCCTTATACACCGGGTTCCTGTGCCAGGACCCTAGGTTGCCGTTCACCCCGGGCCCAAGCGCCCCTCCTGCCTCCGCGTCCGGTACGTGCCCCCGCCTGGGCGCCTCCCACAGCAGGCCCGCCATCCTGCCTATCACAGCTTGTCCCGCTCTCGCACCGATGTGGCGACCGTACTCCGTAGGATCCCAGCGCTGGGGCGACTGGTGTGACGGCCCCTGCACGCAACAGGTAAGCACGCTTGAGCAACAAGGTGGCACATCACACATGCACGTGCTTTCTGTCTCTCCAGCACGGTTCTTGCGCGGACGGTGCGCGCTGCTCAGGGAGTAAGGTTTAAGGCCGAGTTGCTAGCCGCGCAGGCCATGGCACAAGACGCGTGTAAAACGCCGCAAAAAAACGCCTTAAACTTACCAGATCAGCTGCAGAACGGCAGTCGCCGTACGGCACCGTCAAGCGGCTGTCCCGAGCGCCGCCGCCGCCGCCGCCGGCATCCCCACGCCGCCAGCTGTCGGCAGGCGCCAGCAGGGCCCGCTGCGACGGCGAGGCGGGCGGCCGCGGGCCGGCGCCAGGAGATGACGACTGCCGCGGTGGTGGTGGTGGTGGGGGCGGCGGGTGCAGGTGCGCCGCCATCTTGCCCACCGCGTACGCCGCCAGCCTGCCACCCGCCGCCGTGGCCATGGCGGCCGACCGGCGGCGTAACGCCCACACGGCCAGGCACACCAGGACTGGGGGGCGGGAAGCGTGAACGGGCGCAACCTTTTCAGCCTTGTACGAGAGTCAGGCTTCACGTTGCAGCTCCCCACACGGTGCCACCCGACGGCATCACGCGGGTTGGGCTTGCAGCCCGCAGTGCACCACCGCAGCTACGCACAGTAGTACGGGCTCACCTGCCGCTGCGGATACGGCGATGACCACCGTGACGGCGACCGCCACCGCCCTGGACGTCTGGCCCTCGCCCGAGCCGCCCTGGGCCGCCGCTGTCCCAGGCGGTGGGGGAGGGGGCTGGGCCACCCCACCAGCCTGTCCCGGCGGCGATGGTGGTGGCGGCTGCTGGCCTTGGCCAGCAGGTGGCGAAGGCGGAGCCGTTGGACTTCCAGGTCTGGGTGGGGGCCTAGGTGGGGGCGCAGGGGGTGGAGGCGGGGCTGCTAGCTGCGGGAAGGGAGGCCTGGGAGGTGGCGAAGGTAGGGGAGGAGGGCGCGGCGGCAGTGGCGGAGGAGAGGACAGGGCGACAAGGGCTGGAGGCGGGCGTGGAGGGACGTTGCTGCCGAGCGAGATGGTAGGGAACGGGGGGGCTGGCGGCGGGCTGGGTGGCAGTGGGGAGGCGGTGAAGGCGGGCTGGAAGGGTGCTGTGATGATGGAGGGTGTGGGGGGATCCCAAGGGGGCCAGCTAGGGGCACGAGGATGGGGGCTGCGCGGGGGGAAGGGGGTCGGGGGTGGGGGTCGGGGGTTGGGCGGCGGGGGGTCGGGAGGGCGGGGGCGGGGGGGGTCCCGGGGGGCGCGTGGGGGCGATGGGGGGAAAGGTGATGCAGCCGGGGCCGTTGGGGTCATCCATCATGCCTGGGGAGGGAAGGTTGTGGGAGGGGGGCCAGCAGGGCTTTGTACGTGGCATGCTCTCCTGTCCACACAGGCCAATTACCTGCTGACGGGCATTCATTGTGGGTCATGTGCGTAGGCCAGTCTGGCCGGCCTCCCTCAAAGCTAGTTACGGGGACAATGCACGTGTACACACCCCGGTAGAGAGTGGGACCGGCAGGGTTCTCACCCACGGGGCATGCCGATTCCGGCATGCAGTTGTACACGTTGGGGTTGTTGTCCAGGCACGTGACGTTCTTTGGCGTGCAGAACATGGCCGTGAAGTCGCGACCCGCGGGGCTGTCGCAGCAGGTGAGGCTGCCGCACGGCACGGCGGTGGCGTTGCTGACCAGCAGCCAGTCCTCGCACGCCAGGTGCTGCGGCGGCAGCGGCTGGCAGCTGGCGTTGCCGGGCGGCGAGGGGCACGGCTGCGAGTAGCTCCATGCCGCCGGCCGGGTGATGTTGGGACCGCCGCACGGGTCTGCGAAGCCGTATCGGGTCATATAGGACTGAGGGGGATAAAGCTATGCAGGCGTGACGATGGACGACAAGGTACGTGCGTTATGTGCGTATGCCTCGTATGTCTGCTGAGATGGCTACTGCTGTGCCCGCAGCATGTGATAGGGATGAGACATGAGACATGAGGTATGGGGACGGCGTGCGGCGTCGTGCTCATGGCTCCTGAAACACCCGTGCGCCGTAACCTACTTCTGTACAGCAATGTCCCAATATGCAGCCGTGCCGGTTGCGCACGTGGGTTACCCCACGCCATTGCTCACTCTGGCGCCAGCAGTACCGCTCAAACTGCAGGCGTGAAGCCTGGGCCGAGAAGGGGATGCACTGCTGGTTGGGCTGGCCTTGCACGGCCTGCAGTGTGACGCTGACACTGTCAATGTAAAATTGGTACGAAGATTTACAAACAGTCTGCCAAATGGCACAGCAGGCAGTGCTCACCTCTAACAAACATGCTAGTGCGCTGAGTAGCACCACGACTGCCGTTCCTCCTTTACCGGCCAACCGCGCATTTGAGAAAAGCAAAAGCTTCATGCCATCGTATATATCATTAAATCGCAAATGAAGAGAAGTTACAGCCTGCAGCTATCGCAGCTGCTCGGCGCACCCAGTGTGCTGTTTCGCGGGGTGTCGCGGGGCCGTTGGAATTCGAGCGGGCGCTTCGCTTCCGACGCTCCCGGCCCAACCAAGCGCGGTCCTACAGCGTCACGCCATACTGTCGCAAACTGATTTGAACATCTTCTACTAGCTCCTCCAGCCCGATTCGCAGCGCGCTGCCCCGCAGCGCCTCAAGGCCGCGGCTCCATTGCTCTGTCGCCGCGCCCCTAGCCGCCCGCCGCCTGGCCTCCCGCACCGCTGCGGCCAGCACCAGCTGCTCCCAGCTCCCCAGCATGTCGCGCAGCACCAAGCCTGCGCTTGCAAAGGACATGCGCGCAATGACTCAGAGCCCTTATGCAAAACTACTGGCTAGGTTCTGTGTACACCTGGCGGCCACATCCTCCGCCATGGGCAACGACAGAACCTCTGGGCAGTCCACCATCGGCGTACAGCACGGTGTGACTGAGCCAAAGCAAAGCTCAACACCTCAGCTGGAGTTCCAGCTTTAGCCACATCACTCCTACACAGCCTCGCACTGCCCGCCCAGCGCACACTAACCCACCTGCGCGGTGCAGCACCAGCAGCTGATGCACCACGCGCGGACACGTGACCCCGCGTTGCCGCCCCTGGCCTCCGCCACACACCGCTGGCAACGACTCCGTGCCCCCGACCGCCTCCGCCTCCGCTGCAGTTTCTGCACGCCCGCAAACGCTGTCGCTGTCGCCGCACTGCCCCCCCAGGCCCGGCCCCACTCCCCCTTCCGCCCGGCATCCCGCCCCCGTCCGTTGCCCTGCCCCTTCTGCCGTTCCTGCCTCTTCTGCCGTTCCTGCTGCTGCTGCTGCCTCTACTGTCGCCAGCTGCTTCCTCGCCGCCCCAACCACCACCCGCAGCATCTCCGCCAGCTGCCCCCAGCTCATCCCGGCGTTGGCGCCCACCGCCTGCTGCACCAGCGCCTCGAACTCGTTGGGGTCGCATAGCTCCCTGGGGAAAAGGCGTGGCAACCGTTTGCGGACAGAACGCGACGGTCCAGGCGTACGGCATACCTGACCGTGTGCTCCCCAAAGTCGTGGCATGGCTCCAGCGCTCCACCACACCAGACGACGGCCGCCTGTCGCACGCCGTCCTCCACCTTATTGCACCCTCCCAGAACATTGCGACATGCCGCACTCCCCCCCAACACCTCCACCACCGCCGCAAGCGGTCCCCCACAACCCTATAGCAAGGCTACTGCACGAGGTGACAGGGTGACACGCACAGGCCCAGGCACCTGCAGTCCTGTATGGCGCCCGCCGCGTCCACGTGCTGCCGCCGCAGCAGCCCCCACGCCCAGTGCAGGTTGTGGCCGTTGAGCCAGTTGTGGTTGACGGACAGCGTGGGCGCAAGGTTCTCCACGCAGTGGTGCCAGCCGCTGGGCACGAACACAGCGTCGCCGGTCTCCTGGGGGTAGGGAGTGAGAGACGCGTGGTGGGCACATTGGCAGGAATAGTGTGCAAGTGCGGTGGTGTGCGGCGGGCTCTGTGGCCCCTTGGCCAGCGTGTGCAGGGCTCTGATGGGCTCATGCAGGAGCGCAGTACACAGACGTGGCAGTCTCGCCCTCATAACACTCTTGCACAAGCTTGCGCACGTCGTGAGACAAAAAACAATCAACGCACAACCATGCTTCCGCTTCCAAGGCCCCTACATCCACGTGCCACTCGGTGGTTCGTGTCTGCACGACTCACCTGGATGAACTCGTACGCCAGACCCCGGGCGGCGGCCAGCCCTGGGAAGTCGCGCTCCCAGCCCTCCTCCTCCCCCTCCCCCTCCCCCTCGCCTTCCCGCCCCGCTTCCCCGTTTTGCGGCCCGCTCCGGAACCTGTACGGCTCCAGGTGCGGCGCAATGCGCGACCCGGTCCTGTCGTACAGCAGGTGCGTGTGCTGCGGCGGCAGCAACAGCCAGCGCTTGCGGCCGCACACGTTGGCGGACCAGGAGTGCGAGCGCAGCACGTCCGAGTGCAGGGGAGTCCACGTGCCGGCGGGGCCCAGGTACACGAACCGGTAGTCCCGCGTGAAGGCCGCCGGGGTGGGGTGTGAGGAGGGGGAGGCGGGGGCGGACGGGGAGCCGGGTTCTGGGGCGGGGGATGGCGGAGGGGTATGGGATGAGGAGGAAGGGGTGGAGTAGGATGGGTGGTCTTGGAGGGGGGAGGCGGTGGTCGGGAGATGAGTTGGGCTTGTGGTGGAGCTGATGGTGGCGGTGGGTTTAGCAACTGCTGACGCAACTGGGGGTACCGCCACATCGTACGCAAACGTGCCTGAGCCTGCCGCAGCCGGCACGTGTGGTGATGTTGCTGGTGCCGCTGCTGCTGCTGCTGCTGCCTCCGCTGCCAGGTGGTCATAGTAGTGGTTGAGCCAGTCGTCGGCAAAGAACATGGGCAGCCGGTAGGCCTGCGCAGCACCACATGTGCACGGAGGTGCAGGGAGCAGCGCAAGCGGTTCAGGCATACAGAAAGCGGCACCCTTTTCCACCACGTGAAGTGTGTGTTGAAACCGGCAGGGCTACACATGGCAGACCGAGCTGCCAGTAGACGGTTGGTGGTGGGCGCAGACCCACACTGGCTTCGCGGCCCGTCGCCAAAGCCAGTGGAGCAGGACACACTCGTGCCACCTAGCCACCATGTGCTGCAGCCCTCATCGGGTCAGTACACCACGCAGCAAGCGCTAAGGCTCCTACAGCTCACGGCCTGGCCCCCCAACCCACGTACCCCGTAGCTAGGGAACTCTGCAGTGAAGTGCCAATCCTTGAGGTACAGCAGCCGCCCTTGGCCGCAGCCAGGCGCCTGCTGCTGGCCCCGCTCCTGCTCCTGCACCTGCCATTCCGGTTGCTGCTCCTGCTCCTGCTGTTGCCCTTGCTTCTGCTGCTGCCCCTCGCCCCCCGCGTGGTGCTCCCTCCACCAGGCCAGGTACTGGGCCAGGGTCATGCTCCGCACCTCACCCCCGTAGTCCTGCTGCCTGGGCTGGGGAGGGGACGGGAGGCAGCGGCTGGGGTGTACCGTATATGGCAGGCCAGGCCAGAGATGGAACAACAACACTGCCCGCCACCGCGGAGCAACACATACAGCGCATGCAGGGTAGCTGCCAAACCCTCCGGTTCACGGTCGGTGTCCTCTCGAGGAACTACCCAGGCAGCCCCGTGCCGCCATGGCCCCGCCCGTGGGTTGGTGGGCACAATGCACGACCCCTTGTCCACACGCAAGGCTCAAGGGCGCCCGTGGTTTGGAAACTCGTTTACAGCTGGGTTCGACCCAGCACCCACCCTGTGGTGTCCGTGACACACACGTGGCAGTGCCCCGCCAGCTCCTCAAGCGCCCCCAGCTCCAGCTGCCCCTCGGGGGTGCGCCACTCAGAGGCCGCACGCCACCCGGCCGTGGCGCCCTGCGGGGGTGGAAGGGCGGCAATAAGACACACGTACTCATGCCGGGGCGCGCAAATGTATCCACATGTGCAATGGCGAATATGTCATCGTCGGGACTGAGATGTCAGGCGGGGTGGCTGGACGGGCAACGTAAGAAGCTGTCACCTGCCGACTGCTCGCCTGCGCCAGGTGCAGCTGTAGGAGGCCCTTGGCAGGTGCACATGCCCAAGATACAAGTAAACTTTGCACTGCTGGACACACAGTATGTGCTTATGTGCCAGATATGCATTGGCGCATGGGCCCCAGAAGCCACAGACCGCTCGACCTGATACCCCCCCTCACCCGCAGCACCACGGGCTGGTTGGGCGCCATGAACTCCCGCACGAAGTCAGTGTACGACAGCTGGCATGCTTTCCGAACGGGAAGCTGACGGTAGCTGGCTCCGGGGCGCGGTGGGGCCTCGGCGGCTGGGCCAGGTTCCGTACACCCTTCATCACCACTGCCATGGCTACCGAGCTGTCGCAGCTTCTGGACTGCCACCTCTCTCCCACACAACAGTGGGTCGGACTGCAAGAAGGGGAGCAGGGAACCTCAGGGAAGCTCTGCACACGCACGTGGTTACGCTTTTCCCTGACCCATTGTGACGTAGTAACCAGTATGCACAGTGTATGGTCTCCTGCCTCAGCGCTGGACACGATGTGCAAATGGGACGCTGTGTCATTGAAACAATATGACGTGTACAGGTGACCCTGGCTAACCACTTAACGCAGTACAAGACAGCTCTTAAGGTTGTTACAGGAAAGAAGGCATACACATACCTCGGGTATGGGCGCAGGGCCCGACCGCAGCAGCTCCCAGGCTAGCTCCACCCTTTGGAAGCGGGGCAGGCGGGGAGGGGAGGCGGGTGTTGTGTTGTGGGGGTGGCAACACCAGTAATCAAACTTTCGTGTCTTGGCAATGCGCCGAAGCGCTTTAGAGCGTAGCAAACGGCGCTACTGTGAGCATTGTATGCGCAGGCAAAGCAGGGTCGCCAACTGACCCGACGTGTGGGTCCGTGTCCGCCGGTTCCATGCGTAGTTGACAGAAAATTGTAGTATTTAGTGCGTTATGCGTCGCATACTTTGCGTGGCAGCCAGTACCGTCATGGCCCTGACAACCTTCCGACCCGGCGCCCCGGAACCATAACTTCCGCTCTCAACTTTCTCTGCGTGCGGGCCCTTTCCTTGCAGGGCATGTGTCGATACTGAAGGGGGATCGGCTTAGTTGCATTGTATCGAAACTACGCTACCCTCCGAGAAAGGGAGAGATCCTCCTCGGGAAGATCCTCTGCGGACTTCTTGTTCAGGTCCCCTCCCAATACATTGACGTTAAAACACTGACATAGTGCAATCAGACTCAGTAGCACACTCTGGCCTTTGCGATTTACCGGAAGGTCTTGACGCCACCCGCCGCGAGGGAGAAGTGTCGAGCGTTCTTGGCCTGTTCCCTTCCGTGACAGTCAGCCAGGACAACTTATAGCTTTCAACCCATCCCATCTAACGAACTTAGGGATAGACGTGCCTGCGAAAAATGGCGAACACAGCGCTTGTCGTCATCATGGAGAAGATAGCGAGCAAGGACAAGGATTTTCGGTACATGGCTACTTCGGACCTGCTGCACGAGCTGCAGAAGGACACCTTCAGGGCAGACGCCGACCTGGAGAAGAAGCTGTGCACCGTGGTGCTGAACCAGCTAGAGGACGCGTCGGGTGACATTTCAAACCTCGCCGTCAGCTGGTGCGTGGGGTACTGCAGCGTTCGGGCTCAAATGCACCCAGGCTCGACACGACCCCGCTGGTTCCTCTCCGGGGGACGGAAAACCCTTGAGCTCAAGGCACTGGGCCGGAACAAAGCGTGGGGAGTCGGGGGACTCCCGTACAGACAGCAGCACAGGCAGCATGAAATGATACTACCGTGCATTTCCCCCACATCCCACATTCCACGCCCCCCAAATTCCCGTAACCCACAGCCTGGGCCACCTGGCGCGCAAGGTGGCCGAGCCCCGCGCCGAGGACCTGGTGCGGCAGCTGTGCGAGAAGGTGGTGGGCGGCGCGCCGGGCAGCTCGGGCGGCAGCAGCGCCGCCTCCAAGCAGCGCGACGCGCTGCGGGAGATCGCCGCCATCGGCCTCAAGGCGCTGATCAAGGAGATGCAGGGCGCGGGCGCGGCGGGGGCGGCGGGCGCGGGCGCCACGGGTGCCGGCAGCGGGCCGGGCGTGTCGCCGCAGCTGGCCGCCAGTGCCTCCGCCATCATCGCCAGCCGCATGCTGGAGGGCATGGCCGCGCACAAGGTAGTGGCTGGGAGCGGAGGGAGTATGAAATGGGTATTTGGTTTGGCTGGCGGAGGCCGCGGCCGCAGGGGCAGACTGTGCGGCAGTACAGTGTCGTAAACGGTATCCGTTGGGCGCCCGACCGCTTACGGAATCTGCTGGCGCGAGTCAAACCTCGACATGCTGGGTAATCCGGCCAGGGCCCGATGCACGCGCGCTCACGCGCCCAGCCTGTGCTGCATCCAACCGCTCACTCAGTCCCTGCCCTCCTGCACTCGCCTCCACCTGCCTCCACCTGCCCCCACCTGCCTCCACCTGCCTTCCCCCCCTGCCCCCAGGACGACTACGAGGTTGTGGGGCACGTGCTGGACATCCTGGGGGAGCTGGTGTCGCGCTTCGGGGGGCTGCTGGGCCCCGAGCACGGCCGCATCCGGGACGCGCTGCTGGGGGCGCTGGGGGAGGGCCGCGTGGCGCTGCGGAAGAAGGCGCTGCAGGGACTGGGTGAGGGATTGGGGGTGGATGAGGGGGGGCAGGGGTTCCGTGAGGGTGTGCGTTCAGAAGGGAAGAGTGGCAGCCGGTGGAGCCGGCAGGGAAGTGAGGGGACGTTCGCAAGGAGTGGAGTGGCAGCGGGAGAGGTGTTGCACGCGTGCACAACGAGCCAGGTTGTAGGGGGCGGTCGACGAGCGTGTCGGCGAGGGGAAGGGGTGCGGACGCTGCTGTTGCTGCTGGGACACCGGGGACGCAGTGCTGTACCGGTGGAAGCCGTCGTCCCAAGCGCAAGGACTGCCCCTGCGGCGACTGCCATGCGTCATCCCCAGCCGCTGTTTCTAACTCATCAGTGACATTACTTGTATTATCTCCTTATGCACCTCCCCCAGCTGTGCTGTCCGTGTTCCTGTCCGACGACGCGCTGGGCGGCGTGGTGTCCTTCCTGCTGGAGGCGATGGGGGGGCAGGGCGTCAAGGCCGACTACGTGCGCACATACGTGCAGGCGGTGGGGCAGATCAGGTGGGCAGGGTGGGAGGAGGGGGGCCAGTCCCGGTGGATTGTAAATGCCACAGCCACTGGGGACGACCGCAGTGCAGGCCCGTGCGTACTATGCCGGGGCCGTCTCCGACGTAGGCTTGCCGCTTGCCGGAAGCGTACTGGCAGGCGGCCCGGGACATGGCAGCGGTCGGGCCAGGGTCATGCAGCGGTAACGGGGCATGGCAGCGGTCGGCCGTGGGACTGGCCTGCTCTTGTGCAGGGGCCCTGTGGCAGTCTGGTGCAGGGGGTTCGAAGCAGAGGGGCATTGTGGCCATAAGGAGCTACCGTAACAGGCGACAGCGGAGCAGCAGCAGGACGTCGCGGGGCAGATGCCCTTGTCTGAGGGTCACGCCGGGTTCGCGGAAGGGTGTTACGGCACATACAGCGGTGGCGTGCACCCTCCCCTGTGCCCAAGACTGCAGACCATGCTTCTGTATCCACCCTGCCCTCCAGCCGTGCCGTCGGCTACCGCTTCGGGCGGCACCTGTCCACTGCTGTGCCGCTGGTGGTGTCGCACTGCGACAAGGCGGCGGAGGGGGACGACGAGCTGCGGGAGCACTGCCTGCAGGTGAGGGCGGCAGGGGTGTGTGTGGGTTACGGCGTTGACTGTGTGGGGCAGGGAGGTTGCGGGCAGGTGGGCAATGGGGGCACGGAGAAATGCGCGGAGAGTGGGGCCAAAAAGCAAGCGCAGGCCGTGTGGGCCCTGCCTCCCGTCACTGTAGCGGTTGATGTACAGGTATCTGCCATAGCACACAGTACCGGCGGTGGGGTGCCGTTTTGCCATCCCTCCACACACGCTCTTTCCGCTGCCCTCGCTCCCGCCTACCTGCAGGCCCTCGAGGGCTTCGTGCTGCGCTGCCCGCACGACACGCGGCCGCAGCTTGATGCGGTGCTGGGCGCTGCGCTGCGCTACCTGCGCTACGATCCCAACTACGCGGGGGACGAGGACGAGGAGGGCGAGGGGGAGGGGGATGAGGACATGAGCGACGGGGGGGACGACGAGGACGCCGACGGGTGGGTTAACGCGATGGGGGGAGGGATGCGGCGTGGTGGGGAGCAGGGTGTCGTGTCGTGTGGGTTGGTGCAGCATGGACGATGAGGGTGCGGGGGGTGGCAAGTTGGTCTGGCGATACGGAACTGCTACTGTTTGCCATTGCGCGGTTTGTGCGTTGTGCCTGCGGCATGTGGCCTGCCCCAACCCCGGCACACCGGTACCCTTCTCCACGTGCTCCCGGCTGGTCCCTGGCTGCCTGCCTGACTGCCTCCCCTCCTTCCCGCCCCAAGGGACGACGGCGACGAGTACTCGGACGACGAGGACATGAGCTGGAAGGTGAGGGCGTGTGTATTAACTGCATGATTGGACCTTACCCCTGCCCTTGCACCGCCCAGTCATCTCCGGCTAGCCACCCACTAGCATGCAGCTATGCCCTGGCCGCACGCCCTCATATAACACCCTGTACAGTTGTACCACCATCACCATTTTCACCGTTATCACCCCACTGCCACCTTGGCCCCGCTGCAGGTCCGTCGCGCCGCCGCCCGCATCCTGGGCGCGCTGGTGTCGCGCTACCCCGATGCGCTGCCGCAGCTGTACGGCGCGGCGGTGGGGGAGCTGGTGGGGCGCTTCCCGCGGGAGCGCGAGGAGGGCGTCAAGGGGGACGTGTTCGCAGCGCTGGGGGAGGTGCTGGCCCAGGTGGGCGCATACGTGTGTTCTAGGGAGGAGCAGGGTTGTGTGGGTGCAGGGGCGGGGGCCGGACAAGGTCGAATCAGGAGTTGCGCTGGGCCAGGGACTGAGGGCGGGGGGTGGCGGTCGGGAGAGAGGTGAATGGATGGCGCCCTGTGAATGCAACCCATTCTGTCCTCATGTCTCCCTACCGCCAAACCCTGTTCGGTGCCCCCGCAGGTTGGCGCCACCCAGGGCCGGTACGCGCAGGACGATGCTGCCAGGTGGGGCCCGGGCAGGGGGCCGGCAAGCCGGGTGCGCCGCATTCTCCCCCTTTTGCTCCTTTCGGCACCACGTGTGCGCACGCGCAAGCTGGGGCATGGCCACACCATATCACAAGCCAGCCTCAAGGAGTGCTCTGTCTACCTGTTGTCGCTCCCAATGTTCCAGCCACCCTCCATGCAATACATGCGTCATAAGGCTCCTGCACACCGCGAGGTGCTTGCCAGGACACCGGTACTTTCGCAGGAACAACGACGTTGGCCTTCTTCTACCTCCAATCCGGGATGCCTGTCCCCCACCCATACGCGCTCCCTTCCCCGCCCCCCAGCCCGCTGTCGCTGCTGTCCAAGGACGTGGCCACCACGGGTCCACCCTGTGTGTGTTACCATTCCTACTTACTTACACATCTGGTTCTGTCCTCCGCCCCCCAGCCCGCTGTCGCTGCTGTCCAAGGACGTGGCTACCATCGTGCGCGCCTCCGCCCGCCAGCTGCGTGATAAGTCCGCCAAGACGCGTGTGGGCGTGTTCGGCGTGCTGCGGCAGCTGGTGGCGGTGCGGCCGGGCGACATGGCGGGCCAGGTGGACGCGCTGGCGCCTGGACTGCTGGCCGCGCTCAATGTGGGTGCGGGGGGTGCGGCGGGATGGGGGTGGAGGTGGGGTAATGGGGATGGGGGCGGGGACTGCACGACGCGTTCAAGTGGGACCGCAGGCCAGCAGGGCATTGCTGCTCGCTTGGCCTCTTTAAAGCTGATGTGTGAAAGCCTCACCAAGCCTGTATTAAACTACACATGAGCAGCAGATTCGACCTTTGTCGCGAGTTCGCTCTGTCTTGGGGTAGCAAGCGGCCCGCCCCATCAGGTTTTGGTACGATGACGCGGCCCCCTTCACCCCAACGCACTCTTCCTGCGTCCCTGCCCACCACCTCGCGTTACTAGTACTTGGTTCCCCCTCCCGCAGGACAAGTCCGGCAACACGGCTCTCAAGATCGAGGCGCTGTCCTTCCTGCGCCAGCTCATGGCCGCCACGCCGCCCGCCGTGCTGCAGCCGCACACCAAGCAGCTGGCGGGCGCCGTGTTCGCATGCGTCAACGAGCGGTACTACAAGGTGGGCGGTGGTCAACCGTTGGGTGTTGGTACTGGACACAGCTTGGAGCAGGCATGGGGTAAAGGGACGATGGGGCGAGGGGAATGCACGGGCGTGGGCTTATGGGTAGAGCGAAAAGGGAGGGGAGCAGAAGGTGCGACGTCGTGCGGCGAAAGTTGTGCCCCGCAGGGCAGGGCCTGGCCGTTGCTTTGGAAGCGCCACCGTAAAGCAGGAGCGACACCCAGCGATGCGTCCGCTCTTCATATCGTTTTCTTCCCCAGGTTGCCGCCGAGGCGCTCCGCTCGTGCGAGGCGCTGGTGGTGGTGCTGCGGCCCGACCCCGCCGCCCCCGTGCCGCCCCAGCAGCAGCCGCACGTGCAGCCGCTGTACGCCGCAGTCATGGCGCGGCTGAGGTGGGGGTTGGGGAGGGGCTGGGGTGAGGGGAGAGGAAAGGACCCCCCGCATGGACTGGGGAGGTGGTAACCGGAGGCGGCTACGCCCCCGACCTAGACGGCATCCTCACCAGCGTGCACCTGGACGCACGGCTTTGGCTTTCCTGCCCCAACGCACCCGGGACAAGAGTTGTGTACCCAACCGCCCAGGTTGTACAGCAGCCTGTAAACAGTAGCATGGTGGCTTTTCTCTCGTTGCAACACACCCCTGCAAGGGTGACAGACGAGGACCAGGCCCCTACATGTTTGCTGATTCCACCCTACCCCCAGCACCGCACCCTGGAACACACAGCGCAAAGGGCAACGACCAGGAATCCAACGCGCCCCACGGCCAGCATTAGCTTGCCTCACGAAGCGGTGCCCCTTCCTGCTCCCTCCCCCCGCCCCCAGCGCCACGGACCAGGACCAGGAGGTCAAGGACTGCGCCATCAGCGCAATGGCGGCGGCGGCGGCGCGCCTGGGGGACAGCCTCAAGGCAGAGGTGGGGGCATGTTTACTTGGGCTGAAAGTTCCAAAGAAAACTTATAACATTAAAACAGTATTCAAACACATTTATGAAACACTACATTAAAGGACAGCCCCAAGGCAGAGGTGGGGCGGGGGCTTAGGCCTTGGCAGTGACGTGCGTTACCGTATCCTGGAGCTGGGCGATGCCGTCCCACAAGCCATGCTTTCCGGTGCCCGCCTGACGTGTTGACAATCGCGACAGGCCTGTGGCGAGACTGCACGGCTTGCACCCAATCCGTTGACCCTCCGACCCCCGCTGGCCTGAAACGCCGTCCTTGGATGCTCGACAGTATCCTTCTTACAGAACTGTTGGTAGCCATTTGCATGACCACCTACTTTCTGCTTTGTCCCTTCGCCCCTGCTCCACGCCAAACAACCGCCCTCCACCGCCCGCACACCCGCTCCCTGTCCCCCCAGCTGCCCGGCGTGCTGCGCGTGCTGGTGGACCGCCTGCGCAACGAGATCACCCGCCTGACGGCCGTCAAGGCCATCACCACGCTGGCCGCCTCCCCCCACGTGCCCTCCGAGCTGCTGGCCGGCCCGGCGGGCCCGGGGGACAACAGCCTGGGCCTGGCGGCGGAGCTGACCTCCTTCCTGCGCAAGGCCAACCGGCTGCTGAGGCAGGCGTCGCTGGTGGCGCTGGAGGTGAGGGGGGTTGTGGGGTGCGGTAACGGTACAGGATGGGGCATAATCTGCACATCGGAGGTCCACAAGGACAGGTGGAGCCACCTGTGGGAGTACAGGTGGAGCCACAGGTGGCGCTGGAGGTGGGGGCGCCACGGTAGGCCAGGGCGCGCCAACAGTACAGGAGGGGGCCACTGCGCACGTCGGGGCTTCCTCAGAAACGTCAAAACGCACGTAGCCGTTGGACTGCAGGGAGGACAGGTAGCCTTGCTCCTTCGGCAGGCGCGGGCCCTTTTCATGCGACGCTGTCCACCGCACCACCACGGCCGCAGCAAGGTTCCCCCGTTTGTAGCGGAGATTTCCATATGCCGTATCACCCCCACCCTTCAGGCCATGGCCGCCCGCCACCCCGCCGCCTTCGAGGGCCCCGCCCTGGGCGCCGCCGTGGAGGAGGCTGCCGCCCTGGTGTCTGACGGCGACGTGGCTCTGGCCTCCCTGGCGCTCAGGCTGCTGGTCACGCTGCTGCGCCGAGGGCCGGCGGGCGCGGCGGCGGTGGTGGCGGAGCGCGCGCAGGGGCCGGCGCTGGCGCTGGTGCGCAGCCCGCTGCTGCAGGTGGGGGAGGAGGGGCATGGGGGAGGAGGGGCGAGCGGGTTGGGACGCAGTGTGGGGTTGGGACGAACAGGGAGGGGGCAAGGCGTCGCGTAGGGGTGAGGAGGGGGCTGGTGCGCGGCCCGCTGCTGCAGGTGGGGGAGCGGGGGGAGTGTGCGCGGGGCGGGGCGGATGGGTGGAGCAGGGAGATGTGTGAATCTGGGTATTGCACTTAAGAGGAACGTGATGGTGAAGGGTGTCGGGGAATCCTAAAACCGCTTTGGCCAATGGTGACCTCCAGGTGGTGCACAGCCGTCCGTGTTGCACGCGTATGCAACCAGCTGCTGTACTTGCTTGCAGGGCGGCGCGCTGGACGTGCTGGAGTCGTTCTTTTCCGCGCTGGCCACCGCCCCCGGGGCGCCCCCGGGGCAGGGCGACGCGCTGCTGGCGGCGCTGATGGAGGCGGGCAAGGGGGCGGCGGGCGCGGGCGCCGGTGCGGGGGTCGCCCCCCGGCAGGCGCAGCACAGCGTGGCGCGCTGCGTGGCGGCGCTGGCCACCGTGTCCCCCGCCAAGGTGCCCCCCACCGTGGAGCTGCTGCTGCAGAGCGTCAACGCCAAGGACCCAGGTGTGTGCGTGTGTGTGGGGGTGAGGGGCCGGACCGTTGGTGGTTGGGACGGTTGGGGGGCTGCGGTGATGGTGGCGGCCAATGGGAGCGCGGGCTTGGAAGCCTCATGTTTAGTTTGTGTTGCATCGCGGCTGCGACAGGCAGCCAGGGTCTGGGTAGCCGAGCACGTGTGCAAAGGCTTCCCACTCAGCTGCTACCATGCCATACACCCAGCCCACCTCGCGATTAACACACAGGCGCCCAGCGCTTGGCGCTGCTGTGCCTGGGGGAGATCGGCGGCCGCACCGACCTGTCGGGGCTGCCGGCGGTGGCGGCGGCGGTGACGGCGGCGCTGTCGGCGCCCGGCGGCGGCGAGGAGGTGCGCGCCGCCGCCAGCCACGCGCTGGGCGGCGTAACGCGCGGCGCGCTGGGGCACTTCCTGCCGGGCCTGGTGGCGCAGATCCAGGGCGCGGCGGGGCAGCCCAAGATGCAGTACCTGCTGCTGCAGGTGGGCGTGGGGGGTACGCGCGGGGGTGATACGGTGACATTTGGATACCTTGCAGTGGCAGGGGCACGTCAGGGATAGAGTGGGGCAGGCGGTACTGGGCCCCGTTACTCCGGAGCCGCTGCTATGATGGCCCCTGGCCGCGCACAGTGGCCAACGGTGGCGGCACAGGGCGCCCCTCCCTTGGCCTTCTCCCACCGCACTGGCGCCTGCGCGCTGCGTGTAGCACATGACAGCAACGTGCGCCCCCTCACGACCGCTTGCCCTTGTGTCATCGGCACCCCCAGGCGCTCAACGACGTCATCTCAACGCTGGCCGCACCCAACGCCAAGGCTGCGCCCCCCGCGGCAGAGCTGGGAGCGGACATGGCCCAACAGGTGGGGACACACTCAGATCTACCGTACGGCTCCTCCCCGCATCAACCCCCGCACACCACCACATACCACCCCGCCCGCCTGCCATGCCCCGGCTCCCACACACGCCCTGCTGCAGGTGCATTTGCTTCGCGCTCTCCATGAGCCTGCTTTTACAACCCGCCATTGTTGCCCGGCAACTGCACACGCAACATCCTCGTGCAGGTGCTGGGTCTGCTGCTTGGCGCCGTGGAGAGCGAGGAGGAGTGCCGTAACGTGGTGGCCGAGTGCCTGGGCCGCCTGGCGCTGCTGCACCCCGGCACGGTGCTGCCCGCGCTGCTGGAGCGCACCACCGCCCCCTCGGCCAACATGCGCGCAGTGGTGAGACACGCCTGGCACGTGTGGGCCGTCGCACGGCTGGCAAGGCCGGGGTCGGCAGGGCAAGAACCGGTCAGGCAGTGCCGCTGCTGCTGCTGCACGGGAGGCTCACCAGCGCTCGCGGGGCAAAGCAACCCGCGGTCCTCAGTTCGCTCTCGACATATGGACTGTACGACAGGCGTCATGGTGGTAGCCCGACAGCCCTGACCCGTGGCACAGCGGACGCAGCCTGGACCGACCAGACATACCCACCCCACCCCTGCGGGCTCCTCACTGCCCCTGACGCACCACTCCACCTCCAGGGCCAACCCCTCGCACCCCCTTCTGACCTCGCTGCAAGACTTCCACCTCATGCAACTTCATACCCCCAGTTCCCCATCTGGGGTTATACCGTCGACCCTGTCGGCAGACTTCGTTGGTCTTCATGCCTCGCGACCGCAAATCCCTCACCTACGCCCACCCACCCGCCCGCCCAGGTTGTGTCCGCCATCAAGTATGCAGTGGTGGACCGCCCCCACCGCGTGGACGCCGAGCTGGGGCCCGTGCTGCTGCGCTTCCTGCTGCTGCTGGGCGACGCCGACCGCCACGTGCGGCGCGCCGCCGTGGTGGCGCTGTCCGGCTGCGCGCACGCCAAGCCGGGGCTGGTGCAGGGCCACCTGCCGCAGCTGCTGCCGCTGCTGTACGCGCAGACGGTGGTGCGGGAGGATCTCATCCGCGTGGTGGACCTGGGGCCGTTCAAGCACAGGGTAGGCGCCTGGGCAGGGGGCGTGTGTGGGGGGACTTGGGGGTATGAAAAAGGGACTGTGGGGGAGGGGGGCTGGGGGGGAAGAAGAAAGCAGTAACGCGAATTGGTGGTAATAGTAGCAATAGTGGGGGGCGGGGGGGGGGGGGCAGGAGCAGCTTTTGGTGCCGTCTGCTGGGTCGCGTCATGTGTCCTCGTAGCCCGATGCCAATGCCGTCCTGCACGCCACTCGGCCGCCTACAAGAAATGCGCCCACTCACGAGCACCATCCTTGGTGTCCTCATGTCGTCCACCTTTGGCCTACATTTTGTGATCTCTTGGCACCTTCCGCCACCTTCCGTCACCTTCCTCCCCAGATCGACGACGGCCTGGAGCTGCGCAAGGCCGCGTTCGAGTGCCTGGACATCCTGTCGGACTGCTGCCGCGACCGCCTGGAGCCGCAGCCCTTCCTGCAGGCGCTGGAGAGCGGGCTGGGGGACCACGCGGATGTGCGTAGGGAGGGTGGGGGAGGGATGCCTACCCTATGTTAGTAGGCAAGCAACCTTGACGCGGTGCAAGGGAGTGCAGGAGTGGTGCTCACAGTACCACGACGAGTCTGGGGTGCCTCATCTTAGACTTACACAGCGTTCTCCGCAGACATTACGGTCCCCCACACCACCTGTCCTGCCGCTCTGCTGTCACCCTCTCCCTGTCCCTTCCCCTGTCCCCTGTCCCCTCCCCGTCCCCCCCATTACCCGCAGGTCAAGATGCCCTGCCACGCCACGCTGGTCAAGCTGGCGGGCACCGACCCCGGGGCGGTGCTGGCGGCTGCGGAGCGGCTGGTGGTGCCGCTGGAGAAGACCCTCACCACGCGCCTTAAGAGCGACGCCGTCAAGCAGGAGGTGGGGCGGGGCGGGGGAAGGGGAACTGGCGTGGGTGCGGGGTCATGCAGGAGGTGGGGAGCGGGGTGCAGGGCACAAGGGGTAGAGTGCGGGGTCCAGCGGGAGCGACAGCGTCGGTTGTGGGGTACGTGGCACGCGGTGTAGGCAGAAATGCGAGTGGTGGCTGCAGGTGTGCGGGTCGGGGGCGGTGGGGCGGAGGCTTGTGGCTAGTGGCTTGACGGTACAGTGACGCGGCCCCTGCACGAGGTTGCTATATCCCGCCTTTGGCTTGCAGGCCGCCGCCACCTCCCACCTCCCGTCATGTGCACCTTGCAAGCCAAGTTGACCGGCATGAGGGACAGGGAACATGTGCCTGCAAACTTGTCCCTCCCCGTCTAGTTGACCGCTGCGTCGCAGGCACGAGGAAACGCTTGCACGGACGTACACTGTGGCTTGACATGTTTGCATGTGCCTCTTCCCCCCGCCCCCACACACCCAGATCGACCGGCACGAGGACATGCTGCGCAGCTGCCTGCGCTGCGTGGACGTGCTGGCCAACGTGCCGGGCATGGACAACAACGCGGCATTCCAGGTGCGTGTGTATTAAGGGACATGTGCTGTGTGTTGGGGTGCATGCGTGGGGGGGCGCTTTTCGCACGCTCTCTGCACCTCGGCTCTAAACATGCCACGCTGCCTCTCGCGCCCTTTGCATGCCTGAACCCCGTTCCCTGTGTGTGTGTGTGCTCCCACTCTCACCCTCAGGGCTTCCTGCGCAAGGTGGTGCTGTCCACGCCCGCCCTCAAGGACCGCTACGCCGCGGTGCAGCGGGAGCGGGCGGAGGCGGAGGGGGATGCCATGGACGTGTCGGCGTGAGGGGGGAGGAGCTTACAGGATGGGCGCGGGGAGGGAAGGAGGAGGCGCTGTGTAGCAGGCAGGGGACGCAGAGGGCGGCAGCAGGGATGCAGGGGGAGCGGCGAGCAGGGGTGGGCGGCGTACCAGTAGGCGTGGGCTGGCACAGGGGTGCGGAGGATGCTGCACGGCCGGCCGCTCGGGGCTCCAGGAGCCACATCCTCGCCATAGCCAGGCTTGAAAAACGCCCAGCACTGCCGTACAGTCGTTGGCGGCGCCGGCTTCCGGAGTAGCTCGCACGTGCCGAGAGTGTGCCGCAGTGCAGGTGTGGGCGGGAACTTCTGGGCGGAAGGGAAAGGATGGGGTAGTGGTGGTAGTGTAGTGAGTGTGGGCGGGCCTTCCGGGGGTGTTGGGCATGCAAGTATGTCTGTTTCCGCAGGGGTGACTTATGGATAGAGGCCTCTTGCGTTCGGTCCCACGGCCATGGTAGGGGCAGCAGCAGTTGCAGGAGAGGCCCCAGGCGGCAGGAGCGCGTGTGCGACTGCAGCCGTGAAGGCGGGGATGTGCTCGGAGGACTGGGCACATGCGCATGTTGAGCTGTGAGGTGTTAAGTTGTGTGGCTCTGGGGCCGCGGCCCATAGCAGGATGAAACTGCGGCTGGTCTAGCTGGTTCACCACGGCGGTGCTTGTGAGGCGTTCGGACCGCTTGGACCCCTGACCGCTTGGAATTCCCTTGCCGTCTGGCGCAAGCTGTAGCGGAAAAAGATACCTCTGGTATCGACTCGTAGACAGTGCTGCCCAGGTGCTCCCCTGATGCTGCCGAGCCGACGGCCAGTTCAAGGGGCAAACTCACTGCAAGTATTGGCTGGGCGCACGCAGGCGCAGGGAAGGCCATTGGTGCAGCACCACGTTCAAACACACGGTGCTGTTCCCCGCCGTACGGGCACTACATACCGTACCGCTACCGGTACCGGTAAGCGGAGGACGACGCCTCACCATGACGCTGTAGGAACGTACTGTAACTGCAATGTGTGTTACAAGGTGAAAAGGAACATGGATGAATGCGAAGTAGGGCAGACCCGTTGGGTGACCAGGGTTAGGGCTCGAATGCAAGCAGCCGTAAGCCTCCCCTCACGTACCTGCCCCTTGTACTCCTGTATGCAGGAGTTGCAGCAAGTTGCAGCAAGCCGAAAACATACAACAAGCACGCATTAAGCAGTAATACACTGGTACTGCTGAGACGTTTATTGCCGCAAGTCATGCGCAGCTATGATCAGCTACATAACATGCGTGGAAAGCCGGGGACCAGGTGGCCGTCGCGGCACGTGGTTGGCACGTGTCACAATGTGTCACACAAAGCCAGTGGTCCTCATCCTGCCCAGTGCACCCACGTACGGCCCCGAACTTCACGGCCACATGCGGACAGCGAAAAGCACCACCTAACATGCATCCGTGCTAGTACAGTAAGAGAAAGCAATAAGCAAAAACAATTATGCGCAGTGACCGAACCATACATGGTGAGGAGGGCATCGCAAAACAGATCCATAAACGACGGCGAGCCCCGATCGGTGCTGCGACTAGTGGGCATGGGGACCAGGAGAGGGAGACCGGGGCCCTGGGGTGGGGGACTGGGAGCCCGGCTTGGGCTGGGGAGAGCGTGGGCCGGGGCCGGGGGAGCGGGCTCCAGGGCCGGGCTGG
>VFQN01000419.1_pt1 | contig 82375 bp, 73 predicted proteins | sample 3512371 | NCBI WGS metagenome assembly VFQN01 (sample SAMN10412370, study PRJNA504923) | tailings metagenome | isolation source: Replicate 2 from Balatoc abandoned mine | place: Philippines: Itogon, Benguet | collected 2017-08-28
TGCTGCCCTCCCCGGCAAGGAGCTGAGCCATGGCGGAACCCGGTTTCCTGCGCGACCGCCTGCTGCCGATAATCACCGTCGTGCTGGCACTCGTTGTGCTCTGGTATGTCTTCGTCGTCGTGTTGAACGCCCCCTTCGAGCGGGATACGGCGGCACGGGCGGGAACCACCATCGGTTTCATGGAGCTCTTGCCCAAGACCATGATGCAGGAGCGGCCCGTGCTGCCGGCACCGCACCAGGTCTTCGCCGAACTCTGGGATACGACCGTCAACAAGGCCGTCACCTCCAAGCGAAGCCTCGTCTATCATTCCTGGATAACGCTTTCGGCGACACTGCTCGGCTTTGCCATGGGGGCCGTGCTCGGCATCCTGCTTGCCATCGCCATCGTGCACAACCGGGCGATGGACCGTTCGCTGATGCCTTGGGTCATCGCCAGCCAGACGATCCCCATTCTCGCCATCGCGCCGATGATCATCGTTGTCCTGAACGCAGTCGGCATTTCCGGCCTGATGCCGAAGGCGCTGATCTCGACCTACCTTTCCTTCTTCCCCATCGTCGTGGGCATGGTGAAGGGCCTGCGCAGTCCCGAGCAGATCCAGCTCGACCTGATGCACACCTACAATGCCTCTTCCGCGCAAACCTTCTGGAAGCTGCGCTGGCCCGCCTCGATGCCCTATCTCTTCACCTCGCTGAAGGTGGCAATCGCCATCTCGCTCGTCGGCGCCATCGTCGGTGAACTGCCGACCGGCGCCGTCGCCGGCCTCGGCGCGCGCCTGCTTGCCGGCTCTTATTACGGCCAGACGGTACAGATATGGGCGGCGCTGTTCATGGCCGCGGCGGTGGCGGCGCTGCTCGTCATCGTCGTGGGCTTTGCCCATGGCCTTGTCCTCAAGCGCATGGGGGCGCGGGCATGAACTATAGTGTCCTCATCGCCGCCATCGTCTTCTGGCTTGCCGCCTGGGCGTTCAACGAATGGCTCGTGCGCCAGAAGTTCACGAGCCCGGCCACCGACCGGGCGGCGCGCCTCGCCGTGCCGCTGGTCTTCGGCATCACCATCCTCGTCCTGTGGGAAGGCATCGTCAGGGGCTTCAACGTCCCCTCCGTCCTGTTGCCGCCGCCGAGCATGATCTGGGCGCGGCTCATCAGTTCCGTTCCGACACTGTGGGCGGATTTCCGCCAGACGTTTCTCAAATCCGTGCTTGTCGGCTATGGACTCGGCTGTGGCCTCGGCTTCCTCGTGGCGATCCTCATCGACCGCTCGCCTTTCCTTCAGAAAGGGCTCCTGCCGCTCGGCAACTTCGTCTCGGCGCTGCCCGTCATCGGCGTCGCGCCCATCATGGTCATGTGGTTCGGCTTCGACTGGCAGTCGAAGGTCGCCGTCGTCGTCATCATGACCTTCTTCCCCATGCTGGTGAACACCGTCTCGGGCCTTGCCGCGACGAGCCACATGGAGCGGGACCTGATGCGCACCTATGCCGCCGACTGGTTCCAGACCCTCGTCAAGCTGCGCCTTCCCGCCGCCTGGCCTTTCATCTTCAATGCGCTCAAGATCAATTCGACGCTCGCGCTGATCGGCGCGATCGTCGCCGAATTCTTCGGAACGCCCATCGTCGGCATGGGCTTCCGGATCTCCACGGAAGTGGGCCGCATGAATGTCGACATGGTCTGGGCCGAAATCGCGGTCGCCGCGGTGGCTGGCTCCGTCTTCTACGGGATCGTCGCGCTTATCGAGCGGACCGTCACGTTCTGGCATCCGTCTGTCCGCGGTGGACAGGCGTAAAATAAAGAAAAGAGGGAACTGACATGAAAACGAAGATCGCATCGCTCCTGCTGGCAAGCGCCTTCTCGCTTGCCGCGTTCCAGTCCGAGGCCGCCGACAAGGTGACCCTTCAGCTGAAATGGGTGACCCAGGCCCAGTTCGGCGGCTACTACGTCGCGAAAGACAAGGGGTTCTACGAAGAGGAAGGCCTTGATGTCGAGATCAAGCCGGGCGGCCCGGATATCGCGCCTGCCCAGGTGATCGCCGGCGGCGGCGCGGATGTCATCGTCGACTGGATGCCGTCTGCTCTCGCCACGCGCGAAAAGGGCGTGGCGCTCGTCAACATCGCCCAGCCCTTCAAGTCCTCGGGCATGATGCTCACCTGTCTGAAGGAATCCGGCGTCACCGGCCCAGAGAACTTCAAGGGCAAGACGCTCGGCGTCTGGTTCTTCGGCAACGAATATCCGTTCCTCTCCTGGATGAGCCACCTCAAGATTCCGACCGACGGCGGGCCGGATGGCGTTACCGTGCTGAAGCAGGGCTTCAACGTCGATCCGCTGATCCAGAAGCAGGCTGCCTGCATCTCCACCATGACCTACAACGAATATGGCCAGGTGCTCGATGCCGGCATCAAGCCGGAGGACCTCATCACCTTCAAATATGAGGATCAGGGCGTGGCAACGCTGGAAGACGGCCTCTACGTTCTGGAGGACAAGCTCAAGGACCCGGCCTTCAAGGAAAAGATGGTCAAGTTCGTGCGCGCCTCCATGAAGGGCTGGAAATATGCCGAGGAGCATCCGGACGAAGCCGCCGAGATCGTGCTTGAAAACGACTCGACCGGCGCACAGACCGAGGCACACCAGAAGCGCATGATGGGCGAAGTGGCCAAGCTGACGGCCGGCTCCAACGGTGCGCTCGACGAGGCGGACTACAAGCGCACCGTCGCTTCGCTGCTTGCCGGCGGCTCCGACCCGGTCATCTCCAAGGAACCGGAAGGCGCCTGGACGCACGAAGTGACCGACGAAGCGCTGAAGTAAACGATTTTTCTGCCGGATGCGCGACGTGCGGGGCCGCAAGCCCCGCACGTTTCGTTTTTGGCACCAAGAAAAACATATGGAGCACCTGCGACAGCGCGCCGCGATTGCCATTGAAATGCCAAACGCATAAAATAATGAGGCACCATTTCGTTACCCCTTGTAAGGACAAGGTGCGCCGATTACATAGACCGCACAGCGGAGTGTGGAGGAGCTGGGGAGCCGCTCTGTGTCCGCCGTATTTTTAGGGAATAGGGTCCGGCAAGAACCTCAAGAACAACGTCCGGACCGAGATCATAAAGTCATGCTTTTGGGAAAGTTCGGCCTATGGCTTCTGGACGCAGGAAAGTACTCTCTTTTTCCGTCGCGACATTCTTGACGGCAACGCCGCTTTTCGCCTTCGCCGCCGATCCGGCCGAGGGTGAAGCCGGCAAACAGCAGGCGCAAAACCTTCCGGCAATCGTCGTCACCGCCGCCGAAACGCGCCCCCTCACCGACCGCGTGCTCGCCACCGGCTCGGTCCAGGCGGTCGAGGATGTCTATGTCACGCCGCTCGTCGATGGCCTCTCCATCCGCACCCTTGCCGCCGATGTCGGTGATCGGGTCGAGGCCGACGGGACGCTCGCCACCCTGAACGACGATGCGCTGGTGCTGGAGAAGAGCCAGACCGAGGCGTCGCTCGCCAAGGCCAACGCCGCCCTCGCGCAGATCCACGCCCAGCTCGTCGAAGCCAAGGCCAATGCCGACGAAGCCGTGCGCGTTCGCGACCGGGCCCAGCGGCTCGTCAAGTCCGGCTCGCAGTCACAGGCAGCCGCCGACCAGGCCGTTGCCGCTGCGGATGCAGCGCTCGCCCGCGTCAATTCCGCAAAGCAGGCGATCGCCGTTTCCGAGGCGGACATCAAGGTCGCCCAGTCGCAGATCGACGACATCGACCTGAGGCTTGCCCGCACCGCGGTGAAATCGCCGGTCGCCGGTATCGTCTCGGCACGAACGGCGAAGATCGGCGCCATCGCCAGCGGCGCTGCCGCACCACTCTTCACCGTCATCCGCGACGGCGAAATCGAGCTGAAGGCCGACGTTTCAGAGGACGGCGTCCTCAAGCTCGCGCCGGGCCAGAAAGCGACCGTCACGCTCGCGGGCGGCGCCGCGACGCTTACCGGCACGATCCGCCTCGTCGAACCGACACTCGACCCGGCAAGCCGCCTCGGCCGCGTCTTCATCCGCTTCGACGAGCCGGGCAAGGCACGTGCCGGCATGTTCGCAAGCGCGGAAATCATCGTGGAGGAAAAGCAGGGCATTGTGCTGCCGCTTTCCGCCATCACCACAGCAGGCGGCAAGACGGTCGCCCGCAAGGTCGAGAACGGTGTGGTCAAGCTGGTGCCGGTCGAAACCGGCATCCAGGACGGCCAGGGAATCGAGATCGTCAGCGGCCTTACGGCCGGCGACGAAGTCGTCGCCAAGGCCGGCGCCTATGTTCGTGACGGCGACCGGGTCAATCCGGTCCACGCCGAGCAGGCATCGGCCACCAAGTGAAGCAATGTCCCCGCCGCAGCGGGGCTACTACCGCTCAGGGCGGAAAATGCCGGGCTGGGGCGCCCGGTCGCATGGCGGGTGATCCGGAATGGGGCCGGATGCCTGGACGAGGTCCGGCAACGGCGCACCATTGTTCTGCGTCCGGACCTGCACGGAATCATACGCAAACGTCTGGTCTCTTACCAAGGACTTTGGGGACATGAATTTTTCAGCTTGGTCCATTCGCAATCCGATTGCGCCGCTGCTCGGGTTTTTCCTGCTGATGTATGTCGGCATCCAATCCTTCTATGCCCTGCCGATCACCCGTTTTCCCAACATCGACGTTCCCCTGATCGCCATCACCGTCGAGCAGAGCGGCGCGGCCCCCGCCGAGCTGGAGGTTCAGGTCACCAAGGAGATCGAGGACGCGGTCGCCGGCATCGAAGGCGTCGACGACATCATGTCGACCGTCACCGACGGCAGCTCCGTCACATCCGTGCTCTTCGAGATCGAAAAGCCGACCAACCAGGCGCTTCAGGACGTCAAGGACGCGATCGACCGTATCCGCAGCGACCTGCCGGCCTCCGTGGAAGAGCCCGTCGTCACGAAGATCGACGTGGAAGGCCAGGCGATCCAGAGCTTTGCCGTCTCCTCGCCCAATATGACGCTCGAGGAGCTGTCCTGGTTCGTCGACGACAAGGTCAAGCGTGCCCTGCAGGGCCGGCCGGGCATCGGCAAGATCGATCGCTTCGGCGGCGCTGACCGCGAGGTGCGCATCGACCTCAATCCAGGCAAGCTCGATTCCTTCGGCATCTCGGCCGCCGACGTCAACCGGCAGATCCGCAGCATGAACGCCGATGTCGGCTCGGGCCGCGGCCAGGTCGCCGGCGCCGAGCAGGCGATCCGTACGCTCGGCGACGCCCGCTCCGTCGAAAAGCTCAACGGCACGATGATCGCGCTGCCGAACGGCCGTTTCGTGCGGCTTTCCGAACTCGGCACGGTAACCGACACCTATGAGGAGCCGCGCTCCTTCTCGCGCTTCAACGGCAATCCCGTCGTCACCTTCGCCGTGTTCCGCTCGAAAGGCGCCAGCGAAGTGACGGTCGCCGAATCCGTCGCCACCTCGCTCGACACGGTGCGCAAGCAATATCCCGACGTCTCGATCGATCTCGTCGATGATGCCGTTTACTTCACCTATGGCAATTATGAAGCGGCGCTGCACACGCTTCTGGAAGGCGCACTGCTTGCCGTCGCCGTCGTGCTGCTCTTCCTGCGCAACTGGCGGGCGACGCTGATCTCCGCCGTGGCGCTACCGCTTTCGGCGATCCCCACCTTCTTCGTCATGGACATGCTCGGCTTCTCGCTGAACCTCGTCTCCTTCCTGGCGCTGACGCTGGCGACCGGCATCCTCGTTGACGACGCGATCGTGGAGATCGAGAACATCGCCCGGCATATCCGCATGGGCAAGACACCCTACCGGGCCGCGATCGAGGCCGCCGACGAAATCGGCCTTGCCGTCATCGCGACGACCTTCACCATCATCGCAGTCTTTGTGCCGGTCTCCTTCATGCCGGGCATTCCGGGCCAGTACTTCATCCAGTTCGGTCTGACGGTCGCGGTGGCCGTGTTCTTCTCCCTTGCGGTGGCGCGCCTCATAACGCCCGTCATGGCGGCCTATCTCATGCGCTCCGGCGATGCCGACGGCCATGGCGAGGAGAAGGAAGGCGTCTTCATGCGCTTCTACACTTGGGTCGTCAGCACGACGACGCGCAAGTGGTATGCCCGCTATGCGACGCTCCTTGCCGCCGTCGCCTTCCTTATCGCCTCCGTCATGCTGCTCTTCACCGTTCCCGGCAGCTTCCTGCCGCCGGAAGACGCTTCCCGCGTCGTTCTCTCTGTCGAACTGCCGCCGGATGCGATGCTCGACGATACCGATCGTACGACGACGCAGATCTATGAGAAGGTCAAGGACATCGATGGTGTGGAAAGCGTCTTCGTGCTCGGCGGCTCCTCGCCGAAGGGCGATCTCGAGCTGCGCCGCGCCTCGGTAACCGTCATCCTCGACAAGCTCGAGCACTCGCTCACCCACAAGCTGGTAAACGACGTGCTCGGCGGGATTCCAGTCATCGGGCCTTATCTGCCGAAGGTGGAGGCGAAGGGCCGCCTGCGCCCGCAATGGGATATCGAGCGGGAGATCTTCGCGGGCCTGCGCGACATTCCGGACGTGCGCATCATCAAGCTCAACGATCGCGGCGAACGCGACCTTGCCTTCAACCTTCTCTCCAACAACGAGGCGGACCTCAACAACACCGTCGCCGTGCTGGAATCGAAACTGCGCGCCGATCCGGTCCTGGCCAATATCAGCTCCGAAGGCTCGCTGCCGCGGCCGGAACTGCAGATCCGTCCGCGCGACGACCAGATGGCCCGCCTCGGCATCACGACGGCGCAGATCTCGGAAATCGTCCGCGTCGCTACCATCGGCGACATCGATTCCCAGCTCAGCAAGGTCTCGCTGGACGATCGCCTGATCCCCATCCGCGTGCAGGTCGACCGCGATTTCCGCGCCGACCTTTCGGCCATCCGCGACCTGAAGATCCAGACGGCGAGCGGCCAGATGGTACCGCTGTCGAGCGTCGCCGACATCGAATATTCGGAAGGTCCGAGTTCGGTGAAGCGACACAACCGCAACCGCGTCGTCTCCATCGGATCCGACCTCAAGCCCGGCGTTGCGCTGGACACGGCCACCGCCCGCTTCAAGGAGATCGCGAACAGCATCGACATGCCGCCCACCGTGCAATTCGCCGAGAGCGGCGACGCCGAGATCCAGGGGGAAATGCAGCAGTCCTTCGCCAACGCGATGCTGCTCGGCCTGCTGCTCGTGCTGATGGTGCTGATCCTGCTCTTCAAGGACGTCATCCAGCCCTTCACGATCCTCCTGTCGCTGCCGCTCGCCATCGGCGGCGTGGCCGCTGGCCTCATCTTGACGCAGAACGCGCTTTCCATGCCCGTCCTCATCGGCATCCTCATGCTGATGGGCATCGTGACGAAGAACGCCATCCTGCTCGTCGATTTCGCCATCGAGATGATGCATCACGGCATGGAGCGGGTGGAAGCCATGATCGAGGCCGGTCGCAAGCGCGCCCGCCCCATCGTCATGACCTCGATCGCCATGTCGGCCGGCATGCTGCCCTCGGCGCTCGGTGTCGGCGAAGGCGGCTCCTTCCGTTCGCCCATGGCGATCGCCGTTATCGGCGGCATCATCGTGTCGACCGTGCTCTCGCTCGTCGTCGTTCCGTCCTTCTTCCTCATCATGGACGATCTGTCCCGCCTGCTCGGCTGGATTTTTGGCCGCTTTGTCGGCAAGAAGGACGATGAACTGCTGGCCATGGAGCCGGAGGCGCTGACCCGCCTGGCGGACCAGACCAGCCGCGACGTCGCCGACCTCGAAAAGCGTATCGAGACGCTCGAGAAGAAAAATGGCGGGCGGAAGCCCTTCAGCGTGGTGCATCACTCGCCACTCGCCGCGGAATAACGGCAAAGCCAAACAAACGGCCGGTTCGACAGACGTCGAACCGGCCGTTTTCGTATTCATTGATCGAAATCAAATAAGACTTCCTCTTCCTCGACTATCGTTCTCCCATCGAAGACCGATGATGCCTGCGGGAGCATGGAGTGAGATCGATGAACAGGCTGATGAAACCCGGTGCCCGGGAACGGGAAACCCTGCTGAATTCCGGCCTCTTGTCCGCCCTTGGCGTGGAGAGCGTGGCGGCGATGATGGAGATAGCGGCGATCGGCAACCTGCCGGCACGCCAGATGCTGTTTCGCGAGGGTGAGCCGGCGGACATGCTGCATTCCGTTCTCTCCGGCTATGTGCGCGTCTACAAGCTCGATCCGGACGGCCGGGAAGCGGATGTCGAACTCTACGGTCCCGGCGACCTCATCGGCGCAAGCGTCGTGCTCGACGGAAGCCGCTACGGTGCTACTGCCCAGGCCGCCGAGCCTTCCCTCATCGCGCGTTTCGACCTGAAGCGCGTGCGCGACATTGCAGGGCGGCGGCCGGATCTGGCGATGGCGCTCGCCAACGCCTTGTCCGGCCAACTGTCACGGGCCTTTGCCAGCCTTGCCGACGACCGGCTGCACACCGCACCGCAGCGCGTGGCGCGCTACCTGCTCGCCCAGTGCCCGGCAGACGACAAGGCGACAAGTTTCCGCCTGCCCTACCAGAAGAGCCTGCTCGCCGGCAGGCTCGGCCTTGCACCCGAGGCACTGTCGCGCGCCTTCTCGATGCTGCGCAGCCACGGCGTCAATGTGCGCGGCCGGCTCGTCCATGTAAGCGACCCCGAAGCCCTTCGACGGATCTGAGAGACGTTTGTCGGGGCGGGATCAGAGACCGCCCTCGACGCGCAGGAAATCAACGATACGGCCGACCCCCTCTCCCCGCTTCATATCGGAGAAGACGAAGGGCCGGGCGGCGCGCATGCGCTCGGCGTCGCGCTGCATGACGTCCAGATCTGCCCCGACATGGGGGGCAAGATCCTTCTTGTTGATGACCAGCAGGTCCGAACGCGTGATACCCGGCCCGCCCTTGCGCGGGATCTCCTCTCCCTGGCAGACCGAAATGACATAGATCGTCAGGTCCGCGAGATCCGGCGAGAAGGTGGCGGCCAGATTGTCTCCGCCCGATTCGATAAAGACCACGTCGAGATCGGGGAACCGCCGGTTGAGATCGGCAATGGCCTGGAGGTTGATCGAAGCATCCTCGCGGATCGCCGTGTGCGGGCAGCCGCCCGTCTCGACGCCGACGATGCGGTCGGACGACAGCGCCTGCATGCGCACCAACGCCTCGGCATCCTCCTTCGTATAGATGTCATTGGTAACGACCGCGACGGAAAAGTGCTCGCGCATCGCCTTGCAGAGCTTTTCGGTGAGCGCCGTCTTGCCCGAGCCGACCGGGCCGCCGATACCGACGCGCAGGGGGCCATTCTTCGATGTCATGGAAAACCTCCGGTAGATCCGGGATAGCCGGCCGGGAGCGCCGCCACCCCTTCGTTGAAACTCCGCGCCGTGCCGCGCATCGCCGCACGCGCCGTCATGAGCGAAACAGCCGTGTCGCCAGCGTCTCGTGCCGCAGACTGGCGATATCCGCCCGGACGGCCGCCGAACCGAGATCATCGAGCGTCGAACGGGCTGCCGCCGCCGCAAGCGTGAGGATCGTCCCCTCCAGCTCCGCAAGCAGCGCCACGCCACCCCGCTGGCCGATAACGCCGCAGCGGATGGCGACCGAGGCAAGGTTCGAGGCGACCGCGTGCAGATAGGCGACAAGCGCCGCTTCGGCCGCAACGCCATACCCGCCCGAAACGGCACCGACGGCCACCGGATAGGCGGCGACGGCACCGAGCGTCGCCAACACCGGATGCGGCCAGCTCGCCGCAGCAGCGAGAAAGGCCTCGCCCTGCAGCGTCGTCTCACGATACCGCTCCGCTGAGCCCGACAATGCCGCCGCGAGTTCGGCAACCTCCGTCAGCCGCCCGGCATCGCCGAAGGCCCGATGCGCCTCGGCGAAAAGCACGCCATCGTTCCAGAGATTGCCGTGCGCAAGGATGCTCACGAGCCAGGTACGGAGCGTTTCCGCATCGCTCACATCGCCATCGCTCACCACCTGCTCCAAACCGCCGGAATAGGAGAAGGCACCGACTGGAAAGGCCGGCGAGAGCCAGGTCATCAGGCGCAGCAGAGCCGCAGGCGACGCCGTGTCAGCCATGGCTGTGATGGTGGCGGCCGTGCCCCGCGCCGTGATAGGCGCCGCGCAGCGGATGGAAGGGCTCCACGACATCCCGCACCGCAGCACCGAGCCCCTTCAGCATATCCCGGATCACATGGTCGCGCAGGATGAGGATACGCATGTCCTCGATCTGCGCCGGCAGGTGACGGTTGCCGAGGTGCCAGGCAAGCTCGACAAGATGCAGGCGATCCTTCGGCACCACCTCGTAGAGCTCCTCCGCAGCGGCGATCACCTCGATCGCCTCGCCCGCTTCCGTGAGCAGGAGATCGCCATGGGCAAGCTGTACGGGTTCGCGGAGATCGAGCATCACGACATCGTCGCTGCGCATGTGCAGGAGCTTGCGACGCACATGGCGCTGATCATGGGCGAGAATGACGGCGTCGATGGGCGTGCGGGATCCGCCGGTTCCGTGCGGCAGGATTTCCGTGGAGCGGTGGGGCAAGAGGCGACCTCGGGTCTCGATGGATCAAGTCCCCCCGACAAGAGCACGTTTGCCCTGTCGAGGAAACCGCCGAAGCATCGACCTACGTCATTTGGCGTAGGTCGTCATCAGCGCCTGCGCCCGCCAGCGGCAACGCGGCGGCTCGGCTCCAGCAGTCCCTCACCCTCATCCTCATGGATCGTCCGGTCGCGGCCGAGCGACTTGGCAAGATAGAGCGCCCGGTCCGCCGCCTCGAAGATCGCTTCGAACGACCGGCCTTGAGCTCGATCCGCGATGCCGGCCGACAGGGTGACGGTGACCGGACCCTTGGCACCCGCGACACGGCGCGCAGCAACGGAACGACGGGCTTCCTCCACCAGAAGGCTGCAATCCCCGCGGTCGTCGTTCTCGATGAAGACGGCGAACTCCTCGCCGCCGACACGCCCGACGAGATGGGGAGCGGCAAAGACCCGCTCCAGCTCCTCTGCAACGGCAATGATGACCGCATCGCCCACCGCTTGCCCATGCGTGTCGTTGACAAGCTTGAACCGATCGACATCGAACAGCACGAAAAAGCCGTTAACCTTCTTCTCCGCCATATCAGCGATGAAGGCCCGCCGGTTCAGGAGGCCTGACAGCGAATCCAGCCGGCTGAGCCGTTCCAATTCGGCGCGTGACAGCGCCATTTCATGCACTGCCATGCCCAGAAGCCAGGCGATCAGAGCCGAAACGCTCGCCGCGACCAGCACCGTCGTGGGAGTATCGAAACCGAGAGCGGCGGCAAAGGGGTTGGGGAGCAGGCCGAAGTTCGCGAGGATTGCCGTAGCCATCAGATAGCCCGCAGTGGCAAGCGTGATGGTCACCAGGACGGTGTTCAGCACGAACATCGAAATATCGGCCCGCGTCTGGAAGACACCCGCCTCCCACTGGGCCCTCAGCCAAAGGGCCAGCCTGCCACGCATACATCTCTCCATAATGAACAAGGAGACCCTAAGGCACTTTCTTTCAGATTCAGCTAATGCCTTCGCTAGAAGTTTAACTGTCCCGTTTTGAAACTTCCGTTAAGGGATATGCGGAGAGGTCCGCTTGGCCGGCAGCCGCCTAGAAAAGGAAATAGCGCTGCGCCATCGGCAGCACGGTCGCGGGCTCGCAGGTCAGCAATTCGCCGTCCGCCCGCACCTCGTAGGTCTCCGGATCCACCTCGATATGCGGCGTCAGGTCGTTCAGCACCATCGAGGCCTTGGAGATGGTCCGCGTGTTGCGCACCGGCAGCAGCTGCTTGGCGACGCCGAGCCGCTCGCGCAGGCCGAGATCGACCGCCGCCTGCGAGACGAAGGTGACGGAGGAATTGGTGCGCATCTTGCCGAAGGCACCGAACATCGGGCGGTAGTGCACCGGCTGCGGCGTCGGGATGGAAGCGTTCGGATCGCCCATCGGCGCCATCGCAATCCCGCCGCCGATCAACACCATGTCCGGCTTCACACCGAAGAAAGCCGGGTTCCACAAGACGAGGTCGGCCCGCTTGCCGACCTCGACGGAGCCGATCTCGTGGCTGAGGCCATGGGCGATCGCCGGATTGATTGTGTATTTCGCGATGTAGCGACGGATGCGCAGGTTGTCGTTCTCGCCCGTCTCGCCGGCAAGGCGGCCGCGCTGGCGCTTCATCTTGTCGGCGGTCTGCCAGGTGCGGATCGCCACCTCCCCGACGCGGCCCATGGCCTGGCTGTCAGAGGAGATGATCGAGAAGGCGCCGATATCATGCAGGATGTCCTCGGCCGCGATCGTCTCCTTGCGGATACGGCTCTCGGCAAAGGCGATGTCCTCCGGAATCGACGACGACAGGTGATGGCAGACCATCAGCATGTCGAGATGTTCGGAGATCGTGTTGACCGTGTAGGGTCGTGTCGGATTGGTCGAGGACGGAATGACATTGGCATGGCCACACACCTTGATGATGTCCGGCGCATGGCCGCCGCCCGCCCCCTCGGTGTGGAAGGCATGGATGGTGCGGCCTTTGATGGCGGCCATCGTGTCCTCGACGAAGCCGCTTTCGTTCAGCGTGTCCGTGTGGATCATAACCTGCACGTCGTAGTCATCAGCGACGGAAAGGCAGCAGTCGATCGCCGCCGGCGTCGTCCCCCAATCCTCGTGCAGCTTCAGCGCGCAGGCCCCGGCCTTCACCATTTCCTCGATCGCCGCCGGCAGCGAGGCATTGCCCTTGCCGGCGAGCGCCAGGTTCATCGGAAAGGCGTCAAAGCTCTCGATCATGCGCTCGATATGCCAGGCGCCCGTGCAGGTGGTGGCAAGCGTACCATGTGCCGGGCCGCTGCCGCCGCCAAGCATCATGGTGATGCCGCTCGCCAGCGCTTCCTCGATCTGCTGCGGGCAGATGTAGTGGATATGGGCGTCCATGCCGCCCGCCGTGAGGATCTTGCCCTCACCTGCAATCACCTCGGTCGAGGGGCCGACAATGATGGTGACGCCGGGCTGCGTATCGGGATTGCCCGCCTTGCCAACCGCAGCGATGCGACCGTTCTTGAGGCCCACATCGGCCTTGAAGATACCGGTGTGGTCGATGACCAGCGCATTGGTGATGACCGTGTCGACGGCCCCCTCGGCTCGCGTTGCCTGGCTCTGGCCCATGCCGTCGCGGATGACCTTGCCGCCACCGAACTTCACCTCGTCGCCATAGCTGGTGAAATCCCTTTCCACCTCGGCGAAGAGCTCGGTATCGGCCAGCCGTACCCTGTCGCCGATGGTTGGGCCGAACATGTTGGCATAGGCGGCACGGGACATTCGATAGGACATGGTCAACTTCCCCGGGAGGCAGGTGTCTTGTTCGGATGGTCGGAAACTTTGCCAACCGGAGCGGCATCGCTTTGGCGTCGCGCAAGGCGGCAAAAGATCGGGAGCCGCTCCGGTAGATCGGCGCCCATCAGAGGCGCTCCAGCCGGTCGAGACGGCCGGCAGCAATCTGGGCATCCACCCAGCGCCGCTCGGCGACAAAGGGGTGCCATTGCCACCCTTCGTGACCGAACCCGGCGATGGAAACGCGATCGCCCGCCTTGGCGACGGTGTCGAGCACATGGGCGATGACGATCAGCCCGGAACTCGGCACCACATAAGGTGGCGGGTCGAAGACCGCCAGCGCAGCATCGAGCGCATGATGCACCGCAGACGGGATCACGTCGATCCGCCGACCGGTGGCGTGCGCGAATGTCTCGAAGCCGAGCGTGTAGTCGTCGCAGAAATCGTCAAGATCGGGATGGCTCACGGCAAGGGCCGGGCGCATGGCGGCAAACATCTGCGCGGCTCGCACGCACCAGAATTCGCGCGCCTGCCGCACGGCGGCACTTGCCTTCCAATGGCCGCCGCCCAGCATCGCCAGGGCCGGGCGGCCGGTGTTGCAGACCGCCACGATATCGGTCCTGTCACCCCCGCGCCCCAGGGAGCGGCAGTCGTTGAAGCGGATCACGAGATCGGCGGCATCGATCGCCCCAGCAAGCCCGTCGGGCACGGGCCCGTTTCCGACAATGGCGATCCTGCGCGACACCGCCCGCCTCCTCAATTGCCGGAAAATTCGGAGACGGCCTTCAGTTCGGCCGTGCGTTTGCGCGTCAGGTCGGCGAGGCAACCGGAAACCAGCATCGGTTCCATGGAGCCGCCGCGCGCCTCGAAGCCGGCCAGCTCGCACTGCCCGTCCCGGTAGCCGATCCAGGCTCGCTGGGCACGTTTCAACGCGTCAACGGCGCCGACATAGTGCTCGCCCATCTCGCGGGCCTGTTCGTCCATCTTGCGCGCCGCGGCCATGGTCACCTTGTAGGCGGCATTAAGTTCTTCGTCGGCGGCTTCATAATCGCGGCCGGCGCAGATGTTCATCTCGATCTGTGCCTGGGCGTTTTGGCAATCAACCTCCGGCTCACCGTCCTGCGCGGCGGCCATAGGGGCAGAGAGAAGAACGAGCGCGGTGGCGAGCAGGAGGCAGGAACGTATCACCATGTCAAAGCTTCCCCATCACGCCCTGGCGGAAACCGTAGATTTCACGCTTGCCGGCAAAAGGAATGAGATGAACCGTACGGGTCTGCCCCGGCTCGAAGCGCACCGCCGTGCCGGCTGGAATGTCGAGACGCAGGCCCCGTGCCTTCTCCCGATCGAAGGCGAGACCCGCATTGGTTTCGTAAAAATGGTAGTGGCTGCCGACCTGGATCGGCCGGTCGCCGGTGTTGGAAACATCGAGCGTGGTGACCGGCAAGCCGGCATTGAGTTCGAGGTCGCCGGAAGCGGCAATGATTTCACCGGGGATCATGATACCCTCCTCACGCCGCGGCTGCCGGTCTGCAGCCTTCGGCCTTCAGGACCCGCTTGGTGGAGGCCGGATATTTTGCGAGCAGTGCCGCAGGCCGGACCGGGCGGCGCACGAACTCGCCGCCGCAGTTCGGGCAGGCACCGCCAAGAACACCCGTCACACAATCGGTGCAGAAGGTGCATTCAAACGTGCAGATCATCGCCTCCGGGCTTTCCGGCGGCAGGTCGCGGTCGCAGCATTCGCAATTCGGTCGAAGGTCCAGCATGATCTCACCTGATCGGTTCGTGCACGGTCACGAGCTTCGTGCCGTCGGGGAAGGTCGCCTCGACTTGAATGTCGTGGATCATCTCGGGAATGCCCTCCATCACCTGGTTGCGCGCCAGCACGTGGGCACCTGCTTCCATCAGCTCGGCAACCGCCCGGCCGTCACGCGCACCCTCGACGACGAAATCAGTAATCAACGCGATCGCCTCGGGATGGTTGAGTTTCACGCCGCGTTCCAGCCGCTTGCGCGCCACGATCGCGGCCATGGCGATCAGCAGTTTGTCCTTTTCGCGGGGAGTCAGGTTCATGGATGGTCCATCGCTTGATTCACGTCGTGCGATATTAAACAGGGGAATTGCGCGCACGACATACGTAAAACAGGAACCCGGCTCGAAACCGCAGGGGGTCAGAGGGTCCACACTTTCGGTACGCCCGCGCCGCCACGCAGGTGCGAAATGATCGGGATCAGCTTTTTGCGAAGCGCGAACCCATCGGGCGCAACGAGGCGCAGAACGAGCTTGTCCTGCCAATGGCTGGCACCGCCCTCCCCGTCCACCAGCAGCCGGCGCAGCGGCTCCAGATGCGCCTCTGCTGCAGCGCCACAGAAGAGCACGGTGGCAAAGGCACGAGCACCGGCCAATGTCGCCCTTTGGTCCGCCAGCGCGGCAATCCCGCCGGCCAGCGCGGTTTCTTCCGCATGGATCAGCCGGCCGGCACGGCGGATGCGCCAGCGGTCCCGGAAAAGCCCGGCCTCAATACGCTCGCCCATCGCCTTGCGACCGAGCAGAATGGCCTCGACCGCAAGGAACGTGGCGTCTTCGGCAAGATCCACCTCCAGCCGGCGGCCGAGCGCCGCCTGATCAAAAAGAATGGTCTCCTGCGGCAGCCAGTCGACTCGCGCACCGGCACCGACAGCAATGCGGGTCTCCACCGTCGCGGTGGACGCATGTGCCCTGTAGACCCGTTCACAGGCTTGCGTCGTCGCCGTCAGGCGCGTTCCGGCGCGAGCCTCCAGCTCCCAGAGGACACGGTCCCCGCCGGTGAGCCCACCTGCCGTGTTGATCAACACCGCTTCCATCGTTCCGTCGAAGGTCTTGGGCAGGCGGATCTTGGCGCAGCCCTCCTGGAAGAGCACGTCGAGCCGCGTGCCGGCGGCAGAAGCCTTCGCAGCCAGTCGCCCGTGCCCGCGTGCGCGTTGAAGGCGCTGGGAAGGAACCTCCCCTTCAAGAGCAGATGGCGGTTCCGCATAAATGTTCATGGGTTTCGATACCGGAGTTGGGACACTCTTTGGTGCAGGTTTCACCAGGACGCCTCGACACGCAAGCCCCAACCGTGTCCCACCATCATCACAGAACCCTGCCGGCGACAAAAAAAGCCCGGCACGAAGGCCGGGCTCAAGCTCAAGCGGCCGGGCGACGTGCAATGCGCCGCCCGTTCCGTCAGAACGACTACTCGTTCTGAATGTAGGTGTACTTGCCGTCTTCACCCTTCTTCCAGGTGTACATGACGTAGTCCGGACGGGTGATGTCGCCCTTTTCGTCGAAGCCGAGTTCGCCGATCGCGGTCTGGAACGGACCCTTGGACTTGATGGCTTCGGCAACGGCCTGCGCGTCGGTACCGCCGGCAGCCTTGGCGCCTTCAGCGATGACCTGAACGGCAGCATAGGCATAGAGCGTGTAGGCTTCCGGCTCGAAGCCAGCAGCGCGGAACTTCTCGACGAGGTCCTTGGCGGCCGGGTTCTTGCGCGGATCGGGCGCGAAGGTCATCAGCGTGCCGTCGACGGCGTCGCCGGCGATGGAAGCCAGCTCGTTCGAAACGATGCCGTCGCCCGAGATGAAGGTGGCCTTCAGGCCCTGGTCTGCGGACTGGCGCTCGATGAGGCCGAACTCGGTGTGCAGGCCGCCCCAATAGACGACCGAAACGCCGGCTTCCTTCATCTTGGCGATGAGTGCGGAGAAGTCCTTGTCGCCGACATTGACGCCTTCATAGATGGCTTCGGTGACGCCGGCTTCGTTCATCGACTTCTTGGTCTCGTCGGCAAGACCCTGGCCATACGGCGTCTTGTCGTGCAGGACGGCGACCTTGGCGTCCTTGAAGTTGGCAGCAACGAAGGAACCGGCAACAGCACCCTGCTGGTCGTCACGGCCGCAGGTACGGAAGGTGTTCCACAGGCCACGCTCGGTGTAGGTCGGGTTGGTGGATGCCGGCGAGATCTGCAGGACGCCGTTTTCCGCATAGATTTCCGAAGCCGGGATGGAAACGCCCGAGTTGAAGTGACCAACCACGAACTTCACGCCATCAGCGACGAACTTGTTGGCAACCGAAACGCCCTGCTTCGGGTCGGAAACGTCGTCGCCAAGCACGATCTTGACCTGCTCGCCATTGATGCCACCGGCTGCATTGAGGTCGGCAGCGGCCTGCTCGGCACCCTTCTGCAGCTGCGCGCCGAAGGCGGCGTTCGGACCGGTCAGCGGGCCGCCGACGCCGATCAGGATGTCGGCCCAGGCGCTGCCGCTGAAGGCGACCATTGCAGCCAAAGCAACAGCCGACATGAGAGACTTCTTCATATTGTTACTCCCAAATTTAAAGCGGGCTTGTTTCAACCGGTCGCAACACCCGCATCATTGCGCCGATATCGTTATGCCGCGACCGAAAACCGGCCGCGGGCTTCCCTCTGGTTATTTCGCTTTCCAGGAAAAGGGCGATGCCTTTTCATAGAGCCAGTAATAGTTATTGGTCATCTGCCGCGTGCGATAGTAGCGGTAACCCAGCGTAGCAAACAACAAAAGCACGACCGTGTCCACGACATAGTATTGCACCGTGAGCATGGTGCCGTGGAACAGCGCATGGTGAACGAAGCGGATCGCCGCACCGAGCAGAAGCACATAAATCACCAGCGTGGCGTAGCTCTGCCAGTTCTCGGCGACGCTCTTGCCGGTACGCCAGGCCGTCCAGCCGCCCATGATGACGGTGATGAACAGGAACTGCCAGATCGACGGTTCTTCGTAGAGAATTCCCTGCATAATACATACTCCCCTTACAGGGCCGCGCGTCCCGCAGGATATGCGCCAGCCGCCGTAAATCCTAGGATCGGCGCAGGATCCATGCGGGTCCTGCGCGGGACCACCCTCAGTGCCGGCCGCCTTCGAGATAGGCGGCACGCACTTCCGGATTGGCCAGAAGTTCCTTGCCCGAACCGCTCATCGTCACCTGACCGTTGACCATCACATAGGCCCGGTCGGAGAGTTTGAGAGCGGCGAAGGCGTTCTGCTCGACGAGGAACACCGTGAGGCCCTCGTTCTGGTTGAGCTTCTTGATCGCGTCGAAGATGCCCTTGACGATCAGCGGGGCAAGACCGAGCGAGGGCTCGTCGAGAAGCAGGAGCTTCGGACGCGCCATCAGCGCACGACCGATGGAGAGCATCTGCTGCTCGCCGCCCGAAAGCGTGCCGCCGCGCTGGGCCTGACGCTCCTTGAGCCGCGGGAAGAGCGTGAAGATCTTTTCCACGTCCTCGTTGAAATACTTCAGATTGTCGAGGCTCGCGCCCATCTGGAGATTTTCATAGACCGTCATGCGCGGGAAGATGCGGCGCCCTTCCGGCGACTGGGCGATACGACGACGGGCGATCAGATGCGTCGGCAGACGGGTGATGTCCTCGCCGTCGAACGTGACGGTGCCGGCGCGGGCCTGCGGGCTGCCGCAGATCGTCATCATCAGAGTCGACTTGCCGGCGCCGTTCGCACCGATGAGCGAGACGATCTCGCCCTTCTTGACCTCGACATCGACGCCGGCGAGTGCGCGGATATTGCCGTAGTAGGTTTCCACGCCCTTGACGCTGAGAAGCGTATCGCTCATTCCTGCGATCCTCCCTGCGTGCCCTCGATCACCTCGATTTGCTCGATCACCTCTTCGACCTCATCATCTTCGACACCGAGATAGGCCGCGATAACCTTCGGATCGTTCTTCACATGGTCCGGCGTGCCGTCGGAGATCTTCTGCCCATATTCGAGCACGACCACATGGTCAGAAATCTCCATGACAACGGACATGTCGTGCTCGATGAGCAGGATCGACGTGCCGCTGTCGTTGCGGATCGAGCGCAGGAGTTCGTTGAGCGCCAGCGATTCGCGGGGGTTGAGGCCTGCGGCCGGCTCGTCGAGGCACAGGAATTCCGGCCCCGTGCACATGGCGCGGGCGATTTCCAGACGCCGCTGCGCGCCATAGGGCAGATCGCCCGCCGGGTCGTCGGCACGCTCGATGAGATTCGCCTTCTCCAGCCAGTACTTTGCGACATCGATCGATTCGCCGGCAGCCTTCTTGTAGGCGGGCATGCCGAGCAGGCCGAGGATCGTATAGCCGGAGGCCTTCATCAGCATGTTGTGCTGGGCGACGAGCAGGTTTTCGAGAACCGTCAGGCCGGAAAACAGCCGGATGTTCTGGAAGGTGCGCGCCACCTTGGCATCGCGGTTGACCTCGAAGTCGGTCATGCGCTCCAGCAGGAACTGCTTGCCGCCCTTCTGGCACATGGTGATCATGCCCATGGTCGGCTTGTAGAAGCCCGTCACGCAGTTGAACACCGTGGTCTTGCCGGCACCGTTGGGGCCGATGAGCGCCGTGATGTCGCCGCGGTAGGCCTCGAAGGAGAGGTCGTTGATGGCCATGAGACCACCGAAGCGCATCGACAGATGCTCGACTTTCAGGATGGGATCTTTCGTCATCGTATTCGTTCCGGGCGCCATCAGCCGTGCCCTTCCTTGGTAAAGCTTCCGGAGACCGCCTTGCGCTCCTTGAGGAACGCGGTCGGCTCACGGCTTCCCACGAAGCCGCGCGGCTTCCAGACCATGACGACGACCATGGCGAGGCCGAAGATCAGCATGCGGTAGAGTTCCGGCGTGAAGTCAGGTCCGAAAATGGACTTGAGGAACGTCATCTCGCGCAGGAGCTCCGTACCGCCAACCATGACCGCCGCCGCAATGGCGAGACCGACGAGCGAGCCCATGTCGCCGAGAACGACGATGGCAAGGATGATCGCCGATTCGAGAAAGACGAAGCTTTCCGGCGACACGAAGCCCTGGCGCACAGCGAAGAAGGAGCCGGCAAAACCGCCAAACATCGCGCCGATGGAGAAAGCCGTCAGCTTGGTCGTCACCGTGTTGATGCCGAGCGAACGACAGGCGATCTCGTCTTCACGCAACGCTTCCCAGGCTCTGCCGATCGGCATGCGGCGCAGGCGGATCGTCACGTAGGCGGTGAGCAGGGCCAGCGCCAGGATGAGATAGAAGAGGAAGATCTTGTAATAGGCCGAGGACATCGGCAGACCGAAGGCCTTGGCGAAGTTGTTCGGCGCGCTGACGTCGAACGACCAGATACCGAAGACCGAAGCCTTGGGAATGCCCGACACGCCGAAGGTACCGCGAGTCACTTCCGTCCAGTTGATGAGCACGAGACGGATGATTTCCCCGAAGGCCAGCGTCACGATGGCAAGGTAGTCACCCTTCAGGCGCAGCACCGGGAAGCCGAGGATCATGCCCCAGAAAGCCGCAAGGATGCCGGCAAGCGGCAGCAGGATCCAGAAGGAGAAACCGAACTGCTGCGACAGCAGCGCGTAGGAATAGGCACCGACCGCATAGAAGGCGACATAACCGAGGTCGAGCAGGCCGGCGAGACCGACGACGATGTTCAGGCCCCAGGCGAGCATCACGTAGATGAGGATCTGGATACCGAAATTGTCGACCCACTTCAGCGAGCCCTGCACGCCGAAGAGCATGACCATCAGCGGCGGATAGATGAGCAGCGCAACGATGGCGATCTTGCTGAAGTTGCGCTTGAAGAAGCTCTCCTCGCCTTCCGCCGGCTTGGCCGAAGCGGCCGCCTTGCGGGCCGCGGCCCAGGGACGCAGATAGGCGACGGAAAGGAAGCGGCCGACGGCAGCGACGACCACGAAGATCGCAAGCAGCCCCCAGCGCTGGTTCAGCACAAGCTCGTTGCGGATGTTCTGCGTGGTCTCGAGACCGACGAAGAGGACGAAGAGGCCGAGTGCGACGAGACCGGCAAAAAAGCCCTCGCGCAGAGCCTGCGCCGTCAGGTTCCCGCCGGCGCGCTCATGAGTGTTCGAAATGTTGGACATGGATCAAACCTTCTCGACTTCCGGTCGTCCGAGAATACCGGACGGCTTGAAGATCAGGACGATGGCGAGGATGGAGAACGTCGCGACGTCCTTGTAGTCGATGGTGAAGTAGGCGGACCACAGGCTCTCGATGAGGCCGATGAGCAGACCGCCGAGCACGGCGCCCGGAAGCGAGCCGATACCGCCGAGAACCGCAGCCGTGAAGGCCTTGACGCCCGGAATGAAGCCGTCGGTGAAGACGGTCACGCCGTAATACATCAGGTACATGGTACCGGCGACGGCAGCGAGCGAGGCGCCCATGATGAAGGTCACGGAAATCGTCCGGTCGACATCGATGCCGAGCAGGGCCGCCATCTTGCGATCCTGTTCCGTCGCGCGCTGGGCACGACCGAGCGAGGTCTTGTTGACGATGTACCAGAAGGTCGCCAGCAGGATGACCGTCAGCACCATGATGATCAGCTGCTTCAGCGAGATCGAGATGCCGAAGACGTTGTAGACCGACGACACCATTGGCGGGATCGGCTTGTTGCGCGGACCCTGCGTGACCTGGATGAAGTTCGACAGCGCGATCGACATGCCGATTGCGGTGATCAGCGGCGCCAGGCGGAACGAGCCGCGCAGCGGCCGGTAGGCCACCTTTTCGATCGTCCAGTTCCACAGCGATGCCGTCAGCATGGCCGCAGCGATCATGACCAGCAAAAGTATGACGACCGGAAGGCCGACAAACACGCTGGTGAGGACGAGAAAGACGATGAGAGCGGCAAACCCGCCGAGCATGAAGATATCGCCATGGGCGAAGTTGATCATGCCGATGATGCCGTAAACCATGGTGTAGCCGATGGCTATCAAACCATAAATAGATCCAAGCGTCAGCCCGTTGACGAGCTGCTGGACAAAGTATTCCATTTGCTATCCCCCGGATGCGGTTCCTGAGGGCCGCATCTCTTGTTCTTGTCTGCTCTTTTTTCGAGCTTGTTTGACAGTCCGGATTCCATACCGCTTTCGATACAAAAGGGAAGCCCAAAAAGCCCGGATCGACAATTTCTTTAGCAAGAACGGTTAAATGGCGCGTTTGACGCCAGGAAAACCAAAATTTCGGCACGAAGCGCGGCGCTTTTGCCCAAAAAGATGCACGAAAGTCGCAAACGGCGCTGTGCCGATCTGGCACGACGCCATGTAAGCGAGAGCAAATCAGCCGCGCATACGCGCGCCGGATGGGTCGAACAGCGGTTCGGGCTGCAGGCGCGCCGGCAGCATCTCGCCCAGAAGCTCAATCGACCAGCCGGATTCGACATCGGCGATCTCCTTCGGCACATAGCCGACCGCGACCGAGAGGCCGGCCGCATGCGCATAGCCCCCCGAAGTGACCCAGCCGCGCACCGCACCATCCAGATAGATGGGCTCGTCGCCGATCACATCGGCATCCTTCGCCGCAAGGACGAAGGTACGCAAGCGGAGTGCACCGCCCGCTTCCCGCTCAGCCCGCGCCGCGTCCTTGCCGATGAACTCCGCCGCCTTGCCCGTGGCCACGAATCGCTCCAGCCCGGCCTCCGCCGGACCGTAGAGCGGGCGATACTCGCGCGACCAGCTGCCGTAGGATTTTTCGAGGCGCAGGGCGTTCAGCGCCCTTAGGCCGAACAGGCGGATGCCGAACTCGGCCCCGGCTTCGAGGATGAGATCGTAGAGATAGCGCTGGTATTGCGGCTTCATCCAGATCTCGTACCCGAGATCGCCGGTATAGCTGACGCGCCCGACGATGGCCGGCGCCATGCCGAGATCCATCCGGCGCACCGCCATGAAGGGAAACGCCGCGTTTGAAACATCCCAATGCGTCAGCTTTGCCAGCACATCGCGCGCCCGTGGCCCGGCAATGGCAAGGCCGACAAGCGAGAGGTTCAGCGCCTCCAGCGTGACGGAGCCATCCCGCGGCAGGTGCGTCTCGAACCAGCGCATATGGTAGTCTTCGGCGATCCCCGAACCGATCAGCAGAAAATCCCCCTCGCCGAGCTTGGCAAGCGTGAAGTCGCCGATCAGCTTCCCGTCATCCTTCAGCATGGGCGCAAGCGTCATGCGCCCGGTTTCCGGCAGGCGGCAGGCGAGCAGCCGGTCGAGCAAGGCCGCCGCCGCCCTCCCCTTCACCGCATATTTCGCAAAGCCCGAGGTCTCCATCAGGCCGACGCTCTCGCGCACGGCACGGGCTTCCGCGCCAACGGTCTCGAAATCCGTCGAACGGCGCCAGGAGAACCGGTCCTCCACGCCGGCAGGCGCGAACCACAGCGGCTGCTCCAGGCCATAGGATGCCCCGAAGACGGCACCGGCCGCCTTGAGCCTGTCATAGATCGGCGTCGTCTGCAGCGGCCGGCCGGCCGGCAGCTCCTCGTTCGGATAGCGGATCGAGAAGCGGCGCGAATAGTTTTCCCGTACCTTGGCATTGGTATAGGCGAGCGTGGCATAGTCACCGTAGCGCGCGACATCCATGGCAAAGACATCGAAGCCGGGATCGCCGTTGATCATCCAGTTGGCGAGCGCCAGCCCTACGCCTCCGCCCTGGCTGAAGCCGGCCATGACGGCGCAGGCCGACCAGAAGTTCGTCATGCCGCGCACGGGCCCGACGAGCGGATTGCCATCGGGCGAGAAGGTAAAGGGTCCGTTGATGATCTTCTTGATGCCGGCCTTGTTGAAGGCCGGGAAGTGCCGGAAGCCGACCTCCAGCTCCGGGGTGATTCGCGCGATGTCCTCTTCCAGCAGCTCGTGGCCGAAATCCCACGGCGTGGTGAGCGGCGACCAAGGCCGGCAGGCCTTTTCATAGGTGCCCATCAGCATGCCGTTGCGCTCCTGGCGGAGATAGATCTCTCCGTCGAAGTCGACGCAATGCATCAGCTCCTTGCCGGTGGTCCGGTTGAACTCGATGACCTCAGGCATGTCCTCGGTGATGAGATACATGTGCTCCATGGCAAGCACGGGCAGTTCGAGGCCGACCATGCGGCCGATCTCGCGCGCCCAGAGCCCGCCGCAATTGACCACATGCTCGGCAACGATCTCACCCTTGTCCGTGATGACGCGCCAGCTGCCGTCCTCGCGCTGCACGAGATCTTCCACCTTGGTATGCAGATAGATCTCGGCGCCGTTCTTCTTTGCGGACTTCGCATAGGCGTGCGTCGTGCCATAGGGATCGAGATGGCCCTCGACGGGATCGAAGACCGCACCGACGAACTGGTCCGGATCAAGCAGCGGCATCAGCTCATGCGCCTCCTTCGGCGTGAGGAGATGCGCATCGAGGCCCATGTAACGGCCCTTGGCGAGGATCGACTTCATCCAGTCGAAGCGATCCTTGGTCGATGCCAGCATCATGCCCGAGGTCATGTGCAGGCCGATGTCCTGGCCGGAATAGTCCTGGATCTCCTTGTAGAGCTCCACCGTGTACTTCTGCAGCTTTGCGACGTTCGGATCACCGTTGATCGTGTGCATGCCGCCGGCTGCGTGCCAGGTCGAGCCGGAGGTCAGCTCCGAACGCTCGACGAGCACGACATCGGTCCAGCCGAATTTCGTGAGGTGGTACAGGACGGAGCAGCCGACAACGCCGCCCCCGATAACGACGACCCTTGCATGGCTCTTCATGAAAACTCCGGCTTTTCCGGGTTGAAGGGAATTCAATGCGGCGCGAATGCAGCCTATTGGCTTCCCCCGACGCCCGGCAAGCCCGAGGTGCGAAGCGCCATGTCGCTCCGGATGTTTTTGTCAGCGCGTGGCGAAATCGACGGAGAGATCGTGACTGCGCGCCATGACCTTGAGATCGGCGACCAGTGCCTCGGCAAAGCTGCGCATCACCACGAGATCAAAACGATCGGCACCGGTGCGGGCGAGATTGACCGAGAGATGGTTGCACAGCACGTTCGCAGCGCGCCCGACGGCGAAGGCCTCCGGATGAAGGTCGACAGCGATACCGTTCGCAAGGATGCGTGCCGCATCGGGGCCGGACAAGGTAAGCGCCACGCGGCCATGGCTCTGGTCGACCACGAAGGCGAAGACACCGAGCCGGACGGACAGTTCGGCAGCCAGCGTTTCCGGCGCATGCACCTCCGACAGCACCAGCCATTCGCCCGGGCCGCAGAAGCGGGCCTCGAACGCACCGTCGGCGACGAGGATGCCGGCCGCTTCGGCACCGTGGCCGGGTGCCGCCAGCACCACGGCGATGGCCGTGGCACGGTGCACGGCGAGATGATTGGCCCGCTCGCCGGGGACGGCGCCGATCGTGCCGTCCAGCGCGTGTACTGCCTGATATTCGTAAGCCATGGCCTTACCTCACGCCGTCAGCTTGCGGTTTTCCGGATCGACGAAGACCGGATCGCAGACTTCGGCAAATGTCTCCACACCGCGCAGCTGGTCCCAGACGACGATCTTCTCGCCGTAGCGCTCGCGCCCTGATTTCAGGAAGGCAAGCGCGATATGCGTGCCGAGCGTCGGTGAGAAGCAGACAGAGCTGACCCAGCCCTGGTCGTTGATCGTCGAAGGCTTGGCACCGTCCTTGAGAAGATGCGCGCCGGCGCGCATGTCCTTGTCCGCCTCCAGTGCCTTCAAGCCAACGAGCTGGGCGCGGTCGGCGGCGGTCAGGCCGAAGCGGGTGGAGAGCCGCTTGCCGATGAAATCCGGCTTGCCGGTGCCCATCATGCGGCCGAGGCCCGCATCGTCGGGCGTCACGCGACCGTCGAGCTCGGCATGGGTGACATGGCCCTTCTCGATGCGCAGCACGTTCAGCGCCTCGACACCATAGGCGCAGAGGCCGTGCGGCGCGCCCACCCGCATCAGCGCGTCGGCCACCGCTTCGCCATAGCTTGCCGGCACCGCCAGCTCATAGGCAAGCTCGCCGGAAAAGGAGATGCGGAAGAGCCGTGCCTTCAGATTGCCCTTCAGCCGCACCTCACGCGCGGCGAGGAACGGGAAGGCTGCATCGGAAAGATCGTCCTCGACGACGGCCTGCAGGATCGTGCGCGCCTTCGGCCCGGCAATCGACATCTGCGCCCATTGGTCGGAGACCGACAGGAAGCGAACGCGAAGCTCTGGCCAGAGGGCCTGTGCGGCAAACTCCATATGCGAAAGCACGCCCGCGGCCATGGCCGTGGTGGTCGTCACCAGGAAATGCTCTTCGGCCAGCCGGCTCACTGTGCCATCGTCATAGACCATACCGTCCTCGCGCAGCATCAGCCCGTAGCGAGCCTTGCCGACGGGAAGCTTGAGCATGGGATTGCAATAAAGCCGGTTCAGGAACTCGGCGGCATCCGGGCCGAAGACCTCGATCTTGCCGAGCGTCGAGACATCGCAGAGGCCGGCATGCTCGCGCACGGTCCGGACCTCGCGATCGACGCTTTCCCGCCAGGTCTTTTCCCCAGCCTTCGGGAACCAGGAAGAGCGATACCAGAGGCCGGCATCGATGAAGACGGCACCGTGCCGGGCCGCCCAGCCATGCAGCGGCGAGCGGCGGGCGGGCATCGCATGTTCATCACGCGCGGGACCGGCGAGCGCACCGAAGGAGACGGGCGTATAGAACGGCCGGAAGGTGGTGGTGCCGACCTCGGCGGGGCTGACGCCGCGCATCGTGGCCAGGATGCCGATGGCGTTGATGTTGCCGAGCTTGCCCTGGTCCGTCGCCATGCCGCTCGTCGTGTAGCGCTTGGCATGCTCGACATGGCCGAAGCCTTCGCGAAGGGCAAGACCGAGATCCCTGCCGTGCACGTCGTTCTGGAAGTCGACGAAGGCCTTCGACTTGGCGCCCGGCACATGCCAGAGGGCCGTGAAGGATGGATCGATCTCCTCGCCGACGACGGGACGCTCGAAGCCGGCAACAGGCCGGCCAAACATTTCCACGACGGCGGCCGCCTTGCGCGCACCGTCCTCGAAACATTCGGACAACCGATAGTGCCCCGCCGCGGCACCGGCCATGACGAGGCCGTCGCCCGAGTCCGGCGCCAGGAACGCCTGCAGGGCCTGCGACCAGACCGGTTTGCCGCCGCGCTGGCAGGCAAGGTGGATGACCGGGTTCCAGCCTCCGGACATGGCCAGGGCGTCGCAGGGGATCAATTCCTCGAAGCCACCGCGATCAGCAACCACGGCGCGGAGACGCTTGCTCCCCTTCGTATCGACGATGCTGCCGCCACGCATGACCCGCACGCCATCGGGCGCTCGGTCCGCAGCCTCCGTGCGGCTGTCGATGAGCACCTCAACCGGCACACCCTGCGCGGAAAGGTCTGCAGCCGTACGGTAGCCGGACGAACCGTTGGTGAAGATCGCCACCGACCGGCCGGCGGCGACGCCGAACCGGTTGGCATAGGTGCTGGCGGCGCTCGCCATCATTATGCCCGGCCGGTCATTGCCGCCGAAGACCAGCGGCCGCTCCTCCGCACCGGTGGCGAGGATCGCATGCTTCGCCACGATGCGCCACAGGCGCTCGACCGGCCTTGCCGCGTCGATCGTCGCGCTGTGCTTCTGCACCCGCTCGACGGCACCGAAAACATTGTCGTCATACCAGCCGAAGACCGTGGTCCTGGACAACAGCGTAACGCCGGGATGCCCCTGCAATTCGTCGATCGCGTGCCGGGCAAAGACGAACGACGCCTCACCGTCAAGCCTGGTCGTTTCCGAAAGCAGCGCCCCGCCGAGGGCGAAATCCTGCTCGGCAAGGATCACACGCAGCCCCGAGCGGGCGGCGACCAGCGCCGCGGCGAGCCCCGCCGGGCCAGAGCCGACGACGAGAAGGTCGCAATGCGCCCAGCTCTTCTCGTAGGCATCGGGATCACGCGGAAGGTCCGTGCGGCCGAGGCCGGCGGCGCGGCGGATCAGAGGTTCGTAAACCTTTTCCCAGAAGACGGCCGGCCACATGAAGGTCTTGTAGTAGAAGCCGGCGGACAGGAAGCGCGACAGGCGGTCGTTCACCGCGCCGATATCGAAGACGAGGCTCGGCCAGCGATTCTGGCTGGTGGCCGCAAGGCCGTCATAGAGCTCGGCGACCGTTGCCTTCGTGTTCGGATCGCGCCGCGCGCCCGTACCGATGGTGACCAGCGCATTCGGCTCCGACGGCCCGGCCGTCACGATGCCGCGCGGGCGATGGTACTTGAAGCTGCGGCCGACAAGCAGCCGGTCGTTGGCCAAAAGCGCCGAGGCGAGCGTATCACCGGCATGGCCCGAAAGGCTCGACCCGTCGAAGGTGAAGCCGATGGTGTTGCTGCGGTCGATGAGGCCGCCGGAGGCAAGGCGATAGGCGGTCATTGCGCGCCTCCCTGCGCCGTGGCGGCATCCGTCACGGAAAACACCTCGTGGGTAAAGTTGTCCCGTTCCACCACCAGCCAGCGCCGGCAGCCGGCGGCATGCTGCCAATGTTCGCGGATACGCCCGCGTGGATTGGTGCGGACATGAACATAATCGTGCCACGCCTCGTCCGAAGCCATCGGCGCCGGGCGGGCAGGGGTCGCATCACCGCGGATCGAAAACTCTTCCTTGGGGCGTACCCCGCAATGAGGACAGGAAATCAGGCTCGCCATGGCATCCTCAATGCAGGTTCGGCTGGGTGCCCGCACCCGCCTCGTCGATGGGGAAACCGCGCTCGAAACGATCGAGCCTGAGCGCGCGCGCTACGTGGTGGCTCTCCCCCTTGGCGATGAGATGCGCAAAGCAGAAGCCGGAGGCCGGCGTCGCCTTGAAGCCGCCGTAGCACCAGCCGCAGTTGAGATAGAGATTGTCGATCGGCGTGCGATCGATGATCGGCGAGCCATCCATCGACATGTCCATGACGCCGCCCCAGGCACGCAGCACCCGCACGCGGGATAGGCCGGGGATCATCGTCACCCCCTCCTCCATGACATGTTCGGCGGTCGCAAGGTTGCCGCGCTGGGCATAGGAGGAATAACCGTCGATCTCCGCGCCGAAGACGAGGCCGCCCTTGTCGGACTGCGAGATGTAGAAGTGCCCTGCGCCATAGGTGATGACGTGGTCGATGCAGGGCTTCAGCCCCTCGGTGACGAAGGCCTGCAGGACGTGACTCTCGATCGGCAGCTTCAGCCCGGCCATTTCACCGACGCGCGAGGTGTTGCCGGCGGCGGCGAGCGCCAGCCTGTTGCAGCCGATGAAGCCCTTCGTCGTCTCGACGCCGGTGACGATACCGTTTTCCCTGCGGATGCCGGTCACCTCGCAGTTCTGGATGAGATCGACGCCGAGCCGGTCCGCGCCGCGTGCAAAACCCCAGGCGACAGCATCGTGCCGGGCCGTGCCGGCGCGCCGCTGCAGAAGGCCGCCGATGATCGGAAAGCGGGCGTGGTCGAAGTTGAGGAAGGGCAGCATCTTCTTCAGCGTCTCGCGATCGAGCTGCTCGGCCGCCACGCCCTCCATCATCATGGCGTTGCCGCGCCGGACATAATGATCGCGCTGGCCGTCATTGTGGTAAAGGCTGATGATGCCGCGCTGCGACAGCATGACATTGTAGTTCAGCTCCCGCTCCAGCCCCTCCCACAGTTTCAGCGAGAACTCATAGAACGGCTCGTTGCCGGGCAGCATATAGTTGGAGCGCACGATGGTCGTGTTGCGTCCGACATTGCCGGAGCCGAGATAGCCCTTCTCCACCACGGCGATGTTGCGGATGCCGAACTCGCGGGCAAGATAGTAAGCCGTCGCAAGACCATGCCCGCCGCCACCGACGATAATCACGTCGTAGTGGGGCTTGGGTTGTGGCTCCCGCCAGGCGGGCTTCCAGCCGAGGTTGCCGGCAAAGGCTTGTTTGAAGATCGAAAGGGCGGAGTAGCGCATGCGAAATCCTGCATCAGTCGCCCCACATTCGCATATGCAGCACAAACGGCAAGGCCGGCGTCATCTTGTCGCATCCGGGATCCGGGACTGTCCACATGCCGTTATCGAGGCCGGAAAGACGGCGCATTTGCTTTCAGGCCGTCCCGCAGCTATGGCATCAGCAGGAAAGCCGGACCGGAACCATGCAGGCAGACAGGATGGAATTGAGGCAAGTCTTGGAAAGCGCGGCACTGGCCGCAGGCAGCGCCATCATGGCCATCCACAAGGCCGGGGCCGATGTCCAGTACAAGGCGGACCAGTCGCCGGTGACCATGGCCGACGAGGAGGCCGAACGGCTGATTCTCGCCGCACTCAAGCAGCATTTTCCGGACATTCCCGTCGTCGCCGAGGAGGCTGTGGCCGCCGGCCGCGTGCCGGATGTTTCGGGCGGCGTCTTCTTCCTGGTCGATCCACTGGACGGCACCAAGGAGTTCATTGCCGGGCGCAGCGAATTCACCGTCAACATCGCGCTCATCCGCGATTGCGCGCCGGTCGCCGGCATCGTCTATGCGCCCGCGCTCTCGACCGGCTTTATCGCCGACGGCGAGCGGGCGGAGCGCTTCGAAGTGGATGGCGAGGGCGCGATTTCCAGGCGCCAGTCCATCGGCTGCCGCAAATGCGGCAACGCGCTGACCGCGGTCGCCAGCCGGTCGCATGCCACGCCCGAAACGGCCCGCTTTCTCGACGACCACGGTATCGACGCCTGCACGGCGATCGGTTCCTCGTTGAAATTCTGCCTCGTCGCCGAGGGGCTCGCCGACGTCTATCCCCGCTTCGGCCGCACCATGGAATGGGACACGGCCGCGGGTGACGCGGTGCTGCGTGCAGCCGGCGGGCACACCCGCACGCTTGACGGCGCACCCCTGCTCTACGGCAAGATCCAGCAGGCGAACGACGCGGATTTTGCCAATCCGGACTTCATCGCCGCAAGTGCCGACTGGAGCGGCGGGCCGGCGGCGACCACAAAATAACCAGATTGCTCGAAGAGGAATGCGCGCCGACCGGAGGGGGTGGATTTTCCGCTCCCGTTCGCCTTGCAGGCGGCGTTGGCGACCACCGGGCCGCCGCGGCATTTTTATTGTCTGTAAAGGCAATTTCGAATAAGTTGCGGCGACAAGCATTTAGGCGACGCCCCCGTTTGCTGTTGGAAAGAGTGAGCCGACGTGAAAGATGAGAAAGCGCCCCTCGTGGCGGAAACCCCGACCCACGTCGCCGACAACACGAGCAGCCTGCTTGAAATCGCCAAGCAGCGGGCCCGCCAGCGCGCAACAGAACAGAAGGTCGTGAAGATCAAGCAGGGCACAGCAAAGCGTCCGGTCAATCCGGCCATCGATGACGACGAGAATCTTGGATCGCGGGCGGAAATACGTGCGCGCAAGCCCGCCGACCTCGTCAGTTCCGTCCTGACCCTGCCCGCAATCCCCAAGCAGAAGCGACAGCTTCCCTGGCCGATCATTTCCTTCCTGCTGGCCGCGGTCCTGCCGACGATCCTGACGGGCCTCTACTATCTCTTCCTCGCCAGCCCGCAATACGTGGTCGAGACCCAGTTCTCGGTGCGCGGCTCGAACTCGTCCTCGCTCAACGCCCTCGGCCTGACCGCGCTTGTCGGAAACAGCGCGCAGTCGGGCGATTCCTACGTGGTTGCCGACTACATCCAGTCCTCGCAGATCCTGCCTGACATCCGCGAGCAGACCGGCGTCGACATCCGCACCGTTTATTCCCGTCCGAGCATCGACTTCCTCTATCGCGAGAACGAGAGCCGTCCGCTCGACGAGTTCCGCGATTATTGGCGCGACATGGTCAATGTCAGCTACAATTCCACGACCGGCAACGTGACGATGCGCGTCTTCGCCTTCTCGCCGTCGGACGCGAAGAAGGTGGCCGACGCGGTCCTCACCGTCTCGGAAAACCTGGTCAACACGCTTTCGGAAAAGTCGCGCCGGCAGTTCGTCGAGGTCGCCAACCAGCAGGTCGCACGCTCGGAAGAGCGGCTGCGCAACATCCGTGGGCAGATCACAGACCTGCGCATTTCCGAACAGGCCGTCGATCCGACAGCGGTTGCGACGATGGAAGCCACGATCATCAGTTCGCTCGAACAAGAACTCGCTTCTTTGCGCACCCGCTACAAGGCGCTGGTCGATTCGGTCAGCAAGGATGCGCCGTCCGCCCGCGTCATCGAGCGGCAGATCATCGCCCTGGAAGAGCAGCTGATCGAGCAGAAGAAGCGCATCAGCGGCGATGGCGCCAACGACGACAGCAGCAACAAGACAACACGCAGCGGCCTGGATGCCGGCCGGGCCCTGCCCGAAATGATCGACCGCTTCACCGAGCTCAGCGTCGAGCAGGAGTTCGCCGTCAAGGCTTATACGACCTCGCTTGCCGCACTGGAAGCTGCCATGCAGGAAGCGCAGAAGCAGGAGCGTTACTTCGCCGTCTACGTGCAGCCGCGCGAGCCGGAAATTGCCCTCTATCCGCTGGGTGCTATCAACACGCTCATCATGCTCGCCGCGGCGTCATGCCTCTGGCTGATCGGTTACTTCGCCTTCCGGTCCGTGAAGGATCATGCGATCTGATCGCGATGAGGAGAGAGTGGCGGAATGGCTCTGCTCGCTGAAAAACCCCTAAGCTATGCCCTGCGCGAAAACGCGCGGGTGATTGCTGCGCTGGTCGTTCGCAGCGCCGTGACGCGCTTCGGGGAAAGCCGGCTGGGTTTCATCTGGATCCTGGCCGAGCCCGCCGCCTATGTCGGCATCTTCCTCCTCATCCACACACAGCTGAAGGCACATGTGCCCTTCGGCGACAATGCGTTGTTGTTCATCCTGGCCGGTGTCTTCGGCTTCCGCATGACGCGCGGCATCTCGCGCAAGACGGAACGCGCCATCATGAGCAACCAGCCGATGCTGACCTACCCGCTGGTCAGGCCGCTCGATACGCTGGTGGCGACCTTCCTGCTGGAAACGACGATCTGGATGATCATCTGCGCCGTGTTCATGGGCGGGCTCGCCATTTCGCTCGACCGGGACGTCATCGTCTATCCCGGCGAATTTGCCGAGGGTATGGCAGCGATCCTCTACTTCGCCTTCTCCTTCGCAGCGTTTAACGCAACGATGAGCGCGCTCGTACCGCGCTACGACACCTTCCTCAGCATGCTGAGCATGCCCCTGATGCTGATGTCCGGTGTCTTCTTCATGCCCGCGGAAATGCCGCCGGGCTTCCAGGCCGTGCTGTGGTGGAACCCGTTCCTGCACTGCGTCGAATGGTTCCGCACGTCGACCTATCTCGATTACCACGCGCTGCTGAGCAAGCCCTACCTGCTCGGGCTTTCGACCGCGCTGCTCACATCCGCGCTCGTGCTGGAGCGCCTGTTCCGCCGAAAGATCATAGACTGATGATCATCTTCGACAATGTCAGCAAGGCCTTCCCTCGCCCGGGCGGCGGCAAGAAGGTCATCCTCGACCGGTTCACGGCGGCCTTCCGCCCCGGCACCAATGTCGGCATCCTCGGCCGCAACGGCGCCGGCAAGTCGACACTGATGAGCCTGATCTCCGGCGCGGACATGCCCGATTCGGGGCGCATCCTGCGCGAAGGCAAGATTTCCTGGCCGCTGGGTTTTCGCGGCGGCGTGCACAGCAAGCTGACGGGCGCACAGAACACCCGCTTCATCGCCGATATCTACGGCAAGAACCGCACCAAGGTTCTGGATTTCGTCGCCGACTTTTCCGAGCTCGGCCCCTATCTCGATATGCCCGTGAAGACCTATTCCGCCGGCATGAAGGCACGCCTTTCCTTCGGCATTTGCATGGCGATCGGCTTCGAATATTACCTGATCGACGAGGTGATCGCCGTCGGCGACTCCACCTTCAAGAAGAAATGCAAGGACGTCTTCGACGAGCGGCGCGAGAACGCCACCCTGCTTCTCGTCTCCCACTCCTCCGGCCTCTTGCGCTCGTTCTGCGACATCGGCGGCGTGATGAACAATGGCCAGCTCACCTTCTACAACGACATCGAGGAAGCGATCGAGGTGCATGAAGAGATCCTTCGCACTTCTGCCAGCCAGCGCCGTTCGGCCTGATTTCCGAAACAAAAAAGCGCCCCGCAACCATGTTGGGGACGCTCGGCTTTCCTGAAAACCTCGGGGCGGAGGCCCCGGCCACCGCCTACTGCGATTGGGCCAGCAGGGGCATGACGTTGGACGCCTCGGGCAGTTCCACCACCCGGCCTGCCGCATCAACCGCCCGCAGCTTCTCGAGCAGCGAATTCACCGCAACCTCGATGCCCTCATAGGCATAGTAGTCGCCGGGATGCAGGCATTCCTGCGCGATCCAGCTCAGGTAGTCGCGCCGCTGCGCCACCGGCGCCACATGGCCGGATGACCAGAAACTGTCCAGCTCGATACCCTTGTTGACGCAGAAGGCGAGCGCGGGATGCCGGTAGAAGGCCTGGCCGAGAACGGCAAGTGGAATGCCGTGCTGCAGCGCCGAGAGGCCAGACGTGCTGTTGATCGTCACCATGCCCGCCGCATGCCGCGTCATCAGGCCCAGCGAACCGCTGTCGAGGATGTGGATACGATCCGAGACGTTGTTGAGCACGCCGACCTGGCGGATAAACTGCTTGTCCTGGCTGTGTCCCCGCTCCATCGGATGGATCTTGAACACCAGCTGGTGCGTCGGTGGCGCGTTTCGCGCAAAGGAGACGATGCTCTTCAGGATGAGCTTCTGGTTGTTCCAGCCGCTTGCCGCCGCGCCAAGCTGGCTGTCGTCATGCACCTGCAGCGGCACGATGTAATATTTCTTGTCGTGGTGCTCAAGCAGCCGCTCCATCGTGCGGTAATTGCTGCCGAGATTGCGGAACTTCCGGTAGTAGTTCTTGATCCAGTAGAAGGCCTCGGGCGCGAGAGACCGCTTGTGCTTGTGGAAAAGCTTGCGTTCGCTCAGTGTCGAAAAGACGCCGCGCACCGAAAAATAGGTGAAGGCATAGGTTGCCATGGCACCGAAAGACGACGGGAAGTTTGTCCCGCGCGTGCGTTCGCGACGCTTTTCGTCATCCTTGTCGGAAGGTAGAAGACCCGCGATTGGCGAGCGCCAGTTGTTGCCGCCAACCTCCATCGTGACGAAGCCGGGGCGGATATAGCCTTCCTCAAGGCTGAGCACGGGAATGTTGAGCGTGGCGCATTGCTCGATGGCGATCTTGTGGATCTCGCGCTCGCAGCCGAACAGCACGACATGATCGAAACCATGCTCGCCGACGATCTCGGTAAACCAGTCCCGCCAGACATCGGCCGTTCCGGAGAAATGCAGGCTCTTGCCACCGCGGGCGAACAACCGGTCTCCGGCGTTGAAACAGACACGCCAGGCATCGAAACCGCTGTCATTGAGCAGCGCCTGAGCCTTGCGGAAGAAGGGACCGACCGGGCCCTGCAGGAAGAGAACGCGCGGTGCGCTCTTGGAAGGGAACCGCTTGGAGAGCTTTCGGCGCAACGCCAGATTGATCAGCCGCGATCCACGCGCTCCAGCGACGCCATCTGCGTCGGAGCGACCCGCCTTCAAATCGGTATCATGCTGTACGCTCATGACAGGTCGGCTCAACTCAAATTATGCTGCTGGATGGAATGGTATTCGCACAAAGGCGCCGTTTTAGCAACCGCATCTGCCATGCTCCCCGATTTTCTCGCCGATCCCCCGGCATACAGACAACTGCTGCGTACAAGACGGCGACTCGGATGTGTTCCCACGTTTCTGACCGTCTTTTACCGCAACCGCGAGTCGCGAAGCAACACCCCCACGCGGTTGATCTGTTGCGCCGCACACAAAAAGAGCTTCCGCCCGACTCCGGGCGATTTCATGGCGGCACCCGAAATTTCTTCAACCAAATCCTCCGGACGGCACGGCAAGCCACTGAGAGGATGGATATAAAGCGGGTATCGGACAAGGCTTGCAGCCACCAGGGCCTCAAGATCGATACGGCGCAAGCGGCGGGGAATGGGCAAGCGATCGTCGGTCAGGCCCCAGCCTGCATAGAATGGCGCCCCATGGACGCCGACCGCCTTGCCGCGCAGGAGCGCCTCGAAGCCGGCCAGCGAGGTCATCGTCTCGACCCGGTCCGCCCAGCCGATCCATTGCAGGATATCGCCGCTGCGAGCGATGAGATCGGCCTCCTGCGGCTCGGCGCCACCATCACGCACGCCAGAAACCACATCCGGATGCGCCTTGTAGACGATGAAGGCATCGGGAAACAGGGCCCGAACCGCGCGCACGAGGTCGGCATTGGAGCGCACCACGGGCGAGCCGTAGCGGATGGACGCATCCTTCTCCACCTGCCCCGGCACAAGGATTTTCACCCGCCCTTCGGCAACCGCCGGCAGGTCGGCCGCCGTGCCGAGATTGTATTTGGAGACACCGCGCTGCACCAGCAGGCCTATGAGGTCGCTCGCTCGCCGCCGAAGGTCCTCGTCGACCGTACCATGCGCGATCAGCGCCTCCAGCCGGCTTTCTCCCCGTGCATCATAGTAGACATGTTCCCCGTCGATCGCGATGGAGGATGGCATGGTGAGATTCACCCCCAGCCCGCGGGACCGGATGAAGCCATCCTCGAGCCGCATTGCCGGTACATCGGCCGGCAGCGCCACATCGCTTCCCCACAGCGCGACGACACCGTCTGCCGCCTTCGCTGCGGCAACCGCCGCGTCGATCGAGCGGGCATGGACCGGGTCACCCGCCATGCCCTTCAGGAAAGGCGCCATGGCCCTGCGCTTCCAGGGCGAGAAGCCGGCCGTAAAGACCTTGCGCCCGATGCGCGCGCGCTGGTCGCGCACCGTGATCGCCTGCTCGACCGCCCGCTCCGGGGCACAGGGCTGGCGCGTGTGCAGGTCGAGATAATGCGAATAGTCGATGTAGGCTGCGTGGAAGACCTGTTCGAGCGAGGCGGACGGACGGACGGGCGACAGCTGGCCATGATCGACCGTGAGGCCGCGACCGGAATAGTAGGTGGTGCCGAAACAATGGACAGGCCGCTCCGCCACCAACGCCTCGAAACCGAGCTGGCTTGACACCGTGTAGACGCTGTCGGCTTCCTCCAGCAGGGGCCAGGGGTTCATGCGCGGGGGCACGACGATCTCGACACCCAGCGCACTTGCCGCCTGCCGCAAGAGGCTGCGGTCGCCTGCCGCCGGATGGGTACGCACGACCAGGGTCTTTCCCGGGTGATGGGCCGCCGCATGCTCCAGCATGGCGCGGAAACTCGCGGCACTCGCCCCTGCCCCGGCAATGGAGGCATCGCCGGCCACCTGATCGACGAGCAGGACAAAGGGCCGCCCTTGCGGTACACCGGCAGCTGCCGGCGTCAGCACTGGACTGTTGTTGTATTTCGACAGGCGCGCAGCGCGCAGCTGCGCCATCAGCCGGCTCGCTCGCGCCAGCGCAGCGGCATCGGTCACCGGCTGCGACAGCAACCGTTCGAGGCCACTCGGATGGAGCACATCGAAATAGATGCCCTCCCGGTCGACCACATAGGAATGGCTGGGCTCCCCGCGCCCCGCTGCAAAGCCGCGCAGGAAGCCATCCTCAAGGGTGATGGCCTCTTTGCCGGCGCGTGCCGCAAGCCGCACCGCGCGCCGGCCGGACGACCGGCGTCCCCAGCCGACGAACCCGTCGATCCGCCCGGGCAGGGCAAAGGGCCATGCAACGATCTCCGCATCGAGCAGGCGTGCGATATCTGCCCGCTGCTGCCAGAGGCCGAAGGAAAGAAGCGCATAGGTTTTGCGTGCCTTGCCGGCCATGCAGTCCTCGAAAGCCATTCCGGCTAATCTGCGGAGCGCGCGAGGCCGGCGACCCCGGCAATGCCGGAGCGCCGCACAGGCATCACCGCATCAAGCGGGCCGAATCCCACCCGTCAGAGCAGGTCCGCCGTGCGCTGGATATTGTAGGCCGCGCTCGAACCGCTGGAAACGATCGTCAGGAACTTCGCAAGGTCCGTCGCAACGTGGCGCGCCAGATAGACGACGTCCTTGTTCCGAACGGGGAAGTTCTGCGCGACGATATAGCTCTGCGTTGCCCCGAGATCGAGGCGATAGACGATCGGATAACGCCCTTCCGAATCCGCCACCATGCCGCGGGCGATGAGGTCGCGGAAGCGATCATCACCGACAACGGTGCGGTAAACGTTCTCGTCCTCGTAACGGAAGACGAAATAGCCCTTCGGGTCGGCCGTCGCGACATTGCCGCCGCCGGCCAGCGCCGCAGCTTCGACAAGGCTCAGCTTGGCCGCGTCGAACGGAATCTTGCCGGACTTCTTCGTCTGGCCGAGTGCAGCGAAGGTCTGCGGGTCATAGGTCAGATAGATCTGGTCATCCGGCTTGACGTAGATGTCGTCCTTCGGATTGTCGATGACCGACTGCAGCAGCACGCTGCGCGTCTTGCCGCCGCGCTTGAGGCTGACATAGGTATCATAGGGCGGCTTGGCGGCGCCGCCGGCCATGGCGATCACTTCGCTGATATGCTGGCCGCTGAGGCCGAGCGGCACGATGCCCGACTTGTTGACGTCGCCCTGAATGGAAACGGTGCGCGAGGCATTGCCGGCCATGGAAACGATGACGTCGGGCTCGACGGCCTTCGCCTTCAGCGCATCGACGATCGTGGCACGCGCCGAATCGATCGTCATGCCGGCAAAGCGCACGGAACCGACATAGGGAATCTGGCCATGGCCATCCGGCTGCACGATGACGGGGATCGTCGTGGACTTGCGATCATTTGTGGAGAACAGGCCGTCCGGGCCCGCTTCGAAGATCGTGACTTCCAGGCGATCACCGACGCCGATGACCGGCGTGCCGCCGCCACCGCCGAAGCCGAAGGTGCTGGACAGGCCGTACCGCTTGGCCGCGCTGACACTGTTGGCAACGCGCTGATCGACATTCACGACGTCGAAGATCAGCTTGGTCTGGGGAATTTCGTAGGACTTGCCGTCCGCGCCGGCCGAAAGGACCTCGTGGGTCAACGGGCCATCGCTCGGAACCACGCAGCCCGCCAGCGTCAACAGGGCACCCGCCGCAAGAATCCGCGCAAATGCGCCCAAAAGCCTGCGCGGCGTGCCCACGTCTTCAATTGCGATCATCACTTAGCATTTCCCTTCGACCGTACCTCACAAGGCACGGGGCAAGAGCCAGCCGCTTGCCACGACAGGGCGCCATAGACATGCAGTTCCAATGTCTCGTCAAGTCCCATGACCAAACCTTGTCCCACCACGCAAGCCCATGCGGCCCCCGCCGACACCATGGAGCAAATCCCTTGCACATTCGTTACGGTCTGAAAAGACGGCGGGCCGTTTGACGTTGAAAATCAACTTTTTCCACCAGCTTTTTCAGAAGGAGTGCGACAAAAAGAACGCAACTTTTCCTCCACCCGCCCGACAGCGAAGGCGCCTCCCAACCCACAGTTTATGCACATGCCTTGCCCGGCTCTGACCTTCCGGGGGCGACCGGGCGCAGAAAGCAGTGACGGGGGAGATGGGCAAAAATATGGGTGGCGGTTATCGCGCCTGCGCGGAACGGGTTCGCCGCGCAGGACCGGCAGGGCTGCCTTAAACCGCCTCGACAGGTTCGGGTTCGGGCACAGGCGCCTCCGCCTCTTCCGGCTGGATACGAAACCAGGCGATATAGAGCGCCGGCAGGAAGAGCAGCGTCAGCACCGTGCCGACGATGATTCCGCCCATCATGGCATAGGCCATCGGCCCCCAGAACACCTCGCGCGAAATGGGGATGAGCGCGAGGCTGGCGGCGGCCGCCGTCAGCATGATCGGCCGCATGCGATGCTCCGTCGCCTCGCGCACGGCCCTCCAGGCATGCATGCCCTCCCGTCTTAGGTCCTCGATCTGCACGACGAGGATGACCGAGTTGCGGATGAGGATGCCGATCAGCGCCAGCACGCCGAGAATCGCGACGAAGCCGAGCGGCGCCCCGCTGCCGAGCAGCGCGATAACGACCCCGATGAGCGCCAGCGGCGCCACGGCGAAGACGAGGAAGAGCCGCGAGAAGCTCTGGAGCTGGAGCATCAGGATCGTCGCCATGGCAAACAGCATGAGCGGCACGACCGCGACGATAGGCGCCTGGCTGTCAGCGCTTTCCTCCACCGTACCGCCAACCTCGACCGCATAGCCGGAGGGCATCTCCGCCTGGAAGGCGGAAACGTCCTTTTCCAGCCGCGAGACGATCGTCGCCGGCTGCACGCCGCCGGTGATGCTTGCCTTGACCGTGATGGTCGGCTGGCGGGAGCGACGCCAGACGACGGGCTGCTCCATTTCGTAGCGAAAGTTCGCCACCGCGGCGAGCGGCACGGAGGTGCCGTTGGCCGTGGGCAACTGGAGCTGACGCAGCGTCTCGATGGACTGGCGCTCGGCGGCCCGCGCCCGGCCGATGACGTCGATCAGGTAGACGTCGTCGCGGATCTGGGTGACGGCCGTGCCGCCGACGACGCCATTCAGAGCGGAGGCGATGTCCTGCGAGGTGACGCCGAGCTGGCGTGCCTTGTCCTGCAAAACATCGACCTTCACCACGCGGGCGGGCTCGTTCCAGTCGTAGACGATGTCCCCGAGCCGGGTGTCCTTGCCGATGACTTCGCCGAAGGCAAGCGCCTGCTTGCGCACCTCCTGGATATCCGGACCGCTGACGCGGTACTGAATCGGCCGGCCGACCGGCGGACCGATGTCGAGCAGCTTCACCAGCGCGTCCGTGCCGACGAAGGTCTCACGCAGATAGGCCTGGAGATCGGCCCTCAGCCGGTCACGCGCCTCCAGGTCCTTGGTGACGATGACCGTCTGGCCGAAGGCCGGCGACGGTGGCTGAACGTCGAAGGACAGAAGGAAGCGCACCGCGCCCTGCCCGATATAGGAAGACCAGCGCTCGATGTCCGGGTTGCCCTTGAGCTTCTCCTCTTCCAGTTTGGCGATCTGCGCATTGGTCTCGGCAATCGAGGCATTCTGCGGCAGCGACCAGTCGATGATGAGCTCCGGCCGGTCGGAGGACGGGAAGAACTGTTCCTGCACGAAGCGCATGGCGAAGACGGAAACGCCGAAGACCAGTACGGTCGCGACGATGGTCGTCCATTTCCAGTGCATGCAGGTATCGAGCAGGCGCGCGAAGGTGCGGGCGAACCAGCCCTTCTGCTCGTGATGCTTCTTCATCGTCTTCGGCAGGATCGTCACGCCGAGCAGCGGCGCGAAGATGACCGCGACCACCCAGGAGACGACGAGCGAGATGGCGATGACGACGAAGAGGCTGAAGGTGAATTCGCCGGCCGCGCTGTTGTTGAGGCCGATCGGAATGAAACCCGCCACCGTCACCAGCGTGCCGGTGAGCATGGGAAAGGCGGTGGACGTATAGACATAGGTCGCCGCCTTGCGGAGCGAATCCCCCATTTCCAGCCGCGCCACCATCATCTCGACGGCAATCATCGCATCATCGACGAGCAGGCCGAGCGCGATGATGAGCGCGCCGAGCGAGATGCGCTGCAGCGAGATGCCGTCGTAATACATGAAGACGAAGGTGATCGCGAGCGTCAGCGGGATCGACAGCGCCACGACGAGACCCGCGCGGATACCCAGGCTGACGAAGCTGACCGCGAGCACAATGATGACAGCCTCGAACAGTGCCCGCGTAAAACCCGACACCGCCTCCTCGACCACCTTCGGCTGGTCGGAGACGAGGTGCACGTCGACGCCGACCGGCAGTTCATGGGAAAGCAGCTCGATCTCCTTTTCCACCGCCGCGCCGAATTCGAGCAGGTTCGAGCCCTGCTTCATGCCGATGGCAAGGCCGATGGCCGGCTCGCCGTTGAAGCGGAAGAGCGCCGATGGCGGGTCCTCGTAGCTGCGGGTAATCGTTGCGATGTCGCTGAGGCGGAAGAAGCGGTTGTTGACACGCAAATTGACGTCGCGAAGGCTCGCCTCCGAGGCGAACTGCCCGCCGACGCGCACGCTGACGCGCTCGCCGCCGGCCTGCACCACGCCGGAGGGGGCCACGGCATTCTGGGCCTGCAGCGTGGACACCACCTGCTGGGTGGAAATGCCGAGGGCGGCAAGCTGGCGCGTCGAAAATTCGAGATAGATCACCTCGTCCTCAGCCCCGACGAGATCGACCTTGCCGATATTGGGTACGGTGAGGATGCGCCGGCGGGCATCCTCGACATAGTCGCGCAGCTGGCGCGGCGAGAGACCATCGGCGGTGAAGGCATAGATATTGCCGAAGACATCGCCGAAGCGATCGTTGAAGGCCGGGCCGACGACGCCGGAGGGGAATTCACCCCTGATGTCGCTGATCATGTTGCGGACGGTCACCCAGGTGGGAGCAACGTCGCGTGCACGGGTCGTCGGCTTGAGGTTGACGAAGATCAGCGTCTGGCCGGGTGTCGTGATGCTGCGGGTGAAATCGAGCGATTCCAGCTCCTCCAGCTTGCGCTCGATGCGCTCGGTCACCTGCAGCGTCGTCTCTTCCACGGAGGCCCCAGGCCAGGCAGCGCTGATCGTCATCGTCTTGATGGTGAAGGAAGGATCCTCCTCGCGGCCGAGATTCTGGTAGGCGAAGAAGCCGAGCAGCGCGAAGACGATCATGAAGTACCAGACGAGCGATGCATGATCGAGCGCCCAGTCCGAAAGGTTGAACTTCTTCATAGGCCTGCCTCGTCTTCAACCTTGATTTTCTGTCCCTCTTCGAGGCTGTTCACCCCAGCCGTGACGACCCGGTCGCCGGCTTTCAGCCCACCTGTGACCTGAAGCGTGCGCCCAGCAACGGGACCTGCCTCGATCGGCACCAGATGCACCTCGCCCTTCTCGCCATCGACCAGCCAGACATTCGGCTTGCCGTCCTTCCGAAACACGGCGGTTTCAGGGATCACGATGGCAGTGAGATCCGGCCCTTCGAGCTCGGCGGTGATGGTTGTACCGAGGCGAACGGTATTCGGCGGGTTTTCCAGCGCGATCTTCACCCGCCGCGTGCGCGTAACGGCATCGGCGGACGGCGCGACCTCGCGCACCATGCCCTTCACGGTGACGCCGGGGTTGATCTGCAGGGAGACGGTGAAGCGACTGCCGAGGGCGATGGCCTCCGCCGTCTCGGGAATATCGACCACTGCATCGCGCTCGTCGGGCCGCGCCACCGTGACGATCGCTTCGCCGGGCGAGACGGTCTGCCCAACCTCGGCACCGGTCGCCACGACGACGCCATCGAATTCGGCAAGGATGCGGGTGTAGGAAAGCTGCTCTTCCGCCTTGACCAGCGCCGTCTTCGCTCGCGTCAGGCCGGCATCGGCCGCCTCGCGGGATTGTTCAGCGCTTTCGACGGCGGCCTTGGCCGCAGCATTCGACTGGAGCAGCGTCTTCTGGCGCTCCTCGGTCGCGATCGCGCTTGAAAGCGTCGCCTCGGCGCTGGAAAGCTCGGCCCGGGCCGAGCGCACGGCAAGTTCATAGGCCGTCGCATCGAGGACGGCGAGCTCGTCGCCCTTCTTCACGAGATCGCCGACATGAACGGTGCGCGAGACGAGGCGGCCGGAAACGCGCGAACCGAGCGCAGCCTGCACCTTGGCCTGCACCGTGCCGGCAAAGCGCGTTCCGGGCAATGCTGTGGGCACGACCACCATGGAGAGAACCGGACGCGGCGGTGCGGCCGCCTCTTCTTCCTTCTTGCAGCCGGCAAGCGCCATGGCAGCGATGACGACCGTTGCGAGAGGTACATGTTTCCTCATCGGGCGGCTCCTTCGATCGCGGTGACGGTCTGGCCGGGGCGGAGCAGCTTCGTGCCATTGGCAACGTAGGTTTCCCCCTCCTCGATGCCGCCCGAAAGCAGCGCGACATCGGTCTCGAAGGACAGGACCTCCACCGGGCGCAGATCCACCGTACTGTTCGCCTTGTCGACGATCCACAGCGCCGGCTTGCCATCAAGCCCAGCCGACAACGCCTGCCACGGCACCACCGCCACTCGGCGCGGCGCCAGGGCGCCCACGCCGACGACCGAGGAGCCGAGGGTCATTTCCGGCGGCGTGCGGTCCATGGCGATCTTGACGCGCACCGTGCCGGTCTCAGCGTCGATTGTCGGCGAGACCTCGCGCACATTGCCGGTCGTGCGCACGCTGTCATCGCTGAGCAGGGTAACGGTCACCCCATTTTCCGCCGGCCGGGCGAAGAACAGCGATTCATAGACATTGAAGACGGCGTCGCGCGGACCGGTATCGGCAATCGTGAACATGGTCTGCGCCGCCTGCGCCACCTGCCCAGTTTCGGCCAGGCGCGCGGTGACGATGCCGTCGGCGGGCGCACGCAGTTCGGTGTAGGACAGCACCTCCTTTGCCGTGTCGCGCTGGGCGATCGCCGCCTCACGGGCGCTTTCGGCCGTGCGCAGGGCCGTTTCGGCATCGTCGAAATCACGGCGGGTGCTGATGCCGTCGCTCAGCAGGGATTTCTGGCGGTCGAAATTGGCCCGGGCGAGCTTGAGCTGTGCTTCCGCAGCGCGCACGCCGGCTTCCGCCGCCTCGACATCGGCCCGCTGCTCCTCGGGATCGAGCCGCGCCAGGACCTGCCCCTCCTTGACCGCACCGCCGACATCGACGAACCAACCGGTGATACGGCCTCCGACGCGGAAGGAGAGATCCGTCTCCACCCGTGCGATCACTTCCCCGGTAATGCTGATCGTCTGTTCGCGCTCCTCGAAATGCACGGCGGCGGTGTGGACCGGCCGCGCCGCGCTGTCGGCCCATGCCGGCCAGACGGCGACGGAAAGCGCCAGCACCGCCAGCAGCATCCTGCCCGCCCTATTACCCGCTGAGGTCATCGCCGTCTCCACCGTTGCAGAATACCCATTTAATATGGGTCCTCATTATATCGCGAAGATCAGACTGACAAGCCGCACCATCCACAGGCGCTGTCTTGCCGCAGGCGAGTGTGGCGGAGTCCGGCAAAAAAGCCAACCGGGAAGATTCTTTGGTAGAGGAATATAATAAGCCATATTTCTCAGCGCACTAACGGCAGCCTCACCGTCATGTGCAGACAAGAAAGCCGCCGGCAACCGCGAAACCTTTCCGGTTCCCACTGGGCTGCGCGACGGCTTTATCGGAGCGTCATTCGTTGGACGCTTCTCTTTCGGCCCCCTCTGGACCTGCAAGGAAGAAAGCAGAAAGCGTGCCAGATCAATGATACGCAAAATACAAAAATGATTTCATATTACTAAAGCGACTTATAATAAAAACATCGGTCGAACGACCGTATCGGCATGGCCAATTTGTGTGCAGCGCACAAACGTTGTGCGCCTTTTTCGTCCAAAAAAACGGCCCGGTGAACGGGCCGCTTTTCAGATTGATCTGTTGGAAGGCTCAGAACTCTTCCCAATCCTGCGCCGCCGCACTGGCCGCAGCCGCCTGTCCACCGCCGCCAAAGGCGCGGGCCAGCGTGTTGCCAAGCGCCCGCGCGCCGGAGGTGGCCGGGCGATGCTCGGCAGCTGAGGCGATCACCGGGCGAGCGGCCGCGCCGGTGCCAAGGCGGAACTGCGCGATCAGGCTGTTGAGCGCGGCTGCCTCGGTTGCAAGCGAGTGGCTTGCCGCCGTCTGCTCCTCCACCATGGCCGCGTTCTTCTGCGTACCTTGGTCGATGGAGTTCACCGCGGCGCTGATCTCGTTGAGGCCGGTCGATTGCTCTCGCGCCGACCGCACGATGGCCGCGACGTTCTGGTCGATCTCCTGCACCTGATCGACGATCTCCGTCAGCGCCGATCCCGTCTCGCCGACCAACGCCACGCCGAGATTCACCTGCTCGCCCGATTTGGTGATCAGCGCCTTGATTTCCTTGGCGGCATTGGCCGAGCGCTGCGCCAGTTCGCGCACTTCCTGTGCGACGACCGCAAAGCCCTTGCCCGCCTCCCCGGCCCGCGCCGCCTCGACACCGGCATTGAGCGCCAGGAGGTTCGTCTGGAAGGCGATCTCGTCGATGACGCCGATGATGTTGGAAATCTCACGCGAAGAATTCTCGATGCCGCTCATCGCGCTCACCGCGCGCTGCACCACCTCACCCGATTTCTCGGCACCGAGGCGGGTCCGCTCGACGAGCTGTCCGGCATCCTCGGCCCGCTTCGTGGCGTCCTTGAGCGAGGTGGTGATCTCTTCGAGCGCGGCAGCCGTCTCCTCAACGGAGGCAGCCTGCTGCTCGGTCCGCTTGGCGAGATCGTCGGAGGCCGAGCGGATTTCCGCCGAGCCGGCCTGGATGGCATTGGCGTTGCTGCCGACCGAGCGCAGCGCCGATTGCAGCTTTTCGACCGAGGCGTTGAAGTCGTGGCGGACCTGGTCGAGCGAACCGGCAAAGGCTTGCTCGATGCGATGCGTCATGTCCCCATCGGCCAGTTTGTGGAGACCTTCGGCAAGCGCACCGACGGCAATGCGCGTCTGGCGCTCGCGTTCGGCAGCCTCCTCGGCACGCTGACGGCGCTCGTCTTCCGAAAGCGCACGGTTCTGCTCCGCTTCCCCCTCGAGCCGCACCTTGGCAAGCGTCGCATCCCGCAGCACGGCAAGCGAGCGGGCCATTTCGCCGATCTCGTCCTTACGCTCGGATTCGCTGAGATCGACATCCGTGCGGCCATGCGCGATCTCGCTCGTCGCGACGATGACGGTTTCGAGACGCTTGCGGAAGCGGGCGGCGAGCAACCAGCCGATGGCGATCATCAGGCCGGTCGCGATGGCAATCACGATGATCGAGGTGACGGCAAGCGCGGAGAGATTGGCAAAGAGCACCGACTTCGGCACCGCGACCACCGTATACCAGGTCGTGCCCGGCACCAGCGGCACCGGCACGGCCACCGCCATGGAGGTGAGGCCGTTGGCATCGATGATTTCCATGGCCTTTTCCGGATTGGCGATCAGCGCCTGCCAGGCCGCGGTGTCGAGACCGGAATCGCCGAGCGTCTTGCCGAGAACCGCCGCATCCGGATAGCTCACGATGCTGCCGCCCTGGCTGAGCAATGCGACATAACCTTCGCCGAGCGGCTTCAACTGCGCCATGTCGGCAGCCAGCGCGTCAAGCGCGATATCGACGCCAGTAACGCCCTTGAAGGCGCCGTCGAAGCTGAGCGGCACCATGAAGGACGTCATCAGCACGCTCTTGTCGCCGATGACATAGCTGTAAGGCTCCGTGAGGAGATCTTTGCCCGTGGCCTTCGGCACCTGATAATAGTCGCCGGGGCCGGGCTTGTCGTAGTCGACGAGCGCGACCATGTCGACCTTGCCAGCGTTGCGTACGAAATAGGGAATGTAGCGACCCGTGGCGTCGTGTCCCGGCTGGTTCACGTATTGCGCATCCTTGCCGTCGAAGGCATCCGGCTCCCAACCGGTGCTGACGCCGAGCGCGAAGGGATTGTCGGCCATCAGACGGTCGAATATGCCGTTCATCGTCTCGCGGCTCGGGGCATTCGTCGCCTTCATCGCGTAGAGCGCCGAGCGCATGTTCCAGCTCAGCGCCTTGACCTGCGCGAAGTAGGTCTCCACTTCGCCCGCGCTCGCCTCTGCCGCGTTGACCATTTCCGAAATGGAGCGCTCTTCCACGGCGCGGTAGGACAGAAAGAGCAGAACGCCCGCCGTCGCAACGGTGGTGGCAACACCAGCCGCCACGATGGCGAACATGTTTCGGGCAGTCGCAGTCTTCGGCAGCATAACGTCTCCTCCCATCCGCGCGGGAAAATCCGCAGCGGCAGTCATCACAAGAATGGCGGAACATGCCGGCAGACGCGGCGAAACAGGGACGAAGTCATTTCGCAGGCCGGCAGCGTAAGCGCATGCTGGTTTATGAATGGATAAAATTTGAACCAACCGGTTGTGGAACAGAATGGGTGGAAAACGCGTCCCAGCCATAGCCGGTGGACGCGGCGGAGGCCCTTGCCGTTCAAGAAAAGTGAACGATCCGTTCGTCCGCCCCGATCTTCCGGCCGTGCCTGCGAAGGGCGATATTCGCCTCAACGCAAGGCCCCGAAGCGGGGCAGCACAGCCATCCCGGACATCCGGGGAAAGGAGCTTCGTCATGACCCTGCAGCTCACGGGCATCCACCACCTGACGGCAATCACCGCGAACGCGCCGGAGAACCTGCGCTTCTACACGCAGGTCCTCGGCCTGCGCCTCGTCAAGAAGACGGTCAACCAGGACGATACCAGCGCTTACCACCTCTTCTACGCCGACGGTCTCGCCTCGCCCGGCACGGATCTTACCTTCTTCGACTGGCCGGTCGGCCACGAGCGGCGCGGCACACACAGCGTCTCGCGCACCGGCCTGCGCGTCGCCAGTCTTGCGACGCTGGAATGGTGGAAGGCCCGCTTCGGCGAGCTGAAGGTCAAGGCCGGCGAGATCCGCGATGCCGGCGGCCGCGCAAGCCTCGATTTCGAGGATGGCGAAGGACAGCGCTTCCGCCTTGTCGTGGACGATGCCGGCACGCCCGCCAACCCCTGGGAACGGAGTCCGGTTCCGGCCGAACACCAGATCAAGGGTCTTGGGCCGATCACGCTGAGCGTGCCGGATATCCGCAACACGGAAGCGGTGCTGATCCAGGTGATGAACATGCAGGAGACCGCGACCTATCCCAATCCGGACGGTGCGGGTGACGTGCACGTCTTCTCGATGGGCGAAGGTGGCCCCGCAGCCGAGCTGCATGTCGCCGTGGAGCCGGATCTCCCGGTCGCCCACCAGGGCGCCGGCGCGGTGCACCACGTCGCCTTCCGCGCACCGGACGAGGAAGCGCTGCATGCCTGGACGGAGCGCCTGCGCGGCTTCCGCCTGCCTTCCAGCGGCGAGGTCGAGCGCTTCTACTTCCGCTCGCTCTATTTCCGCGAGCCGAACGGCATCCTGTTCGAAATCGCCACGGACGGTCCCGGCTTCGCCGTGGACGAGCCGCTTGAAACGCTCGGCGAAAGCCTGTCCCTGCCGCCCTTCCTTGAACCGCGCCGTGCGCAGATCGAGGCACGGCTGAAGCCGCTCGTCTAGGCTTCAACAAAACCCCGGCGTGACAAACGGTCCGCCGGGGTTTTTTATGCCCTTGTTTTGAAAGGAGAGTCGGGATGACGAAACTGGTGGCAATCTCGGGAAGCCTTCGCAAGGGTTCCTACAACACGGCGCTGCTGCGCGCTGCCCTCGCCATGGCGCCCGAAGGGGTGGCCATCACCGAAGGCTCGATCCATGGCATTCCCCTCTATGACGGCGACCTTGAGGCCGAAGCGGGCATTCCCGAAGCGGTGACGCGCCTGAAGGAGCTTGTGGCGGCAGCCGATGGCGTCGTACTCTTCACGCCGGAATACAACAACGGCATTCCGGGCGTCTTCAAGAACGCCATCGACTGGATGAGCCGGCCCTCCACCGACATCGCCCGCGTCTTCGGCGGCAAGCCCTTCGCCATCACCGGCGCCTCACCGGGCAATTTCGGAACGCTTTTGTCGCAGGAGGCTTGGCTTCCCGTCATGCGCACGCTCGGCACCGTGCCCTGGTTCGGCGCCAAGCTTTTGGTCTCGCGCGCCGGCAGCGTCATTCAGGACGGCCGCATCGCCGACGAGGCGACCGAAAAGAAACTCGGCGACTTCATCGCCGGCTTCTCTGCCTTCGTGACGGAATACACGCGGTAACGGACCCGATCCACGGCAAAAAAGGGGGCGCTTCGCAGGAAGCGCCCCCTTTCCGTTCGCCCCGGCGTCAACCGAGTATGCGTTCCCTATAGGCCCGGGCGAGCTCCATATCCGCCGTGCCGATATCGTGGCCTACGGCAAGCAGCCGGTTCTCGACCGATGCGCCGGCCGCCTTCAGATGCGCCTCCAGATCACCGGCATAGACCCCGTAAGGATCCGATTGACCGGTGATCATCAGCACGTTCACCCCCGAAAGGTCCGCTTCCGGCACAGTCTCCAGCACGTTCATGCCCCGCAGCAACACCGCGTTGCGGATGATGCCGGGATGCAGCAGCATGATCGCGCCGATCATGTTCGCACCGTTCGAATAGCCGACGAACAGCGTTCTCTCCGGATCGAGCCCATAGGCCGCATTCGCCCCTTCCATGAAGGCCGCGAAGGCTTCCGCCTCCCCTGCAATGTCCTTCTGATCGAAGGTGACGGCGGTCAGCCGGCGGAAGAACCGCGGATAGCCTTCGTCGACACTGCGGCCGCGCGGACTGAGCAGCACGGCATTGGGCGCGAGCTTCGTTCCGAAAGGCAGAAGGCTCGCCTCGTTGCCGCCGGTGCCGTGAAGGAGCACGACAGCGGTGCCATCAGGATTTTCCGGCCGATGCACCCGGTGGATGAAGGGCAGGTCCCGCTCGGTCATGCGTTCCTCTCCCGGCAGGGAGAACTGTGGAAGCCGCGCCCGCACATCCTCCGGGTCAGCGCGAAAATGCTTCGGCACGAACAGTTTCTCCCCGAGCGCCTCCAGCGGTTCATCCACTGTCATGCCGGGACCATCGGTCGCGTATTCGAGCAGTGCACCACCGGGTTCACGCACATAAAGCGAGTAGAAGTACTTCCGGTCGTGCATGTTGGTCTCATCCGCCTCTTCGGTGGCGAGTCGAGCAGCGACGGCCTCTACCGCGGCGCGGTCCGGCGCGCGCAGTGCGACATGGTCGATCGTCCCGGTGCCGGGCGCGGACGTCCAGAAGCCGCTCGCGTCGCGGATGTCGAGTACGTCGGCCACATCGCCGGCGAGACGGGTGATGCCATTCGCTACCGCCACCTCCCGGTACCCGAAATGACCGGCAATGAAGGCCGCGGTCTCGGTCGGCTTCTCGGAAAAGATTGTCGCGCCGCGGATGCGCTGGATGGCATCGGCGGCCGCAATGTCCTTCGTGACATGCGGCGCCGGGCCGTCCACACCCGCTTCACCGACGAGCTTGACGATGATACCGTCCGGGTCCTTCAGCCGCAGCACCGGCTCGCCGAACTCCTGCGCCGGGCCGCTCATCGCGATGTTCTGCGTCAGCGCGCGCGTCAGCCAGAAGCCGATCGCCTCCGGCTTGATGGAGAGGGCGATCTCCGCAGGCTGGCCGAGACCGACGCGACCGGGCGAGCCATCCTCCCAGGCAAGAAAGGTGACCAGCGAGCCGGGGCTGGCCGCCGCGTCGCCATAGATGAGATGAAGCTGATCGGCGTCCTCGTAACCCGCCGTACGCTTGACGAGGCGCAGGCCGAGGAAGCCCACGTAGAAATCGACGTTCGCCTGGATCTTCCGGGTAATCGCCGTGATGTGATGGATGCCGCTGACCATGAGGCACCTCCTTTCGAAGGCTACACAATCAGCATTCGACATCCCGCGCCAGCCGCTGCCCGGTGAATGCACTGTCCACAAAACGAAACCGGCCCCGCTGGCGGGCGGGGCCGGTGGATCCCGGTGCCAGGGACACCGGATCATCTGGATTGGGTTCAGGCGGCCGCGATACGGGCCGGCGACATCGCCCGCGTTGAAGCGGACGGATCGTTGAGAAGACGACGGATTGCCGCGCGCACCTCGTCAGCCGAGGAGAAACGCTGGGAATCCAGATCCCAAACGGAATATTTGACGGCCACGAATTTCAGCCGATCCTCATCGGGAACGACAACACCGACGGCCTCACCACCGATTTCGATAACCTGCTTTTGCATAACAACTCCTGCCGCGCCGAAGGCACAGCTCATTCAAATCTTGCGCTAAAATCGAGGAGGGAAGTCAGATCACATTCGGCGGAGTGCCGTATGCGCTTTCCCTGTAATCGTTTCACGACAGGAGTACGCCACACGCACGGAGGCGATGCAGTTGATATCGTACATGACACACTCCCTCTTGCTGGCGCTGACGCTCTAAAATGGACGCGTCAGAGGTGACCGGAATAAAACGCATGCGGTCTTCATGCGATGCTCCAACACATAAGCGCCCCTCCTTTCCTTGTCAATGGAATCCGCAGAAATTTGGAATAAATTACTGCGGAATTTGTGTGACAATTCGAATCGCAAAATAATCTTCGCGTCCGCAGCATTTTTCAGGAAAATATGTCGCGAAGACGAACATTCCGGGGAAAAGCCGTGACGCAACCAGATCGCGCAGGCACAACCATGCGCTTGCGCCTGGCGGGCAAAACCGAAAACCGGGGGCAAAGCTTCCCGTTGCCCTGCGGACACACCCCTTGAAGGAAGCGGGGAAAAAACGCTGTGGGACCATTCTTTTTTTAGGGGGAGGCTCGATCTTGCCGCCAAACATGAATAAAGAATGAATCGCGATTTTGTTCTGTTAATAAGTACGCCACGACCGCTGGCAGGGTAGGCCCATGAATTTCACCAGAACGCTTTTTCCGTTGAGCATGCTTCTACTGTCAGGCTGCGTCGTCGGCCCCGACTATCAGAAGCCCGAGACCGCCCTTCCGGCCAAGTTTTCCGAAAGCAAGGCGACGAGCGGCGAGAGCGTGACGCTCAATCCGTGGTGGGAATCCTTCCGCGACAAGCGCCTCAACGATCTCGTCCACCAAGGCATGGCCGAAAACCTCAGCGTGCTGCAGGCCCTCGAGCGCATCACCGCGGCAGAGGCGAATGTCGTCGTGGCCGGTGCCGGCGCGCTTCCCAGCATCGGCGCTTCGGCGGAAGCATCGGCTAGCGGCCAGGACGGCGACTACCTGCGCCGCACCTCGGGCGGCTATTCATCCTCCTCGAAATCGTTGACCGCCGGGGCGAGCGCCTCCTGGCTGCTCGATTTCTTCGGCCAGTACCGCCGTTCGAAGGAAGCCGCGAACGCCTCGCTCGACGCCGCCTATGACGACGTCAACGTTGCGCGCCTCGCCTACCTCTCGGATCTCGTGTCGAGCTACGTCAATGCGCGTTACTACCAGGAAGCGCTGGCACTCAGCCGCAAGAACCTGGAATCGCGTCGCGAGACACTGAAGCTGACCAACGAGATCAAGGAAGCGGGTGCCGCCTCCAGCCTCGACGTGCTGCAGGCAGAAGGCCTCGTCAACCAGACGCTGGCCGAGCTTCCCGGGCTTGAGACCGGCTTCCACCAGTCGGCAAACCACATCGCGACCCTGCTCGGTCTGCCGGCCAGCACGATTACGTCCAGCCTGATCAAGGGCTCGGCACAGCCGATGCCGCGGTATGCGACGCGCACAGGCATTCCGGCAGACCTCATCCGCAACCGTCCGGATATCCGCGCGGCCGAGCGTCGCCTGGAGGCGGCAACGGCGCAGATCGGCGTGGCCGAAGCCGACCTCTATCCGAGCATCGAGCTCGGCGGCTCGATCGGCGCGACGCGCAACTTCACCAGCGCCGCCACCGGCAACCTGACGAGCTGGTCCTTCGGCCCGACGCTGACGCTGCCGATCTTCAACGGCGGCTCGCTGAAGGCGCGTGTCAAGATTGCCCGCTCAGAAGCCGAGCAGCAGTATCTGACCTGGAAATCCACCGTGCTGAACGCCGTGGAAGAAGTCGAGAACGCGCAGGCCGCGCTGATTCGCGACGGCCAGACCGTCGCTGCCCAGCGCAAGGTCGTGAACTCCTACGAACAGACGCTGAATCTTGCCCGCGAAAGCTATCGCGGCGGCGCCAGCACCATCCTTGACGTGCTCGACGCCGAGCGCAACGTCGCAACGGCCCGCCTGCAGCTCGCTTCCGCGATCCGCCAGCTTGCCCGCGACTTCGTCGCCCTCAACGTGGCGATCGGCGGCGGCGCGGAAATCGGCTCGGCAACCGTCGCCAGCAAATAAGCGGAAACAGCGCTTTCGGGTAGCATACCCGGTGCCGGACAAAACGGGAGCGGCAGGCGAAGGCTTGCCGCTCCCGTTCTTTTTTCGGGAAAGCGCAGAAGCAACGTTAGGGCGTGAAAAAGCCCTCCAGTGCCGCGGCCGTCCTGCCGTAGTGGTCGCGCAGCGCCGCAGCGGCGCCTTCCGCGTCCCGCGCAAGGGCAAGCTCCATCAGCCGCCGGTGCTCCCCGGCCACATCCCGCGTGGCTCCGGCGAGACTGACGGAAAGCCGCCGATACCGGTCGGCGCGTGAAAACAGCTTGTCGCAGATCTCCAGCAGAGTCGGGGAGCCGCAAGCCGAGACGAGCGCGGCATGAAAGACCGCATGGCGCGCCTCCCAGTCCTCGCGCATCGCCGAGGGGATATCCTCGCGCGCCTGCGGGATGCGTGCCATCAGATGGTGTGCCGCGATCACCCTTCCCTCCCAGTCGGCATCTCCCCGCAGCACCGAAAGCCGGAGCGCCTCGCCCTCGCAAAGCTGCCGCGTCGCCGTGATGTCGCGCAGCTCCGCCAGCGAGAGGCTCGCAACGCTGTAGCCGCGATGATCATCCAGCACGGTGAACCCTTCCGCCGTCAGCCGGGCCAGGGCCTCACGCACCGGCGTCACGCTCATGTCGCACAGCACCTGGAGATCGGCAAAGCGCAACCGGTCGCCGGGCTTGAACGCGCCCGTGCGGATCGCCTGCCGGATCGCCTCGTAGGCATCGCCCGCCAGGGTGCGCCCGCCTGCCTTCTTCTGCTCCATCTCATCCCGCCGAATTTATAAACGCTTTAGGATTTTCGAAAATCGTTGACTTCATGTAAAACCAAGGGAATGTTGCGCGCAACCGAAATCGGTGACATCCAACGGAGGTTCTCATGAAACTGGTGCGCTTTGGCGCCGCGGGCGCGGAAAAGCCCGGACTGATCGACGCGGACGGCAAGATCCGCGACCTTTCCGGCGTGGTGCCGGATATTGCCGGCGACGTGCTTGGTCGCGAAGGCCTGAAGCGCCTTGCCGCCCTTGATCCGAAGAGCCTGCCACTCGCGCCGGAAGGCAGCCGCTTCGGCGCCTGCGTGGGCCGCGTCGGCAACTTCATCGCCGTCGGCCTCAACTATGCGGACCATGCAGCCGAGAGCGGCATGGCCGTGCCGAGCGAGCCGGTGCTCTTCAACAAGGCCCCCTCCTGCGTCGTCGGTCCTGACGACACCATCCTCATCCCGCGCGGTTCGGAAAAGACCGACTGGGAAGTCGAGCTTGCCGTCGTCATCGGCGAGCGCGCCTCCTACGTCTCGGAGGCCGATGCCCTCAACTATGTCGCCGGCTATTGCGTCTGCAACGACATTTCCGAGCGCGCCTACCAGCTCGAGCGCGGCGGCCAGTGGACCAAGGGCAAGGGTTGCCCGACCTTCGGCCCGATCGGCCCCTGGCTGGTCACGACGGACGAAGTGGATGCGGCCGACCTCGCCATGATGCTCAGCGTCAACGGCGAACGCGTCCAGAACGGATCCTCGAGCACCATGGTCTTCAAGGTGCCCTTCCTGGTGCATTACATCTCGCAGTTCATGGCGCTGGAACCCGGCGACGTCATCACCACGGGCACACCGCCCGGCGTCGGCATGGGCATGAAGCCGCCGCGTTACCTGAAGCCCGGCGACCGCATGGAAGTCTCCATTGCCGGCCTCGGCGTGCAGCGTCAGGTCGTCGCTGCGGGATAAGCCCTTCATCGCATGGCTAAAAAAGCGAGAGGGGCCTCAAGGGCCCCTCTTTCGTGTCAGCGATCAGTGCACCGTTGCAGGCGAGGCCTCATCCCCGAGAATGCGGAAAGCTTCATCCAGCGCGGCCACAAGAATGTCCGTCAGCTCGTCGACATCATTTTCGAGGAGGAAGAGCGCGACCGTTGCATTGTCCGGATCGCTGTAGCGCTCAAGGTCGTTAGACATGTCATTGTCCCTTTCCAGCCGGCACCATCCCGGTTAACGGAAAGCATAGGGACGCAGGCTTGCGTCTGGCTTGTGCCGGAAAGGTACAGGTTGCGCAAGGACGAATCCGTCAACCGCACCAGGATTGGTGCCTGCCCGTCCATGGCCTCGCCAGCCCCTCCCCGACCAGCCGCTGGCCGACCGACTGGCCGCCCCGCAGCACGAGATGTGGCGCGGCGCCGGCCTTTCCGGACGTCCCGCCTTTCGCCACCAGCGTGACGTCCCCCTCGTTGAGGATTTCGCGCAAGCGAAGCTTCGCATCCCCCCCACGCAGGCGCTCCGCATCGCAGCGCGCGCCAGCGATCGCCGGCGTATCGACATCGGCGAGCCGCACCTTGCGGCCGGCATAGAGGATCGTGTTGCCATCGAGCACGCAGTAATCCGTCTGCGTCGTGCAGATGAACCATTTGCCCGAAAAGGCCGGCAGTTTCTCCGGCATCGGCAGGGCCTGCTCCACGGCCTTTTCGACCGGCCGCTGCTTCGGGCGCGCCAGCACAACCTCGCGCTCGACCACCTTTTGCTTGCGCTCGACAGAGGCTGTCTTGATCCCTGTCGCCTGCGTTTCGGGGCCCGGCAGGCGGTTGTCCATATAGAGAATGCCGCCGACCACCGCCGCGCCCAGCAAATACCAATGCGCCATGCCGCCGCCGCGCCGCGCCGGTGCCGCCCGCTTGGTTCCCGCCCGTTTCTTCCGCCTGCCCGCCGTCTTCGCCATCACCTGTCTCCTGCGCGAGACAGTGCGACGATCTCTTGAAGATATGGTTACCAGACTGCACCGGCCAACGCCTTTCGGCTCGTTGGAGCTTACCGGGTCGTATGGACGCGGGGGTCGGGAATACGGCTGGCGACGAGGCGCCGGCATCAGGGAATGGCAAAGATGCTGATCTCGCTGGCAATGCCCCGCAGGGTGACGTTGTGTGCGACAGGGCTCACGCCGCGATCCGACAGCAGGCTGGAGGCGCGGGCGTCCCGCAGCACCGAGCCGGTGGCGAAGATTTCCAGCGAGGTGGCAAGATGCTGGACACGCGAGGCGATGTTGACCGTCTGGCCGAAATAGTCCTGCCGCTCGTTGAGATTGACCGCAATGCATGGCCCTTCGTGAATGCCGATCTTCAGCAGCAGGTCCTCGCTGCCGCGCGCATCGTTCAGGGCACGCATGGCATCGCGGATGCGCATGGCCGCCGCCACCGCCCGGTCCGGCGTCGGAAAGGTCGCCATGACGGCATCGCCGATGGTCTTGACGACCGCACCGGCCTCGGCAGCGACGATCTCGCTGAGAACCTTGAAATGCGTCCTCACGAGATCAAAGGCCGCGAGATCGCCGACCCGCTCATAGAGTTCCGTCGAGCCGCGCAGGTCGGTGAACAGAAAGGTGAGACTGGTGATCTTCAACCGCTGGTCAATGTCCAGCGTATCGGTGCGGTAGAGGTCGCGAAACGTCTGGTTGGACAGCAAGCGCTTGGCTGTGAGGAAGGGACGGCGCTGGCCGAGCAAGGTATGCAGCGCCTCATTGGCGACGCAGATAGACGGCAGTGTGCGCACATCGACATGGTTCTCCATCTGGATGCGCAAGGGCCCCGGTTGCAGCACCAGTGTCTCGTTGTGGCGATGTGTGCGATCGAAGACCAGGGTCAGGTTGCGCCGCTCCCGCGTCGGCTCCCCGCGGACGTCGAGGAATTGCGCCGCATGCGTCACGGGCTCGAAGACGATGACGAACTCCGCCGGCAGCTGCAGCGAGATGACCGCCTTCTCGCCGGGCGGCAATTCCAACGCCTCAAGTACGAATTCATCGACCTTCTCGTCGTAGCCCTCGTCCGGCAGGTCGAGCCCCGAGCCCCAATAGACCTGCCGAAAATATTCCCCCGGCGGCAGTTCATGCGGATTGTGGGCGGCGATATGGCGCACGCGAGGACTGACCGTGAACGTCACCTCGACCATCTCGTCGAGCGTCGGTTCGTAGCCGGCGGCGCAGAGCGCACAGGTGTATTCCGTGCTCTGCACGCTCTTCAGCGACGTACCGGCATCGAGTACCCCGCCGCATCCCGGGCACAGGACATTCCAGAAAAGATCGAAGATACCGAGCCGGGTGGCCTGCATGAAACCCGCAATCACATCTTCCTCGCCAAGCCCCTCGGCTGAGGCAAAGGCGAGTGCATTGACACGGCAAAGCTTGCGATCCGGCGCATCCCGAACGAGCCGTTCGAGTGCATCGGCAACCCCAGGCGTCACCGACTGGCGCAGAACCTCGAATAAAGTCCGGGCTTCACTCATGCCCCATTCTACACCCATATCGTCACGAGAGACAGGTGTCGCAAAGCAAAGGCCATAGCGTTTGTCGCCATGCGGACTACAAGAAGTTTTTCTGTAAAACCGGCTGGTAGCGGAGGAGGGATTCGAACCCCCGACACAAGGATTATGATTCCTCTGCTCTAACCTACTGAGCTACTCCGCCGCCCGAAAAGAGGAACAGAACGATGTCTGTTTCCGTCCGGTGCGCGGCTTATAAGGCGCTGTTCCCGCGGGTGTCAAGCGACGTTCGCACAAAAATCACTTTGTTCACGAAGGCCTTGGCAAATGCGGGGGGTCAGGCCGCGGCCGGGGTGGACAGAATGCGCCGGAGAGCGTCTTCGGCCGCCGGCTCCCGCTCGGAGCGCAGGATGAAACCGCCGCCATGGATACGGGCATCCTCGCCTTCGCCGGAATAGAGCGCGCAGGCCTGGCCGGGCGCCACGCCCGGCTCCCCTTCGGCAAGCTCCACATAAAGGCCACCGGGGCCGGACAGAAGGCGGGCAGGACGCGGCGGGCGCGTCGAGCGCACCTTGGCATAACAATCGAAGCCGGCAGCCGCCACGGCTTCCACGTCGCTGTCGCCGATCCAGTTGATGTCGCGCAGATAAAGCCGGCGCGTCTCCAGCGCTTCCTTCGGCCCCACGATGACACGGCGCGAGCGCGCGTCGAGATAGACGACATAGAGCGGCTCGCCCGTCGCAATGCCGATGCCGCGCCGCTGGCCGATCGTATAGTGCAGGATGCCGTCGTGACGGCCGAGCACGCGGCCGTCGATATGCACGATGTCGCCGGCAAGCGCCGCATTGGGCTTCAGCTTGTTGACGATGTCGGAATACTTGCCCTGCGGCACGAAACAGATGTCCTGACTGTCGGCCTTCTTGGCGACGACGAGGCCCATCTCCTCGGCAAGCGCCCGCGTTTCGGCCTTCGAGAGATGGCCAAGCGGAAAGCGCAGATAGTCGATCTGCTCCTGGGTCGTGGCAAACAGGAAGTAGCTCTGGTCGCGCTCGGCGTCGACCGGGCGATAGAGCGCACGGCGCTGCGGCGCGTCAGGCGTCGGGTTCGGCCGGGAGCGGATGTAATGGCCGGTCGCGAGCGCATCGGCGCCAAGCTCCTTGGCGGTGATGAGGAGATCGGCGAACTTGACGGTCTGATTGCAGGCGACGCAGGGGATCGGCGTTTCACCGGCAATATAGCTTTCAGCGAACGGATTGATCACCGTCTCGCGGAAGCGCTTTTCATAATCGAGCACGTAGTGCGGAATGCCGAGCGTTTCGCAGACACGGCGCGCATCGTCGATGTCCTGACCCGCGCAGCAGGAGCCCGCGCGGTGCACGGCGGCACCGTGATCGTAGAGCTGCAGCGTGATGCCGAGCACGTCATAGCCTTCACGTTTCAGGATGCCGGCCACGACGGAGCTGTCCACGCCGCCCGACATGGCGACGACGACACGGGTATCTTCCGGCTTGCGATCGAAATCGAGACTGTTCACGCGAGGTCCGTTCCGGTACTGCAGCGCCAGGAGGCTTGCCGCAGGTCACCTTTCACTGGGGTTTGCTTGACGCAAGGGCGACGCCCCGCGACCGGCGCGGCGTCTTTCGGGCGACATATAGAAACTTGCCGCACCGAGGGCAAGAGAAGGCCGGAAACCTCGTCGTCCCGGCCACACACCGGCCCTGCCTTTCCGGCCCGCCGGCAGGCGCGTGTGCGCAGGATATCAGATGAGGCGCAGGCGCAGGGCGATGGCGATCGCCTGCATGCGGTTGACCGCCTTGAGCTTGCGCGTCGCGCTCTTGAAGTAGCTGCTCACCGTATAGGCCGAGATGCCGAGGATGATCGCAATCTCGTCGCTGCTCTTGCCGGCGGCCGCCCAGCGCAGGCACTCGACCTCGCGGCTCGACAGCTTCTCCCGACTCGCCGTTGCCGCCACGAAAGTCTTTTCAAGGCATTCGAAAAGCTGGAGGGCGGCGAAATGCAGGTCCGTCAACGCCCGGCGGGCGAGCGGGACCTGCGTGCCCGAAAAGGCCATCAGATAGGGGTCGGATGTCGTGGAATGCAGGAGAAAGGCTGTCGAGGCGGCAAGACCATGGCTTTCGGCCAGCGCGATCGCCTCACCCACCTGGCCGTTCTCCCAGTCCGATGGGGCGAGCAGCGAGCTGTCGCCCTGCACGGGCAACTTCGTCATGCCCGTCTCGATCGCCAGCCGGCTCAGATGGAAGAGGTTCATCGCATCGTATTTGCGCACGAGATCGGCCGGCCAGTTGCTGACAAGCAGCCGTTCGGCAAAGCGCTGCTGCTCGTTGGCAGGAAAGCGCGACACCAGGAAATGACTGAAGCCGAAATGGTTGGCGCACTGGCGCATGAGGTGCAGCACCTCATATTCGGTCTGCACGGATTCGAGATTGGCCGTGGACAAGAATTCAGGCGACCAGCCCTGCTGCAGGAGCATGTTGTCTGGGTCTTTCATTTTCCGTTTCCAACAGCCGGCGCGAACGCCGGGAGCGTGTGCATTCTCGGTTCGGAAAACTTCAGGCGCACCCCTTCAGAAAAGCGGCGACGAAAAACGCCGCGGAAGCCATATCCCGGGGGGAACAGCTTGCGGAGGGAATTCATGATGATGCAGCCTAGGGCTTCCGGTGGCATCCATCGACGCCGCCCTTAAATTTGGGGGCGTATTAGCAGTGTTTGAATAAAAGGGAAATGAAATATTTGCATGGCTCCCATGCGGATGCCGCGCAGGCCCGGCTCGGTGAACGTAAGGGAAGTCAGTACTTACGGCCCGGAATACAACAGGCGAAGCCGCTCAAAAGATTAGAAAATTGTTAGCATGCGCTTAGGCAAATCTTAAATGTGGCGGGCTACAGTCCCGGCATATGGTCTTGAGTTTATGTAGAGAGTCCAATGACCGATCTGATACGACCCCGCGTTAAATACGTCATCGGCCCCGATGGCAGCCCCCTGACGATCGCCGATCTGCCGCCGGCCAATACGCGGCGCTGGGTGATTCGCCGGAAGGCAGAAGTCGTCGCCGCCGTACGTGGCGGGCTTTTGAGCCTCGAAGAAGCCTGTGAGCGCTATACGCTGACCGTCGAAGAATTCCTTTCCTGGCAGTCCTCCATCAACGATCACGGCCTGGCCGGCCTGCGCACCACGCGCATCCAGCAGTACCGCCACTAGACCGTTTCATTTTCGATCAAGACCCTCTACGGCTGCGCCCTGCGCGGCCGTAGTTTCGTTTCCGGTCAGGGCCGCGCTCCATGCGGCCGCAGCCTCATCTGCAGCAGGCCGGTCATGATCGCCGAGGCGGCGTAGAACCAGAGACCCGGCTGAGTGAAGGCCGAGGCCATGCCGCTCGTCTTCGCCGCGACGATGACCAGCGCGACCAGCATCACATCCATCATCGACCATTTGCCGAGGATCGGCAGCAGCCGGGCAAGCCAGCTCGCCTTGCCCGTGGCCGGCGCCGGCGCGGTCGCCTCCAGCGCGATCGCAAAAAGTTTGACCACCGGGAAAACAATGGAGAAAAGCGCGACGAGCACCGCAAGGCCTCCGCTCTCCTGCGCCCAGAGCGAGACGACGATATCGATCAGCGAGGGGGTCTCGTCAAAGAAGTAGAGTTTCTCAAAACGCACGAGCGGCAGGACGAGACCGAAGGCGAGGAACAGCGCAGGGAGCACGAGAAGGACGGGAACGACGAGGATCATGGCAGGCCAACGCTGGTTTCGATGCCCCTGCATAGCACCGCGGCGGCGCGGACGCAGCACGGTCTGTTCACATCCCGTGCGCTTGCGGGAGGGCGCCAGACAGGAAAGGATGGCACCAGACAACAAGAGCGAGGAGCACCATGGATATCAGGAACGCGGAAACCGGCTCGAAAGGCCGCTACTCGACCACCGTCGAGGGCCATGAGGCGGAGGTGACCTATTCACGCGCCTCGCCGCAGCTCGTCATCGTTGACCACACCGGCGTACCGGATGCGCTGCGCGGCAAGGGGGTCGGTCAGGCCCTGGCGGCCCATGCCGTGGAAGAGGCGCGCAAGGGCGGTTGGAAGATCATGCCGCTCTGCCCCTTCTTCCGCGCCCAGGCCATGCGCCACAAGGAATGGCACGACGTCGTCAATCTGTGACGGAACCTTAAACAACGCGAAGAGCCCTCGTGAGCGGTCTTGCGGCCGCTCGCGAGGGTTCTTCAAAACCGGACCGGGTCAGGCGCGCAGCCGGACCGCGTTGTCGCGCTCTTCGAGCGCCGAAGCCTTGGCGAACTCCGCCTCCGCCTCTTCCAGCGCCAGTTCGGCCGCATCCTGCTGCACCTTCAGTTCCCGGATCGAGACCTGGAGGTTGTCGGAACGCTGGCGCGCCGCCTTGGCGAAGGTAGGGTAAGCGAAGTGGTTGGGATCGTTGATCCCGGATTTCTTTTCTTCGATGGCGATCTGGCTTTCCAGTTCCTTCGACATCCGTTCGAATTCGGACATCATCAACTGAAGCTGGGCCAGTTGCCGTCTCTTCTCTTTCACCTGAAATTCCTTCAGGCGAACTAGGCTCTCACGCGACTTCATACGCAATACTCCCGTGGATAGCGAGACCCCGGCATTGGAGCGAACGGCCGCCAAAACGCGACACCCGTTCACCCGGCATTCCAAATCAGTGCCCGAAGCACGGCTTTTAACCGCACGCCGGAGACCGGCACTCCGCCCGAAACCCGGAAAAACGCACCGGGTCTTAAAAAAAATTCAGCGATATTAATAAAACCCTACCGCTGGTAACCTTTCGTTTACGGGCATCGTTAATCATAGGTCCGATGATTTAAGGCTCAGTAAATGCGGTTCGCTAAAAAACGGGTTCGCCACATTGATGAGTCGAAAGAGTCGGTTAACCGTGGTTCTTAAAGAGACAGTTTAAGAGACACATTTCTGATTCATCCATGAAATCAGGGAGCTGCCTAAAATAATTAACAGATCGATACACCTTGCCAAAGGGAATCAGGATTTGTTAACCAATTCATGGCAGCCTCCAAATCAGGCAACGACTGGATCCGTATCGCGTAGGGGGCCAGGTACCTTGAGCGGCGGAAAAGGGGACAGATATGCGGGTTCTACTCATTGAGGACGACAGCGCGACGGCGCAGAGCATCGAGCTGATGCTGAAGTCCGAAAGTTTTAATGTGTATACCACCGACCTCGGCGAGGAAGGTGTCGATCTGGGCAAGTTGTATGATTACGACATCATCCTGCTCGATCTGAACCTGCCCGACATGTCGGGTTACGAGGTTCTGCGCACGCTGCGCCTGTCCAAGGTCAAGACGCCGATCCTCATCCTCTCCGGCATGGCCGGCATCGAGGACAAGGTGCGCGGCCTCGGCTTCGGCGCCGACGACTACATGACGAAGCCGTTCCACAAGGACGAACTCGTCGCCCGTATCCACGCCATCGTGCGTCGTTCCAAGGGCCATGCCCAGTCGGTCATCTCGACCGGCGAGCTCATCGTCAATCTCGACGCCAAGACGGTCGAGGTCGGTGGCCAGCGCGTCCACCTGACGGGCAAGGAATACCAGATGCTCGAGCTGCTCTCGCTGCGCAAGGGCACGACGCTCACCAAGGAAATGTTCCTGAACCACCTCTATGGCGGCATGGACGAGCCGGAACTGAAGATCATCGACGTCTTCATCTGCAAGCTGCGCAAGAAGCTGGCCAACGCCGCCGGGGGCGCGAACTATATCGAGACGGTCTGGGGCCGCGGCTATGTGCTGCGCGAGCCCGATGGCGACTTCGCCGAAAGCGCCTGATCGGCTCTCCCCTCGCCGCTTGAGATTTCGACCCGCCGCTTGCCGGCGGGTTTTCCTTTTGTGCGAAAGTTTTACCTTGCAAAGCTCAGACAAAAACGCGGCCGGCTCCTGGCGAGCGGCCGCGTCCACAAAAATCAACCAGATGGTGGGGCGTTTCAGGCGGCGGCCGAGAGGCTGCCGAATACCTGCGTCAGGATCTTGCGGTCGAAAGGCTTGAGCAGGAAGTCGTCCGCACCGGCGCGCTTGCCCATCATCATCTTCTTGAGATCGGCCTCGACGACGCAGTAATAGATGCGCACCGACTTGCCCTGCGGCAGGTTGCGGATATTGCCGATGAGTTCGAGAGCCCCGTCCATCGTCGAATCGACAATGAGGATATTGGGCAGTTCCGCCTCGCAGCGCACGAGAGCTTCCAGCGAACTCGATGCTTCCAGAACGAGGAAATCGAAGCCGGAGAGAATACGCTTGCCGACCTTCCGGACGACGTCGGAACCATCGGCGATCATCAACCGCTGCATTCGCTGCTCCTAGGTCTCCCGCCCGTTGGACGGGAACAATACAGGATGCAACTCTACCGGCGACTGGCAAACAAAGCGTTAGCGGCCATGGTTAACGAACCATGGCCGCCATCGATTATTCCGAGGCCGGAACGACCCGTGCCGAAAAGACGATCTCTTCGGGACTGGCGGCGACGTCGAGCTCCATACCCGCCTCGTCGGCAAGCAGCACCGTGTAATAAGGCTGGATGGAATGGGCATCGACGGCCTCTTCCGGCGTGCCGGAGAGGATTTCCATGAACTTCGGCGGCACGCGCAGCATGCGGCCCCGGGCCGCGAGCTTGAAGGTCGCGTCGAATTCCGGATTGTCGAGCGTCACGTCGATCGAGCCGCCGCGCGGAATGGCGCCGTAGGCCACGAGGAACAGATTGAGCAGCAGCTTGACCCGGTTCTTCGCAACGATGGCGCGCGGTCCGGTCCAGGTGATCTCGGTCTTCTTTTCGGCGGCAGCGAAATCACGCGCGGCCTTTTCCGCCTCGCCCGTGTCGATGGAGGCGCCAACCGAGCCGGAGGCGCCGAAAGCGAGCCGCGCGAACTTCAGCCGGACCGAGGCATTGAGCGCGCTGGTGCGGATGAGATCCATCGCATCGGCATCGGCGCCGCCCTCGTCGAGCAGTTCCAGCCCGTTGTTGATCGCGCCGACAGGCGAGATGACGTCATGGCAGACACGGCTGCACAGAAGCGCTGCCAGGTCGGGACCGGTCAGCGTAAGGTTCGGATTTTTCGCCATAAATTTCTCCCAGATCCACGCATCACTTCACGCGGACGGCCCTAGCATGGGCACATTCGCGGGCATCCTGCGCGACGCATAGCACGCCGGAATTGCGCGAGGCGTGCCCGATTTGAAGACAGCCATAATGACACCACATTTGGTAAACCGATTGTTAAGACGATCGGATCAAATTGCAGCATGGAACGGGGCCGGTACATGAAGAAAGGCGAACGGGACATGGGTGTTTCAAATCTGGTCAGGATGGCGTGCAGGATCGCAACAGCAACGGTCCTGGCGCTTCTCACGGTGCTGCCGGCGCAGGCGCAGCAGAACGGCCAATATTCCATGCAGGAAATCGTCGATGCCGGCCACGGCTTCTTCGGCTCGACCTCGGGCGGCCTTGCCAAGGTGGTCGAGCGCGCCTTCGAGGCTCACGGCCTGCCGAACGGCTACATCCTTGGGCAGGAAGGCTCCGGCGCCTTCGTCGCGGGCCTCACCTATGGAGAGGGCACGCTCAACACCAAGAATGCCGGCCAGCATCCGGTCTTCTGGCAGGGTCCCTCGCTCGGCCTCGACTGGGGCGGCCAGGGCAGCCGGACGATGATGCTCGTCTACAATCTGCCCGACGTTAACTCGCTCTACGAGCGCTATGGCGGCGTCTCCGGCTCGGCCTATGTGATCGCCGGCGTCGGCATGCAGGTCAATGTCAACCGAGACGTCGTGCTCGTGCCGATCCGCACCGGCGTCGGTGCCCGCCTCGGCATCAATGCCGGCTATCTCAAGCTGACCCGCGAGCCGACCTGGAATCCCTTCTGAGAATGAAACGGCCCCCTCACCCGTCAGGTTAACCGAGAGTTGATTTCTGAGGGAAAGCCCCTCCCGCAAGGTCGAGCGAGCCGCTATAGTGGGCTCGTTCGAACCCGTTTTGGGCCAGTTTTGAAACGAGTGGACCCGTGATCGAGTATGCCCTTCTCTTCGCGCTCGGCTTTCTCGCCGCCACGCTGACCGGCCTGCTCGTCGCGCCGGCCATCCAGAAGCGCATCGTCAAATTCACCGAGGACCGCATGCGCGCCACCATGCCGCTGAGCCCGCAGGAGGTGCGCGCGCAGAAGGACATGGCCCGCGCCGCCTATGCCGCGGAAAACGCCCGCCTGTCGGAAGGGGTGCGCCGCGAGCGCGAAAAGCACACGCTGGAAATGGTGCGCAACGAGAAGCTGCTGGCCCAGGCCGCGGCGATCGGCACGGAAAATGCCGAGCTGCATGCCCAGATCGCCGACATGAACATCGAGGCCGGCGACATGCGCTCGGCGCTGCGGCGCGAGGAAATGAAGACCGAACAGCTGAAGTCGGCGCTCGCGACGGCCGACCGCGAAATCCGCGGCAAGGTCGCCGACATCGAGACGCTGCACAGCCGCATCAACCATCTCGAAGCCGATCTCGACACGATGAAGATCGATCTTGCGACCCGCGACACGACGATGGAGAACCTGAAAAGCCGTATCGGCAATCTCAAGGACGAGCGCGACAAGCTGCGCGAGGATATCAAGACGGCGAGCCAGAGTGCCAAGGCACTGGAAGTGCGCCTGTCGCGCGAGGAAGGCCGCGTGCGCCAGCTCGAAACACGGCTGACGCGCGAGCTTGCCGGCAGCGCCGACAAGGACAATGCGATCGAACGGCGCATCGCGGAAATCAACCGCCTGCGCGACAAGGTGAAGACGTTGACAACGGAAAACAAGGAGGCCGTGAAGGCCGTGCGTTCCACCGGGCTTGCCCGCACTATTGCCGCGAGCCGGCTCGCCCCGCGCCGCAGCGACAAGGTGGCCCCGCCACCGATCGACATTGCGGCACTGGAAGAGGACGTACGCAATCAGGGAACGGCTCTTTCCGAACGGCTGATGGCGGCGAAGACCGGCGAAAACGACGCGGCCCTGCGCGAGGAGATGGCCGACCTTGCCAGCAAGATGATCGTGCTGACGGCCACTCGGGAGGGGGCCGGCTCACCGGTGCACGATCTCATCGCCACGATCGACCCCGCTCTCGACGGCGACGAGCGCAGCCTCGCCCAGCGTGTGCGCGGGCAGATCAACCGCGACGAGGCATAGCACCACTGCGGCGCGGGAGTGTGGAATGAAGATTGCCATCCTGGCCCTGATCATCGGCGTGACCGGCGCGACAGCTCCCTCGCCCAAGCAAGCAGCCGGTATCGACGGACGCTATTGTGGTCGGCTTTGGAGCAACGGTGTCCTCGTCGAGGCGGTCACGGTGCTGAAGCTTGCCGGCGACGGTCGGCTGAGCGGCACCTATGAATTCGCCGACGGCGACGGTCGAACCCCGGGAACGCTGGCCGAGAGCCCGCCCGGCAACGGCCTTGCCCGCACGCTCGACTGGCAGGACATGTACGGCAGCGGCACGCTTTCCATCACCTTCCAGCCGGATTTCAGCGGCTTCACCGGCACCTGGCAGGACCAGACCGGCACGCCGAACGAACTGTGGGATGGCGTGCGCTGCTGATAGGTATCGTGCGGAACAGGGCCGGACCAGGAGCGTTTAGGCGACACGTTCCATGGCAAGGGCGATCTGGTAGAGCGCAATGCCGCTCGCCGTCGCGACATTGAGGCTGTCGAGCCCCGGCCGCTGCGGAATGCGCGCCGTCCGGAAGGAAGAGAGAATGCTGTCAGGCAGCCCCTCGCCTTCCGTGCCGAGTACGAGCGCGATGCGTCGCGCCGCCGGGATGTCCGCCACAGGCACCGCACCACGTGGTGAAAGCCCCCAGATCTCGAACCCTGCTTGCGCAAGGCCGTCAAGCAGGGCTTCGGCCCCGAGGCCACGGGAAAACGGCACGCTCAGCACCGAGCCGACGGAGACACGGATCGCCTTGCGGTAGAGCGGATCGCAGGACGTCTCATCAAGGAACACCGCATCCGCGCCGAAGGCCGCGGCATTGCGGAAGATCGAGCCGACATTGTCGTGGTTCGAGAGGCCGCATCCTGCGAGAACAAGGCTCGTTTCCGGCAGACGGCCCAGAAGCGTGCCCCCCTGTTCCACCGGCGGCTTGCTGCCCAGCGCCAGCACGCCGCGGTGCATGTTGAAGCCGGCGACCGCATCGAAGACCGCGGACGAGGCAATATAAACCGGCACCGTCTCCGGGAAGGAAGCCAGCACATCCGCAACACCCGCGAGGCGGTTTTCGAGCAGCAGGATAGCCTCGGCGGCAAAACCGTTCTCGCGGGCCGTGGGCGCTCCGAGCATGCGCAGCACCACCGTGCCTTCGGCGACGAACAGGCCGTCCCGGCCTGTCAGGTCACGCTCACGGATCGACACGAACCCCGCAATGCGCGGATCGGCAGGATCGTCGATCCGAACCGGTTGCGCCGCCATGCCGGATCAGTTGCCAGCGACCGCGACCTCGGCGACGATGCGCCCGGCCGCGATGTCGAACAGGAACGCCTTGCGCGCGCCGTCGGCCATCACGCCATAGAACAGAATCTGCCCGCCGGAATTGGAGACTGCAGAGACGGCGAAACCATCGGGCAGCGTCGCGGTCGCCTTGAGCGGCGCATCACTCGGCACGGCGAGGGCCTCACCGGACGAGGCCACAGCTTCCGGCTTGCCATCCCGCGTGTTGATCTTATAGACAATGGCCGCAAGCACCGCCATGAACATCAAGAGCATGATGCCGCCCGAGACCAACTGCAGGCGCATCATCTTGCGACGAACGTTTTCCATGACAGGGTCGAGCGGCTTGTCTTCCTGATCGTTGTTTTCGATGTTGGACATGGCAGGCGCCCTTCCGGCAATGAGTGTAGTGAACGATGACCGACCCCTTTAAAGAAGCCGACGCCACAAGAAAAGTCCTGACGGTACCGGAAGAGGCCGAAGGGCGTATCGACGCCTGGCTCGCCGCAACGCTTGCCGGCGATTTCTCGCGCAGCCGCATCAAGGCGCTGATCGAGGAAGGCGCCGTGCTCGTCAACGGAGCGGCCATCGGGGAACCGAAGCGCAAGATCCATCCCGGCGATCGCGTCGAGATCGCTCTGCCGGAGCCACGCGATCCCGAGCCGAAGGCCGAGGATATCCCGCTCGACGTGCTCTACGAGGACGACGACCTGATCGTCATCTGCAAACCGGCCGGCCTCGTCGTCCATCCTGGCGCCGGCAACTGGACCGGCACGCTGGTCAATGCGCTCATCCATCACTGTGGAGCGAGCCTTTCCGGCATCGGCGGCGTGCGGCGCCCAGGCATCGTGCACCGGCTCGACAAGGAGACCAGCGGGGTCATGGTCGCCGCCAAGAACGACGCCGCGCACCGCCACCTCTCCGACCAGTTCGCCGACCACGGCCGCACCGGTCCGCTGGAGCGCGCCTACCAGGCCGTCGTCTGGGGCCGCCCGCGCCAGCTCAAGGGCACGATCGACGCCCCGCTCGGCCGCGGCGCCGACCGCACGAAACGCGCGGTGAAGCGCGAGGACGCCGACGATGCCCGCGAGGCGATCACCCACTACGAAGTGGTGGAGCGTTACGGCGAGACCGAGGACGGCACCAGCCTTGCCTCTCTCGTCGAGTGCCATCTCGAAACCGGCCGTACACACCAGATCCGCGTGCACATGGCCCATATCGGTCATCCCCTGATCGGCGACCCGGAATATGGCGGCGCGTTCAAGACCAAGGCCAACCGGCTGCCGGACGACGCGCGCCAGGTCGTGAACGCCTTCCACCGCCAGGCACTGCATGCCTTCCTGCTGCAGTTCGAGCATCCCGCAACGGGCGAAACCATGCATTTCGAAGCCCCTCCGCCGGAAGACCTGGAGCTGCTGCTCGAAGCGCTGCGGACGGTCTGAATGCCTGCCAGGCCTTGATTCTCAGGCGCGGGACCCCATTTTGAGGCTGTGTCGTACAATCTGTCCCGCCCCTCCGCCTTCACGCAGCCGTGAAGCCTGCGGCGCCTTGAACCATTGTTTTGCCATACCTATCTATAGGATCGTGGGATCGCCATGACCCACAGGGAGCATGGTTGCTGACGGGGATCCGGTTTTCAGGATCAAGCTCCATACCAAGGCTTGCCGGAATGGAAGCCGTCTCAGAAAGGGGTGCTGAATGGCCCGCAATACGCTGCCGTCGATCACGGCTGGAGAAGGTGGTCTCAACCGCTATCTCGATGAAATCCGCAAGTTTCCGATGCTTGAGCCGCAGCAGGAATACATGCTCGCCAAGCGTTACCAGGAGCACGGCGACCGTACTGCCGCCCATGAGCTCGTCACGAGCCATCTTCGTCTCGTGGCCAAGATCGCCATGGGTTATCGCGGCTACGGCCTGCCGATCGGCGAAGTCGTCTCGGAGGGCAATGTCGGCCTGATGCAGGCCGTCAAGAAATTCGATCCGGAGCGCGGCTTCCGCCTTGCGACCTATGCCATGTGGTGGATCAAGGCCTCGATCCAGGAGTACATCCTGCGCTCTTGGTCACTGGTCAAGATGGGCACGACCGCCAACCAGAAGCGTCTCTTCTTCAACCTGCGCCGCATGAAGAGCAAGATCCAGGCGATCGACGACGGCGATCTGAAGCCCGACCAGGTGAAGGAAATCGCCACCAAGCTGAAGGTCTCGGAAGAGGAAGTCGTTTCGATGAACCGTCGCCTCACCGGCGATGCTTCGCTGAACGCGCCGATCAAGGCCGGCGAGGGCGAATCCGGCCAGTGGCAGGATTGGCTCGTCGACGACCACGACAGCCAGGAGCAGACGCTCATCGAGCAGGACGAACTGGATACCCGCCGCGCCATGCTGGCGCGCGCGATGGGCGTCCTCAACGAGCGCGAACGCCGCATCTTCGAGGCTCGCCGCCTCGCCGAGGATCCGGTGACGCTGGAAGAACTCTCTACCGAGTTCGACATCAGCCGCGAGCGCGTCCGCCAGATCGAGGTCCGCGCCTTCGAGAAGGTACAGGAAGCCGTGCAGAAGTATGCGGCCGAGCAGGCCCGCGCAGTCCGCGTAATCGAAGACGCCTGAAGGTAACGCATCCTGGATATTGGAGAGGGCCGGCATCGTTGCCGGCCCCTTTGTCTTTGCGCTATCGCCATCGCCTGCACCCTGGCATCGGTGGCTACCGTGCCGCGACAACCGCCACCCCGGCCCCCACCATGACACCGCCGGCCGCGCGGTTCATGCGGCGGACAACGGCAGGCGTCCGGAGCAGCTTGCGGGCACGGCCGGCAAGGATCACATGTCCGCCGATCACCACGGCCTCGACCACAAGGATCACCGCCATCAGCACAAGGAGATGGCCGGGGGGCAGCGACGCCCCGACGACATTCGGCAGGAGTGCCACGTAGAACAACGGCATCTTCGGATTGCCCAGGTTGAGCGCAATGCCGGTCGCGAAGATCTTCAGCAGGCCACGCCGTTCGGCCACCGGTTGCAGCTCCGGCACGACGGGCGTCGCCGTCCACAGTTTCACCCCCATCCAGACCAGATAGGCCGCTCCGGCGTAGCGCAGGATCGTCATGACGACACTCATCTCGGCAGCAATGACGGAAAGACCGAATGCGGCCAATGTCAGGAAGATGAGAATACCGGCAACCGTACCGGCCCCATAGGCGATGCCCGAGGCCGCCCCGTGCGAGATCGTGCGGGCGACGATCGTCATGTTGTCAGGTCCCGGGCTCGCGGCGAACACGAAAAAGGCCGCAGCAAAGGCAAGCAAGGTCGAGAAATCCACGGAACCTCCGAAAGTCATGAGTCGCTTCCGGAGGTGTAGAATAGCCCAGTCCCGCCGATGGGAAAGTGGAAATCGTGGCAACGCGCAGGATCGGCAGCGGCGCCCGCCGCGCGGCGCTTTCGGAACGGGTCCCATAACGAAGAAAGGGCCGGCATTCCTGCCGGCCCTTTCTCGATCAGAGGTCCGCGCCCTTACTGGCTGCCCGGCGCACCCAGCGTCGCCCAGGCCTTCATCACCTTGTCAAAGGCTTCCGCGCCCGCAGTGCCCTTGTCGAGCGTAATCAGCGCGCGGCGGCCATTGCGATAGGTGATCGGAATGTCGATCCAGCTGCGGGTCCGCAGGAGGTCGATGTTCTTGGCGATCGCCTCAGGGAAGTCGTTGAGCGCGATCATGTGGAAGTCGTCGGTGATCTTTGCCGGCACGGCGATCAGCGCATCGCCGCGGTCCTGCTCCGTGCGCTTCATCGCCACGCGCTGCACGCTTTCGATGCCGCCGCCTTCGAAGTTCTCCGGCAGCGAAAAGACGAGTTCCACCAGATGGCTCGCCGGCAGCGAACGGTCGCCATTGCGGCGGAAGGTGATCAGTGCCGTCAAACCTTTCGAGGGCACATTGACCTGCGCGCGCACCACAGGTTCGGGCTTGGCATCGCCACCCGGCGACTCTTCCGCGCTCGACCATGCCACCGTGCCTTCGATCGCCGTCGGCGCCGTCTGGCCGAGGCGCTCCTCATAGAGGAACATCTTCTGCGTCACACCGAGCGCCGGCTGCTCACCGGTCGCAGCGGGCGTGCCGCCCTCGGTCGTCGTGGCGCCACCGGTACCGGCAGGGGTCTGCGCCGCGCCGTCGGTGGTGCCCGGGGTCGCTTCACCCGTCGTCGTGCCGCCGGCAGCGGCCGCGCCACCTTCCGTCGTCACGCCAGCCGTTTCCGGCGTCTGGGCGGCAACCGACTTGCCTTCCTCCGACGTCGCACCGTCAAGCGCGGCCGCCGGACCTTCATCTACCTCGGTGCCGTCCGTCAGGAGGCGTTGGGTGAACTTGCCGTTGGCGCTCGGGGTCGCCGCGGCGACCTCGGTGTTCGTCGTCGTGCCGCCGGCTCCGTCCGGCGTCTGGGCAGTCTCGCCCGACGTGGTGCTCGCCGGCAGATTGCGGCCGCCTTCAGCGGTTTCGTTCGTCTTCTGGGTTTCCGCCGGCGTCTCGGTGGAGGGAGCGGTGAACGCTGCAATGCGCTCGTTGACCCAGCCGTTCACCGTTTCGCGGTTGAACCAGTAGGCAGCACCCGCCCCGCCGACAATGGCGACCAGCGCCACCACGGCTGCAAGCGCCGCGACATTGATACGCGACTTGCGCGGCTCGGCGCGGAAGGAACGCTGCGGCGCCCGCGCCGTCTCCACGACGGGCGTGGACGGCGTCGCATCGGCAAACCCGGCCTCCGCCGCGACGGCCGCACCTGCTGCGGCCGCGCCAGCCTTCGGGCTGTGGCCGAGAAGCTCGTCAAGATCGCCCCAATCACGGGAAGATGTTGCCTGTCCCTGAACTGCCGCCGGCTGGGCAGCCTTCTCCTCCGGCCAGTCCCAGGCGAGCGGGTCGACAGGGGTCTCGGCCGGCTGAGCACGGTTCTCGGCGCTCACATCAGCAGCGCTCGCCTCGTTCCAGTTCCACTGGGCTTCGGCCGCGGGCATGCGAGCATCCGCCACCGGTTCGGCTTCGGGCGCATGCTCGTCATGTACCGGATAGGTCTGCGCCTGCGGCTCGACGGCCGCGGCCGTCTCCTCCGCATCGGTCTTGCGTGCAGATTCCTGCTCCGGCTCCTGCCAGGAGGGAACATAGTCATCGGCCGGTGCAGCCTCGACATGCCAGGACGGCTCGTTGTGCGCCTCGACGGCGGCTGGCTCCGCTTCCTCTTCGGCACGGTCTTCCGCAACGGGCTCGACAGGCTCGGATTCGGCATAGGCAGCCGGCATTTCTTCCGCCGGCGCCTCGGCGGCGGGCTCTTCCTCAGCGGTCTGCTCGTCCTCGTTGGGTTGCCCAACGGGCTCGGCGACAGGGTCTTCGTGATGCTCCGGCTCCGGCTCAGCCTCGGCAACGGCCGCTTCAGGCTCGGCAACGGCGGCGGTTTCTTCCGCCACCGGCTCCGGTTGCAACACCTCTTCGACGGGCTCGGGCGCGGCGTCGTCAGCCGGCAACGCCTCGGCGTGGTCCAGCTCGACGCTATCGATCGCCGCCTCAAGCTTGTCGAGCTGGCGTTTCACAAGGTCATCGGAAGGGCGCGGGTTCATGGATTCGAGCTGCCGGCGGACGGCACCGCGAGCCTTCTCGTAAACCTTCTGCCGCATCTCGGCATTGTTGTCCGAGAGGCCATCCACGGCCCTTCGAATGACTGCTACAAAATCCGCCATCAGAACTTTCCGTCGTGTCCGCTCGCTATCTCATTGGAATACGTCACGGAACTGGTGTTGAGCTTGAGATTAGTCCTCAAACGGGTCAGTCACAAGTATGGTGTCATCCCGCTCCGGACTGGTCGAAAGCAGGGCGACCGGGGCGCCGATCAGCTCTTCGACCTGACGTACATATTTAATCGCCTGGGCCGGCAGATCCGCCCAGCTGCGCGCGCCGACCGTCGACTGCTTCCAGCCTTCGAGTGTGATATAGACCGGCTCAACACGGGCCTGTGCTGCCTGGTTGGCCGGCAGATAGTCGATCTCCTGGCCATCGAGCTTGTAGGCGACGCAAATCTTCAGCTCATCGAGGCCGTCGAGAACGTCGAGCTTGGTGAGCGCGATGCCGGTGATGCCCGAGGTCTTCACGGTCTGGCGGACGAGAACCGAATCGAACCAGCCGCAGCGGCGCGGACGTCCGGTATTGACGCCGACCTCGCGACCGACAGTCGAAAGATGCTTGCCGATCTCGTCATCGAGTTCGCAGGGGAACGGTCCCTCGCCGACACGGGTCGTGTAGGCCTTGGTGATGCCGAGCACGTAGCCGATCGCCGTCGGACCGAGGCCGGAACCGGCAGCGGCTTGGCCCGCAACCGTGTTCGACGAGGTCACGAAGGGATAGGTGCCGTGGTCGTTGTCGAGCAGCGCGCCCTGCGCCCCTTCGAAAAGGATGCGGGAACCAGCCTTGCGGTGGTCGTCGAGAATGCGCCAGACCTGATCGACATAAGGCAGCACGCGATCGGCGACGTCCGTGAGTTCCTTCTCGATCGATTCCACCGAGATTTCCGGCAGGCCGAGACCACGCCGCAGCGCATTGTGGTGAGTCAGCAGCCGGTCGATCTTCGCCGGCAGCGCGTCCTTGTCGGCCAGATCAATGGCGCGGATCGCGCGGCGGCCGACCTTGTCTTCATAGGCGGGGCCGATGCCGCGGCGCGTCGTGCCGATCTTCGTGCCGCTGTTGGAGGCCGCATCTTCACGGAAGCCGTCCAGATCGCGGTGAAGGGACAGGATGAGCGGGGCATTGTCGGCGATGCGCAGGATCTCCGGCGTGATGTTCACGCCCTGGCCGCGCAGCTTCTCGATTTCCGCCACGAAGTGGTGGGGATCGACGACGACGCCGTTGCCGATGACGCTGAGCTTGCCGCGCACGAGGCCGGACGGCAGCAGCGCCAGCTTGTAGCTGACACCATCGATAACAAGCGTATGACCTGCATTGTGGCCGCCCTGATAGCGGACGATGACATCCGCGCGTTCGGAAAGCCAGTCGACAATCTTGCCCTTGCCTTCGTCACCCCATTGAGATCCGACCACCACGACGTTCGTCATTTCATCTTTCCCGTTTTCGCGCGCGAGCGCTTTATTGTTACGCACACATGCGCGCGCGCCTGACACAAACCCGCGCATCTATACTGTGTTGTCTTTGGGAATGCGACCCTGTTATGACGGCCACAATCCGCTTTTTGCATGACATCTCGTGCTTTTTCACCTTATGTGAGGCGCCAGCCGGCCCGCCCTGCATGCATCCTTCCACCCACCGGACCCAGTCGCCTTGAACAGCAGAGCCTATTTCTACCTGTGCATCACCTCGCTTTTCTGGGGTGCGAACTCGGTGGCCGGCAAGCTTGCCGTCGGCCATGTCAGTCCGATGGTGCTGACCACCTTCCGCTGGATCGTCGCGCTGAGCATCATCCTGATCCTCATGCTGCCGCAGGTGAAACGTGACTGGCCGGCGATCCGCAGGCACTGGCTGCAGCTGCTGCTCTACGGTGCCCTGGGCTTCACCGCCTTCAACGCCCTGCTCTATACGGCGCTCGGTTATACCAGCGCCATCAATGCCGTCATCGAGCAGGCCGGCATCCCCATGCTGATCTTCGTCTTCAACTTCGTGCTCTTCCGCATCCAGGCCTCGATCGCGCAGGTCCTCGGCTTCACCGTCACGCTGGTCGGCGTTCTGGTAACAGCCTCTCATGGCGATTTCTCGACTTTGGCGGAACTCGAATTCAACTTCGGCGATGCATTGATGCTCGGTGCCTGCATCGTCTACGCCGCCTATACGGTCTCGCTGCGCTGGAAACCGGAGATGCACTGGCAGAGCTTCATAGCCGCCCCGGCCTTCGGCGCGCTGCTCAGTGCCATTCCACTCTTCTTCTGGGAAGTATCGCGCGGCGCCGCCATCTTCCCGGATACGACCGGCTGGGCCATCGTGCTCTATGCCGGCATCTTTCCTTCCCTGCTCTCGCAGGTGCTCTATGTACGCGGCGTGGAGATGATCGGCGCCAACCGGGCCGGCCTCTTCATCAATGCCATCCCGGTCTTCGGCACGATCCTGTCCGTGGCCCTTGTCGGCGAAACCATGCACATGTTCCATGTCGTCGCACTTCTTCTCGTCCTCGGCGGCATCGCGATAGCCGAATGGGGGCGACCGAAAGAGAAAAAGACCTGACAGACGCTAGAAATGACCTGTAAGAACCTGTAATCGCAGGACGTTCATCCCTAAAACTGGGGCCGTCACTTAAATCTTGTTTAGATTTTTAATGTTGCACTCACCGTCAACATGGATCTATTCGAGTTTCAAGTCGTGAAAAACATCCGCATTTCCACCCGCATCTATCTGCTCACCGCCATGGCGCTGTTCTTCATGGCTACCGCCATGATCTACAAGACACAGGCCGCCAACGAGGAGGTGAACGACGAGCGCCGCCAGATGCTGCGCAACGTCACGGAATCCGCCATCTCCGTCATCGCCTCCTATGAGACGCTCGCCACGGACGGCGCGCTTTCCGAAGAGGAAGCCAAGACGCGCGCCATCGCCGATGTCATGGCCATGCGCTTCGGCGAAGGCGGCTATTTCTTCATCAACTCCTTCGACGGCATGATGGTGGCGCATCCGCTGAACGCCAAGCTGATCGGTACGGATGTGCGCGGGCTGAAGGACACGCACGGCAAGGCCTTCAACATCGAGTTGATCCAGCTTGCCCAGAACCCCGGCAGCGGCTTCGTCGACTACTATTGGGACAAGCCGGGCCAGAGTGAACCGGTCGAGAAGTTCTCCTATATCCAGGGCTTCAAGCCCTGGGGCTGGGGTATCGGCACCGGCGTCTATGCCGACGACCTTGCCGCGAAGTATTCTGCGTCGCTGACGACGACGATCGCCATCACGTTGCTTGCCGGCGCTGCAACGCTTCTCGCCGCACTCGCCATCGGCCGCTCGATCAGCCGTCCAATCAACCGCCTGAAGGACGTGATGCTCGAAGTCTCGCGCAACCAAACGCACTCCACCGTGCCGGATACCGACCGCAAGGACGAGATCGGCAACATGGCCGATGCACTCGTGCTGCTGCGCAACTCCGTCATCGAGCGCAACGAGCTGGAAATCCGCCAGCGCGAGCAGCAGGGTCTGCTCGACGGTGAGCGCAGTGCCAACGAGGAGCACCAGGCGGCCGTCGCCCGCAGCCAGTCGCGTGTCGTCGAAACCATCGGCTCCGCACTGGAACGCCTCGCCCAGGGTGATCTCACCGTCGATGTGCCGGACCTTGGCCGCGACTATGAGAAGCTCCGCCGTGACTTCAACGGTGCCACCGATGCCCTGAAATCGACCATCGCGGCCATCGCGGAATCCACAGCCGTGGTAAACGGCAGTGCGGGCGAGATCAGCCGCGCAGCCAACGACCTGTCACAGCGCACCGAACAGCAGGCCGCCTCGCTGGAGGAGACCGCCGCCGCACTCGACGAGATCACCGCCGCCGTGCAGAACTCCACCGCGCGCGCAGAGGAAGCCAAGCGCATGGTTTCCGAAGCCCGCGCCGGCGCCGCAAAGTCGAGCGAAGTCGTGCGCAACGCGATCAACGCGATGGGCCGCATCGAGCACTCCTCTTCCAAGATCGGCGAGATCATCGGGGTCATCGACGACATTGCCTTCCAGACGAACCTGCTCGCGCTCAACGCCGGCGTGGAAGCGGCCCGTGCGGGCGAAGCCGGCAAGGGCTTTGCCGTCGTCGCCCAGGAAGTGCGCGAGCTCGCCCAGCGTTCGGCCAATGCAGCCAAGGAGATCAAGACGCTGATCAACGCCTCCACGACGGAGGTCTCGGCCGGCGTCAACCTCGTCGAGGAAACCGGCAGTTCGCTCGCCGATATCGAACGCCGTGTCAACGATATCAACGAGCGCATCGTCGCCATCGCGACCGCCGCGCAGGAACAGGCCGTCGGCCTTCGGGAAATCAACACCGCCGTCAACCAGATGGACCAGATGACCCAGCAGAACGCCGCGATGGTTGAAGAAACCTCGGCCGCCAGCCAGACGCTGGCGCAGGAAAGCGGCCAGCTCGCCGGCCGCATCGCCCACTTCCAGCTGGCCGGCTCCGGCCGCGGCGAGATGCGCCGCGCTGCCTGACCGCCGCAGCAGCACACCTCAACGAAAAGGCCCGCCGGAGACATCCGGCGGGCCTTTCTGTTCGTCTTGGGAGGACGACGATCAGTCGACGTTGAAGACCAGCGACTTGACCTGGCGGATCGCCGGGTTGGCGCGAAGCTTGTTCATCACGTCTTCGGAAACGGCGGCATCGACATAGAGCAGCGCGATGGCATCACCGCCCTGCTTGTCACGGCCGAGCTGGAAGTTGGCGATGTTGACGCCGCCCTCGCCCAGCGTGGTGCCGATGAAGCCGATCATGCCGGGAACGTCGGTGTTGGTGATATAGACCATGTGGTTGCCCACATCGGCGTCGAGGTTGATGCCCTTGATCTGGATGAAGCGCGGCTTGCCGTCGGAGAAGACCGTGCCGGCGATCGAGCGGGTCTGGTTGGCCGTCGTCACCGTCAGACGGATGTAACCGTCGAAAACGCCCGACTTGTCGCGCTTGACCTCGGAGAGGATGATGCCCTTTTCCTTGATCATGATCGGCGCGGAGACCATGTTGACGTCGGCGACCTGCGAGCGGATGAGACCGGCAAGCACCGCGCTGGTCAGCGCCTTGGTGTTCATCGAAGCCGTCGCGCCGTCGTAGAGGATCTCGATTTCCTTTATCGCGCTTTCCGTGACCTGGCCAACGAAGGCGCCGAGCACGTCGGCAAGCCGGATGAACGGCTTCAGGATCGGTGCTTCCTCAGCGGTGATCGACGGCATGTTGATGGCGTTGGAGACAGCACCGCGCACCAGGTAATCCGACATCTGCTCGGCGACCTGCAGGGCGACGTTCTCCTGCGCTTCCGTGGTGGAAGCGCCGAGGTGCGGCGTGCAGACGACGTTCGGCAGGCCGAAGAGCGGGCTTTCCTTGGCAGGCTCGACCTCGAAGACGTCGAAGCCGGCGCCGGCGACCTTGCCGGACTTCAGCGCTTCGGCAAGGTCCGCCTCGACGACGAGACCGCCGCGGGCGCAGTTCACGATGCGCACGCCGTCCTTCATCTTGGCGATGGCCGCCGCGTCGATGATGTTGCGCGTCTTGTCCGTCAGCGGCACATGCATGGTGATGAAATCGGCTTCGGCAAAGAGTTCGTCGAGCTCAACCTTCTTCACGCCCATCTCCTCGGCGCGCTCCTTGGAGAGGAACGGGTCATAGGCGATGACGTGCATCTTGAGGCCGATGGCGCGTGAGCAGACGATCGAGCCGATATTGCCGGCACCGATGACGCCGAGCGTCTTGCCGGTGATCTCGACACCCATGAACTTCGACTTCTCCCACTTGCCGGCCTGCGTGGAGGCGTCGGCGGCGGGAAGCTGGCGGGCGACGGCGAACATCAGGGCGATCGCGTGTTCCGCCGTGGTGATCGAATTGCCGAAGGGCGTGTTCATGACGATAATGCCGCGGCGCGAGGCGGCCGGGATATCGACATTGTCGACGCCGATGCCGGCACGACCGATGACCTTGAGGTTGGCAGCAGCAGCGATCAGCTTTTCCGTCGCCTTGGTGGCGGAGCGGATGGCGAGGCCGTCATAGTTGCCGATGATTTCGGCAAGCTTGTCCTTGTCCTTGCCGAGCTGCGGCTGAAAATCGACGTCTACGCCGCGATCGCGAAAGATCTGGACGGCGGTTTCCGACAGTTCGTCGGATACGAGTACGCGAGGTGCCATGAGAGGCCTCCTTCAATTGAGTCTAGGGAGATGAGATCAAAGGTGGCTTCGCCCAGGGGACGAAGCCGGTCGCGAAAAAATCAGGCCGCAGCCTTGGCCAGCGTCGCCTTCTGGGTCTCGAAAGCCCAGGTCAACCAGGGCATCAGCGCCGCAAGGTCAGCCGTGTCGATGGTCGCACCGGTCCAGATTCGCAGTCCCGACGGAGCGTCGCGGTAGGCGCCGATGTCGTAGGCGACACCTTCCTTGTCGAGCAGGGCGACGAAACCCTTGGCGAAAGCGGCCTGTGCATCAGCGTCGAGCGCCAGCACGTCCTTGTCGGCAATCGTCAGGCAGACCGAGGTGTTGGAGCGCGTCGCCGGTTCCTTGGCGAGGTTGGCGATCCAGTCGTTCTTCTCGACGAAGTCGAAGATGACCTTGGCATTGGCGTCGGCGCGGGCCATCAGGCCCTTGAGGCCACCAACCTGCTTTGCCCAGAGGAGCGCATCGATATAGTCCTCGACGCAGAGCATGGAGGGCGTGTTGATCGTCTCGCCCTGGAAGATGCCCTCGATGATCTTGCCGCCCTTGGTCATGCGGAAGATCTTCGGCATCGGCCAGGCCGGCGTGTAGCTTTCGAGACGCTCGACAGCGCGGGGCGACAGGATGATGACGCCATGCGCGCCCTCGCCGCCCAGAACCTTCTGCCAGGAGAAGGTGACGACGTCGAGCTTCGCAAAGTCGAGGTTCTGCGCGAAGGCGGCCGAGGTCGCGTCGCAAATGGTGAGGCCCTGGCGATCGGCCGGGATGAAGTCGGCGTTCGGGACGCGGACGCCCGAGGTGGTGCCGTTCCAGGTAAAGACCACGTCACGGTCGAAATCGATCGTGGAAAGGTCGGGAAGCAAGCCGTAGTCGGCCGTAATCTTGCGCGTGTCGGGAAGCTTGAGCTCCTTCACGACATCCGAGACCCAGCCCGAACCGAAGCTTTCCCAGGCGACCATGTCGACGCCGCGCGGGCCGAGCAGCGACCACAGCGCCATCTCGACGGCGCCGGTATCGGAGGCCGGCACGATGCCGATGCGATAATCATCAGGCACTTCCAGGATTTCACGGGTAAGGTCGATGGCCTGCTTGAGCTTGGTCTTGCCGATCTTGGCGCGGTGCGAACGACCGAGCGGAGCATCGGAAAGCGCGTCGAGCGACCAGTTGGGGCGCTTCGAGCAAGGGCCAGAAGAGAAATGGGTATTGTTCGGACGCACGTCCGGCGGTGTGACGGTCTTCGTCATGATCGCTATCCTTCCAGATAGATAGCCCTTCGTTGGGGAAGGGTGTCCCGCCGCCGTGAATATGGAAGAGCCGCTCTCAAGTCAAGCGGAATATGTCGGAAACGAAAAATGATCCGGCGCAAAGGAAACGGCGCGCCGGTTTCCCGACGCGCCGTTGCACAAGACAGAAGGGTGTCGCTTACCAGGTGGAGACGCGGATACCGGCACGGAATTCGTGCTTCTGGAACCCCTCGTCACGTCCCTTGACGCTGACGGTGCCGACACCGGGCACGTCAGCACTGCCGCCGAAGGCCTTGCCGCCCGCCATGTCGGAGAAGCGGTAACCGAGATCCAGCTTGACGCGTTCGGTGAGATCGATGGCGGCGCCCGCCATCAGCGCATAGGTGAAGCGCCAGCTGTCGTCGCCCTTCACGCGGATCTCGTCGAAGGTCGCGCCCGCGCAGGATCCCGTGTCGTTCCGGCAGTTCGCGTTGGTCCGGAAGCTGTCCCATTTCATGTAGGTCACGCCCGCACCCGCGCCGACATAAGGCGTTATGCCGGCATAGGTTCCGAGATCCACATAGCCGTTGGCGAGGAAGTTGGCCGCGCTGTAATCCGCCTTCTGGCCGAGACGGCAGGTCGTGCCCGCCGGGGCGGTGATGCAGGGCGAATCGAGGCTCGAGCTGCCGCGCAGCGAGCCGTTGAAGAAATCCGTCGTCAGGTCGGCGCGCAGGAAGTTGTTGAACTGGTAACCCATACCCACGCCATAGGACACGGGCTTCGAGAAGCGGGCATTGTCGAAATCGCCTTCCGCAAAGGTCGCACCGAAGGCGTCGATCCGGTAGTTCGGC